>Ga0307477_10000214_pt1 | contig 80620 bp, 61 predicted proteins | sample atmos_gasesECM2C_FD_203316 | JGI IMG/M metagenome (GOLD analysis project Ga0307477, IMG submission 203316) | Hardwood forest soil microbial communities from Morgan-Monroe State Forest, Indiana, United States - atmos_gasesECM2C_515 | ecosystem: Environmental > Terrestrial > Soil > Temperate...
GTGCTTTGGGCGAGGCCCCCGAAGTCCGTTGCCCGTTCCCTGCCGGGCCTCGCCCAAAGCGAGCCAGGGGGGGGCCGGTGCCGGAGCCTTTGGCCTCGGCTGCTGCTTCCGTCATGAGCGGATCATAGAGTCATCGACCGGCGGCCGGGGCCGCGTCCCACCGCCAGTGGCGGATCTCGGGCATGTCCTCGCCGTGGGTGACGATGTAGCGGCGGTGATCGACCAGCCTGTCCTGCGCTTCCTGCTTGAGGTAGGCCCCCCTGGCGCCGAGCTGGGGCAGGCGGTCGACCACGTCCTGGACCAGGTGGAAGCGGTCGAGGTCGTTCAGGACGGTCATGTCGAAAGGCGTGGTGATCGTCCCTTCTTCCTTGTACCCGCGGACGTGCAGGTTCGCGTGGTTGGTCCGCCGGTAGGTCAGCCGATGGATCAGCCAAGGATAGCCGTGATAGGCGAAGATCACCGGCCGGTCCCTGGTGAAGAGCGCGTCGAAGTCCCGGTCGTCGAGCCCGTGCGGGTGCTCGCTGCGAGGTTGCAGCTTCATCAGGTCGACGACGTTCACCACCCGCACCTTGAGCTCCGGCAGCGACCGCCGCAGCATCGCGACCGCGGCCAGCGTCTCGAGCGTCGGCACGTCGCCGGCGCAGGCCATCACCACGTCGGGCTCGAAGCCCAGGTCGTTGCTCGCCCATTTCCAGATGCCGATGCCCTCGGCGCAGTGCCGCTCCGCCTCCGCCATGCCCAGCCACTGCGGCGCCGGGTGCTTGCCCGCCACCACCACGTTGACGTAGTGCCGGCTGCGCAGGCAGTGATCCATCACCGACAGCAGGCAGTTGCCGTCGGGAGGCAGGTAGACGCGCACGATCTCCGCCTTCTTGTTGACCACGTGGTCGATGAACCCCGGGTCCTGGTGGGTGAAGCCGTTGTGGTCCTGCCGCCAGACGTGCGACGCGAGCAGGTAGTTGAGCGAGGCGATCTGCCGCCGCCAGGGCAACCGCCGGGTCACCTTCAGCCACTTCGCGTGCTGGTTGAACATCGAGTCGACGATATGGATGAAGGCCTCGTAGCTGTTGAACAACCCGTGCCTGCCGGTCAGCAGGTACCCTTCCAGCCAACCCTGGCACTGGTGCTCGCTGAGCATCTCCATCACCCGGCCGTCGCGGGCGAGGTGCTCGTCGCTCGGCAGCACCGGCGCCTCCCACTGCCGCTCGGTGGCCTCGAAGATGGCGCCCAGCCGATTGGAGACGGTCTCGTCCGGCCCGAACACCCGGAAGTTCCGCTGCTCCCGGTTCAGCTGCACCACGTCGCGCAGGAACCTTGCCAGCGTCTCGGTGTCCGAGGCGTCGGCGGCGCCCGGCGAGGGCACCGCGACCGCGTAGTCCCGGAAGTCGGGCAGGCGGAGATCGCGCAGCAGCAGGCCGCCGTTGGCGTGCGGGTTGGCGCCCATCCGCCGCTCGCCCCGCGGCGCCAGCGCGGCGAGCTCCGGGCCCAGCCGCCCCGCCTCGTCGAACAGCTCCTCGGGCCGGTAGCTCCGCAGCCAGCTGTCGAGCTGCGCCAGGTGCTCGGGGTTCCCGGCCGGATCGCCGAGCGGCACCTGGTGGGCGCGGAACGTCCCCTCGACCGGCAGCCCGTCGACCACCTTGGGGCCCGTCCATCCCTTGGGCGTCGCCAGCACCAGCATCGGCCAGCGCGACCGCGCGCTGACGCCCTCGTGGCGGGCCTGCCGCTGGATCCGCCGGATGCCGTCGAGAATCTCGTCCAGCGCGGCGGCCATCGCCCGGTGCATCGCCTCGGGCTCGCTCCCCTCGACGAAGAGCGGCGACCAACCGTAGCCGCGCAGCAGCTGGTCGAGCTCCTCGCGGCTGATGCGCGCCAGCACCGCCGGGTTGGCGATCTTGTAGCCGTTGAGGTGCAGGATCGGCAGCACCGCCCCGTCCGTCGCCGGGTCGAGGAACTTGTTGGAATGCCAGGCCGTGGCGAGCGGCCCGGTCTCCGCCTCGCCGTCCCCGATCACGCAGGCGACGATCAGGTCCGGGTTGTCGAAGACCGCGCCGAAGGCGTGGCTGAGCGAGTACCCCAGCTCGCCGCCCTCGTGGATCGAGCCGGGCGTCTCCGGCGCCGCGTGGCTGGGAATGCCGCCGGGAAAGGAGAACTGCCGGAACAACGTCCGCAAGCCGGTCTCGTCCCGGGAGACGGCCGGATAGATCTCGCTGTAAGTGCCCTCGAGCCAGGTGTTGGCCACCACCGCCGGGCCGCCGTGACCCGGCCCCGAGATATAGATCATGTCGAGGTCGTGCTGCTGGATGATGCGATTCAGATGCACGTAGATGAAGTTCTGGCCCGGCGTCGTGCCCCAGTGCCCGAGCAGCCGCGGCTTGACGTGCTCGCGCCGCAGCGGCTCGCGCAGCAGCGGGTTGTCGAAGAGGTAGATCTGGCCGACCGAGAGATAGTTCGCCGCGCGCCAGTAGGCGTCCATGCGCCGCAGCAGCTCCGCCGCCAACGGCGCCGCCTCGCCGTCCGTCCCTGCCATATGACCTCCTCGGAGAAGCTACTCGACCTGGAAGTTGACCGTGAGGGTGTAGTAGACCTTCACCGGGCTGCCGGCGAGCGTCGCCGGCGCGAAGACCCACTGCTTCACCGCCGCGACCGCCGCGCCGTCCAGGCCCATGGGCAAACCCTTCACGACATACGGCTGCACGACGCAACCGTCCTGATCGAGGATCGCCTCCAGGGTCACCGCCCCCTGGAGGCGCGCCTTCCGCGCCATCTCCGTGTAGACCGGCGCCGGAGCATAGAGCTTGCGCGGCTTGACGACCTCGCCTTGGAATCGCAGCATGCTCGACGGCTCGCTCCGCAGCGCTGTCTCGGCGCCGGCTCCTGCCGCGGGGTCCGCCGGGGCGTGGGGCAGCGGCGGCAGCGGCGCGGCCTCTCGGGACAGGTTCCCCGCCTGCCGCGCCAGGCAGATGGTGGAGCGCGCCCGCAGGCTGGCCGCGCTGCCGGGTCCGGCCATGATCGCCCGGCCGGCGGCCTCCACCGCGCCGGCGTAGCTCTCGCGCCGCAGGCGTGCCGCCGCGACCCCCGCCAGCGGCTCCGCGTGCGCGTACGGCCATGCGTCGAGGGCTTTCGTGTAGGCCTCCTCGGCGTCCGCCCCGGCCTCGATCCCCGGCCGCATCAGGAGAAGGGCGCCGAGCTGGAGATAGGCGCGCTGGAGATCCTGGGAGTCGGCGAGCAGCGCGATCGCCTGCCGCGTGGCGTCGATCGCGGATTCGAGGGTCAGGCCGGCGGCGCCAGGGTAGTAGCAACGCGCCATGCCCAGGAGGCACTCGGCACAGCGCCCGCCCGCCAGCCGGTTCGCCTCCGCGAAGCGCGCTGCCGCCTCGTCGAGCTTGCGGGCGGCCGCCAGCTGCCTGGCCTGCTCGAGCAGCTCCGGGACGGTGGCGGCGGCGAAGCCATGCCTGGCGCCGCCCCCGGGCGCGGGGGACTGGCCGTGGGCCGCGAGACCTGGCAGCGCCAGCAACGCCCACAGCACTGCCGCACCCCACGCGACGGACCTCGTCCGCCCGTGTGAGCGCGACATCTCGCTGGTGCGCCGCATGCAACCTCCCTTGCCGGCCTTACGGGCCACGGGCGCCGGCCGCCCACGCAGCAGCGGTCCCGGCCCGCTCCCGCTTCCCTACCCTCTGTCTTGGTTGATTTTATGCGAGGGAGCGGCCGGCGCGACATGCCGGCCGGCCGCTCTGGCCGTGCGCCGCGGGCGCGTGCCTACCTGCCGGCGGCGGCGACCGTCCCGGCCGTCACCGTGGGCGCCGGCCCGGCCGCGGTCTCGGCCGCCGTCGCGGGCGCCAGCTGGGCGGCCAGCAGCTCCTCGAGGTCCTGCTCGGAGGCGCCGCCGGTCGAGCGCGAGACCAGCACGCCGCCCTTGAACACCAGGATGGTGGGAAGCGCCTGCACCTCGTAGCGCTGGGCGACGCGCGAGCTCCATTCGACGTTGACGCGCACGACGCGGGCGCGGCCGGCGAACTTGGCCGCCAGCTCGGCGAGCGGCGCCTCGAGCTCGCGGCAGGGGATGCACCAGGGCGCCCAGAAGTCGACCACGACCGGCAGGTCGGCGCGCAGCACGGTGCGCTCGAACGAGAAGGCGGAAGCGCTCAGCACCCGCGCCGCGGCCGGCGTCGCCGCCGTGCGCCCGGCGCCGGCGTCCGCGGCCCGTGCGGCCGTCGCGGAGACCGCCAGCGCGGCGATCGCCAACGCCGAGATCAGGTGGAGCCTTGCTTTTCCGGACCGCGTGCCACGCTGTGATCGATCGCTCATCGCGCTCTCCTTTTGCACGATGCCAGCGTAGCGACCGCATCACGGCGCCTCTATCGGCGCGCCGCCCGACTTGGGCTAGGCAACTTCCACTTTTCTTGTAGGGGCGGCGAGACGGCTTTGTAGGACCGGAACACGGCCTTGTAGGACGGCAGACGACGGGCCGCGAGGACCGCGCCCCGGGAGGAAGGAGATGGAGACTGGAGGAGAGGCTAGGGGTTGGCGGCTGGAGACTGGCCGCTGGAGCTAGATGCGCTCGAGCTCCTCGACCGTCCGCTCGTCCCGCAGGTTGCCGGTGTTGAGCGTCGCGGCGGGCTCGAAGAGCAGCACCGCCACCTCCTCGGGAGCGTACGGGCGATGCTCGACGCCGCGCGGCACCACCAGCATCTCGCCTTCCTCGAGCCACACCATGCGGTCACGGAACTCCATGCAGAAGCGTCCGGCAAGGACCAGGAACAGCTCGTCCTCGGCGTCATGGTGATGCCAGACGAAAGGTCCCTGGAACTTGACCAGCTTGACCATCTGGCCATTCAGCTCGGCGATCACCTTCGGCTGGAAGTGATCGCCGAACCGGGAGAGCTTCTCGATCAGGTTGATCTTGTCCACGCTGTCCTCGCTTGTCGTCGAGTCGAACCGCTGCATTCCGGGTCTCGCCGGCATCGCCGTCAGGCGGGAGCCGCCGCGGCGAGCAACAGGGCCTCGCCCACGACTTCCCGCCGCCAGCCGCCCAGGTCGCGCGGCAGCCGCGGCTCGGGGTCGCTGAGCGCGCTCTTGAGCACCGCGTCGAGCGCCCGCCGCGGCGCCAGCAGCTCGGGCGGCAGGGCGAGAGCCGCGGCGCGTTCCTTCACCACCGCCCGCAGCCGCAGCTCGAGATCGCGGACCGCCGCCGAGCTCGGCGGCCGCCACGGTTCCGGCGGCAGCTGGGCGGCGTCGAGCGCCAGCGCCTCGCGGATCAGCCCGAGCCAGCCGGCGCCGTCGCGCAGCGCCTGCTGCGCCTCGAGGCCGGAGACCCGCTGCAGGTCCTCGGCGGTCGCCGGCGGCCGCACGGCCAGCTCGAGCAGCGCCTCGTCGCGCAGCACGAAGCCGCGCGGCAGGTCTCGCCGCCGCGCTTCGCGATCGCGCCAGGCGGCCAGCGCCCGCAGCACCCCGAGCTGCCGGCGGCCGAGCCGCCCGGCGCCGCGCACCCGCCGCCAGGCGGTCTCGGGATCGCACTCGAGACGCGAGACGTCGAGCAGGGCCGCGGAGTCCGCGAGGGCCCAGTCCAGCCGGCCAAGCGCCACGAGATCCTCGCGCAGCCGCCGGTAGAGCGGCAGCAGGTGGGCCACGTCCGCCGCCGCATAGGTCAGCTGGGCCGCGGAGAGCGGCCGCGCCAGCCAGTCGGTGCGGGTCTCGCCCTTCGGCAGCTCGATCGCGAGCAGCGCCGCGACCAGCCGCTGATAGCCGAGCGCGGCGCCGATTCCCGCCAGCCCCGCCGCCACCTGCGTGTCGAACAGCGGCGCCGGGACCACGCCCAGGGCGCGGTAGAACACCTCGACGTCCTCGCTCGCCGAGTGCAGCACCTTGAGCGTACCGGCGGCCTGGCAGACCGCGGCCAGCGGCGCGAGGTCCCGCACCGCCAGCGGATCGAGGAGATAGGCGGCATCGCCGTCGTGGATCTGGATCAGCCCCAGCCGCGGGAAGAACGTGCGCTCGCGCACGAACTCGGTGTCCAGCGCCAGTGCCGGCGCGGCCAGCCAACGCTCTGCCGCCGCCCGCAGTGCCTCGTCGCTGTCGAGAGGCACCGGCGCGGCCGCCCGGTCCGGCGGCGGGGGCGGCGCCGGCGGCCCGCCGGGCGGAACGCGCGGCGCCAGCGGGCCGTCGCCAGGGTCCAGCGCGCCGAGCTCGGATGGCATCGTGGGGCGATTGTACCGGCGACCGGCCGCCGCCGCCACCAAGGCGGCCCAAGTCAGTAGTTGCCCATCGGCAGTTGCCGACCCCGAGGTATGAAGGTGGGCGCAGTGCCCCCTTCCCCCCCGGAGGGGTGGGAAGGGGGTTGGGGGGATGCGGGGGGCGATCCGATAGACGCTGTAAGTTGCGCGACTCCCCGGCGCTCCGGAGGCGATGCCGGCCGCACCGGGCAAGGGGGTGTGCTTCTTAGTGTGGGTCAGCGCCGCAGGATGCGCGCCGGCCGCGGTTTACATTAGAGGCAGTCGCCACCGCCGGCATCGCCAGCTTCGGTCCTCGGGCTGCCGCAAACGGTGGCGCAAGATGATCGACCCATGAGCGTAGCCCGCAGCCGCCACGGCGCCGCCACCCTGCTGCTGGCCGGAGCCTGCCTGGGCGGCGGCGCCTGCGCCACCGGCGGGGGCGCGCCGCCCGGCCGCCCATCCACACCCACGCCGCCGGCGCCGCGGGCCTCGTCGCCTGCCGCACCGGCGCCGCCCCGCGCGCGCCAGGCCGTGGACGAGAGCTACCAGGTGCCGGCCAGGGAGCTCTCGGACGACCTGCTGCGGCGGATGATCGGGATCGCCACCGTCTCGGTCGGCGTCGCCGCCGGCGACCGGGAGCAGGCGCCGGCGATCTACGACAACGACGGCGATCGCTTCACCGCCTCCGGCAACCTTCGCCTGCGCGGCACCCGTCCGATCAGTGTCTATCGCGTCGGCACCGACCCGATCGTCAACCGCAGCCGCGCCGTGGCGCGCCGCTACCCGGTGCTGGAGCGCAAGGGCATGTACGTCGAGGTGGCGCTCGATCCCGGCGGCCGCCGCACCGCGTGGCTGCGCCGCACGCCCGAGGGCGCGTTTCCCGACAGCGTCGACTACGTCGACTTCAACGACGCCGGCAGCTTCCGCTGCTACCAGCTCGACCTCTACTACCTGGCGGGCGGCGCCCCGCGCAAGCTGTTCGAGAAGCCGAACCCGGCCGCCCCCTCCGCCACCCTTTCCCCCAGGCCCGGCGCCCCCGGCTTCCTGGGCGGCGACGTCGTGCCGCTGCAGCGCCGGGGCAACTTCCTCGAGATCGCCGCGCTGCGCGGCCTGGACGACCCGCGCACCGGCATCGGCTGGGTGGAGCTCAAGGACGCCAAGGGCCGGCTGACCGTCTGGTTCAGCCCCGGTCCCGAGTGCTGAAACAGTCCTCGGGGCGCTTATCGTCGCGCAGACGCAGGAAGACCGGTTGGCGGAGCAAGCCACCCTCCGTCCATTCTCTGTAGCGCACCTCGCAGACCAGCTCGGGCGCGACCGCCACCGACGCCCGGTCCGCGTGCACCAGCCGCGCCAGCGCCGGGCCCAGGACCGCGGCGCCGGGCTGGACCGGCGGCGCCGCGGCGAGCCGGAGGCTCAGCTCGCCGCGCGCGGCGGCGGCGAGGCCGCTGCCGACGCTGCCGGCGTAGCGCCAGCCCTCGGGCGCGCGGACCGCGAGGTGCAGGCGCCGCAGGTCCGCCGGCGCCCGCGGTCCGTAGCCGACGATGGCGAAGTCTCCCACCCGGTCGCGGCGGACCTTCAACCAGTCGGACGAGCGTCCCGCGCGGTAAGGCGATCCGGCGCGCTTCGCCAGGACGCCCTCGAGCCCCAGCTCGGCGACGGCCGCGAACAGCTCCTCGCCGCGCTCCTCGACGGCATCGACCCGGCGCAGCAGCCCCTGCGGATCGGCTGCCGCCACCACTCGCTGCAGCAGCTCGCGGCGCGCGGCGAGCGGCAGCGGCCGCAGGTCGAAGCCTTCCAAGGCGAGCAGGTCGAACACGAATAGCACTATCGGCGCCATGGGCACCATGGGCGCCGCGCCGGCTGTCGCCTCCGGCCGGGGCTGCGCCCGCCGCTGCAGCAGCCCGAAGCTCGGCCGTCCCGCGGCATCCAGCGCCACCGCCTCGCCGTCGAGCACCATGGACGTGAACGGCAGCGCGGCCACCGCGCGCGCCAGCTCCGGGAACAGCGCCGTCGCGTCGCGGCCGCTGCGGTAGAGCAGCCGCACGACGCCCGCCGCCGAGCGCCCGGCCAGCACGCGGTAGCCGTCGTACTTGAGCTCGAACAGCCAGCCGGCGGCGGTGAACGGCTGCTCGCGGGCCTCGGCGAGCATCGGCGTCACCGCTTCGACCGTCACCGCGGCACGCGGCGCGCCGAGCCGCGCCAGCTCGCGCCGCAGGCGCTGGCGCGCACCGGCGTGGCGATCCGATTGAATCATGACCGCCGCCGGCGCACGACAGTCGCCGCATTCGGCGATGTACCCGCAAAATATTGTGGCATCCCTTGCGCTCCTCACCATGGATAGGGTATGCCGGGGCGCCCGCCGCGCCGCGCTTTGCGCGCGTGAAAGCCGGCGACAAAAACCCTTGGAAATGCTATATTAGACCAATGAGCCTACGACCTTTCGCTTCAGGAATGGTTTCCTTCGGGCTGGTCACCATCCCGGTCAAGCTCTATTCGACCGGCGAGACCGCGGTGGGGATCCAGCTGAACATGCTGCACCGCAAGTGCGGTTCGCGGCTGAAGCAGCAGTACGTCTGCCCGGTTGACGACGTCGTCGTCGGCAGGGACGAAATGGTGAAGGGTTACGAATACGCCAAGGGGCAATACGTACTGTTCACCGAGGACGAGATCAAGGCGCTGAGCCGCGAGGCGACCAACGCCATGGAGATCACCGAGTTCGTGCCGCTCGAGCAGGTCGATCCGATCTATTTCGAGAAGTCCTACTACCTCGGCCCCGACAAGGGCGGCGAGCGTCCCTACCGCCTGCTCGCCGAGGCGATGCGGCAGACCTCGCGCGCCGCGCTGGCGCGCTACGCGGCGCGCGGCAAGGACTACCTGGTGCTGCTCCGCCCGTTCGAGGAAGGGCTCATCATGCAGCAGCTGCGCTATCACGATGAGCTGCGCCCGTTCTCCGAGGTGCCGATCGGCGACGCCGAGCTGCGCGAGCCGGAGCTGAAGCTCGCCAGGCAGATCATCGATCAGATCGCCAACGACCGCTTCGAGCCCGAGACCTACGAAGACGAGGTCCGCAAGCAGACGATGGAGATGATCGAGCAGAAGGTGTCGGGCCAGGAGATCACCGCCGCCCCCGTCGAGGCGCCGAAGGCCCAGATCATCGACCTGATGGCGGCCCTGAAGGCGAGCCTCGCCTCTGGCGCCCAGCCCCAGGACGCCCCGGGCCGGCCCCGCTCCGCCGCCAGCCGGCGTCCGGCCGCGACCCCGGCCGCCAGCCGGACGCCAGGTGGCTCGGCCGCTCCCGCTGCTCCTCCTGCCGCGGAGTCCCGCCGCCCCGTGCGCACCGCCCGCGCCGCCGCCACCCGGCCGGCGAAGTCGGTGCGCGCCGCCATCGAAGAGGCGGCGCCTGCCCCGCGGCCATCGGCGCAGCGGCCGGCACCGTCGCCAACATTGCCGGCAGCGTCGGCACTGCCGGCCACGCCGGCGATCATCGCGCGCAAGCCGCCGAAGCCCTCGCCGCGGACCTCCCTGCGCGAGACCCCCGCCGCCGCTCCCGCCCGGGCGAAGCGCAAGGACGGCAAGCGCTGAGCCCCGCTGCCCCCGTCGTCGGTTGACCGCCCGAGCCGCCGTGCCGGCAAGCACGGCGGCCGGGAGGGAGAGTAAACTGAAGGTCCATGGACCGCCCCTCGCCTCGCGGCGGCTACTCGACCCGGGAGGTCGCGACGCTGCTCGGCCTGTCACAAGCACAGATCCGCTCCTGTGCCCGGGCCGGATTCGTCGCGCCGCGGATCGGCCCGCGGGGTGAGCTGCTGTTCTCGTTCCAGGACCTGGTGCTGCTGCGCACCGCGAAGGCCCTGCTCGCCGCCCGGATCCCGCAGCGCCGCATCCGCATCGCGTTGCAGAACCTGCATGCCCAGCTGCCGCAAGGTCAGCCGCTAACCGCCGTGCGCATCTCGGCCCAGGGCCATCACGTCGTCGCCCGCGACGGCGGCGAGGCCTGGCATCCCGAGTCGGGCCAGACCCTGCTCGACTTCGATGTGTCCGACCTGGCGCGCGAGGCCGCCGCCCTCGAGCCCCGCCGCCCGGCGCTCCAGACTGCCGCCGACTGGTACGAGCACGGCGTCGAGCTCGAGGCCGGCGACGCGGCGGCCGCGATGGCGGCCTATCGCCGGGCGCTCGCGATCGATCCCGACCTGGCCGACGCCCACCTCAACCTGGGCCGTCTCCTGCACGAGGGTGGCGACACGGCCCGCGCCGAGACCCACTACCGCCGGGCGCTCGCCATCGACCCCGGCGATGCGCTGGCCGCCTACAATCTCGGGGTCGCCCTGCAAGACCGGCAGCAGCCGCGCGAGGCCGCCGCCGCCTACGAGCAGGCGATCGCCCTCGACCCCACCCTCGCCGACGCCCATTTCAACCTCAGCGGCATCTACGAGCAGCTGGGCGAGAGAGCCGCCGCCTTCCGCCACCTGCGCACCTACCGCTCGCTGACCGGCAACGGCGGCAGCGGGGCCTAGTGACGCGGCCTGATCCGACCTCGCTGCCGCCGCGACGCCGGCGGGCGGCGGCGAGGAGGTCCGCCACGGCCCATCCGCTCGCCGGCCTGCGGGTGGTCGACGCCTCCCGGGTGCTCGCCGGCCCCTATCTCGCGATGCTGCTCGGCGATCTCGGCGCCGACGTGGTGAAGATCGAGCGGCCGGCCGGCGGCGACCAGACGCGTGGCTGGGGACCGCCCTTCGTCACCGGACCCGACGGCCGGCAGGTGAGCGCCTATTTCCTCTCGGCCAACCGCAACAAGCGCTCCGTCGCGCTCGATCTCAAGGCCGCCGCCGGCCGCGCCGCCTTCGAGCGCCTGCTGGCCGGCGCCGACGTCCTGGTCGAGAACTTCCTGCCCGCGGAATGGCGCCGCCTCGGCTTCCGCCGCTCCCGCTTCACCCGCGTCTTCCCGCGCCTCGTGCAGGTCACGGTGACCAGCTACGGCACCCGCGGGCCTGACGCCGACCGTCCCGCCTACGACATCGTGCTGCAAGCCGAATCGGGCCTGATGTCCCTGACCGGTCCGCCGCAGGGCGAGCCGGTCCGCGTCGGCGTGGCCATCGTCGACGTCCTCGCCGCCCTCTACGGCCTCGCCGGCACCCTCGCCGCGCTACACGGCCGCGATGCCCTCGCAACCGGCCGGCAGGCCGGCCGCGGCGGTCAGGGCAGCCGTGCCGCCGGCAGGGGGGCCGCCGCCCGTCACGTCGAGGTCTCGATGGCCGACGCCGGCACCGCTTTTCTCGGGTACGCCGCGCAGTCCTTCCTGGCCGACGGCCGCCAGCCCGCCCGCCTCGGCTCTCGCCACCCCAATCTCACTCCCTACCAGGCGTACGCCGCCGCCGACGGCTGGCTGGTCATCGGCGCCGGCAGCGAGGACCTCTGGCGCCGGCTCTGCGCCGCCCTCGAGCAGCCGGAGCTCGCCGCCGACCCGCGCTTCGCCACCAACGCCGCGCGCGTCCGCCATCGCGAGGCCCTCGACGCCTGCCTCGGCGCCGCCTTCGCCGCCCGCCCGGTCGCGCACTGGTTGGAGATCCTGCACGGTCACCGCATCCCGGCGGCGCCGCCGGCAGACGTCGGCACGGCCCTCGCCGAGGCGCGCGCCCGCGGCCAGGTCACCACGCTGCCGCTCGGAGCCTACGGCGCGCTCGAGACCGTCGCGGCCCCGCTGCTCTTCGGCCACCGTCGCGCCCTGCCCCACCGTTCCCCGCCCGCCCTCGGCGAGCACACGGTCGAGATCCTCGCCCAGGCCGGCCTCCGCCCAGCCGAGATCCGCGCCCTCCTCGCGGCCGGCACCGCGGCCGCTCCCTGAGTCTCCTCACCGGGGCACGGTGTCGCGCCGAGGGCTTCGAGGTGCCAACGTTGGTTAGTGTCCCGCGCCGGCCGCCGCCGGGTCTTCCGCCGCCTTCACGGTCTCGGCCGCCTGCACGGTCTCGGTTGCCTTCGCGTCCTCCCTCGCACTCATCGCGTCCCCGGCTCCTGGCACTCCTGGCACTCCTGACGCTCCTGGCGCGTGCGACGCGCCTCGTCCGGCGCCCTGCGCCCTCTTGACCCCCTTGCGTCGCGTCGCTCGCTTGGCGCCCTTCCGGGCCCGGACCGCCCTCGCCGGACTGGCTCCGGCCGCCGCCGCTCGCGGCTCACCCGTGCCGGCCTTGCCGTCCTTCGCGGCCTTCTTGCCCTTGGCGCCTTTGCCCTTGGCGCCTTTACCCTTGGCGCCCTTGTCCTTGGCGCCTTTGGCCTTCCTGGAGCTCTTCTCGCTTTTCGCGCTCTTCGCGCTCTTCGCTGCCTTCTCGGCCTTCTCGGCCTTCTCGGTTTTCTCCGCGGTGGCGGACTTCGCTGCCTTCCCGCCCCTGCCTGCCGCCGCGGCCGCCTTGGCGGCGGCCGCCCTCACCTTTTCCGCCCTGCCCTTCTTGCCCGGCGACGCCGCCCGGGCGGCTTTCCCCGCGTCCTTGCCGCCGGCGTCCGCCAGCGGCGGCACCGCCGCCAGCGCCGTCGCGGCAGTCCCCGGCATGGCCGCCGGCTCGACCGGGTGGTGGCGCCAGGCCTCCCAGTCTTCCTTGACGGCCGCCAGCATCGTCCTCGCGGCCTCGTGCAGCCAGTCGCCCTGGCGCGCCGCCAGGTCCACCAGCAGCGCGTGCGCCGACCTGCTGCCGAGGTGGACGTTGGCGGTCTCCCAGCCCATCGCGCGCAGCAGGCGCGTCTCCTCGCGCTCCTGCGGCAGGTCGGCCAGCTCGACGCGCGCGCAGTCCGGCGCCAGCCGGCGGACGATCCACCGCCGGCGCACCTTGACCCAGGGATCGATGCAGCGCACCGACTGATCGAGGATGTTCTGGTACAGCACCTTGGTCTGCCCCTCGCCGCCGAACGCCCACACCGCCGCCGACGGCGCCAACGCCTTCGCCTCGCGGGCGATCCTGCCGCCCCGCCACTCGGCGATGGCCACGAAGCGCTGCCGCCCCAGGCTGCCCAGCCCCGCCACCCGGTGCACGATCCGCCGCGGCATGTCGGCCTTCGGCAACAGGCCCGAGATCGCCTTGACGACCCGCGCCGGCACGTCGCCCTTCCACGTCGGCAGACCGTCGAGCTTCGTCCAGAACCTCTGCGGGTCGATGAGCCGAGCGGTCGCCATCTCGCGCAGCGACTTCGAGTGCTCCGCGAGGACGAACGGGCGGCCGCTCGCCTCGAGCCCCTCGCGGTAGCCGCCGAGGATCGATTCGCAGGCCTCCCGGGCGCTGATCCTCAGGTGGCCGTCGTCGATCGCCAGGTGGGCGCTGGTCGCCAGCCGCACCAGGTCGTGGACGTACGGCAGGCGGCAGGTCTCGTCGAAGTCGTTGATCCCCCAGATCAGCCGCCCCTCCGCGTCGCGCCAGGTGCCGAAGTTCTCGACGTGCAGGTCGCCCACCGCCAGCACCTGCGGCGCCCGGGAGAGGTCCTTGCAGAGGTGCGGGAACAGCTGCGCCCAGCGGTAGTAGGTGGCGCGCAGGAACGGGAAGACGGCGGCGGCCATCTTGTCGTGCTTGGCCGCGAGGTCCTCGGGCACGATCTCGAGGAGGCCGGCGATCCAGCGCTCATAGTTCTGCGTGGCCTGCTGAATGGTCATGCGGGAGGAGCGTTTCATGGTCGCCTCCAAGAACTGCCAGTCTGGTTCGCGGGAACTGAGCCTTGCCTGGTTACGCCCGACAGTATATCCCGGTTGCCTGCGGGTCTTGCCGCCGTTTGTCCTACCCCGCCGGCAGCCCCGGCCGGGCCGCCAACCCCGGACCTGCGGGCCCCCCCGACAACCCTGTCTCTCCCGGCCGGCGCGAGGCCGTCTCACGGTCCAGCACCGCCAGCGCCCGCTGATAGATCGCGTCCGCCTCTTCGTGGGTGTCGGCGATCGCGGTGACCCCCAGCTTGCCGAACTCCGACACCGCGCCGATCAGGTGGAAGAGCGCGCCGGATTCGCTGCCGAGGCTGTAATGCAGGCGGGTCTCGGTCAGGATCTCGATGAGGTCCTCGGGCAGCAGGCCGCGGTAGGCCTCGGAGTGCAGGTTGTCGGTCGCCACGTAGCACTTGGTGTGGCCGGTCGGCGACCAGAACAGGCCGGTCGCGCCGTCGAGGGCGCCGCCGGTCAGGAACTGCAACGCCAGGTACGGATGGGTGGTGCCGCCCATGCGCAGATTGATCTCGATCGCGGCCAGGTTCCAGCCCAGCGCCGGGTCGTCGCGCCAGGCCAGAAAGTCGACCCCGAAGCGGCTCACCACGCCGCGCGCCGCCAGCACCTCGCCGACGCGCACCGCCGCCTCCTGCATCCGCATCCGGTAGTCGTCGCGGGCCGGGAAGCGGCAGCCCAGGAACACCTGCTGGCTCGCGCCGCCGAGGATCTGGTCGTGGGTCGAGATGACCATCACCTCGCCGTAAGGGCTGATGCGCAGCTGGGTGCTCGGCGACGTCTTCTCCCTGCCGTCGATGAATTCCTCCACCACGCCGCCCATGCTGCCGAACTTGGCGAAGTAGCTGTCGGGCGTCTCGCCGGGCATCGACAGCTCGATGGACGCCAGCGCGTCGCGCACCGCCGCCGGGCTGCACGTCCTGCCGCTCCCGCCGCTCCCGCCGCTCCCGCCGCTCCCACGGCTCCCGCTCCGCCGCCGCCCTGCCCCGTCCTCGCCGGGATAGCGGAAGATGGCGTTGCCCTCGCCCGAGAAGCTGTCGTCGAGCTTGATCACCGCTCGGCCCAGCCCGGGCCGCCGCCGCCGCAGGTCGACCAGCGCCGCCTCGACGTCCGTGCGGTCGCGCAGGTTCTCCTGCCCCTCGGGCAGCGCCACCCCGGCCTCGCGGAACGCCTGGCGGCTCCCCGACTTGGTGCCGAGACGTGCCAGCTCCGGATCGCAGCCGTTGAGCGGGATGCCGAGCAGCACCGCCAGCCGGCGCTCGAACGGCGTGGCGTTGAACACGGTCAAGTAGGCGCGCGCCGGATCCTGGATGCCGTCGCGGATGCGCTGGATCAGCCGCGGCCGCGCGAGCACCTTCTCGGTCAGCGAGCGCGGCGAGGCGTCGTAGGCGCAGAGCAGCGTCAGCCGGGACCGGGCGTGGCTCGCCGGCATCCCGGCGAGCAGCTGGAAGTAATACTCGAGGATCAACGGGTGCACGGGCTGCGAGGTCACGTAGACCATCCTCGCCCGCGGGTTGCGCAGCCGGATGAGCAGGAACAGCAGGCGCTCCTCGTAGAAGCTGGCGCCGGCCAGCTTCGACAGGCTGTCGCGATCCAGGGTGAGCGACGGCACCACCACCGAGGTGTGCGGCTCCTCGTCGCGCAGCATCAGGGTGTCCCAGACGTCGCGCAACCGCGGCTTGAGCTGCTCGAACGCTGCGATCTCCTGCTCCGGCGTCAGCTCCCAGGAGAACGGCGGACGCGGCCTCATGCGGTGGCCGGCGCTCCGCGGCGCAGCACCTGGTCCTCGTGCAGGTCGCACGCCAGCCCCAGCGCCGCCGCGCGATGCCGCAGCTCGCGATAGAGGAAGAAGCGCAGCGGCCCGAGCAGCGTGCACTCCGACGTCCGCTGCAGGCGGCCCTCGCTGTCCTCGCCCGGATAGGTGCGGGTGAGGATCTCGCGCCGCTCCGCCACCCACTGCGCGCTCACCTCGCCGCGCCGCAGCTTGTCGTCGAGCAGCTCGAGCTGGTGCGCCCGGTCCACCACCTCGGGATGGTGGTTGACCCCGAAGATCCGCGGCATCACCCCGCCGGCGTCGCGCGCCAGCTCCAACATGGTCAGCGCGTCGCCGGGCGGACCGCCCACCCCGAGCGTCTCGTAGCCGATGCGCAGCGCGCCGGCGGGCAGCGGCCGCGGCTCCTCGACGAGGTCGTAGAGCCGGTTGTCGAGGATGCGCAGCCGCCCGGGCGCCGCGAAGCGCCCGAACCAGGGGTGCGCGGCGGCCTCGGCGGTCAGCACGTTCTCGAGCACTCCCGTGCTCTTGCCCCCCTTCCGGGCGCCGCGCAGCACCGGCCGCGCGATCCCCGTCCACCGGCAGATCACGCCGAAGCTGTGGCAGACCGCCAGCAGCGCCGCGCCCGGGTCGTCCCGGATGGCCTCGAACAACCGGAACAGCGGCGCTTCCCAGCGCGGGTCCTCGCGCACCCCCTGGCTGCCCGGATCCTCGCCGTCATTGCGCGCCGGGTCGATGTGACCGGGGCCGCCGGTGCCGACATAGACCGCGAAACGACCGCCCGCCGGCGGCTCGGGCACCATGCCGCACCGCCGCACCTCGTAGGACAGGACGCGCACGAACACCCCGCTGCGCCGCTCCTCGCGGTGGCGCTCCGGGTCGCCCTCGAGCAGCGAATGCACCAGCGAGTCGTGGCCGAGGTTCGGCCAGCCATGATTCATGTCGAGCACGGCGACGTCCACCGCCCGCGGGTCCGGCGCCGGCACGTCCGCCGGGCTCTCCACGCGGACGTAGCGCGACGCCGGCTCCTCGCCCTCCTCGCGCCCCGAGCGCCCATCGCGCCGTTCACCGGCAGGGCGGGCCACTAGCAGCCGTCCCCGCATTCGTCCTGCTCGAGCTGCACGGTGACGTGCTTGATGCCGAAGCGGTCGGCCAGGGTGACGCGCACCTGCTCGAGGGTCGTGCCGCGCGGGCTGGACTCCCCCACCACGAGGTGCGCCGAGAGCGCCTCGCGGCCGCTGGTGATCGTCCAGACGTGGAGATCGTGCACGCCGACCACGCCAGGGACGCCGGCCAACGCGTCGCGCACCTCCACCACGTCGAGGTGGCGCGGCACGCCCTCCATCAGGACCGCCACCGCGTCGCGCAGCAGCGACCACGACGACCAGATGACCAGCAACGCGATGACGATCGAGGCCGCCGGGTCGGCCCAGCGCCAGCCCAGCCACCAGATGAGCGCGCCGGCGACGATGGTCTGCAGGCTGCCCAGCGCGTCGGTCGCCACGTGCAGCCAGGCGCCGCGCACGTTGAGGCTCTCCTCCCGCCCGGCGGCGAGCAGCTGCAGGCCGACGAGGTTGAACAGCAAGCCGCCGGCCGCCACCGCCATCATGACCGGCGCGTTCACCGCGGGAGGCGCCGCCAGCCGGCGGCAGGCCTCCACCATCACGTAGATCGAGATCGCCACCAGCATGGCGCCGTTGACCAGCGCCGCCAGGATCTCGGTGCGATAGTGGCCGTAGGTGCGGGTCGGCGTCGGCGGCCGCCGCGCGATGCGGATGGCGAACACCGACAGCCCCAGCGCCGCCACGTCCGAGAGCATGTGGCCGGCATCGGCAAGCAGCGCCAGCGACCCCGTCAGCCAGCCGCCGGCCGCCTCCGCCAGCATGTAGGCTGCCGCCAGCGACAGCGTCCACAGCAGGCGCCGCTCGTGCCCCGCGCCGAGATTCCCGGCGGGGCCATGCACGTGCCCGAGGCCATGCCCGTGGGCATGGTCATGCCCATGGCCGTGCCCGCCATGCTCATGACCGTGGTCGTGCGCCATGGCTGTTTCCTGCAAGGTCGCTTCCTGAAGCGCAGCTTCCCTAGTCGTTGCTGCCCGAGTCGCCGCTTCCCGAGGCGCCGCTTCCCGAGGCGCTGTGTCCGTGCGTCCCATCGCGACCATAGAGTAGCAGGGGACGCCGCCTGGCGTCGCCGCCGCCCCCCGGGTCCCCGGGCCGCCGAGAGCGCCGCGCCCTCAGCGCCGCGAGCGCTGGCGAACCGGCCGGTCGCTCCACAGGATGCTCAGCACCAGCAGGACGCCGCCGGCGCCGGCCCCGAGGAAGCAGATCATCGCCAGCCCGGGGTAGCCGAGGATCTGGAAAGAGGTCGACACCCGCATCAGCAGCGCCGCGCCGAGGATCAGCGCGCCCAGCACCACGCCCATGGCGATGCGGTTGGCGATCTTCTGGGCGCCGCGCATCAGCAGCGTCTCGTCGATCGTCTCGACACGGATCGACAGCTCGTTGTTCGCCACCTTCTCGAGGATGCGGTTGGCCCGCGCCGGCAGGCGCTCGACGAGCTCCTTGAGCTCGTGCATCCCGGCGAGCAGGCTGCCCGGCGAGGCGCTCTGCCGCAGCCGCCGGCCGGTGACCGCCGCGGCGTGGCGGCGCACCGCCGCGTTGGGGTCGAAGTCGGGGTCGAGGCAGCGGCCGATCTCGTCGAGCTGCAGCAGCGTCTTGCCGAGCAGCGCCAGCTCCGCCGGCAGGCGGATGCCGGCCTCGGCGCCCTCGCGCGACATCGCCAGCATCAGCCGGCCGATCGCGATGTCCTGCAGCCTGGCGCCGCGGTGCTCCGCCACCAGCTCGGCGATGGTCTGCTTGAACTTCCGCGCGTCGAACTCCGGCAGGCGCTCGCCGATCCTGGCGGCGAGCAACGCCGCCTCCTCGCCGCGGCCGTCGCTGATCGCCAGCAGCAGCCGCAGCAGCCGCTCCTGCCGCTCCACCGGCAGCCGGCCCACCATGCCGAGATCGAGCAGCGCCAGGCGCCCGTCGTCGGTCAGGAAGATGTTGCCGGGATGCGGATCGGCATGGAAGAAGCCCTCCACCAGCACCTGGTGCAGGTAGGCCGCGAACAGCTCCTCGGCGAGCTCCGCGCCATCCATCTCCAACCGCGCCAGCGGGCCGATGCGGGTGATCTTGCGGCCGCGCACGTAGTCCATGGTCAGGACGCGCGCGGTGGTGAAGTCGTCCACCGGCCGCGGCACGACCAGCCGCTGCCAGTCCGCCAGCATCTCGCCCAGGCGGACCAGGTTCTCGGCCTCCTGCCGGTAGTCGAGCTCGCGCGCCAGGCTCTTGCGGAACTCCTTGAGCAGGCCGGTGAGATGGATGCGCCGGCCGAGCTCGGTGTGCGCGTCGAGCAGCCCCGCCGCCTCCTGCAGCGCGGCCAGGTCCTCCAGGATGGTGTCGAGGATCCGCGGCCGCTGCACCTTGACCGCCACCGGCCGCCCGTCGAGCAGCGCCGCGCGGTGCACCTGGCCGAGCGACGCCGCGGCCAGCGGCACCGGCTCGAACTGGGAGAAGGCCTTCGACAGCCGCACGCCGAGCTCGGCCTCGACGATCCCCCTCACCTCCTCGAAGGCGAACGGCTCGACCCTGTCCTGCAGCCGCGCGAGAGCCGTCAGATAAGGCACCGGCAGCAGGTCGGCGCGGGTCGCCAGCAGCTGGCCGAGCTTGATGAACGTCGGTCCCAGCGCCTCGAGATCGGCGGCCAGCGCCTGGCCGGCGGCCGCCGCGTCCGCCGGCTCGTCCGCCACGTCCTCGGCCAGCCCGGCGAAGTCCCCATCCGCCTCCGCCCCCGCCCCCAGCCGCCCATACTTCACCACCAACCGGACGATGTCCTTGTAACGCTTGAGCTGAGCAGGGCGCAGAGAGATCGCCATCGTGGCATCCGCCTCAAACCCCGCCCTGAGCAATAACCATGCCTCGCCGGGGTCCGCGAGGCCCGGGACTCCTCGGCAAGAAGCGCCAGGGGCGCCGGAGGAGCCGCGATTTTCCGTCCTAAGCAGCAGAGGCAGGTGTGTCGCCCCGGCAGCCGGTGGCACGGCGGCGCGGCGGCGCCTGCCACTTGCTAGCCTCTGGTGAGTAATGCTATCGTATTCGATAGCACGCTCCCGGGGAAGGAGCCCCCCGATGCGTGAGTCGAGAAAGCGTCTACTCAAGCGACTGAAGCAGATTCAGCACGCCTGCACCCTCATGGAGGCGGAGGCGGCCCTGGCAGAATCGGGTTTCGTCCAGGGTCGGTCCAGGGGGCACACCCGGGCGTGGCACTACGAGGAGATCACCCTGTCGTTGCACCGGCCGCACCGCAAGCATCTGAGCCCTGGCGCCGTGGCCCTCGTCATCAGGATGATCGAGCAAGCTGGCTGGTGCCAGGACCGCAAGGAAAAGGAGACTCCCACGCATGTCGGCTAAGGGCCTTGCCTATTACATGTCTCTCCGGTATCCGATCGATCTCACCGAGGACGAGGAGGGCGGATACTTCGCCACGCATCCGGCTCTCTCTGGCTGCATGGCCGAAGGGGCCACGGCGACCGAGGCGATCGCCAACCTGGCGGAATCCCGCGAGGTCTGGATCGGGACGCGCCTCGACAACGGCTACCCCGTGCCCGAGCCCAGGACGCGTCGACCCAGCGGGAACGTCTCCCTGCGTATGACGCCCTCCCTGCACGCCCGCCTCGCGAAGCTCGCGGATCGAGACGGCGTGAGCCTGAACTTCTTGATCACCTCCGTCCTCGCGCGCCACGCGGGCGGCGAGGACTCCTTGAGGGACGCCGTGGCCGCCGTTACCTCGGTCCTGGCCGGACGATCGAGCAGTCCGCCGCAGACAGCGGACAGCCGGAGGAGGCCGCACTCCGCAAGCCCCTCGCGGCGCTCGCGAGCCCGACGCCCGACGCCGGCAGCCCAGCCCACCGCCAAGGCCTGAGCTCGTCGAAGCGCCGCCAGCCGTGACCAGCGGCGCGTAGTCGCCAGCGACCGTCGGCCGGCGAGATCAGGGCGCGTCCTTACCACCCTTCACAGCGGGCTTGCGTGCTCCGCGTACCACGCGCACAGCCGGGTCAGCGGGCAGACCTCGCAGTGGGGCGCGCTCCGCTTGCAGACCTCCTGGCCGTGGCGCCGCAGCAGCTGGTGGGCGCGGACCAGCCAGCCGAAGTCGTCCGGCAGCCGGGGCTCGACCGCCGCCGCCGAGCGGTACTTGGCGGTGTAGTCTTCGCTCTCCGCGCCGAAGCCGAGGCGCACCAGCACCCGCAGCGCATTGGAGTCGGGGGCCAGGGTGCGCTTGCCGTGGGCCAGCAGCAGCAGGCGGTCGGCGCCCGGCTCGCCGATGCCCGGGAAGCGCCGCAGCAACCGTGCGCCGGTCCCCGCCGCGGCCTGCCGCCGCAGCTCGTCGACGCCGATCTCGGCGGCGATGGCGGCCGCCTTCTGGACCTTGGCGGCGCGGTGGGCCGGCAACATGCCGCCGCCGGCGATCAGCCGCGCAAGCTCGTCCTCGGGGACCGCCAGCAGCCCCTCCGGCGTGATCCCCACCGCGTCCCGCAGCCGCTCGAACACCTGCCGCCGGCGGTCGTCGTCGACCAGGTAGGCGACGCTCTCCAGGACCGCTGCCGCGAAGGGGTCGCGAGTGATCGGCGGCTCCGGCGTGCCGTGGCATGCCTCGAGCCGCGCCACGATCTCCCGCAGATCGGGCAGCCCCGCGGCCTTCGGGGTCCGCGGCTTCGCTCTCGGCTTCGGGCTCGCTCTCGGCTTCGGGCTCACGGCCTCCCTCCCCGGGTGACACCCGCCGTCACGGACTCGCCGATGATAGCCCCGATCGCCATCCGTTCCGGCGGTGCCAGGCGAGTGGCGCGCCGCTTGCACACGGCTCCCGCCAGGAACCAGGAATCCGGGCGCGCCTGCGCCTGCTGCCTGCGACATGGGCCATGCCATCCGATCTCATCCCGACCTATGCGCCGATTCGCGACTATGCCCTGATCGGTGACTGCCGCACCGCGGCGCTGGTGTCGCGCTGGGGATCGGTGGATTTCCTCTGTCTGCCGCGGTTCGACTCCGCCGCGGTCTTCGCGGCACTGCTCGACGCGCGATGCGGCGGCCGCTTCTTCGCTCGGCCGGTCGGAGAGTTCCAGGTCCGGCGCCGCTACCTCGGCCGCACCAACATCCTCGAGACCACCTTCGAGACGGCCTCCGGCGTCCTGCGGCTGACCGACGCGATGAGCGTCGCCGGCGAGGCCGAACGCCGCGGCGAGCTGCTGCCCGAGCACGAGCTGCTGCGCTGCCTCGAATGCGTGGGCGGCGAGGTCGAGGTCGAGGTGGGCTGCGATCCACGCCCCGCATGGGGCGCCGCCGGCACCGCGGCCGCGCCCAGGGACCGCGCCGCTCTCGGCGTGACCTGGGAGCACGGCAACCAGCTGCTCATGCTGCGCAGCGAGGTGCCGGTCGCCCTCGGCTCCGGCACCTCCGGGCACCCTGGGCACCCCGGGCAGCCCGGGCAATCCCCCCTTCCAGGGCTTCCCGGGCGCAACGGCGCCTACGGCCGCGAGACCCTCAGGGCCGGCGACCGCCGCTTCGTGTCGCTCGCCTCGGCGACCGCGGAGCCCGGGGTCTTCGTGCCGCTTGGCGACGCCGCCGCCCGCCGCCTGGAGCGCTCCGTGCGCTGGTGGGAGCAGTGGGTTGCCGCCTGCGTCTACCTCGGTCCCCATCCCGAGGCGGTCGTCCGCAGCCTGCTCACCCTCAAGCTCCTCACCTACTCCCCATCCGGCGCGGTGGTCGCCGCGCCCACCACCTCCCTGCCGGAGGAGATCGGCGGCAGCCGCAACTGGGACTACCGCTACTGCTGGCTGCGCGACACCTCCTGGACGCTGACCGCGTTCTTCGATCTCGGTTTCCGGGAGGAGGGCCAGGCGTTCTTCTCCTGGCTGCTCTACGCCACCCGCATGCGCACCGCGGCCCCCGCCGGCCACCGCTGGACGCCGCGCCTGCGCATCCTCAACGTCGTCTACGACGTCCACGGCGAGGTGAGGCTGCGCGAGCGGCAGCTTCCCTGGCTCGAGGGGTACGCGGGCTCGCGCCCGGTGCGGGTCGGCAACGGCGCGGTCGAGCAGCTGCAGCTCGACATCTTCGGCGAGGTCGCGCAGGCCGCCTTCGAGTACGTCGAACGCGGCGGCACGCTCGACGCCACGGAAGGGCGGCTGCTGCAGCAGCTCGGCGAGACCGTCCGCGTTCTCTGGCGCGAGCCCGACGAAGGGATCTGGGAGAAGCGGTCCGGCCGCCGCCATCACACCTACTCCAAGGCAATGTGCTGGGTGGCCCTGGACAAGCTGCTGCTCCTGCACGAGCGCCGCGCGATCGCGCTGTCCGCCGCCGCGGCGAGCGCCTTCCGCCGCGACCGCGATGCGCTGCGGCACGCCGTGGAGACCGAGGGCTTCAACCCGCGGCTCGGCAGCTACGTCGACGTGCTCGGCGGCGACGAGGTCGACGCCAGCCTGCTGCTGCTCGGCCTGCGCGGCTGGGACGATCCGGCGGGTTCGCCGCGCCTGGCGGCAACGCTCGAAGCGGTGCGCGAACGCCTCGAGCGCAACGGCCTGCTCTATCGCTACCCTCCCGGCGCCGACGGCATCCCCGGCGGTGAAGCCGCCTTCGGCATCTGCAGCTTCTGGCTGGCCGAGTTCCTGGCGCTCGCCGGCCGCGTCGAGGAGGCCTTGGCCCAGTTCGAGCGCGTCCTCGCTTGCGCCAACGACCTGGGGCTCTTCGCGGAGCAGATCGATCCCCAGACCGGGGCGGCCCTGGGCAACTTCCCGCAAGCCTTCACCCACGTCGGCCTCATCTCGGCGGCGCTGGCCATCACCGGCGCCACCGGCTGCGCGCGCGGCCTCGGCGCCCCGGCCGCCGGCGCCAAGGGAGTGCGCATCTGAACCTCGGCAGCATCTTGCTGTGGGGCTTCTGCGCCACGGTAGTGCTCACCACCTGCCTCGCCGCGAGCCAGGGGCTCGGCCTGTCGCGCATCTCGATGCCGTTGATCCTGGGCGCCGCCCTCACCCCCGATCGCCGGCGCGCCAATCTCTACGGCTTCGCCTTGCACATGGCCAACGGCTGGCTGTTCGCGGTCCTCTACGCCCTCGTGTTCGAGAGCCTGCACCGCGCCACCTGGTGGCTGGGCGCCATCCTCGGCCTCGCGCAAGCGCTCTTCCTCCTGGCGGTGGCGATGCCACTGCTCCCCTACGTCCACCGGCGCATGGCGAGCGAGGAGCACGGCCCGAACCCGACCAGCCAGCTCGAGCCGCCCGGCTTCCTGGCGCTCAACTACGGCCGCCTCACGCCGGTCGCCACGATCCTCGCCCACCTGCTGTACGGTGCCATCCTCGGCGCCTTCTACACGCTGTCGGCGTGATCGGTCACCGGGTGCGATCGATCAGGCCGGCGCTCCCGCCGCCGGGCCGGCATCCATCCGGTCGAGGCCTTGCCGCAGCAGCTGCGGCTCGAGCGTGCCATGCGGCGACAGGCGGTCCACGACCGCCGGCAGGACCGCGGCGAGCGTCGAAGCGGCGGCAGCCGGCGGCAGCGCCAGCCGCTCGGCCGCCCGGGAGAGCCGCGGCTCGCCCAGCACCGCCCGCAGCTGCGGGCCGGAGATCGGCAGGTTCTCGCCCGGCCCCAGCCACGAGGCGAACACCTGGCCCAGGCCCTGGCGCTCGAACCGCTGCACCAGTCCCGCGAGACCGTCGGCGCCGCCGTCCGCCAGCATCGCGACGGCCTCCCGGACCAGCGAGGCGCTCATCGCGGGCGCGACCGGCGCCGGCACGCTCCCCGTCTCACCCGCGGCGGCACCCGTCACTCTCACCACCTCGTCCCAGAATCCCATCGCTCCTCCTAGGCAGGCGCGCAGCTATCGCTCCACCGTGACGCCGTGCCAGAACGCCACGTGGTCCTTGATCCGGGCCGCCGCCGCCTTCGGCGCGGCATAGAACCAGGCGCCATCCCGGTTCTCCTGGCCGTCGACCACCAGGTCGTAGTAGCCGGCCGTGCCCTTCCAGCCGCAGACGGTGGTGGTCGCGCTCGGCCGCAGGAACTCGCGCCGCACCGCGCCGGGAGGAAAGTAGACGTTGCCCTCGACGACCTCGTAGGTGTCGCCCTCCGCAATCACGCTGCCGTTCCAGATCGCGCGCGCCATCGCTCTCCTCCTCCCCGAGCGCCCGGTTCCATTCTATGCCCTGCGACCGGCAGCTGCTTCAAGACGGCACCGCCGGGGCTCACCGGCGGAGAGGTTCGAGGCGGAGAGGGTAGAATCGGCACCGTGGAAGCCGTGGAAGAGGATCCGATGGACCGCCAGACCCTGCTGGCCAGGTACCGCGCCACCCGCGCGCTCAGCCTCGAGCTCTGCCGGCCGCTGAAGGCGGAGGACTTCCGCATCCAGTCGATGCCGGACGTCAGCCCGCCCTGGTGGAACCTCGGCCACACCTCCTGGTTCTTCGCCAAGAACGTCCTCGAGCCGTTCGGGCGCTACCGCGCCGACGACGCCCGCCTCGAGTACGCGCTCAATTCCTACTACGAGTCGCTCGGCCCGCGCCTGGCCCGCGATCACCGCGGCCTGGTCACGCGGCCCACGACCGACGAGGTCTTCCACTTCCGCTCCACCGTCGACGAGCGCCTCGAATCGCTTCTCCGCGAGGCCCCCGAGGACGACCTGCCGCGCCTGCGCTTCCTCGTCTTCACCGGCATCCAGCACGAGCAGCAGCACCAGGAGCTGCTGGTGACCGAGATCAAGCACATCCTCGGCTCCAACGTCCCGGAGCTGCGCGAGCCCTATCTCGCCGGCGCGGCGTCTCCGGGCGCGCCGCCGTCCGCCCCCGCCCCGCTGCGCTTCGTCCCCTTCGCCTCCGGCCTGCACGAGTTCGGCAATCTCGAGGGAGGCTGGTGCTGGGACAACGAGCTGCCGGTGCACAGGGCCTGGCTCGACGCCTACACCCTTGCCGACCGCCTGGTGACCAACGGCGAGTATCTCGAGTTCGTCGACGCCGGCGGCTACTCCGATCCGCTCCTCTGGCTCTCCAACGGCTGGGCGCGGGCCAGGGATGCCGGCTGGTCGGCCCCGCTCTACTGGGAGCGCGACGCGGCGGGCGGCCGCTGGCGCCATTGGACCCTCGCCGGCCTGCGCGAGCTGGACCTCGACGAGCCGGTTGCCCACGTCAGCTTCTACGAAGCCGACGCCTTCGCCCGCTGGCAGGCCGGCCGCGGCGGCGAGCGGGCCGGCACCCGCCTGCCCACGGAGCGAGAATGGGAGCACGCCGCGCGGGTGTCCGGATTCCCGGGGCAAGCCGCCAACTTCCTCGATCCCCGGATCCTTCACCCGCGCGCCGCCAACGGCCACCGGCAGAGCGGGGAGGGCGCCGGCGGACCGCTGGCCCAGATGGGCGGCGATCTCTGGGAGTGGACCACGAACCACTACGAGCCCTACCCCGGCTACCAGCCCTTCGACGGCGCCTTGATGGAGTACAACGGCAAGTTCATGGACAACCAGCGCGTGCTGCGCGGCGGCTCCTGCGCCACCCCCGCCGATCACATCCGCCCCAGCTATCGCAACTTCTGGCCCCCCGACACCCGCTTCCAGTTCACCGGCATCCGTCTCGCCCGCACCGAGCGCTGAGCTTGGCCGCAGTGGCGGATTCCCTCGCCACCGCCCTTTGGGCGAGGCGCCGAGATCCACCGTTGCCTTGCTTCAGACCCTCGCCCAAAGGGCGGTGGGGAGGGAATCCGCCGCTGCGGCAACCTATCGTCGGGGGGCCTCGACTCCGCCTACCAGTGGGAGGTGCCGGCGCCGCCCTTGAAGGGTCCCACGACGTCGCGGGTGATCCAGCCGCCGTAGAAGTCGCCGGACTGGGCCTCGACCAGCTCGCCGTCGACGTAGCAGGCATCCACCGCGTGCGGATAGAAAGCGATGTAGTTGCGGATCTCTTTATAGGGAACGGTGGGATCGGGGTAGTACCAGGCGCCGTTCTCGACGCGGCGGCGGGCGCTCGATCCTGCCTCACCTGCAGCCGCCGCCTCCGGCGCTGCCGGTGCGACGAGATGGTAATAGCTCGCCAGTCCCTTCCACTCGCACCAGCTCTGGCGATCGGAAGGCAGCAGGCACTCCATGCGGACGTCCTCGGGAGGCACGTAGTAGACGGGCGGGTGGCTGGTCTCGAGCACCCGCATGGCGCGCCGGCTGGCAGCCAGCTGGATGCCGCCGAAGCGGACCTCGACCAGGCGCGAGCTCGCCTCGACCCGCGGCGGCCGCGGATAGTCCCAGACCGATTCCTGGCCCGGCCCGGGCGCTTCCGCATCCGGCGGATAGCCTGCTCGCCGCTTCATCCGCTTCGTTCCTTCTCTCTGATTTGACCTGCCTGATGGGACCTGCCGATCGTCTTGGATTGGCGGTGGATTCTACCACGGGGACACGCACCGCGGCGCAGTGATCCAGGTCGCCGGAGCCTGCCACGCGTGCGTGCTAGTGTCGTCGTCGGTTCCGTCGTTGGTCCGTCCGCAACGCCATCGCAGGGCACCCACGGCACGGAGAGGAGGAGCAGCCCATGAAGCGTCGCAACATCTCGAGCGGAGCGCCGTGGGAGCCGATCGTCGGTTACTCGCGGGCGGTGCGGGTCGGGCCCTACATCCACGTCGCCGGCACCACCGCTGTCGACGCCAGCGGCGCCGTGGTCGCCCCCGGCGACGCCTACGCGCAGACGGTGACGATCCTGGGCATCGTGGCCGCGGCGCTGGAACAGGCGGGCGCCCAGCTCTCGGACGTCGTGCGCACGCGCCTCTTCGTCACCGACATCGAGCACGATTTCGCAGCCATCGGCCGCGCCCACGGCGAGGTCTTTCGCGACATCCGGCCGGCCAGCACCATGGTCGAGGTGCGGCGCCTGGTCTCTCCCGACCTGCGCGTGGAGATCGAAGCCGACGCGATCACCGCCAGCTCCCGCGACGGCTCCGAAGCTTAGGACTGTCCACCGGAACACGGTGCGCATCGAGATCGCCGAACTCTCCGCCCCGGGTCGTTGAACCGCGGGGAGGCAATCCGCGAGCCGCGAGGCGGCGCGGCGGCTCACGGCTTGCGCTGCCGCCAGGGGCGCCGCTGCCGCCAGGCCCTTCGCCAGGGACGCCGCAGGCGCCAAGCCCGCCAGGGCCGGCGCAGCCGCCAACCACGCTCGCCCACAGAAGTGCCAGAGCGCATTGGCCCTATGCTGCTACATCATAAAGAGGCTGTCAAGCGCCCGCGGCAAGGCGCCAGGGCGGCAGGGCGGCAGGGCCGACGGTCCCGCGGGTCAGCGCACGGCCAGCACCCGTGCCGTGACGTCGGCCGGGAGCACGAAGTCGCCGCGGCCGACGCGCCGCCAGTCGAAGTCCGCGGCCAGGTCGGCCGGCGAGCAGGCGCGCGGCGTCTCGAGCAGGCCCAGGCTCCAGGCGAGATAGCCGGTCACCTGCGCCGGCGCGGCGCCGGCCGCGCGCAGCCCGCCCAGGGTCAGCGCCGGGTCGCGCTTCGAGAGCTTCTCGCCGTCCGCGCCGAGCACCAGCGGCACGTGGGCGTAGGCCGGGCGCCGCCCCCCCAGCGCCGCGAGCAGCTGCAGCTGCCGCGCCGTCGAGGCCAGCAGGTCGGCGCCGCGCACCACTTCGTCGATCTCCATCCGCAGGTCGTCGACCACCACCGCCAACTGGTAGGCGTAGAGGCCGTCCCGGCGCTTGAGCACGAAGTCGCCGGCCGTCAGGTCGACGCGCTCGCGCTGTGCGCCCTGCACGCGGTCGACGAATCGGACCTCCCGCGCGCCGGCGCGGAAGCGCAGCGCCGCATCCGGCCGCGGCGCGCGGCCGAGGGCCGCGAACCAGTCCGCGGCCAGCCGCCGCGGCCGCCAGGCAGCCGGATACGGCGGCAGGCCGTCCGGGCCGTGCGGCGCCGAGGCCAGCGCCGCCAGGTCGCGGCGCGAGCGCCGGCAGGGGAACAGCCGTCCCGCCGCCGCCAGCTCGGCCAGCGCCGCGTCGTACTGCGCCGAGCGCTGCGATTGGCGGTACGGTCCGTACGGCCCGCCGGCGTCCGGGCCCTCGTCCCAGTCGAGGCCGAGCCAGGCCAGATCGGCGCGCTGCTCCGCCGCCATTCCCGGGATCACCCGCGGCGGATCGAGATCCTCCTCGCGCCAGACGAAGGTGCCGCCACGCCGCCGCACCGACAGCCACGCCGCCAGCGCCGACCGCGCGTTGCCGACATGGACCGGCCCGGTCGGCGACGGCGCATAGCGGCCGCGTGGCCTGCGCGGCCTGCGCGGATTGGCGGTGAGGCTCCGTCGCGCTTCGCCAGCCGGAATCCCGGGCATCGCCTTGTCCTTCGCGCGAGCAGCGGCCGACGCCGGCCGCCGCCGTCAGTCGCTGCCGGCCGCCGCCGCCAGGTCGGGCTCGCCGTCGCCCGCGAGCCGCTCGAGCATGGCGGCGCGCACGCGGTCGCGCAGCCTCAGAGCGGCCGCCCAGTCGTCGCCGTCCGGCCAGATCGGGGGCAGCACCTCGACCTCGACCGTGCCGCGGCGGAAGATCGCGGCGTCGTCACGGAAGACATGGCGCGTGCCGTGGAGCGCGGCGGGGAAGACCGGGGCGCCGGCCTGCGCCGCGGCGAGGAAGCCGCCGAGCCGGAAGGTGCGCAGGCCGGGCGCGCGCCGGAAGGTTCCCTCCGGGAAGATCACCAGCGATTCGCCCGCGGCCAGCGCCGCCGCCGCCCGCGGCACCTCGCCGGCGCTCTGCACGGCGTCGAAGCGCTCGACCAGCAGGGCGCCCAGCCGCCGCATCATCACCCGCGTCAGGAAGCTGTCCTCGAGCTCGCGCTTGGCGACGTAGCCGAACTCCGGCGGCAGCATCGCGGTGAGCGCCACGGCATCGAGGTAGCTGGCATGGTTGACGGCCACCAGGCAGGCCGCTTCGCGGGCAGCCAGGTGCTCGAGCCCGCGGGCGCGGAGCGGCAGGCCGGCGCAGCGGAACATGAGCCGCGCCGCCGCGCGCGTCAGCCGGCGCCGCCGGCCGAGCCCGGGCAGCAGCGCCACCGCCAGCCACAGCGGCACGCCGGCCAGCACGTAGACCGTCCAGACGTACGCGCTGTAGAGCGGCGCCCAGGCCGCGCGCCCGGCGCGTCCGAGCTGCACCCTGGCGCCGGCCAGCGCCAGGCGGGCGAGCTGCAGGCCCATCGCGGCGCTGCCCTGGCCGATCCTCCCGGCCAGGTAGAGCTCCCGGCTCGCCGTCCGCCGCACCTTGCCGCTCGAGGTCTTGGGCACCGCGTGCGGCGGCGCCAGCACGACCTCGTCGGCCGGCTCGCCGAGCAGCGCCACCGTGGCGTCCTGCACCGCCTCGCGCAGCCGCTGCCGCTCCGTCTCCGCGGTCGCTCTCGTCTCGGCCAGCACCACCAGGCGCTCGGTGCCGGCGGCGCGATCGGCCACCCCGAACACCGCCACGCACCCCCGGCGGATGCCCGCCACGCCACCGACCGCGGCCTCGAGCTCGTGCGGGTAGAGGTTGCGCCCGGCGCGGATGATGATGTCCTTGTCGCGGCCGGTGATGAACACCTCGCGCCCGACGGTGTAGGCGCGGTCTCCCGAGTCGAGCCATTCTCCGCGGCGCAGGCCGCGGGTCGCCTCGGCATCGCGGAAGTAGCCGCTGGTGGCCGACGGCCCGCGGAAGTGCAGGCTCCCCTCCTGGCGGTCCCCGACCTCGTGTCCCGCGGCGTCCACGATGCGCAGCTCGTGGCCCGGCAGCGGCACGCCGCAGCCGACGAAGCGCAGCTCTCGCGCCTCCGGGTCGCCCGGGCCGTCCTCTCCGGCGGCGGCCGCGCCGGGCTTCGTGGTCTCGGCCGGCCACTCCTCCGCCGACGGCGCCGCCGGCAGCCTCTGCGGCGAGTCCGGCGCCAACGGCACCGCCCGGCCCGAGCGCTCGAAGGCCTCGCGCTCCACCACCTCCACGACCGGACCGCGGCCGAGCGGCGGGATGGCGAGCGCCAGCGAGCACTCGGCGAGACCGTAGACGGGCGCCATCGCCTCGGGGCGGAAGCCGTACCGGCGGAAGCGCCCGGTGAAGCGCCGGATGGCCTCGGGGCTCACCGGCTCGGCGCCGTTCAGCGCGAACCGCCATGCCGACAGGTCCACTCCGGCCAGCTCCTCGTCCGCGACCTTGCGTGCGCACAGCTCGTAGGCGAAGTTGGGCGCCGCCGACAGCGTGCCGCGGTGGCGCGACAGCAGCTGCAGCCAGCGCGCCGGACGTGCCAGGAAGCCGAGCGGCGACATCAGCACCAGCGGCATGCCGAAGTAGAGGCTCGCCATCCAGGCCCCGATCAGCCCCATGTCGTGATAGAGCGGCAGCCAGCTCACCACCACGTCCTGCGGCCCGATCGCCACCGCCTGCCCCAGCGCCCGCAGGTTCGCGAGCAGGTTGGCGTGGGTCAGCACCACGCCCTTCGGCCGGCCGGTGCTGCCGGAGGTGAACTGCAGCAGGGCCACGTCCGCGGCTTCCGGCCCGCCGGCACGGCCGCCTTTTCCCGCTCCCGCGGCTGCGCTGGCCTGCCGGCCGCCGCGCCCCCCGCCGCCCCCCTCCTCCAGCTCCGCCACCGTCATCACCCGTCCCAGCCCCAGGACCTGCGCTCGCAGCAGGCGGGCGACGGTCATCACCTCCGGGAAGGTGACCAGGGCCACCGCCTGCGAGGTGGTGAGGATGCCCGCCTGCCGCCGCAGGTGATCCTCGATCTGGCTGCGCCGCGCCGGCGGGTAGAGCGGCACCGGCACGGCGCCGGCCAGCAGCACGCCGAAGAACGCCACGAAGTAGTCGTGGCCGCTGGGCAGCATCAGCGCCACCGCCTGCCCGCGCTCGACGCCGGCGGCCCCCAGCCCCGCCGCCACCCGCCGCGCGCGCAGCAGCAGGTCGCCGTACGTCAGCTCCCGAGGCGCTTCCTCACCGGGATAGAACAGCAGGTGCCGCCGCCGCGGATGCCGGTCGGCGTGCCACTCCAGGACCTCGACCAGCGACCGTGTCCGCTCCGGCGCCGCCTCGGCCGGGCCCTCGAAGCCCGCCGCCTCGGCCGCCGAAGCTCCGGCGGCCGCCGCCGTCCCGGTCGCCGCCGCGCCGGCCACCCCTTCCACGCCGGCCGCCGCCAGCGCCCGCGCCAGGTCCGCCGGCGTCTCGGCGCCGCCCAGCACCTCTTCCGGCAACCGCACCGCGAACGCCCGTTCGAGCCGCGCCACCAGCTCCGCCCGTCCCAGGCTGTCGAGCCCGAGGTCGCGCTCGAGCGACGACCCCATGTCGATCCGCTGCGGCGCCGCCTCCACCTGGCCCGGACGCATCTCGCGCGCCACCTCCCGCGCCAGGCGCAGGAGCTCGTGCTCCACGGGCGGCGGGGGTGCCGTCTCCCTCATGCCGCCATCTTCTCACCGCTCACGGGTCACCGGTCACCGCTGCGCGGGGGTGGTGGCTCCGCTCCCTCTGCCTCCCTTTGGGCGAGGGGCCAGGACTGCTGGGAGTGGAGGACTTTGGCCCCTCGCCCAAAGGGAGGCGGAGGGAACGGAGCCACCACCCCGCACCGCATGGCCGACGTAGCGCAACGATTCGAGGCATGGCACGCCGGGGCCGCGCCGCGCCAGCCACAGCGTCGAGGCGCGCGCCGGCAGCGCCATCGGCACCTCCGACCAGCGGTCCGCCCGCAGGCGGCCGCGGGCGAGCGGCGGACCGAGGGTCCCGCCGCTGTCGCCGGCGGCGGCGACCACCTCGCCGTCGCCCCCGGGCGGCAGCAGCGCGGCGCGCAGGCGCACCTCGGCGATCCCCGGCGGCAGCTCGATCTCGACCGTGCCGAAGAGCGGCCGGCATCCCTGCAGCGCCGTCGCGCCGTCCGCCGGGCCGGGCCCCGGCAGCAGCAGCGCGGCGCTGGTGTGCGGCGGCAGCGGCGGCGGGTGCCAGCGCAGGCGGTGGCGCCGCTCGTCCGGCAGGTAAGCGAAGTCCAGGCCCGGACCATCCAAGACTGTGCCCGCCAGCAGCTCGCGCCGCACCCGCGCCAGCACCGTGATCTCACCCGGCGGCGCCGCCGGTCCCGCCGCCGGCGGCAGCAGGGGCTCGCCGAGCAGCGGCAGGTGGAGCAGCGCCGGCTCGGCGGCGGCGATCTCCGGCAGCGGCCGCCGCCTGGCCAGGCTCTCGACCAGCGCGCCAGGTCCGTGCAGAGACGCCTCGGTCAGGTCCGGGCTGCACAGTCCGAGAGCATCGATCGCCGGCCCGTCATGCATGATCGACAGCAGCCCGGCGTCGGTGAGCAGCAGCGTCTCCCGGCGCCCATGCGCCGCGAGCCACGCGGCCGCCCGCCCATGTCCGCGCCACAGCTCGACCGCGCCCCGCGCCGACTCGCGAGCCCAGTGCGGGAAGGCCAGAATCAGCAGCAGCGGCAGCGCCAGCGGCGCCGATCGCCAGCGGGGCACCGCCGCGGCAGGCGGTCCTTCCACGGTCGCGTGGATGGCGCCCCCCGCCCCAGCGGCCCGGCGCTCCCGCGGCCATGCTCCCAGCGCCTCGCTCGCCAGGCCGGCGCCCGCGACGGCCAGCAACCAGGCCAACGCCAGGCCGGCGTGGTGATGGCGCATCTCCTGCCACAGCAGCAGGATCGACAGCGGCGCCAGCGCCGCCAGCACCAGCCAGGCCGCCGCGAGCGGCGCCAGCGCGGCCAGCGGATTCCTCCAGGCCGCCGCGGCCGCTCGTCGGCGGGCGACCGTTGCACGGAGGGCCGCCGCCGCGGTCCCCGCCGCGAGCAGGCCGACCGGCGGCCAGAGTGCCGTCGGCTTGGTGCCGACGTACACCGGCAGCAGCGCGCGGCGCAGCACCGCGACATAGCTCGCCACCCGCGCCCCGAGCGGCAGGAAGGGCACGTGCAACCAGGACTTGGCGAGCGCCCCGGCCGGCTCGACGATGCCCGTCGTCCGCCAGTTGCACCAGGCCAGCACCATGCCAGGGACCAGCACCGCCGCACCCGTCCATCGCGGCCAGGGCAGGCGCCGGCGCCTGGCCCCGAGCATCACCAGCCCCCCGAGCAGCGTCAAGGCGCCGTTCTCGGGCCGTGCCAGCGGCAAGGCCGCGGTGACGATCGGCGCCCAGGTCCGCGCCGAGCGCCACGAGGGCCGGGAAGCGCCGCTGCCACCACCGCCGCCGGCCTCGCTCTCATCGCCCTCGTCGCCCTCATCGCCGGCATCGGCGCCGCCACCGTCGCCGAGACTCTCCATCCACAGCGCGCAGGCCAGGACCAGCAGCGCCGCATTGGCCGCGCTCTCCATCCCCGCGGCCGCCCCGAATCCGATCGGCCCCGACCACACCAGGCAGAGCCCGCCTGCCAGCGGCCACGGCTCCGGCACCCGCGCCGCCCGCAGCGCGCGCACTGCCGCCAGCCCCAGCGCCCAGAGGCTTGCCACCCCCATCCAGCGCGACCAGCGCGACCAGGCCGCCAGGTCCCCGGACACCCAGTGCGGCGGCACCAGCAACCAAGGCCACAGTACCGACGAGGCCCCGGTCGACGGCTCCCCCGTGTTCCACTGCCAAGGCCGGCCGCGCGCCGCCTGCTGCGCATAGCGCACGAAGATGTACGCGTCGTCGAGCGGCAGCAGCCATCCCGGCGGCGCGCCCGCCACCCGCGCCCGCGCCGCCATCTCGAGCGGCAGCGAGCACACCTCCCCGAACACCACCGCCGCCGCCAGCAGCAGCGCGGCCTCCAGCCCGCGCCGGCGCCGGGGCGCGGCGGCACCCTCCCCTTTCAGGCCCATGATGCCGCAATGGTAATCGATGGCGCTCCGCCTGCCCGCTCGACGAACCAGCTCCCCGCCCTCACCGATCGACCGGCGAGAGCGGGGAGCCTTGCCGCGCGATTCGAAAGAGCCCCTAGCATGGGGGGAGGGAGGGGGCGTCCCCTTCCCCCCGGAGGGTGGGAAGGGGATCGAGGGGATGCGGGGGCGATCCGATAGACGCTTTGAGTAGGCCTCGAGAGCCACATCGAAGCGACAGTTTCGTGCCCCGGATCGCCGAGAGGAGGCGGTGACCAAGAACCCAGGACGGTCAGTTCACCGTGATGCTGACCGCGGAAGAGAGGTCCGTGCCGTCGGCATACCAGGACTTGACGACGACGTAACGGGTGCCGCTCGCCATGCTGAGCTTGGTGTCGATCGACTCGATGTTCTTCTGGTCGAACACCAGCGTGCCGTCGACGTAGATCTGCATGTCGATGGCGCTCCCGGAATCCTCGTAGGCAACCACGTGCACCGGCGAGCTCACGCTGCTGCCGTCGAGCGGGCCGGTGATGGTGACGCCGCGCGGGCTGCTGCTGGTCGCGGTGACGTTGACCGCGCTGGAAAGGTCCGTGCCGTCGGCGTACCACGACTTGACGGTGAGGCTGTGCGAACCCGCGCCCATCGCGATCTGGGCGTCGAGCGACTGGACGTTGGCACGGTCGAAGACCAGGCCGCCGTCGAGGTAGATCTGCATGTCGACCGCGGTGCCGGAATCCTCGTAGCCGACGACCTGCACCGGCGAGGCCGAGCTGCCGCCGGAGACGGGGCTGGTCACGGTGACGCCGCGCGCGCTGCCGCTGGTGACGGTGAAGGAGACGTTGGTGAAGAGGTCGGTGCCGTCGGCGTACCAGGCCTTGACCGCGATCTCGTGCGACCCGGCGCCCATGGCGATCTGGGCGGCGATCGATTGCACGTTCGGACGGTCGTAGACCAGGCCGCCGTCGAGATAGATCTGCATGTCGACCGCGGTGCCGGAGCTCTCGGAGGCCGTAACGCTCACCGGCGAGGCGACGGAGGCGCCGGCGGCCGGGCTGGTGACCGTGACGCCGCGCGTGCCGCCGGAATTGACGGTCACGTTGACGGTCGACGAGACGTCGGTGCCGTCGGCATACCAGGCCTTGACCACGATCGCGTGCGAGCCCACCGCGGCGGTCACCTGGGTGTCGATGGCGTGCACGTTCGGCTGATCGAAGACCAGGGTGCCGTCGAGATAGATCTGCATGTCGGTCGAGGTGCCGGTGCTCTCGCTGGCGACGACGTGCACCGGCGAGGTCGAGGCGCTGCCGTCGGCCGGGCTGGTGATCGTGACGCTGCGCGAGGGGCCGCCGGAGGCGGTGAAGCTGACGCCGTTCGCCATGTGGTTCAGGATGGTGGGCTTGCCCACCGCCTGCACGTAGATCGTGTAGGCGGTCCCGGAGGTCAGCGCCAGCGTCGTGAGGTCGAGAGAGTGCGAGCCGCCGGCGGTGATCTCCCGCTGCAGGGTCAGGTTCTGGCCGTCGGAGGCCGGCGTGCTCCAGACGCGGTAACGGTCGATGGTGCTCTCCTGGCCGCTGCCCGACAAGGTCCACGACAGCGTGTTGCCGCTGACCGACGCCGAGATCGACAGGCAGTTGTCGATGCCGCTCTCGATCTCGGTCCCCTCGTCGTAGTCGTTCCAGGTGACGAGCTGGAAGTTCTCGAGCTGGTTGCTCGAGCTATAGCCGGAGGCGCTCACCTGCGCGGCGAGCTGCAGCCAGGTGGTGCCGCACTGCTGATCGAGGAAGCGATTGGACCCCCAGCTCGCGTACTTGTCGTTGAATCCCTTGCTGCTCGAGCCGAAGGGGTGCTTGCCGCTCGCGGACCTGGCGTTGGTGTAGAAGCCGTCGAGATAGCTGGCGTTGTTGGACAGCTCGGGGTGCACCCAGGAGAAGGCGCCGTCGGCCTGGGTGTGGTTGAAGTTGTCCTGGAAGATGAACAGCGGGTTCCCCGCGACGCCCGCGCGGACCTGGTTCCAGTCGACGGGATCGCTGGGATCGATGAAGAAGAACACCACCGGCCGCCCGCCCTTCTGCATGTACGACGGCGAGGGATAGTAGGTGGAGGCGACGTAGTTGAGATCGCTGATCACGCACTGCGTCTCGCTCTGGCCGGTGGCGTTCATGCAATTCTGCGCGGCGCCCTTGTCCTCCATGATGGCGAACTGGAACACCGGGCTGCGCGACTGCGCCTCGGCCATGATCTTGAGCGAGGTGCCGTTCTCGATCGCCGCCCCGGAGCCGTACCAGTCGATGATCACTCCCTGGATGCCGCGCGAGATCATGTCGGTGACCTGGTTCTTGACCGTGGTGGCGTCGTTCGAGTTGTAGCCGGTCAGGATGTGGCCATGGCAGCGCTGGACGGGAGAGCCCGACCCCGGCATGCAGAACCAGGGCTGGAAGTGGGCATAGACGGAGGTGGTCGCTCCTGGATAGAGCAGGGTGTGCGTGTCGAGCTTGCTCACGTTGCCGGCGACGACGTTGCCGTTGTCGTGCTGGGGGAAGCTCGACGCCGAGGTGTTGTTGCCGGTCTCGGCGGTGAGCGTGCTCGTGGTCTGCGCGACGGCGCCGGCGCCCGCGCCGACGAGCCAGGGCGCGAGCACCAGTCCGGCCACCGCCACCAGGGCGGCGCGGCCGAGCGATGCAAGGATGGAGAATGAACCGGGATGTGTCTGCAGTTGCATCTGGTAATCCTTTCAACGTCTGGGACAGTTGCACGTCCGAACCGTACATAGGTTCCCTTAGCCACGCATGCACAGCCCCATAGGCGGCATGCATGGCTGCGCCGCCACTTTTGCAAAGGAGATGCCTTGTAAACAATTAGTTGACATGACATGGAATCGACGCCCCTATGGCCCTGGTCACGCGCTCGGACGTCCTCTCGCCGCCGTTGGGGCGAGGGGTGTCTTGCGCACCGGCCGCGGACTGCGAGGGCCTCGCCCAAACGGCGGCGGGAGGAGAGCCCGCGCGCGCGACCCGGCCCCAGGCGCCCTCAGTCGGTCCCGATGCCGTGGAGGGTCCCAGCCGCCTCCGCGGCCGCCTCCGCCGCCGGCGGCTCCTTCTCGAAGTAGCTGTACAGCAGCGGCAGCACGAACAGCGTGATCGCCGTCGCGGTGACCAGCCCGCCCACGATCACCATCGCGAACGGCCGCGCCGTCTCGGCCCCGACCGCCTGCGACAGCGCCGCCGGCAGCAGGCCGAGGCTGGCCATCAGCGCCGTCATCAGCACCGGGCGCATCCTGCTCTCCGCCCCCTCGCGGATGGCCTGCGCCTCCGAGAGCCCGCGCCCGCGCAGCTCGCGGATGCGCTCGATCATCAGCACCCCGTTCTGCACGGCGACGCCGAACAGCGCAATGAAGCCGACCAGCGAGGCCACCGACAGCGACAGGCCGGCGAGCCACAGCGCCAGCACCCCGCCGACCGCCGCGAACGGGATGTCGAGCAGGATCAGCAGCGACATCCGCGCCGAGTTGAACGCCAGGAACAGCAGGAAGAAGATCGCGATCAGGGTCAGCGGCACGATCAGCAGCAGCCGCTTGACCGCCCGCTGCTGGTTCTCGAACGCGCCGGTCCAGACCATGCGGTAGCCCGGCGGCAGCCGCACCGCCGCCGCCACCTTGCGCTGCCCCTCGTCCACCAGCGATCCCAGGTCGCGCCCCGAGACCGACAGCTTGACCGCGATGCGCCGCGCGTTCTCCTCGCGGTAGATGCGCGCGAAGCCGGGCGCCACGTCGACCTTCGCCAGCGACCCGAGGGTGAATTTCTCGCCGTTCGGTCCGACCACCGGCAGCGCGCGGATCGCGTCCAGGTCCGAGACCGCCAGCGGCGACATCTTGACCACCAGGTCGAAGGTCCGCTCCCCTTCCAGCACGTGGCTGGCGACGCCGCCGCCCAGCGCCGTCTCGATCACCGACTGCACGTCGTCGACGGTGAGCCCCGAGCGCGCCACAGCCTGGCGGTCGACGACGATCTGCACCTGCGGCTGCCCGGCCAGCCGCTCGGCAGCCACGTCCGCCGCCCCCGGCACCTTCGCCAGCGCCGCCGCCGCCTGGTCGGCGAGCGCCTGCAGCTTCACCGGGTCGTGGCCGAAGATCTTCACCGACAGCTCCGACTTCACCCCCGACACCGCCTCGTTGACGTTGTCCTCGATCACCTGCGACACCGTCAGCTCGGTGCCCGGGATGCGCTCGAGCCGCGCCCGGATGGCATCGGAGAGCCCTTCGCGGTCGCGCGCCGTCGTCCAGCGCTGGCGCGGGACCAGGTCGGCGAAGATCTCCACGGTGTCGAAGCCGTTGATGTCGGTGCCGTCGTCCGGCCGCCCGAGCTGCGACACCACCGTCTTGACCTCGGGGAAGCTCGCCAGGATGCGTCGCGCCTCGCTGGTGAGGCGGTCCGCCTCGGTGGGGGAGATCGACCCCGGCATGGTGATGCGCACCCACAGCGCGCCCTCGTCGAGCTTGGGCAGGAACTCCGAGCCCAGGCTCGCCCCCACCAACCAGGCGACGCCGAGCGACGCCATCGCCGCCGCCAGCACCGGCAGCCGCCGCCGCAGCGCGAAGTCGAGCGCCGGCCGGTACATCGCCTGCAGGCGGCCGACCAGGCGCGACGGCGCCGCGGCGAGCTGGCGCTCGAGGTCGACCGCGAAGCTGAGCAGGGTCGGCACGACGAACAGCGCCAGCAGCGTGCCGGCGACGAGCGCGAAGGTCAGCGTCAGCGCCATCGGCCGGAAGATCTTCCCCTCCACCCGCTGCAGGGTGTAGAGCGGGATGAAGGCGGTCAGAAGGATCGCCTTCGAGAACAGGATGGGCTTGCCCATCTGCGCCACCGACTGCTGGATCGCCTCGCCGATCGAGCGCAGCCTGGCGCCGCGCAGCTCGATGATGCGCAGCAGGTTCTCGGCCACCACCACCGCCGAATCGACGATGATGCCGAAGTCGATCGCGCCCATCGAGATCAGGTTCGCCGGGATGCCGGTCAGGTCGAGCAGCAGGAAGGCGCCGAGCAGCGACAGCGGCACCACCGCCGCCACGATCAGCGCCGAGCGCCAGTTGCCGAGCCCCAGGAACAGCACCAGCACCAGCAGCACCAGGCCGATCCCCTCGCCCATGTTCTTGCGCACCGTCAGCAGCGTGCGGTCGATCAGCTCCGTGCGGTCGTAGTGCGGCACCAGGCGCACCCCGGCGGGCAGCTCGCGGTTGATCTCGACCACCTCGGCGCGCACCTTCTCGAGCACCGTCAGCGCGTTCTCGCCCTTGCGCAGCAGCACGATGCCCTGCACCACGTCGTCCTCGTCCGGCTGCGGCCGGCCGGCGGCGTCCTTGGCCAGCTTCCCCACCCGGCCGAGCCGGATCGCCGGGCCGAACGACACCCGCCCGACGTCCCGGATCAGCACCGGCGTGCCGCCGCGGGCGGTCACCGCGATCGCCCCGATGTCGTCGAGGTTCTGCACCATGCCGAGCCCGCGCACGACGTAGATCTCGCTGCCGTGCTCGATGTAGGCGCCGCCGGCGTTGCGGTTACCGTTGGCCAGCGCGTCGAAGACCGACTTCAAGGTGATGCCGTACGACTTCAGCTTCAGCGGGTCGACCAGCACCTGGTACTGCTTGGTGGGGCCGCCGAAGCCGACCACGTCGACCACCCCCGGCACGGTGCGCAAGCGGCGCTCGACCACCCAGTCCTCGAGCGCCTTGAGCTCGAGCAGCGAATAGCCCCTGGGGCCGCGCAGCGTGTAGCGGTAGATCTCGCCCACCGGCGTCGAGTCCGGCGACAGCCCCGGCCGCGCGCCCGCCGGGAGATCGACGGCCTGCAGGCGCTCGAACGCCTGGTTGCGCACGTACGCGGGGTCGGCGTCGTCCTCGAACACCAGCGTCACCACCGACAGCCCGAACAGCGAGATCGAGCGCATCGAGGCGCGCTTCGGGATGCCGTTCATCTCGTTCTCGACCGGCACCGTCACCAGCTGCTCGACCTCCTCGGCGGCGTGGCCGGGGAACAGCGTGATGATCTGCACCTGGACGTTGGTGACGTCGGGGTAGGCCTCGACCGGCAGCTCGCGGAAGGCGGCGATGCCGCCGCTGACGAAGACCACCAGCAGCGCGACGATGACCACCCGGCTGCGCAGCGCCTGGGCGGTGAAGCGCTGCAGCAGCCCGCGGTGGGCGTGCGGATGGGCGGTGGTGCTCGTGGACGACACGGCAGGAAGGCCCCGGGCGCGCGAGACCCGCTAGCTCCCGGAGGTGAGCAGCGATTCGAGCAGCAGGCTGCCGTCGACCACCACGCGCTGGCCGCGGTCGAGCCCGGCAAGGATCACCGTCTTGCCGCCGCGCTCGGCGCCGGCGGTGACCGGGCGCCGCGCGAAGCGGCCGCGCCCCTCCTCGACGAACACGTAGCGCTGCTTGCCCTCGGCCACCACCGCCGCCGACGGCACCTCGAGCGCCGGCCGCCGATCCGGGTCGGTGACCTCGACCTCGACGTACATCTCGGCCTTCAGCAGGCGGTTCGGATTCTCCACGGCGCCCCGCGCCTTCACCGTCCGGGTCGCCGGATCGAGCGTGTCGCCCACCACCTCGACGCGGCCGCCGAAGACGCGGTCCGGATAGGCGTTGCAATGCAGCGTCAGCGGCAGCCCCGCGCGCACCGCGGCGAGATCCTGGTCGACGACGTCGAGGTACACCCAGAGGCGCGACGGGTCGGAGATCACGAACAGCGGCGCCTGGGCGTCGGCGCGCACCTCGAGACCGGGGTTGATCGCGCGGTCCACCACCGCCCCGGCGATCGGGCTGCGCAGCACGAACTGCTGGTCCACGCCGCGCGCGCCGCCGAGCCGGCCGCCGAGCAGCGACAGCCGGCTCGCGGTGCGCTCGCTCTCCACCTTGGCGCGGTCGCGGTCCGCCTGCGCGGCCTCCAGGTCTTTCTTCGGCGCCGCCGCGTGCTCGTAGAGCTCGCGCACCCGCGCCAGGGTGCGCTCGGCCACCGCGAGATCGGTCGCGGCGCGGTTGGCGTCGGCCTGCGCCTGGCCGAAGTCGGACGACTCGATGGCGGCGAGCGGCGTGCCCTTCCCCACCGGCCGCCCGAGGTCGGCCAGCAGCCGCCGCACCCGTCCGCCGATCGGCGGGAACACCCGCGCCGTGCGGTCCTCGTCCCAGGCCAGCCGGCCGGTCGTGCGCACCGTCCCCACCGGCGCCGGCTCCGTCGCTGCCGTGGAAAGTGATGCTAACTCTACTGCGCTCTCCGGGTAGACGATGCGTTCGCCGCCCTCGATGCGCGGTCCCGCGGGGTCTGCCGCGCGGTGCTCGGGCCGGCATCCCGCCAGGGCCGCCAGCATCACGGCCAGCAACGCCGCGGTCATGGCCGCCACGCCGGCCAGGCCTGCCACGCCGGCCACGCCGGCTGGGCCAGTCACCCGCGGCGCCCCGATCCGCGCGGCCGCGGGTGGCGCCGCGTGCGCGGGCGGCCGGCGATGATTGTTCGAGATGTCCGAAGCTCGCATGGCTGGTGGTTGGAACTCGGCAGCGGCTGTGTCCGCCGGCTCCTCCGGCCAGCGCCCTCGGGGACGGGAAAGAATACCGCCGGGGCCCGTTAAGAAAGTACAAAGACCTCTCGCAACCATGGCAAGAGCCATGGCAAGGTGTTGAAAATTCTGAAGATTTCTCCGGTGCGCTTGGAATCGAGGTGCGGCGGGATCAGCCCATGTCCTTCATCGCCTCCGGGAGTCCTCGGAGGGCGACTCGACAGGGCATGCCTACACCAGTCCTGACATCTTCTCGAGGTCGACGTTCCCCCCCGAGACGAGCGCGACGACCCGCTCTCCAGGGGAGACCCGGACCTTGCCGGCGAGGAGCGCCCCGGTGGCCGCGGCGCCGGAGGCCTCGACGTAGAGCTTCGCCCGCGTGAGGAGGAGGCGCATCCCCTCCTTGATCTCGTCCTCGGTGACGGTGACGACGTCGTCCACGGCCTCGCGGGCGATGGCGAGGGGGAGAGCGCCGACGAAGGGGGGCGTCATGCCGTCGGCCAGTGTCGCCGGCCGGGTCACTGGAACCGGCTTGCCGGCGGCGAGCGCGGGGCCGAGACCGGGGCCGGCCTCCAGCTCGACAGCGACCACGCGGACCCGCGGTTGGCTCCCCTTGATGGCGGAGGTCACGCCGCCCAACAGGCCGCCCCCTCCCACCGGCACGATGACCAGGTCGACTTCGGGCAAGTCCTCGAGGATCTCCAGGCCGGTCGTCCCGGAGCCGGCGAGCAGGACCGGGTCGTCGAAGGGGTGGACGAAGGTCAGGCCGCGCTCCTCCCGGACCTCGTTCAGCTTGTCGAACAGGGTCGGCCGGTCGGGATGGAGGACGATCTCGGCGCCGTAGCCGCGCACCGCGTCGATCTTCGACTGCGGCGCGTCGGCCGGCATCACCACGACGGCCGAGCACCCCGCGACGCGCGCCGCCCAGGCAACGGCGGCGGCGTGGTTTCCGGCCGAGACGGTGACCAGGCCGCGCCCGCGCTCGTCGCCGGAGAGCGACAGCACCCGGTTCAGGGCGCCCCGCGCCTTGAACGAGCCGGTCTTCTGGAAGCTCTCGCACTTGAGGTAGAGCCGCACTCCGACCCGCTCCCCGAGTTGGAGGCTGGAAAACAAAGGGGTGTGATGGATGGAGCCGGCAATTCGACTCGCCGCGGCCCGGAGGTCGGTCAGGGGGATCATGCCGTGGATCTTAGAGGAGCTCTGGCCAAGAAATGCGACCCGTCTCGCGGGCGGCGCCAGCCGCCACGCTTAGCCGCCGAGGTGCGCGGCCAGCCAGGCCGTTACCGCCTCGACCAGCCAGGGGCGGCAGGCGCTGAAGGCGTGATCGCCTCCGGGGTGGCGGCGCCAGTCGATGCCGGGGAGGGCGGCGGCGAAGGCAGTGTAGTGGGAGGGCGGGAAGAGCTCGTCGCGGTCCGCCGTGACGAGCAGGAGCGGCCGATGCGCCAGCGCGCCGAGATGCCCTCCGAGGTCCTCCAGACGCCGCCATTGCACGAGGAGATCTTCGCCGGAGACGCCGCGCAACATGCCGGCGAAGTCCTCCGCCATCTGGCGAGGAAAATCGAAGGCCTGGGGGTCCACGACCGGGCAGAGGGCCACCAGGGCGCGAACGCGCGGATCGGCGGCCCCGTGGAGGAGCACCGTGTGTCCCCCGAGGCTCGCGCCGATCAGGGCCAGCCGGTCCGGATCGACGGAAGGCTGCGCCAGCGTCCAGTCGACGGCTGCCCGGGTGTCGTCGACCAGGCCGCCCATCGAGTAGGTCCCTCCGGATCCCCAGGAGCCGCGGGGGTGAAAGCAGAGGCAGTTCCAGCCGCGGTCGCGCAGACGGTAGGCGACATCCAGGTGCTTCTCGACACCGGGCACACCATGCAACAGGACCGCCGTGGGACGGGGCGCCTGGCCGGCGCCCCGGTAGAAAGCGCCGAGGAGCCGGGCGCCGGAGGAGTCGAAGGTCACGCCATCCACACCCGCTGCGAATCCCGTCATGAGCTCGTCCTCCTCCGCTCTCGCGCGCTTTCTCTCCGATCAGCGACCGATCACAAACCGGTCAGCGGCCAATCAGCGCCATGGAAGACTCAGGATACCGCGCGCCGGCCGCCATACCCGCCGGCAGGGCTTGGTTGATGCGGGCGATCTCGTCCGCCGAGAGCGCCACGCCGGTCGCGGCGAGGTTCTCGGCGAGGCGAGAGCTGACGGCACCAGCCGGGCGAGCGTCAAGGTGAGGTGAAAGGCTCTGCTCTGTCCGTCTCTCAGCATAGACCGACGTGGCCGGGTCGGGTTGCCGCGTCCCTACCGGCGCCCCGATGCTGCCTGCGATCACCTGAGGCTGCTATGCTATGAAGAAGCTATCTCTCAGGATCATTGATGACTTGGAGAACCGTCGCGGTGGTTTTCTGCGCCTCCGCGGGCACTGCCCTGGTGAGCTGCGCTCGGCCGCCGGATCAGGAACCAATGCGGGCCCTAGTCGAGGCGCTCGGGCCGCGACGGCTTGTCGAGCCCCGGCTGACTGGCGGCTTCGCCTACGCGCCGTGCCGGGAACTGCCAGCCGGCGGGCAGGCGACCTTTCCCAGCCATCCGCGGATCGGCACGGCGAAATGCTCGAGTCTTCCTCCTCCGGGCTCCGCCGCACGGGAAGCGTTCTCGCGCGCCGCGGTCGTCGTGTACCGCCGGCGGAAGCACGGCCCATACGGGCAGGGTCTCGCCAAGGCGGGGGTCGTCAGCCTGATCGCCAACACCGCCCAGGGAGCGGAACGAGCGATCAGCAATCTCGAGGCCGCAGCCGAAGAGTCCCCGGATCCTGGCGTCTTGAGCGACCTCTCGGCAGCCTACCTGGTTCGCGCCGGGCAGCGTCAGGAGCCCGCCGACCTCATTCGCGCGCTCGAGACCGTGGAGCGAGCCTTGGCAGCCGCGCCCCGGCTTCCCGAGGCACTGTTCAATCGGGCGCTGATCCTCGATCGCCTCTGGCTGCGCAACCAAGCCCAGCGTGCCTGGCGGCAGTATCAAACGGTCGACTCGAAGTCGAGCTGGTCGGCCGAGGCGGCGCGACACCTGGCCGTCCTCGCCATTCTTCCTACGACCGACTTCGGCCAACCGGAGCGGGATGCGGTGCAAGCGGCCGCCCGGCGCGCTGCATCAGCCGATGTACTGCGCCTGGTTGCATTGTCTCCTCAATCAGCCCGCGAGTACGTCATGAATGAGCTCCTCGTGCAATGGGGAGAGAGCTTCCTGCGTGGTAAGCGAGCAGCAGCGGCTAGCCCGCTGGCCACTGCTCGGGCCATCGGCGCCGCGCTGCTGATCCTGAGCGCCGACCGGATGGTGGCCGACACGGTGGCAGCCATCGATCGCGCATCGTCGCCCGGCTTCGATCCGTCGATCAGCCTGGCCCTGGCCCGTGCGCATGTCACCCTGAGCGCCGGCAACCGGCTGGCCACAGGACTGTCGATCGAGAGAGCGCTGCCCTTGCTCCGCGAAACGCAAGCCGGGCTGTCCCGGGCGGGAAGCCCGATGGTCTACTGGGCAATCGCCGCCCTGGGCGGCGTCGAGCTGGTCGCCGATCGCCACGACTCGGCTGTCCAGCTCTTCTCCGAGCTGACCCAGCGCTCGGATCCGCGGATCTACCCAGCCCTTCATGGGCGCGCCCACTGGGGATTGGGCCTCGTCCGCGACCGCCAGGGCCGCCTGGGCGAGTCGCTTGCCGAGTTCCAGGCGGCTGCGGCGCTCTTTGCGCGAGCGCGAGAGACCAGGAACCAAGCCACGGTCGAAGCCCTGATCGCCGAGATCCGGGAGTTCCTCGGTCAGGGCGACGCCGCCTTGACCCATCGCTATCAAGCGCTGGCGACGCTCAGCGTTTTCCGCGGGTCACCGCAGCTTCACATCGTGCTGTGGGTGGCGGCGGAAGCGCTGCTGCGAGACGGTCAGGCGCGCAGCGCGCTCTGCTTTCAAGACGAGGACATCAGCGTCGCTGAGCAATCCAGGCAACCCTACATGCTGGCCATGGCGTACATGCAGCGCAGTCATATCCACGCAGCCTTGGAGAATGACGACCTGGCGCTCTCAGATCTCGAGAACGCTCGCTCCGTCAACGCCAAGATGGACAGCACGACGAGCCGCAGCCGGTTGGGGGCCTCGATCGACCTTGCCGAAGGCCAGGCCTTCCTGCGGCGTGACCCCCAGAAGACCCTACCGCTGGTGACCCGAGCTCTGGGCAGCTTCCGCGCGCAGCGGCGCTCGCTCGAGGAACTGCAAGCGCTGGCTCTCCGAGCCAAAGCCCTCGCCGCATCCGGCAATCAGGTCGCAGCCGAAGCGCAGTTGCTCGACGCGATCGACCTCTTCTCTCGGCAGCGCGCCGCGCTCGCCGACCCGAAGCTGCGCTTGGCCTATTCTGAGACGGCGCAGGACCTGTTCGACGAGATGATGTTGCTGGAGGCCGTGGAGCGGCACGAGCCAGCACGCTCGTTCGGGTACTCCGAGCTGGCGCGGAGCGTTCCGGCGAGCAGTGGCCCTGCCCCTGGGGCCCTTCAAACAACGGTGCCGGAGGCGCCGGGACCTGCCCAAGTAACCTCGCGGCTGCCCGGCGGAGTCGCGCTCGTCGAATTCAGCTTGGCAGAACACCATCTGTTGACCTGGTTCGTCTTCGACGGCCGGATCGAGCTGGTCGATCGCGTCGTCGAGGTCAGGCACCTCGAGAGCATGGTCAATGCATTCGTCACCGCGGCCCAGCAGGGCTCCGAACCGCATCTCAAGCATGCCTCGATGGCCCTCTACCGTACCCTGATCCCTCCTCAAGTAGGCTCTCTGCCTCCGGGCTCGAGGCTCGTCTTCGTCCCGGACAGGATTCTTAACAGCATCCCCTTCGCCGCACTCCAGAACCCTGCGAGCGGGCGCTACCTGGTCGAGGAGCACGGCGTGAGCCTTGCGCCGAGCGCGCAAGCCTATCTCGCCATCGCGGATCGCAACCGCGGGCGAGCCGATGGGAGGAGCCGTTGGAGCTCGCTGTTGATCGGTAACCCGACCTTCGACCGGCGGCTCTTCCCCCAGCTGAGCGATCTGCCAGGAGCGATGACAGAGATCGCGGCGGTGGGCGCGTTCTACACACAACCGACGGTCCTGGTCGGGGCCGACGCGACGCGCTCTCGGGTTCTTGAGCAACTCGACCGGCACGAGGTCTTCGCTTTTGCCGGTCATGCCGTAAACAACCCGCGCTCCCCCGGCGACTCCTACCTCGTGCTGGCGTCGTCGCCGCAAGCGGCTGAGCCCGGAGTGCTCTTCGCGCGCGAGGTCGGCGAACGGAGGTTCCAGCACCTGCGCTTGGCAATTCTATCGGCCTGCCGAACAGCTGGCACTTCCAGCTCTCGGACGAGCGGCCTCACTGGCCTCACTCGCCCGTTTCTGGAGGCCGGCGCCTCGGCCGTCCTTGGCACGCTATGGCAGGTCGACGACCAGGCGGCGCGCCGATTCCTTCCCGAGTTCCATCGCCGGCTGATGGGCGGGGAAACCGCCGCCGCCGCGCTGCGCGATGTGCAGCTCATGATGCTCCACGCCAAGGAGCCGTCGCAACGTTCGCCGGCGAGCTGGGCGGCATTCCAGTTGGTCGGCGACATCCAGTAGTACAACGTCAAGCCGCACAACCAAAGGGAGGCGCCATGTCTTTCAACCTCGAGCTCAATTTCAGTGGGATCGCTGCCTTCATCCCCACCGATGACTACGACTATCCGATCGCTGTGGTCATGCCTGGTCTCGACCGCGAGAAGACCTCGCTCGACGACGAGGAGCTTTGCCCACACAACAGCTACCTCGACTGGACGGGAAGGAAGAGGGCTCTCAAGGGCCGCTTCGTGACTCTCGAGGTCGACTACGAACAGTCCCCGGGCTACTTACCCCCGCAGTTACCGAAGGAGTTGATCAACCTGGGAATAACCCTGAAGGAGCTCTGCGTGCTCGACCCGGGCTTGCTGAAATACACTTCGCCGCCACGCCCGGAGCTGGTGATGACGCGGATCCTGTTGCCCGCTGGCGCGGAGTACACTGCACCCCAGAACAATCCTGGCTGGAAGGTCGACCCTCTCGGGAACGGTCATGCGGTCGAGGGCGCGATCGCGCATACGGTGTCAGTGCGGTACACCGGCCTTACCAGTGCAACAGCGTGCCTGGAGGCCATGGACGATTCGGTCGAGCCGGAGGAGCTGCCGCTCATCCCGGACGACGGCACCGAAGTAATCGTCAACTTCACCAATACTTGCAAAGAGCTGCCTTCGAGCCCCAAGCATCGAAAAGGCCTCCGAGACCGGGACTTCAAGTGGTACTACGAGCTCTTGAGCCACGAGGCGAAAGATAAGATCGCCGAGATCATCGACCGCGACTCCAGGGACCTACCAATCCCGAGGAGGATGAATCCGATGAATCAGAGTATAATGACGGTCGCTATCTTCGACTGCTACCCGGGCCAAATGGGAAACTATACCAGCGCCCAGGTGCCGTTACAGCGCTCGAAACGCCCTCGGGACTGAACTTTGCGCACTGCCGCGCGCCAACCTTGACGCGGCGGCAAGGCCTCGCTACGGTCCCAGCTCCCCGCCCACCGCCGCCTCCAGCTGGGCCAGCCGGGTGACGTAGTCGGCGAGGGCTTGACGGTAGGCAAGTTGCGTGGCGCGGTCGGTGCGCTCGGCGTCGAGGAGGTCGAGGATCGAGGTGGCGCCCCGGCGGTAGGCGTACTCGGCGATCTCTCGCGAGTCGTGCGAGTCCTTCAAGTAGAGACGCTCGTAGAGGTCCACCCGCTCCTGGCTGGTGCGCAGGGCGACGAAGGCGGTCTCGACGTCGGCGATCACCTGGGCGCGCACGGTGTCGGCCGCGGCGTGGGCGCGCACCACCTCGGACCGGGTGCGCGCGATCTCGCCCTGGTTGCGATCGAAGATCGGCAGCGGGAAGCTGATGCCGCTGCCGAGGGCGTTGGCGCTCTGGCCGAAGCTGAAGAACGGCTGGACGTGCTGGTCGTCCACCAGCGACTGGCCGGTGTGGATCCACCCCAGCGAGGCGGTGACGTCCACCTTGGCGTTCGCCTTGGCCAGCCTGACGTCGGCCTCCGCCTTGGCCACCGCGGTCTCGGCCGACAGCAGGTCCGGCCGCGCCGCCAGCGCCTGCCGCTCGAGGTCGGGGAGGGACCGCGCCAGCGGCGCCGTGCGCAGCTCCCCCAGGACCTCGAAGTCCTGCGCCAGCTCGGGAGCGAAGATCGCCTGCCGCAGGTTCGCCCGCGCCGTGCGATAGGCGAGGTTGGCGTCCTGCACGTCGGTCTGGAACTGCAGCTTCTGCAAGCTGATCTTCAGGAAATCGCCGCCCGAGATCTCGCCCTTGTCGAAGCGGATGTGGTTGAGGTCCTCGACCTGCTGGAAGTTCTTCAGGTTCTCCTCGGCCGCCCGCAGGTTGCCCCGCGCGAGCAGCGCCGCGGCGAACGTGGAACGCACGGTGCCGATCAGGGTCCGCCGGGTGTCCTGCAGGTCGCGCTCGGCGCCGGCCGTGGCCAGGCGGGCGCTGTCGATCCGCCGTCGCCGCTTGCCGCCGCGCTCGAAGGTCCAGCCGATGCCACCGGTGAAATCCACCGTGCCGTTCGTGAACGTCGGGTTCGGCCGCAGCGCCGCGGTGATCTCGCCCGCCCGCGTCGACTCGACCGTCGCGGCCTGCGCCCGCAGCCCGGGGTTGCCGCGCAATGCGAGCTCGAGCGCCTGCTCCAGGTTCAGGCTGGTGAGCGACCCGGAAGGAGAGGCCGGGATCGCCACAGCCAGCAGGAGTGCTCCGGCCCGCAACATGGCGCCATCTTATCGACGGCTCCATCGACGGCGCACAAAGATCTCGCAAAGCCCTCGGGCGCAGCGGTCACCGCGTCCGCGCCGCCGCCGCCTCGTCCGCCGCCGCCTCCCCGGCCGCGTCGCCTTCGCGGATCTGGAGCCGTGCCGCCGGCAACCGCAGGGTGAAGACGCTGCCGCCCTCGGGCCGGTCCTCGTAGGTGAGGGTGCCGGCCTGCGCCTCCGCCAGCCGGCGGGCGATGGCCAGGCCGAGACCGGCGCCGCCGGCCCGCGCGCCGTCCGGCGACCCCCCCGCCGGGCGGTAGAACGGCTCGAAGATCCGCTCGCGCTCGGCCGGCGGCACGCCGCGGCCGCGGTCGGCGACGGCGATGGCGATCCACTCGCCCTCGCCGCGCATCGCCACCTCGATGGGCGCATCGGCCGGCGAGTACTTGAGCGCGTTCTCGATCAGGTTGACGAGGATGCGCAGCGAATGCACGAAATCGAAGCGCCCCACCGGCATCGGCTCGCGCAGCGCCAGCGAGGTGCGCAGCTCGCGCTCGCCGAGCGCGCCCGCCACCTGCTGGATCGCCGCCCCCACCAGGTCCTCGGCCGCGTTGATCTCGGTCTGCATCGGCACGCCCCCGGCATTGAGCCGGGACAGGTCGAGCAGGTCGGCCACCATGTGGTTGAGCCGGTCGGCCTGCTGCTCGATCACCGCCGCGCGCTCGTCGCCGGCGGCGGCAAGGTCGTGGGCCAGCGCCTTGATGGTGGTCAGCGGCGTGCGCAGGTCGTGCGACACCGACGCGAGCAGCGCATCCTTGAGGCGGTCCGCCTCGCGCAGCGCCTCGGCGTGCTCGGCTTCGGCCGCCAGCTGGACGCTGAGCGCCGCCAGGCGGTCGACCTCCTCGGCGCGCCGGCGCGCCGCGGCGGCCTCGGCGTTGGCGCGGCCCAGCAGCTGAGTGGCGACCGTCGCGGTGATCAGGAAGGCCAGCAGCACCAGCCAGTCGAGCGGCTTGTCGACCGACAGCATGTCGTACGGGGTCTGCAGGAAGTAGTCGATGAGCAGGAAGCAGGCGCAGGCCAGCGTGAAGCCGAGGGCGCGCCCGCCGCTGGCGCTGGCGCCAAGCACCACCAGCAGGTAGATGAGCGACACGTGCGCCTGGCCGAGATCGCCGAGATCGCCGCGCACCGACACCAGCGCCGTAGTGACGGCCAGCAGCGTCGCCGTCCAGAACAGCCAGCGCCCCAGGCGCCCCCTCCACCAGGATCGCCCCGCGCGCCCGTTTCCCGGGGACCGCCCCGGGCGCCCGTTGCCCCGAGGTCGCCCCACGCGGCCCGTCTCGCCCATCAGCCCGGCATCTCGAGCCGGTAGCCCACTCCGGGCTCGGTGAGGATGACCTCCGGGCGCAGCGGGTCACGCTCGATCTTGCGCCGCAGGTTGGCGACGTGGACGCGCAGGTACTGCTGCGGATCGCCGAACGTGCGTCCCCAGACGGCGTTGAACAGCTGGCGGTGGGTGAGCGTGCGCCCCGCCTGGGTGGCGAAGGTGCGCAGCAGGTCCCACTCGATGGGGGTGAGGTGGATGGCATGCTCGCCGCGCCGCACGGTGCGGGCGGCCAGGTCCATCACCAGCTCGCCGATCGCGACGCGGTGCTCCGACGGCTGCCGCGCCGCCTGGGCGCGCCGCAAATTGGCGCGGACGCGGGCGGTGAGCTCGAGCGTGCTGAAGGGCTTGGTGACGTAGTCGTCGGCGCCGGCGTCGAGCAGCGCCGCCTTCTCGACGTCCGATTGCCGCGCCGAGAGCACGACGATGGCGGCGCTCGACCACTTGCGGATCTCGCGGCACACCTCGATGCCCGGCATGTCCGGCAGGCCGAGGTCGAGCACCACCAGGATGGGCTTCTCCGCCGCCGCCAGGTCGATCCCCTCGCTGCCCGTGGCCGCCTCGACCAGGCGCGCCAGCTCGCCCTGCAGCGCATTGCGCACCACGCGCCGGATCTGCGGCTCGTCGTCGACGATCAAGCCGGTGCCCTCGCGCTGGCCCTGGGGGGGGATCATCGATTTGCTCGCCGCCGCGGTGAAGGGTGCATCGGAACGCGTCCGCCGGCCCACTCGCCTGCCGGCCCGACTCGGCGAGACCCGGCCATTCTAACAGCCGGGCGCATTTGACCCTCATCGCGCGGGACGTTACAGTGTAGAAGAGTTTGCAACGCCTTTGTCCCCCAGCCTAGCCGGAGGCGTACGCCATGTCGCCCAGTTCGCTCCTGATCTCATCCAGCTCGATCCTCCTCGCCTCCCTCTCTTTCCTGGGCGGCGCGGCGGCCGGGCATGCCCAGTGCGAGCCGTCGCCGCCGGTGCGGCAGATCCTGGACCGCTACGAGCAGCAGTCGCGGACCGCGCACTTCAAGGCCGATCGCGACGCCGCGGCCGCCATCCTGCTGGCCGGCCTGGGCGAGCACCCGGACGACGCCTTCCTGCTGCGGGCGCGCATGCATGCTCTCGAGCCGGAGGTCGACCCGGGGGCGCAGCTGCAGTGGGCTCGTGCCCAGCACGACCAGCACCCGGACCGGCCAGTCTACGCGCTCCTCCACGCCGAGGCGCTGGTGGGCAGAGACACTCCCGCGGCGCGGCGCATGCTCGAGGATCTCGCGGCAGCGCACCCGGAGCTGCCGCAGACCTGGCTGGCGCTGGCGAGGATCTCGGCGGCCGGCAACTTCAGAGACCCGTCGAAGACGCAGCACGCACTGGCAGGCTTCCTCGAGCGGTGCCCGGCGCCCCTGGCCGGCTCGGAGCTGCAGCTGATCGTGCGGGCCGGGACGCCGGAGCAGGCCGCGAGCACCGCGGCGGCGGTGCGCCGGCGGCTGGAGGCGGAGAGCGAGCCAACGCTGCCGGACGCCTGGGAGGCGCTCTGGAGCCTCGAGTTCAAGGCGCGGCCGACGACCGAGCACGAGGCGGAGCGGCAGCAGGTCTCTCGCGACCTGGCGCGTCTCGAGCGGACGCGGTGGCCGAACGGGCTCGCCTGGCTCGAGCTGCGGCGCAGCGCCTACGGGGACCTCGGCGACCCGGCGGCGGCGGCGAAGGTCGAAGCCGAGATCCTGCGCGCCTTCCCGGCCTCCGACACCGCGGAACGGATCGTGCGCGAGCGCTGGGAGAAGGACCACCCGTTCGCGCCCGGCAAGCAGACCAGGGAGAGTTTCGAAGCCCGTCGCAAGGAGCAGCTCGTCGCCGCCGAGGCATGGCGCCGGCAGTGGCCCGGCGATCCGAGCCTGCTGGACGTCTGGTTCAGCGCCCTGGACCGCCCGGACATCCCGGCCGCGCGCATCGCGAGCGCGGCCGACGAGGTGCTGGCGGCAGCGAAGAAGGAGCCGGACTGGCTGAACTGGTACGACGTCCCGCCCATCGTGATGAACGTCGCCGGCGCGCTCGTGCGTCACCGGCTCCGTCTCGACGAGGTCCCGGCGCTGATCGAGGAGTCCTACCGCCCGGCGCTGGCACGCTTGGAGTGGGAGCTCGCGGACGACCGCCACGACGACCAGGGCCGGCAGATGGCGCAGTACCTGGCCGAGACGCTGAAGCTCGAGCGGGCCGACACCCTCCTCGACTATTTTGCCGCGGTCAAGCAGCCGGAGAAGGCGGCCGCGGTCGACGCGGACCTTGCCGCCCTCGAGCCCACGAGGCCTTTCACGAAGTGGCAACTGCTCGAGTACCGGGCGCGCGCCGCGGAGATGCTGGGCCACAAGCTGGACGCCCTGATGTTCTATCGCGCCGCCGTCGAAGCACAAGCCGCCATGCTCCCGAAGGCCCAGGCCGGGAAGGACCAGGCCGGGACGGCCCTGGCCGAGAAGACCGGCGGCGATCCACGCGCCCACGACGTCGACCGGCTCTGGAAGGAGGAGCTCGGCGGCACCGACGCGGCCCGCGCCCTCCTGATGGGCGCGAAGCAGGCCCCGACCCTGGCGGAAACCTCCAGCTGGGAGCGCCCCGGCAAGCCGCTGCCCGCCTTCGCGCTCGCCGATCTCGGCGGCAAGACCTGGAAGCTCGTGGACCTCCGGGGCAAGGCCGTGCTGATCAACGTCTGGGCGACCTGGTGCGGCCCCTGCCAGAAGGAGCACCCCGACTTCCAGAAGCTCTACGACAAGCTGAAGGCCCGCACCGACGTGGCGGTGCTCAGCTTCAACGTCGACGACGACGTCGGCAAGATCGCGCCCTACATGAACGAGCACCGGTACACCTTCCCCGCCATCCCGGCGCGCGACGTCGTGGACGCCGTGAGGCCGACGCTGTCCATCCCGCGGAACTGGTTCGTCGACCCGCAGGGCCAGCTGCAATGGGAGCAGCTCGGCTTCAGGCCCGGCGACGAGTGGCAGCAGACCATGATCGCCAAGCTCGACGAGCTGCTGGCGCAGCGCTGACCGCCCGCCGCCGCCTACACCCGCAGGCGGTCGTGCGGCCGGGCCACCAGCGCGTAGAGCGCCGGCATCAGGAAGACGCTGATCAGCAGGCGCGAGAACAGGCCGCCGACGATGACCAGGGCGAAAGGCCGCTGGGTGTCGGAGCCGACCGTGGTGGACAGCGCCGCGGGCAGCAGCCCGAGAGCGGCGACCAGGGCGGTCATCATGATCGGCCTTAGCCGCAGGATGGCGGCCTGGCGGGTCGCTTCGGCGATCCCCATCCCGTCGCGGCGCAGCTGGTTGGCGTAGGAGATGAAGATCACCGCGGTCTGCACCGAGACCCCGAACAGCGCCAGGAACCCGATCGCCGAAGAGACCGAGAACGGCGTCCCGGTGATCGCCAGCGCCAGCAGGCCGCCGACCGGGTCGGAGATCAGCACGGCGAGCACGGTGACCAGCGGGAACTTGAGGTTGTCGTAGAGCATGAACAGCAGCAGGAAGATGAGCAGCAGCGTGAGCGGCAGGATGAACTCGAGCTGCTGGCGCGAGGTGGTGTACTCCTCGTACTCGCCGCCCCAGACCATGCGGTAGCCGGGAGGGAGCCTCACCGCCGCCGCCACCTGGCGCTGGGCATCCTCGACGGCGCCGGCGAGATCTCGATTCTTGACCGAGTACTGGACGCCGATGTAGCGCGAGTTGCCCTCGCGGTAGATGAACGAGGCGCCGCTGGACACGCGCACGTCGGCGACCTCCTTGAGCGGCACCTGCTGCCCGCCCGGCGTGGCGATCAGGATGTTGCCAACGGCCTCCGGCGTCTGCCGGTACTGTGGCTCGAGCCGCACCACGAGGTCGAAGGTCTTCTCGCCCTGCACCACCTGGGTGGCGGCGGCGCCGCCGACCGCGGCCGCGATCAGGCCGTTGACGTCGGCGACGTTCAGCCCGTAGCGCGCGATCTTGGCGCGGTCGACCGTGACCGTGAGGCTGGGCTGTCCCAGCTGCTTGACGACCGACAGCTCGCCGATCCCCCGCACCCTGGCCATGATCCGCTTGATGGCGGCGGCGCGGTCCTCGAGCGTGCGCAGGTCGGGTCCGAAGATCTTCACCGCCAGGGAGCTCTTGAGCCCGGTCTCGGCCTCGTCGACCGCGTCCTCGGCCGGCTGGGTGTAGTTGAACACGATGCCCGGAAAGGCCTGCAGCCGCCGGTCGATCGCCGCGACGAGCGCCGCCTTGTTGCGATACCGGCCCGACCACTCCCGGTAAGGCTTCAAGCCGACGAAGAACTCGTCGTTGAAGAAGCCCGTGGGATCGGTGCCGTCGTCGGGGCGCCCGAGCTCGTTGGCGACGGTGGTGACCTCCGGGAACGAGCGCAGGACCGCCCTCACCCGCGGCGAGATCTTCGCCGCCTCCTCGAACGAGATCGTGTAGGGAGCGGTGGCGCGGATCCACAGCGCCCCCTCGTCGAGATGCGGCATGAACTCGGCGCCGATGCCCGGCACCAGCAGCAGCGAGGCGGCGAGGATGAGGACCGACACCAGGCAGGCCGCCCAGGGATGGGCCAGGCTGGCGCCGAGGGCCCGCGAGTAGGCAGCGCTGATCGCCTCGAAGACCGGGTTGCGCAGCTCCCGTACGCCGCGCCGCAAGGCCCAGGTGCACAGCAGCGGCACCAGGGTCAGGGTGAGCAGGAAGGCGCCGACCAGGGCGAAGATCGTGGTGTCGGCCATCGGCTTGAACAGCTCGCCCGACGGGCCGGCGAGAGCGTAGATCGGCAGGAAGCCGGCGATGATGACCGCCACCGCGTAGAAGATCGGGCGGTCGACTTCCGAGGCCGCCTGCACCACGATCTCGCGGATCTTCGCCGGCTCCTGGCGCTGCGACAGGTGCCGGAAGATGTTCTCGACCATCACCACCGCGCCGTCGACCAGGATGCCGAAATCGATGGCGCCGATCGACAGCAGGTTGGCGGGCACGTGCCGGAGATCGAGGCAGATGAAGGCGAACAGCAGCGACAGCGGGATGGTGACCGCGACGATCAGGCCGGTGCGCACGTTGACCAGGAAGAAGATCAGCACGACCAGCACCAGCACCATGCCGCGCAGCAGGTTGTCCTCGACGGTGCGGATGGTCAGCGCGATGAGCTCGCGCCGGTCGTAGAACGGATGCACCTTGACGTCGGGCGGCAGCAGCGACCGGTTGAGCTCCCGCGTCTTGCGCTCCAGGCGGTCCAGCACGACCTGGGCCTGCTCGCCGGTGCGCATCAGGATCACGCCTTCGACCGCCTCGTCGCGATCGTTGAAGCCGAACTGTCCGAGGCGCGGCGCCTCGCCGATCACCACCTCGCCGACGTCCTTGACCAGCACCGGCGTGCCGTTGCTCACCATGAGCACGACGTTGCCGATGTCCTCCGTCGTCGCCAGCCGGCCGAGGCCGCGGACGTAGTAGAACTGGCCGCCCTGGGAGTAGAAGCCGCCGCCGGCGTTGCCGTTGTTGGCGGCCAGCGCCGCCACCACCGCCGGCACCGACAGGCCGGCGCCGGCGATCTTGGCGGGGTCGAGCAGCACCTGGTACTGCATCGTCGGGCCGCCCAGGCCGGAGTCGTCGGCCACGCCCGGCACCGACTTGAAAGCCCGCTCGACCACCCAGTCCTCGATCGTCTTGAGCTCCGTCGGCGAGCGGTCGGGGCTCTCGAGGACGTAGCGATAGATCAGCCCGGAGGGGGGAGAGAGCGGCGCGAGGCCCGGGGTGACGCCGGCCGGCAGCGAGACGTCGGACAGGCGCTCGAAGACCTGCTCGCGGGCGAAGTACTTGTCCGTCCCGTTCTCGAAGGTCATGCGGACGTCCGACAGGCCGTAGAGCGAGATCGAGCGCACCACGGTGACGTTCGGCAGGCCGTTCATCTCGATCTCGAGCGGCACGGTGATCAGGCGCTCGACCTCTTCCGCGGCCTGGCCCTGCCACTGCGTGATGATCTCGACCAGCGGCGGCGAGATGTCGGGATAGGCGTCGACCGGCAGGCGCCGGAACGAGTAGACGCCGACCGCCAGCAGCAGCACCGTGAAGAGCACGGTCAGGAAGCGCTGGCGCACCGCCGTCGCGACCACCCGGTGGATGACCGAGGCCGGATGCCCGAGCGGCCGCGCCGGCCGGTCCGCGCTCACAGGTTCTCCGCGGTCTGCAGGAACAGCGCGCCGTCGGCCACCACCGACTCGCCGGCTTGCAGGCCGGCGGCGATCTCCTGGCGGTCGCCGCTGCGCGCGCCGAGCTGCACGCGGCGCCTGGCGAACGTGCCGTCGGCGTTGGCGACGTAGACGAAGGGCAGGTTCTCGTCGTTGCGCAGCACCGCCGAGACCGGGACCAGCAGGCCGCGGCTCTCGCGCTGCGAGTGGATCGCCACCTGGACGTAGAGGTCCCGCTTCAGCGCCTCGCCGGGGTTGGCGGCGTCGACGCGCACGGCCACGGCGCGCGTGCCGGGATCGACCAACGCGGCGATGTAGGTCACCTTGCCGGGCAGCGGCGGGCGGCCGGCGGCGGGCAGCACCTCCGCCGGATCGCCGGCTGCCACGAACGGCAGATCGGCCTCGAAGATGTGCGCCAGCACCCACACCCGCGACAGGTCGGCGATGGTGAAGCAAGGCGTGGTGCCGCCCTGCAGCAGCTGTCCCGGCGTGACCAGGCGCTCCACGACAGTGCCGGCGATCGGCGAGCGCAGCACGCCGCCGCGGTTCTCCACCGGGCGGTTGTCGCGGATCGCCGCCAGCATCCGGTCGTCGACGCCGAGCGCGCGCAGCTGCTCGAGCGCCGCGTCGCGGTCGGACTCGGCGGCGACGGCGTCGTTCTGCGCCTGCTCCATCTCGCGGCGGGAGATCGCGTCGTTCTTGAACAGCAGGGCGTCGGTGTCGGCGATCCGCCGCGCGTTGCGCGCCGCGGCCTCGGTCTTGCGCAGCGCGCTGACGTCGGCCGCGAAGTCCGGCGAGGCGACCACGGCCAGCGGCTGCCCGCGGCGGACGCGGTCGCCGACGCCGGCCAGCAGCCGGGTCACCGGACCGGAGATGGGCGCCAGCACCTGGGTGGAGCGGTTCTGGTCGAAGGCGACCGTGCCGGTCGCCTCGACCGTGCGCTGGAAGGGCAGGACGGCGACCCGTTCCATGCGGATGTTGCGGCGCTGCTCCGGCGTCAGGCGCACCTCGCCGGCGTGGGGGCTCGGCGCCGGCGGCGGCTCCGGGGCGGCGGCGCCGCAACCTCCCTGGAGCAGCGCCAGGGCCAGGGCCAGCGCCGGCGCCGGCAGGGCTCCCAGGGCGGGCACGCGCCCGAGGGTGCTGTTTCGCTTCATGGTTGGCCTCCCGGGCTTGCCGCAGGAAGTGGGGCTCCCACCGCCAGCTCGAGGGCGGCCTGGGCGTCGTTGGCGGAGCCGAGGGCATCGACGAACTGGCGCTGGGCGTCCACCAGGGTGCGCTTGGCATCGAGGAAGTCGAGCGCCGAGGTGGCGCCCAGTCCGTAGCTGTACGCGGCGACGCGGTAGACCTCCTGCGCCTCCGGCAGCAGCTCGTCGCGGATGAAGACCACCTGGCGCCGGGCGGTCGCGGCAGTGGCGTAGGCGTTGCGCACGTCGAGGCTCACCTGGGCGCGCTCGTCGCTGCTGGTGGCCGCCAGCTCCTGCTCGCGGTGCCGGGCGTTGGCGACCTCGCCTTTCTCGTGCTGCCAGAAGAACACCGGGACGCCGATGAGCAGGGTGGTGGTGTAGGTCGTGGGCCCGGCATCGAAGGCGTTGCGGGCCAGGGTGAGGTTGAAGTCCGGCGCCCAGAACTCGCTGGCCAGCCGGGTGGCGCTCCGGGCCCCCTGGCGCTGCGCCGCGAGGCTCTGCAGCTCGGGCCGCGACGCCTCGGCGAGCCGCTCTAGGCTGTCGACGTCAGGCAGCGCCGCGGGCACCGCCAGCGGCTCGGTGGCCTCGATCGGCGCGCCGCCGAGGCGGCCGCAGACGCGATTGAGCGCGGCGCGGGCGGCGTCGATGGTGCGCTCGTTGGCGATCAGGTCGTTCTCGGCCTGTGCCAGGTCCACCTTCGCCTTGACCACGTCCACCTTGGGCGCCGTGCCGCCGAGGAAGCGGGCCTGGGTCTTGGCGAGGAACTCCGCCGAGAACTGCTTGCTCTGCTCGAGGTCCTGGCGATGGCGCAGGGCGACGAGCAGGGCGTCATAGTCCTGCGCCGCCTGCGACGCCACCTGGTGGCGTGTCTGCGTGAGGGAGAGCTCGGCAGCCTTGACGTTGGCGGCCGCCACCTCCCGGCGCAGGCGCCGCTTGCCCGGGAACGGCACCGTGAAGCCGACGGCGAGGTCGGTGACGTTGCCGCTGCCCACGTCGAGCGGGTGCGTCTCGCCCATGGTGTCGGCGCTCAGCGTGGGATCGGCGAACGCGGCGGCCGTCACCATCTGCGCGCGCGCCTCCTCGACCTGCTGCGCGGCGGCCATGATGCCGGGGTTGCGGGACAGCGCCTCGTCGACCGCCTCGTGCCGCGACAGGCGCAGCGCCGCGCCCGCCACGGCTGCCGTCGCCGGGGCCGGAGCCGTCGCCGAGGGCGGCGCCGGAGCCGGAGCCGGCGCTTCTTGCGCCCATCCGGGAAGTGCCAGCAGCGTGGCGCCCAGAACGGCGCCACGAGTAAGACTGTTGAGTCCGATCACGGACCCTCCGAAAGCTCTTCTGAGTAAGGGGAGAGGACGAGACGCGGCTAGCGGCGCGGCGGGGCGCGGCCGCAGGCGCGGTCGAGCGTCAGCCAGCAGCGACGCTCGGCGGGGGCGCCGGCCGCCTGGGCGAGGCGCGGCAGCGGCAGGATCAGGGGCGGCCGCCCCTGCGCCACCATGACCAGGCTGGCAATCCGGCAGGCGGGGCACTCATCCTGGGCCGGAGTCGCCGGCGCCGCGCTGCGCAGCGGTCCGCTCGAGCCTGGCGCCGTGCCGGCGGCGCTCCTGGCCAGGACACAGCACTGACCATGAAGCAGCGGCGCGAAGGCGAAGATCTCGGCTGCCAGGAACAGCACGCAGACCATCAGTGCAGCGCGGCGGCGCCGTGGAACCGGCATGGCGTCGAAGGGTAGCACAACCCCGGACCCTCAGCCGGCGGCGGCCCGCTTGCGTGCCAACCGTTCCACCAGCGAACGCATCGTGGCCTGTGCCTCGACGCTGAACCAGGAGTCGAGCACGCTCTCGATCTCGGCGGCCCTGCCGGCCCCGCCGTCCTGGTCGCCGGCGTCGTCGTACATCGCCACCAGGTCGGCGCGGGCGAGGCGGCGGGTCGCCGTCATCGCCGCCCGCGGCAACGCCGCCAGCTCGGCCGCGATGGCCGCCGCCCGCTCCACCGCCCGGTCCGCGGGCACGACCTCGTCGACCAGGCCGATGCGCACCGCCTCCGCCGGCGAGACCAGCGCGCCGCTGACGCACATCCGCTCCGCCTGGCGCGGCCCCACCAGCCGCCGCATCGCGGCGAAGATCACCGGCGGCAGCGGCAGCCCGACCCGCACCTCGTTGAGACCGATGCGGAAGTCCCCGTCCGCCATCACCCGCGCGTCGCAGTGGAGCGCCAGCACCGCTCCGCCTGCCGGGCTGTGCCCGGTGATCGCCGCCACCACCGGCAGCGGCGAGGCAGCCAGCGTGCGCAGCAGCGCGTAGAGGTTGTTCCACATGACGCGGATGCCGGCACGGTCGAGCGTCAGCAGGTAGGGCACGTCGAGGCCCGCCGAGAACATCCCGGGCGCCCCCGAGAGCACCAGCGCCGCCACTCGCCCGGAGGCCGCGGGCGCCGATGCCGGCGCCGGCTCCGCCGCGTCCGCGGCGGCCTGTGCCAGCGCCGCCGTCAATGCCGCCATCAGCTCCGGCGACAGCGCGTTCGCCGGCGGGCGCGCCAGCCGCAGCTCTCGCACCGCTCCGCGCTCGACGATCTCGATCACCGCATGCCTCCAATCGCAGGGCAGCCGCCTGACCGACCGGCCGCCCGAGGCCGCCATCCTACCAGCGCCGCGGCCGGGCAGCCTGGTCGGTCCAGGCCGACGGGGTACTAGCCAGTGCCTGGACAGAAGCGCCGGGGGATAGTGGGTCGGGGTACAATGGTGATGTTGCGCGAAGAATGGGCGAGCGTGCGGACACCCTTCGGGAGGCAGCTTGGACGACGAGAAACGCCGGGAGCTCCAGCGCCTCCTGGGAACGATCGACAGCCGGCGGGAGCTCGACCGCTACGACGAGCGGGAGCGCCACATCGAGAAGAACCGCCATGTCTACCGCTTCGAGGAGCTGATGCGCTCGGTCGTGGTGCCGACCTTGCGCACCTGCATGCTGGACCTCGACCGCAAGGGCCACTTCACCCGCCTGCGCGAGCTGTCGCCGCGCCGCGCGCGCCTCGACCTGCAGATCCAGCTCGGCGCCCAGAAACGGGGCGCGCTCGAGCTCGCCCTCATCGAGGAGCAGCCCGACCGGCTGCGGGTGGACTACACCTGGGGCTGGAAGCGCGAGCAGGAGGTCTTCGCGGTCGACCAGCTCGGCGATGCCTTCGTGACCGAGCGCGTGCTGCACCTGTTGCGCGGCCTGGTCGAGTGAGTCGTCCAAGCCGGCGATGTAACCATTCGTCTGACTTCACCGTCTAGCGACCGGGAGTGGTGCGCGAACCTATCGCCTCACGAGACATTTTTTTGGCCTACGCAATGCTAAATCTTGGCAGCTCGATCTGAGTTGGTTCTACAAGGTCCCTTTGTATCGTGTGACTTACGATCCGACCGAAGGTTGGCGTGGTTCGTGCTTCGGATAGGAGACATCGCCCGGACTTGGCCGTGGCCCAGGAAGAACCCCCTAGAGGGGGCAGGAGGGTTTGCTATGATCCGCCGTCTCCGTAGCAGGCAGCGTGGCTTCACCTTGATCGAGCTGCTGATCGTCGTCGCCATCATCGGGATCATCGCCGCCCTGTTGATCCCCAACTTCCTCGACGCCCTGCAGAAGGCCAAGCAGAAGCGGACCATGGCAGATGGGCTGGCCGTCGGTAAGGGCATGTTCTCCTGGCTGACCGACCAGGCGAGCGCCGCCGCCGCCGGCGCCTCCGCGACCGGCGACATCAACCTGGCCAACTTCGCGTCCACCACCCAGGCCGACCTGACCACCGTCCTGGTGTCCCAGTACATCCAGCAGGTCCCGGTCCTGGATGGCTGGAAGCATCAGTTCTCGTACTACTGCAACTATAGCAACCCACTGGGCGGCGTCGGCATCATCGCCGTCCTCAGCTACGGCCGCGACGGCAAGCCGGAGGCCGGCTCGCCCGACTACACCGTCACCGGCTTCGACCCGACCGACTACGACCGCGACATCGTCTGGGCCGACGGCTACTTCGCCCGGTCGCCGCAGAAGACGCACTAGAGACCTGGCCACCGGCGACTCACGCTCGCGTGTCCTCGGCCCCCCGACGCAGACCGTCGGGGACACGCGAGCGGATCTGCTCTCCAGGTAAGAGCCTGCTCCTCAGAGCCCCTCTGCATCCCAGCCCTCTGCTTCCGGTTCTCTGACGTTTTCTGCCAACGGCGGATGTCAAATTTCGACACCCGGCCTGCCTGCGAGACCTGCCCAGGGCCTACCTGGTAGCGTTTTCATCCGCTCCTGCGCATGGCATCAACCATGCACTTATCGCGGCACGAGCCGTCCGAACCCTTAGCCTCGCGAGTCGAGAGGCAATGCCCCCTGGAGGGGAGGAGGACCACAGAATGCTGAGCCGTCTCCGTCACCGGCAGCGTGGCTTCACCTTGATCGAGCTGCTGATCGTCGTCGCCATCATCGGGATCATCGCCGCCCTGTTGATCCCCAACTTCCTCGACGCACTGCAGAAGGCCAAGCAGAAGCGGACCATGGCAGATGGGCTGGCAGTCGGTAAGGGCATGTTCTCCTGGGTGACCGACCAGGCGGGTGCCGCCGCCGCCGGCGCCTCCGCCACCGGCGACGTCAACCTGGCCAACTTCGCATCCACCACCCAGGCTGACCTGACCACCGTCCTGGTGTCCCAGTACGTGCAGCAGGTCCCGGTCCTGGATGGCTGGAAGCATCAGTTCTCGTACTACTGCAACTACACCAACCCGTTGGGCGGCGTCGGCATCATCGCGGTTCTCAGCTACGGCCGCGACGGCAAGCCGGAGGCCGGCTCGCCCGACTACACCGTCACTGGCTTCGACCCGACCGACTACGACCGCGACATCGTCTGGGCCGACGGCTACTTCGCCCGGTCGCCGCAGAAGACGCAGTAGAGACTCGTCGCAACTCCGTCTGGTGGTCCCCATGCGGGTGCCGCGGTGGCGGTGCCCGCTTTGTTTTTTCGGTAGTGGGTCGCGCATAGAATGGCGCCGGCACACGGCACGACCGCAGGCCGGAGGACGTCACCGCACGTGGAAGCAGAGCTATCGGAGCGTCTCGAACCCCGCCTCGAGAGACTGCGCCGCCTGATCGCCGACGACGTCGTGCCGCTCGAGCGCGAGATGTTCCGCGGCGGCTTCCTCGCCGTCGAGCCGCGGCTGCTGGCGCTGCGTGACCTTGCCCGCGGTCTCGACCTCTTCGCGCCGCACCTGCCGCGCGCCTGGGGAGGCGCCGGCCTCGCCCTGCCCGAGCTCGCCCTGGTCGGCGAGGTCCTCGGCTGGAGCCCGCTCGGCCACTACGTCTGCAACTGCCAGGCGCCGGATGCCGGCAACATGGAGCTGCTGCTGCGCCACGGCTCCGCGGACCAGCAGCGACGCTGGTTGGGGCCCCTGGCGCGCGGCGAGCTGCGCAGCTGCTTCGGCATGACCGAACCCGACCTCCCCGGGTCGAATCCGGTCTGGATGGCGACCACGGCCCGACGCGACGGCGGCGACTACGTCCTCGACGGCCGGAAGTGGTTCACCTCGGGTGCCGAGGGCGCCGCCTTCTGCGTCGTGATGGCGGTGACCGACCCCGACGCCCCGCCGCACGCCCGCGCCAGCATGTTGCTGGTGCCGGCCGACACTCCGGGCTTCGAGCTGCTGCGCAACCTGCCGGTCATGGGCGAGGCCGGCGCCGGCTGGGCCAGCCATGGCGAGGTGCGCCTCCGCGGCGTCCGCGTGCCCGCCAGCCATCGCATCGGCGCGGAGGGAGCCGGATTCGCGCTTGCCCAGGAGCGATTGGGACCGGGCCGCATCCACCATTGCATGCGCTGGATCGGCATCTGCGAGCGCGCCTTCGACTTGATGTGCCGGCGAGCGGTGACGCGCGAGCTGGCTCCCGGCGAGGCGCTCGCGTCGCGCCAGCTGGTGCAGGCCTGGGTGGCCGAGAGCCGCGCCGAGATCGACGCCTCCCGCCTGCTGGTGCTGCGCGCGGCCGAGCGCATCGAGCGCGAGGGCGCCGCGGCCGCGCGCGACGACATCTCGCTGATCAAGTTCCACGTCGCCGGCGTCATGCAGCGGGTGCTCGACCGCGCCCTGCAGACCCACGGCGCCGCCGGCCTGGTCGACGAGACGCCGCTCGCGTTCTGGTGGCGTCACGAGCGCGGCGCCCGCATCTACGACGGACCCGACGAGGTCCACAAGACCGCCGTGGCGCGGCGCATCCTCGCCCGCTACGCCGGCCGCCAATCCTCCACCGAAGCCCCGCGCCGGTGAGCGTCCCGCGCCCAGCCCCGCCCCCCGGCCCGGTCGTCGCCCCCGATCACCCGGGCCCGGTGCGCCCCGGCGAGGAGCTGCCGCTGGCGCCGCTGGCGGCCTGGCTGCGCGACCACCTTCCGGGCCCGGCGCCCACGGCGGCGCCCGCGGCGGAGGCGGCGGCGCCCGCGGCGGCCATGGCATCGCCGCTCCTCGTCGTCGAGCAGTTCCCCGGCGGGCATTCGAACCTCACCTACCTGTTGCGCTTCGGCGGCCGCGAGCTGGTGCTGCGCCGGCCGCCCCGCGGGGCCAGCGTCAAGACCGCGCACGACATGGGTCGCGAGCACCGGGTGCTGTCGCGCCTGCATCGCTGCTACCCGAAGGCGCCCCGCGCGCTCGCCGCCTGCGACGACCCGGCGGTGATCGGCGCGCCCTTCTTCCTCATGGAGCGGGTCGAGGGGATCATCCTGCGGCGGCTCCTCCCGGCGGGCGCGGGCTCCGTCCCGGCTCCATCGCGCTTGCGAGCCCTGAGCGAGGCGACCGTCGACGCTCTTGCCGAGCTGCACGCGGTCGACCCCGCCGCCGCCGGCCTCGCCGACCTGGGCAGGCCCGCCGGCTACACGGCGCGCCAGGTGAGCGGCTGGACCGAGCGCTGGCAGCGGGCGGCCACCGACCCGGTGCCGGACGTCGATCGCGCCGCGGCCTGGCTCGCCGAGCACCTGCCGCGGCGCTCGTCCGCGGAGGAAGAGAGCGCGGCAGCGCTGCTCCACAACGACTTCAAGCTCGACAACCTGGTGCTCACCGCCGATCTCGGCGCCGTCGCCGCCGTCCTCGACTGGGAGATGGCGACGGTCGGCGATCCGCTGATGGACCTCGGCACCAGCCTCGGCTACTGGCTCGACCCCGACGACGACGAGGCGCTGCGGATCCTCCCCGTCGGCCTCACGGCCCTGCCTGGCAACCTGTCGCGGGCCGAGGTCGTCGAGCGCTACGCCCGCGCCACCGGCCGCGACGCCTCCGGGATCCTGTTCCACTACGTCTTCGGCCTGCTCAAGATCGCGGTCATCGCCCAGCAGATCTATTTCCGCTACCGCAGCGGGCTGACCCGCGACGAGCGCTTCGCGCCGCTGCACGACAGCGTCCGGCTGCTCGGCCGCACCACCGCCCAGGCCATCGCCCGCCAGCGTATCGACCGTCTCTGGGATTGAGATGCAGATACGGAGGGGCGCCGGAGCACGGGGTCCTGCCGCCAGCCGGCGACCGCGCCGGCGCCGGCTCCTGCGCTACCTCCGGCCGATCCTGCGCCCGGGCGTCGGTCACCGGCTGCCGCCCGAGCTCGCCCCCCGCCGCATCGGCGTGCTGGCCGCGGCCCTGCCCACCGGCGTGCGCGGCCCCGAGCTCGAGGCGCTGCTGCGGCGCGTCGAGGCCAAGCCCGTCCATCCCGGCAACCGGATCGAGATCTACCACGGCGGCGAGGCCGCCTTCGCCGCCATGTACGAGGCGGTGGCCGGAGCCCGCCACGAAGTGCTGCTCGAGTCCTACATCTTCAAGGACGACGCGGTCGGCCGCAGCATGCTCGACCAGCTCTCCGCGGCGGCGGCACGGGGCGTCGCCGTGCGGGTCCTGGCCGACGCCCTCGGCTCGCTCGCCACGCATGCCGCCTTCTGGCGCGACATGGAGCGGCGCGGCATCGCCGCCCACCTCTTCAACCCCCTGTTCAAGGGCCTCTGGTACCAGCCCTTCCGCGATCATCGCAAGCTGCTGGTGGTGGACCGCAGCATCGGCTTCACCGGCGGCATGAACATCGGCGTCGAGTACGGCTCGCCGAGCGCTCCGGGCGGCCCCTGGCGCGACAGCCACGTGCGGGTCACCGGCCCCGCCGCCTGGGGCATGGCGATCGTCTTCAACGAGGGCTGGACCTACGCCGGCGGCCCGCCGATCGACCTGCCGCCGCTCGCGGTCGTCGCGCCCGACCTCCCCGGCGCGCGTGTCCTGGTGCTCGACGCCCGGCCGCTGCGCGGCAACCGCGAGGCCGCTGCTTCCCTGGTGGCCATCGCCGCCGCCGCCCGCCATCGCCTCTGGATCACCAACGCCTACTTCGCCCCCGGCCACAGCGCGATCCGCGTCCTCGCCGCCGCCGCCCGCCGCGGCGTGGACGTCCGCCTCCTCCTCCCCGGCCGCACCGACGTGCCGATCGTCCGCCACGCCGGCCACGGCTACTTCGCCGGCCTCCTCCATCGCGGCGTCCGCATCTTCGAGTACCAGGCCGCCGTCCTGCACGCCAAGTCGCTGGTCGCCGACAGCTACCTCGGGGTGGTCGGCTCCACCAATCTCGACTTCCGCTCCTTCCTCTTCAACGCCGAGTGCAACCTGGTGGTCTTCGACCTCGCCTTCGCCGCCCACCTCGAGCACACCTTCGAGGACGACCTCGCCCAAGCCACCGAGATCACCCTCCCCGCCTGGCGTCGCCGCACCTACCTCCACAGCACCGGCGACCGGCTGGCCAGGCTGCTGTCGCCGGTGCTGTAGGGCCCGAGAGCTTCCGGGCCTACCTGAGCCGCCACACGGCGAGGCCGGCCAGCAGGAGCGCGAGCGCGGCGAGGCCGGCCAGCGAGAGGGCGGGGATAACGCTCACGACCTGGAAGCAGCAGGGATCTGCCGGGCCCGGCTCGTCGGGATCGTCGGAGAGCCTCATCGAATCGTTGATCCCGTCGCCGTCGGCGTCGTAGAAGACCGTCGCCTGGTTGCATAGCACCGTGCCGACGGGGGCGTTGATGTTCGCGGTCATCGTGATCGTCACCGTTCCCCCGGCTGGAATCGCGCCGTTCCAGGTGACCGTATTGCCCGAGGTGGAGGCGGTCCCGCTCGTCGCGCTGGCGCCGGTCAAGGTCAGGCCGGCAGGCAGGGTGTCGGTGAACTCGTCTCCCGGATCATCGGCCTGGTTGGCCGGTCCGCAATTGATCAGCAGCATGGTCTTGGTGATCGGGGTGGACGGGAGCATCTCGCCGCTGAACCCTGCGCAGAAGGCATAGACGCCGGTCGCGGCCACCTGGGTGTCCAGGCTGAACTGGGTTCTCGCCGGGTCGTTGCAGACACCGCTGGGCGGTGTGACCGTGGCCAGGTTGTGGAGCACACCGGAGCACATGGGATGGACGTTCCCGCTCAGGCGGTAGGTGCGGGTCTCTCCCGCCGCCAGATCGATGGTGTCCAGGAGAGGTGGATACAGGTTGGGAGCACAAGCCGCGCCGCGGCACCAGAGCACATCGTGCAACTCGGGCGGATAGTGGTCTTCCACCACGGCGCCCGAGACCGCGGCGGAGCCGTCATTGCTGACCGTGATGTCGTACACGACCCCCTGTCCGGGCGCGGCAGGGTCCGGGGTCTCGGTCTTGGTGATGCTGAGGCAGGGGCTCTGGGGACAGGTCACCTGGACCGTCGCCGAGGCCTGGGTCGGAAGGGTCGGGGTCGGATCGGGAGTCCGGGAGTGCACGTCGACGGCCAGATCGATCGAGGTCCCGGCGGCGGCGCAACACGCGCACGACGGAGCCTGAAGCATGAAGTCGAGCGGTACGGTGCCGCCGCAAGGGAGATCGCCCAACGGGCAGGTGAACTGATTGGGCGCGACCGGGCTGCAGCCGGCCGGCTTGCTGACGACGATGGCGGAGGCCCCGATGGAGACGGTCACCGTCACGTCTCGTGCCGTGTGCGGGCCGGCATTGGACACCACGCTGGAGAACTTGAAGCTCTCGCCTCCCATCACCTGGAAGGGCTGCGGGGGAGCGCTCAGGACGATCCCGAGGTGAGCTCCGCCAGCCACGGAGGTCACCACCTGCGGGCATGCTGGAGGTGCCGCGTTGCTCCCGTTCACAGCGGCGGTATTGGTGATCGAGTTCGGTGCGCACCCGGCGGGTAGCGTGAAGTTGATCGCGACGGGCGGCAGACACTGGCCGGGCTCGATCGTTCCCAGGTTGCAAGGCAGTTGAGTGCAGCGGCCCCCACCGACACCGAGCAGGACAAGACCCGGCGGGGTCGGATCGGAGAGGATCACGTCCTTCGCGGCTTCACAGCCGGAGTTGCAGACCGTGACCTCGTAAGTGACCAGGCCACCCGGCGTCGCCATGCCCGGCCCCTGCTCGGCGCACGACAGGACAGGTTCCGGAGGCGGGCCGACGATGGCCGTAGGCATGGCCATGCACGAGCCGGGCTGCGCACCGTCGCCCGTCACCGTCGCGTAGTTCGTGAACGAGCCCCGGGCCGAGCATCCTGCCGGCACCTGGAAGGTCACCGCCACGGCACCGCGGGTCTTATGGGCGCCGAGCGGGCCCAGAGAGCATGGGAAGCCCGTGCGGCAAGGGGGCCCGGCCGACGCGAACGCCAGGCCCGCCGGCGTAGGATCTTCGAGCATGACGTTGGCGGCCGCGGCATCCCCGGTGTTGGCGACGGTGATCCTGTACCTCGCCAGGCCGCCGGCATCCACGGACCCCGGACCCATCTTGGTGCAAGTCAAGAATGGCTGCGGCGTCGGGATCGGGGGAGGACACGTCGCGACCGCTCCTTCGGCCGGGGTCACGCCGTCCGAGCTGTACTCGGGGCCGCCGAGAAAGACCTGGTTGCCGAGGATCGCCACCGACTGGCCAAAGGCAAAGGCTCCGCCCGGTCCGTACCGGAACTTGGACAGCTGCAGCCAGCTCCCGACGCTCCCGTTGCTCCCGTCGCTCTGCCGCATGAAGAGATAGGCTGCACCCGCGTTGCTATCGTCGAAAGGGGCCCCGATCAAGACGCTGTCACCGTCGAGCCACACGGCGGTGCCGAATTGTGCGCCTTGCTGGGGATCGGCTGCCGTGAGCGCCGGGAGACGCATCCAGGCGGTCCCGGCCCCGTTCCGCTCGAAGACGTACGCGGACCCGGAGGCGGTGACGCTGTTCAGATCGTCCCCGCGAGCCCCGACCACGATCCGGTCGCCGCCGATCGCGACAGCGGAACCGAATTGAATGTTTCCCGCCCTGAAGAGGCCGGCCGTCAGCTTGCCGCTCGCCTCGAGAGCCCAGATGCCACTCCCGGTCTGCTCGAACACGTAGGCGGCTCCGAAGTTCTGGAATGCTTGCAGGTCGTCGGCGAAGGGAGCGCCCACGACGATCTCGTCGCCCGCCACGGCCACCGCCACGGCAAAGCCAAACTCGTCGAAGGGCCGGCCATCGTCGGCATGGAACTTCGCCGTTTGCTGCCACAAGGTCCCGTGCAGGGCAAAGACGTAGACCGATCCCGATAAGCTCCCGCGGTCCGAGTCACCAGGCGCTCCGACCACGAGCGTGGTGCCTTTGAGAGACACGGAGGAGCCGAACTGGGCGCCTACCACGGCGTCCGCGACCGCCAGCTTCGCGTTTGGCATCCAGTTCGATCCGTCGAACAGGTAGAGGTAGACGGCTCCGGATTCTCGGACCCCGTTCGCACCGCCCAGGGGAGCGCCAACCGCCAGCCAGCTGCCGTCGATCGAGACCGAGGTTCCGAACTGGTCGCCGGGCTGAAGATCGGCAGGAGGAACGAGCGGCGGTCCCGGCTGCGGCGGCGTGGGATTCGGGAACATGAAGACGGAACCGGCACCCCCTTTGTCCTGGTTGGCACCGACCGCAAGCCAGGTCTGATTGGCGATCTGGCCGACGGCGATCGACCATCCGAGCTGGGCATTGGCTTTTTGTTGATCAGGCGCCGCCGTGAGCAGCCCGCCGCAGGAGATCGTCATGGACGCGAGGAGCTGCCCGGGCATCCCGAGCCCGGCAAGCGCGACTGCAACTCCGACCAGAGTCGCGACCGCGCGACCGGGGAGCAGCCGCTCGGGCGCCTCGCCGCTCATCGGTGAGGTCTCGCCGCCGGTTGGGTCGTGAAATCGCTCAGCCGGAACGGCGAGTCGTCCGGCTCGTCCAGATGCTTCATTGGCGCCGGGCGGGTGGGCCGGCCGCCGTGCGGCACCAGCACCCATTGACCTGCCTCGACCTCTACGGGGTCGCCGCCCACCTTCGCCCGCACCGTGACGACTCCCTCGTACACGCGCACGAAGGTCCCGACCTCGGGATCGACGAGGAACCCGGCGTCGGTCCCATGGACGCCCGATACGGCTTCCGGGGTGTCGACGTCGATGGGCGGCTCGCCGGGCAGCAGGGAGAGCTTGAACTTGCCGCGATTGAAGCGGAGCTTGGGCGCGTGGGAGCGCTCGTGATCGCCGAGCTCCGCGTCGCCCGCCCCCACGAGCGTCAGCACGCCGCTGATCTTCCGGCCGTCGAAGTTGCGGGCGGCCTGGTTGCCGCCGAACTCCCGGTTCAAATAGACCTGGAGGAACGCTTCCCTGCGGGTGAGCAGCACCCTCAGGCCGCGCTCGATGGGGTCCCTGGCGACGAGGTCGCGGGCAGGCTTCCCCGGAGGGAAGCCCCGGACCTCCGGCCTGACCAGCATGGCGATGCCGATCTCTTCCGCGGCGGCCGACGTGCCGAGCAACCCGAGCGCGAGCAGGACGACGGTGACGCGCCGCATCAAAGCTCCCAGCTCAGACCGGCGGTGGCGACCAGCCGCCGGTAGCCGAGGTCCGGAAGCCCGTCGCCCAGCTCGACGTTCGAGCGCCGCCGGGTGTAGGAAGTCCGTGCCGTCCAGCGCAGCCGGGGCGTCGCCGCCCAGACGACCGTCGCCGCCGCCTGCAAGGACGTGTCGCGCCGTCTCGGCCCGGTCGGGTTGAAGAGGTTGGACTCCGGCCGGTCGTAGCGATCCTGGCGCGCTCGCCCGTCCAGGACCGCGGACCAGCACAGCGCCAGGGGCCAGGCCAGCTCGCCGTTGCCCTCCAGGAGAGTCCCGGTGAACTCCGGCCCGGCCCGGCGGTCCACGCCCCGGGCGCCCAGGCGCAGCGAGCGATTCCAGCCGCCGAGCTCGAAGCTCTGGCTCAACCCCAGCGACCGGTCGTAGCCGCTGCGCTGGGGGTCCGAGAGGGGCCCGCTCGAGAAGCGGCGGTCCGCGTAGGCGAGGTCGATGCGGGTGGCGATGGCAGGCGTTTCGCGGACTCCGAACGTGGCTGCCGCCTCCTGGGTCTGGTAGTACGGTTCGCTGCCGAGACGGTAGACGGCGCCGCCGGCCTGGAGCAGGGCGGTGAACCGGCCGCCGCCGCCGATGGCTGTCCGGGCGAAGCCCAAGGGTCCTTCGAGAATGCCCTGGGGATCGCTGCCGAAGGCGAGATGGACGGTGCCGCGCGCCTCCCCGAGGTCGAGGTAGCGGAAGTCGAGATGGTAGGCGCGGCCGGTCTCGAGGGTCACGCCGAGGCTGGGCCCCTCCCGCGCGTGGAAAGGATAGAGCGCGAGCCGCAGGTCGACGCCGCCGAGCCCGTCCGCGTCCCCTCCCCGGACCACCTTGTCCCCGGGGCCGGGTGCCGGCACGCTCAGATTGTTCGACAGGAGGTTGGGATTGCTGTCCGCCGCGGCCGAGAGACCCACCGTCCCCTCCCACGGCCCGCGGTCGTCCACCGCCTGGGAAGAGTGGCGCGCCACCAGGCTCGCCTCGATCTCCGCCGCGGCCTCCCGCGTCCGGCCCAGCCGCAGCAGCTCCAGCCCCCGCCGCGTGCCCTCGTCCGGGCGAAGCTTCGCGGCCTTGCTGAGCCAGGAGATGGCTGCCGCCACGTCCCCTGACGCCAATGCGGACAACCCCTCGGCGAGGTCCACCTCGGCTTCGGCCCGCCACGGCAGCGGTGCGGCAAGGCTTGCGATGCAGCAGGCCATGAAGCCCAGGGTTGCGAACAGCAAGCGCGGCGAGATCCGGCGCAAACGCATAACCAATCACCTGCGAAAGGATGAACGGCCAGTATATAATGTAAAGCGTCCATTCGCTACCTCGATCGTCGTCCGAGCAGGGGACCTTGTGGCAGAGCCCGAGTACGACGTCTTCGTCTCCCATGCGTCCGCGGACCTGGCCGCGGCCGAGAAGCTCGCCCGGCTGCTCCAAGCCCAAGGGCTCAAGCCCTGGCTGGACGAGTGGGACCTGGTGGCCGGCGAGCCCTGGCAGGAGGCGATCGAGGCCGCCCTGGCGCGCTGCGCGGCGTGCGCCGTCCTCTTCGGCCCGGGCGCCACCGGTTACTGGCAGAACGAGGAGATGCGCGCGTCCATCGAGAATCAGGTCGAGGGAAAAGCTCTTCGGGTGATCGCGGTGCTGCTCCCCGACACCGAACGGCCGGACCGGAGCCGGTTGCCCGCCCTTCTCCGCCGCCGGACCTGGATCGAGTTCCACGGCACCATCGAGGAGCCTCGGGCTCTGCGCAGGCTGATCGCCGGCATCCGCGGCAAGGCGCCAGGCCCGGACCCCGAGGCCGGGGAAGTCGCGCCGGCCAAAGCTCTGGACGCGGGCACCTGCCCCTATCGCGGCCTGCAACGCTTCGACGTCGAAGACGCCGCCTTTTTCCGCGGCCGGGAGGTGCTGACCGGGTGGCTGCTCGCCAAGCTCCATCCCACCCGTTCCGATCAGCGCTTCCTCGCCATCTCCGGTCCATCCGGGAGTGGCAAGTCGTCGCTCGCCCGTGCCGGTCTCCTGGCCTCCTTGAAGAGCGGCGCTCTCCCGGGGAGCGGGGACTGGCCGCTTGCCGTCTGCATGCCCGGTCCGAATCCGCTGGAGAGCCTGGCCCTCGCGCTCGTGGACGCACTGCAGCTCGGCTCGCGCGTCTCCGCCGGTCTCGGCCTGATGCGGGATCTCGGCAACGACCATCGGACGCTGCACCTCAACAGCCGTTTCGCGCTCCACGGCGCCGCGGACCGGCGCCTGGTGGTGCTGATCGATCAGTTCGAGGAGGTCTTCACTCTCTGCACGGACGAAGCCCAGCGCCAGGCCCTGATCCGCAACCTGCTGTATGCCGCGCTGGCGGCGGACGGCCAGACGGCGGTGGTGCTCACCCTGCGATCTGACTTCTACGGCCGCTGCGCCGAGTATCCCGAGCTCGCTTCCGCGGTCTCCGACCGCGGCGAGCTCGTGGGCCAGATGGCACCGGACGAGCTGCGGAAAGCCATCGAGGAGCCGGCGCGGACAGCGGGCCTGGAGCTCGAGGGGGACCTCGCCGACCGCCTGATGGAAGACGTGGAGAATCAGCCGGGCTACCTGCCGCTGCTCGAGCACGCTCTGCGGCAACTCTGGCAAGAGCGCGACGGCAACCGGCTCACCGCGGCAGCCTACCGCCGAATCGGAGGCGTGGCCGGGGCCCTGCAACAGCACGCCGAGGAGGTCTTTACCGGCTTCGACGAAGGCCAGCGCGAGGCCTGCCGGCGGGTGCTCCTGCGCCTCGTGCAGGTGGCAGAGACTCGCGCCGCCACCCGGCGGCGGCTGGCCTTCGACGAGCTGGTCTCCGCCACGGACCCCGAAGCCGACCGCCGGTCCGCGGCGGCCGTCGTCGGCCGGCTCACCGCGGAACGCCTGCTGACGGCCGAGACGGCCGCGACGGCCGGCGCGGAGAAGCGTCCCACCGTGGAGCTGGCCCACGAAGCGCTGATCGGCCGCTGGACGCGCTTGCGGGGCTGGATCGACGCCGACCGCGAGGCTCTGGGCGTCCGCCGGCGCGTTGACGAGGCGGCGAGAGAATGGAGTGCCGGTGGGGGCGATCCCTCGTATCTCTATACCGGAGCGCGCCTGGCCCAGGCCGAGGAATGGGCCGCCGACCGTGCGGGCGAGCTGAACGCCTCGTCCCGAGCGTTCCTGGCGGCGAGCGCCGTCCGCCGCGACGCGGAGATCGAGGCCAGGCGCCGGCGGAGGCGGCGGACGACCGTCGTACTCGCATCGGCGGCTCTGCTGGCGGCGCTCGCGGCCGCCGCGATGTTCGGGCTCTGGCAGCGATCCGTGCGGCTCCGGCAGGAATCCGAGCGGCAGCGCCGGATCAACCTGAGCACCCAGCTGGCGGACGGAGCGCGGCTCGCTTTCGCCTCGAACCCGCTGACCGCGCTGCTGCTGGCGGCCGCGGCCGTGCGGATCCGCAGCGACCTGCCCCGCGCGCGAGGCGCCCTGCTGGGCGCCCTGGCCCTCTCCGATGCACAGCCCATGGGACGACCGGGGATCGTTTCCGTCGCGGCTTCATCCGATCGCCGTTCCATGGCGACGGCAGGCCAGGACGGCACCGTGACCCTCTGGCGGCTCGAGCCCGGGACGTCGCCGGTGGCCGTCCGCACCTTCCGCGTCCAGGGGAGCGTGGCCGCCCTCGCCCTGAGCAATGATCGCCGCTGGCTGCTCGTCAGGGACCAGGGCGGCAACGTCCGGCGCCTAGATCTGACCAGGGAGGACCAGGGAACTCCGCTACCCGACGAAGACTGGCGCGATGGCGATCCATTCAGCGCCGACAGCCACTGGCTGACGCTGGACCTGGCCGACACGCCGGTGCGGTACGACCTGCTTCATGGCGCCGTCAGGGAGATGCCGGGTGCGACGCCCGCTCCCCCGGACGGCCCGGACGGGAACGCGCGAGCCAAGGCGATGGCGCCGCCGGGCGCCAGGAAACCGGCTCTCAGCCCCGGCGGGCAATGGCTCGCCTGGGGAGAGGAGAGCGGAGCCGTGCGCCTGAAGGATGAAGCCTTCCCCGAGCTGCCGCTCATCGAGCTGCCCGGCCAGGGCCAGCCGGTCGGCTTCCTGACGTTCGTGCCGGGAGATCGGTGGCTCGTCACCCAGGGCGGCGCCGAGGCCCCGCGCCTCTGGGACCTGCGCCGGTTCCCCCATGGCGGCATTCTCGCCGCGACCCCGGACGGGAGCCGGCTGGTGGTGGGCGGCCACGGCGCGAGCGCCCACGTCGAGGGTACCGGCGACACCCGTCCGCTCCAAGGGGTCGAGGCCGCCACCGGGATCTGGGCCTTCAGCCCGGACGGCTCGCGGTTGGCGGGTGGGAGCCCTGCCGGCAAGCTCCTGATCTGGAAGCTCGGCGCCGGCGACCCGGCGCCGCGGACCTTCCCCGGGGTCGGGGTGATGACCGCCCTGGCCTTCAGCCCGCGGGGCGACCGCCTCGCGATCGGCGGCGAAGGATTCGTCCAGCTCTTGGATCTCGGGAACGAGAGCCCGCAGCTCTTGAGTCACGACCTCGAGAATGGGCAGGTGACGTCCCTCGCCTTCGGAGCCTCTCCCAGCCGCCTGGCGGCGGGCTGGAGCCACGGGATATTCCGGGTTTCCCGGCTGGACGATCCGGGGTGGCCTACGGACGAGGCACCCGCTCTCGACGCGCCCGTCACCGCCCTGGCCTTCAGCCCGGACGGCAAGTGGCTGGCCATGACGGAGGGCAACGGCAAGGCCTGTCTCTGGCGGAACGGTGCCTGCAAGCTGGTGCTCGAGAATCAAGACCCGAAGGTCCGCGTCCTGGCCTTCAGCTCGGACGGACGCTGGCTGGCCGGCGGCGGCGAGGAGGGCCTGCTGCAGGTCTGGGACCTCGGCAACTCCTCGGGCGTGCCCGTCGCCTGGCAGGCTCACGCCGGGCCCATCCGAGCTCTCGCGTTCGCCGCGGGCGCCCAGCAGCTGATCACGACCGACCGGAGCGTGCGCACCTGGCCTCTCGAGACCAGCGCCCTGGTCAAGCTCGCGTGCGCAAGGGCCGGCCGCGATCTCTCCCAGGACGAGTGGAAGAGCCACGCGCCGAAAGGAGAGAGCTTCCAGGCAGAGATGCGCTGCGAGCCGCGATGACGATCTCGCCCCGCTCCCCGGAAGGCCCGGTCCATGGGAGACGGCGAACGCCCGCGCCTTGCACGCCTCCAGGGGCCGTGATAAGGATGCCGCCAACTCATGCCTCACCGTCGTCGGCGGAGCGATGACGCTGCGCCGGAGAAAGAGGAGGTTCTTCATGCCTGGGCAGTCGAACCCCGCAGTCTTCCGCCGTGCCCTCTGGGTGCTGGCGCTCGGCGTCCTCCTGCTGGCCGGCTTCGTCGCCGGCCGGGCGAACGCCGATCAGCCGCACATGATCGCCGCGCGCGACCACCTTCGCGCCGCCAGGGCCGAGCTCCAGGCCGCCGATGCCGACAAGGGCGGCCATCGCGTCAAGGCGATCGAGCGCGTCAACGAAGCGATCGTCGAGGTCGACCGGGGCATCGAGTACGACCGCAACCATTGAGACCGCGGACGAACCGGAGAACAGATCATGCACATGAACCAGCTGCGTCTCATGTCGTGGATCAAGCGGTGCCTGTGCGCGGTGGCCGCTTTCGGCGTCGCGTTCGCGATCGGTTGCGCCACCGGCCAAGGACAGCCGCACATGGCGGCGGCGCTCGACGAGCTGCGCGCCGCACGCGGCGAGCTTCAGGCCGCGGCAGCCGACAAGGGCGGCCACCGGGTGCGCGCCCTGGAGCTCGTCGACGACGCGATCGAACAGGTGCGGCGCGGTATCGGTTACGCCGCCACCCACTGAGACGAGACTCCACGACCGAGGGGGTGGGAGGGACCAACGACCTCCTACCCCCGACGACCGCTCTCACGCCGGCGAGCCGATGCCGGCGAGATCCCGCCCGTCAGGTCGTCGACCTGCTCTGAAACCTCCGACGGCTTCGGACCGACTCATGAGCTGGAGGCACCGGGACCTGGTGCCAGGAGGTTCGAGATGAACGCCATCGGCAGCATCGCCAGCCAGCTCATTGGATTCTTGTACGCTACTCTCTTCGGATTCGTGCTGCCGGTCCTGATCGTGGCCCTGGCGATCAGGGCTCAAGGCCGCAAGCGGGAAAGGCTCAGCCGCGAGCGCCTGGCCGCGATCGAGAAGGGGCTGGAGCTGCCGTTGATCGAAGCTCCGCGTCCGCGGCAACGGATGAGCTCGCGCGCGGGGGCGCTGCTCCTGATCGGTATTGGCATCGGCTTGTCCGTCGTCCTGTGGCAGAGCGGAGCTGCCTGGTCCTGGGGCCTGATACCAGGAATGATCGGTCTGGCCCTTCTGGCACAATGGTTCAGCGGCGGCAAGCGCGCCTGGGAGCGTCAGCGGGCGCTCGACGAGGAGCTTCAGCTGGCCTACATCGACCTGCTACGGAGAATCGCTCCAGCCGCCAAACCGGCGCCGGCGGCGAGCGCTGACTGATCCTCTCTTGGATGGCGGGCGAGGCCGCAGGTGATCTGGACAGCGAGAAGACTCGGGAGCGAGAGTTGGTGCGCCGCTGCGCTCCCAGGCTTTCGGGGCAACTCGCGGCTCTCGACCTGGCTCTCGACGGTGGCGCTCCGGCGCATCGTCGATCATCATCGCTCGCCGGCCCGGCGAGACATCGCGGTCGGAGCTCCCTCGGACCCCGGTTTCCCGCTGCCCGAGCAGCCGGCGGCCGCGTCTCCGGAGGCCGACGCCGAACTGTCGCAACGCCGGCAGCGCGTGCGTGCGGCGCTCGACGGCCTTGCGGAGCCGGCGCGATCGGTGCTCGTGGCATACTACCTGGGTGAGATCCCCGTGCTGGAGATCGCCCGCATTCTCAGGATGCCCGAAGGGACGATCAAGACCCACCTCCACCGCGGCCGCCAGACGCTGCGCGACCACCTGAGGGACCTGTGCTGAGCTGTCTGGACTTTTGCGATCGGCTGTACGACGAGGACTGCCGTCACGCCCTCGCCGGGCGCGGCCCGCTTCCGAGCGACATCTCGGTGCACCTGCAGGGGTGCGCCGGCTGCCGCCTGGTGTGGGCGGAGGCTTCCGAAGACCTCGCGACGCTGCCGGTTCTCCTTCTCGAGCCCGCGCCCGCCGCACTGCAGGCTGATCTCGGTGTCGCCGTGATCAAAGGCATGGAGCTCCCGCCCGCGCTCGACTGGACGGCGGGGATCACCTGGGCGGCGATCGGAGCGGTTCTACCGGCGTTGGCGGCCGTGGCCGGCCCCTTGCCGTCGTGGCTCGCCGCCCTGGGGCCGCTGAGCCTCTCCCTGGTCGGGGCCTCGTTCGCGTTCGCGGCGAATGCAGCGCATGAATCGCTACGCGAGGCGATCGGATGAGTCCTTCTCCCCGCGCGGAGCCCGCCCGGCGGTTGCGGCCGCCGGCCTCGATCCCCTGGTGGCCCGCTCGGTTAATTCGTATGCTAGTCGCGCCGTCCATCCGCGTTCCTGGCAAGGCGTCGCCGACGAGGCATAGTCGAGCTTATGTCGAGGAGGCGCAACGCAGCCAGGGACGCGGAGGGCAAGCGAATAGCATGCGAATTAACCGAGCGGGACACTCGACTTCGGCTGTTCCGCTGGACTCCAGGAAAGGGGACCCCTCATGCGCCAAGCCGCGCCAGCCCTCAAGACCCTGCTCTGTGCCTCGGCGATCCTTGGCGGCGTTCTCGCCGGCAGCCGCGCCGCCAGCGCCGCCGACCACCCGAACATCCAGCCTGGGAACTGGGAGATCACGATCGCCATGGAAATGCCAGGCATGCCGGCGCGGCCTGCCATGACCATGACCCATTGCATCAAGCCGGACCAGATCAAGGACTCCCAGTCCTTCGCCGACAGCATGCAGGAGAAGAACCGCGGCAAATGCAAGGTCTCGGACGTCAAGCTCGAGAGCGACAAGCTGTCCTACAGCTTCGCCTGCGAGAGCGGGGCCGCCGGCACTGCCGAGCTGGTCTTCGGCGGCACGACCTACGAGGGCACGAATAAGATCACCGTCACCGGACGCGGCAACGGACCGATGACGATGACCCAGCACTACAAGGCCAAGCGCGTCGGCGACTGCTGAACGCGGCCCACGCTCCAGGGAGGCGGCGGCCTCAGGCCCGCCCGCGCGGGCTCGCGACCTCCGGCGGTGGCAGGCCTCAGGCAGGCCTCGGGCAGGACCTCAGGAAGGATCCACGGCGATCACCGCGGCGCCGCGGAAGGCGCCGGCACGCAGCGCCTCCAGGGCGGCGTTGGCCTCGGCGAGCGGGAAGACGGTGACCTCGCTGTGGATGGGCACGGCCGGAGCGAGGGCCAGGAACTCCTCGCCGTCCCGGCGCGTGAGGTTGGCCACCGAGCGCACCATCCGCTCGCCCCACAGGATGGCGTAGGGAAACGCCGGGATGTCGCTCATGTGGATGCCGGCGCAGACCACGGTGCCGCCCTTGGCGAGCGCCCGCAGGGCAGCCGGCACCAGCTCGCCCGCGGGCGCGAAGATCAGCGCCGCGTCGAGCGGCTCGGGCGGCGCCTCGCCGGCGGCGCCAGCCCACTCCGCCCCCAGCTGGAGCGCGAAGCGCTGTCCCGCCTGGTCGCCGGCGCGGGTGAAGGCGAACACCCGCTGCCCCTGGTGGCGCGCCACCTGGATGAGGATGTGCGCGGCGGCGCCGAAGCCATAGAAGCCCAGCCGCTCGGCCTCCCGCGGCGCCCCCGCCAGGCGTAGCGCGCGGAAGCCGATCAGCCCGGCGCACAGCAGCGGCGCCGCCTGCAGGTCCGGATAGCCGGCGGGGATCGGCAAGCAGTAGCGCTCGTCGGCAACCGTCATCTCGGCATAGCCGCCGTCGATCTGGTAGCCGGTGAAGCGCGCCCGGTCACACAGGTTCTCGCGCCCCGACCGGCAGTACCGGCAGGTGCCGTCCGTCCACCCCAGCCACGGCACCCCGACCCGGTCGCCCACCCGGAAGCGGCCGGCGCCCTCGCCCATGGCGACCACCGTGCCGACGATCTGATGCCCGATCACCAGCGGCAGCTTCGGCTCCGGCAGCTCGCCGTCGACGACGTGCAGGTCCGTGCGGCAGACCCCGCAGGCATGCACCCGCAGCAGCACCTGTCCCGCCCCCGCCACCGGGTCGGCGATCTCCAGCAGCCGCAGCGCCTCGCCCGGGCGCTCGAGAACCATCGCGCGCACCCGGCGAGTGTACCGGATGGAGGGGCGCCGCCTTCGGCAGTGGGTCAGAGCCCTCTGCCGCCCTTTGGGCGAGGGCCAAGATCCTCCGCCT
>Ga0307477_10000215_pt1 | contig 80610 bp, 49 predicted proteins | sample atmos_gasesECM2C_FD_203316 | JGI IMG/M metagenome (GOLD analysis project Ga0307477, IMG submission 203316) | Hardwood forest soil microbial communities from Morgan-Monroe State Forest, Indiana, United States - atmos_gasesECM2C_515 | ecosystem: Environmental > Terrestrial > Soil > Temperate...
AATTCTTGCGCGGTGGCAAAATAGAAGAAGATGGCGGCCAGCAGGCCGGCGACCAGCAAACCTTGATAGAGCGCGCCCATGATCGTCCCGCTGCTGCGCTTGCGCACGAAGAACGTCCCGACGATGGAAGCGATGATCGACGCCGCTCCGAGCACCAGCGGAAACGTAGTCGCGCCGGGATAGTTCGGCAGAATGAGATGCCCCAGCAGCATCGCCGCGATCGTCGTGACGACGTACGTCTCGAAAAGATCGGCGGCCATTCCGGCGCAGTCGCCCACGTTATCGCCCACGTTATCCGCGATCACCGCCGGGTTGCGCGGATCGTCTTCGGGAATTCCGGCTTCGACTTTTCCGACGAGGTCCGCTCCGACGTCGGCCGCTTTGGTGAAGATGCCTCCGCCCAAGCGCGCGAAGACCGAGATCAGCGAGCATCCGAACGCGAGTCCGACCATTGCAGCCAGCGATTTGGTTTCATCGCCGCCGTTGAAGTGCTGGACGATGGCGTAATACCCGGCGCAGGCGATGATGCCGAGGCCGACGACCAGCAGACCGGTGATCGCGCCGCCGCGAAACGCGAGCGCCAGGGCCGGCGCGAGGCCGCCGCGGGCCGCCTCCGCCGTGCGCACGTTCGCGCGCACCGAGACGATCATGCCGATGAACCCGGCCGCGCCCGAGAGCGCCGCCCCGATCACGAAGCCGACCGCCGATTGCAGACCGATGCCGATTCCGATGAGAACCGCGAGCACAACGGCGACGATCCCGATCGTGGTGTACTGGCGCCGCAGGAACGCCATGGCCCCCTCTTGGATGGCGGCGGCGATGGTGCGCATCGCCTCGTTGCCGTCCGGCTGACGCAGGACCCACGCGATGAGCAGGGCGCCGTAGAGGATCGCCAATACGCCGGCGGCGAGCCCGAGCTCGATGGCGACCTGTGGCCCGATTTGCACGTTCAAGCGGTTTGCTTCCTTATAAGAGAGGGCGACGGGGAGCGATGCGTGGTGAATTCATGCTTGGACTAACGTTGCCCGCCCGAGCGACCGGTCCGCGTTTGTCGCGGGCCGGGACCAGTCCTGTCGCCCCAACGCCCCCTCAGGCTGGGCCTCTAGGCCCTATTGAGTCCTTCGAGGGGCTTCTATAGTGAAGAAACCTGGTCACGGAGGATTTGATGTCCAACGGTCTCTCGGTCGCTGCGTTTCTCCAACCGCTTTCCGGCGCATATCCGTTCGGCTTTCGCAGTAGCGAGGGCCGGCGGCTGGCCGTCGTCGAGCGCTACGTCCGCGGCGACGAGGTTTCCGCGCAAGCTTTCGATCCCATCGCGAGGCTCGCGGCGCACTTGTTCGACACGCCGATAGCGTTTTGCACGCTGGTCGAACGCAACCGGATTCGATTACTCGGCGCGCACGGATTCGACTCGTCGCGCGAGCTGCCGCACGAGCCCGGCTTCTGCGCGAACGCTATCGAACGCCAGGTGCCCTACATCATCGAACAGGCCGACATCGATCCCCGCTCGCGCCAGCACTCGCTGGTCACCGGTCACGAGAACGTCCGATTCTACGTCGCCTCTCAGCTACGCGTCGACGGTCAAAACGTCGGGACCCTTTGCGTCCTCGACCGCGTGGCGCGTCGCGCCGACATAGAAGTGGTCGAGATGCTCGAAGTCTTGGCGGAACTTGCCGCCGATCGCCTCAAGCAGTACGCAACCGCCGCCTAAAACTGTCACGCTGAGCGAAGGCGCGAAGCGCTTGTCACGCTGAGCGCAGCGAGCGGAGCGAGCGAAGTCGAAGCGCCGCCGGGACCCTCGACTGCGCGCCGGAGTTTATCTCGAGGTTTGGAACCAGGGAACGCCAAGCTGCGTTAGGTAGCCAAGGCGATCTCTTATCGATATCAGCCCTGGAGGTTATGTGAATTTTGCCGTAGCGCGAGTAGTCTTTGTGGCTGCCGCGATCGCCGTTTGCTGGAGCGTCCCCGGATCGGTAGCGGCCGCCGCCGCACCGCAGACCGGCGTTCGCGTGCCGACCACCCTGACCGTCGGACCGGCCCCAGCCCCTGCCGTCATCGTTCCCACGACGCTGAGCGTCTCGCCCCTAAAGTCCACGAGATGAGGTCTTTGATGAAACCGATACCAACGCTGGTTTTTACTGCAGTCGCGGCGCTCGCACTCGCCGGAAGCGCCGTCGCCGCGCCGCAAGACGTGGACTTTACGGTTCCGGTGAGCGTTGACATCAATGGCCTGTCGGATTCCGGCGGACCCATCACCGAGTGGGAAGTCGAATGTCAGCTCCAGGACGCGAGCGATCATTTCCTGGCTCGCGGAATCTCGGCGTCGTCGACGAGCAAGACGGCTCACAAGGTCGTCAAACTCGTCGCGGCACCGATGCCGTACTGGCAGCAGAATCCGAAGGCCGTTCCGGTTAAGTGGATCTGCCGTCTCCCCTTGAAAAGTGCCGGAGACAAGGAGTTCATGACCGGAACCGCGCTGATCCTGACCGGCGCCGGCCCCGGGACCCTTACCGCGACGGGACCCTACCCGCAGCCATAGGTCGCTAGACCCGAGGGACGCGGGGAAGCGCTAGCTCCGCTCGAAACACCGCCTCGGCATGCAGGACGTCGATTTTCTAATCGTCGGATGCGGCCCGGCGGGCGGCGTCGCGGCGCGCGAGGCAGCTCGCGCGGGCGTGGAAACGCTCGTCCTTGAGAAAGATGCGGTCGTCGGAACTAAGCGCGTCTGCGCCGCCGGTTTGCGGCCTGGCTTCTGTGAAAATTTCGATCTGCCGCGCGAGATCGTGCACTGCGACCCGCCGACGATTGCACTCCATTCGCTCTCCGGGCGGCGGTTCGACGTTCACATCGGGCAAGGTCACACGACGACGCGCGAAGAGCTCGACGGGACCATCGCCCGGCTGGCGCGGGCTGAAGGCGCTGAAATACAGACGGCTGCGCTGTTCCGTTCGTATGCGCGCGAAAACGGACATACGATCGTGGAGTACGCCGACATGTCGTCGGGAGAACGCCGCAAGGTTCGCGCGCGCGGCGTTTTCTTGGCGCAGGGTTCGACGGCGCGCATCGATGCCGGCTCCCCGCTAGCCTACGAGCGTTGGAACGACGGGCTGATCACCTGTTACCAGTATCGAGTATACCTCGAGCGGCCCGCGATCGCCGAGGCGTACCGCACGCTCGAGTTGCACTATTATGTCGGCGCAAACGGACGCAACGTCATCGCCTGGATGTTCCCGAAGCGCGATCATCTCGCCATCGGCCTCGGCGTCCTCTCGAAATTGCCCGGTAAAGAATTGCGTGCCGAACTCGACGCGTTCATGCCCACGGTCGAGCGCCGCCTCTTTCCTGGGATCGCCTACAGCGTGCGCGAGGAGGGACACATTCTCTACGGCGGCGCACCGCGGCCGCGGTTATCTGACGGAGGCGTAATGATCGGGGGCACTGCGGCGGGGTTGATCGACGCGACGACCGGAGAGGGCATTCACGAAGCGGCGATGTCGGGACGGCTTGCCGCCGCTGCCGTTGCGGCGGTCCGCCGCGGCATCGCCCGCAATGCGGCGCAGGCCTACGAGCGGGCGATCAAGTCGATGTTTTACGGAAAGCTGCGACAGCGCCACAAGCTGATGCAGTTCTTGGAACGCCGTCCGCTGCGATTCGACATGCTCTTCGAGCAGCTGGCTCGCTTCCCACGGCTGGCGGCGCTCATGCAACGCGACCGAAACGATTTCTCTTTCGGCGAGTGGCTGTATCTCTACGGCCAAGCGGCGCTGTTTGCGGCGCGCTCGGTAGGCAACCGTTTCACCCTGTCACCCTGAGCGGAGCTCGCGAAGCGAGCGCAGTCGAAGGGCCGGAGAGTATCACGGAGAGGATGACTGATGGCTAGAGACGTCATGGTACCAACGTACCGGCGGCCGAGCACGCCAGGGGAGTTTATTCGCGACTATCTTGACGACGCAGAACTTAATCTCACACAAGGAATATTAGCAAATCGCCTGCGTATAAGCCGAGCGAATCTAAATGCCATCGTCAATGGCAAACGCACCATCACGCCAGGTATGGCAATGCGGCTTGAACGCGTGCTTGGTGTGAGCATGCAGACGTGGCTGAATCTGCAAGCGGCCGTTGATATTTATGATGCTCTGCATTCACCTGAGGCCAAAGACATCGCGAAACTCAGACCTCTCCGCAAGCTGGCTGCGTAGCGCGATCGGTACCGAACTTCGCGATCGCGCGACGATGAACGCACAGTGATCACCTTCGTTGCGCGCCGCCTCGTGCGACTCGCCCTCGTGCTAATCGCCATCACCGTTGCGAGCTTTGCCTTCATGCAGGCGATCCCCGGAGACCCTGTGACGATTCGCCTCGGCGAGCACGCGACGGCCGAGCAGGTCACGGCGCTTCGCAGCGCGCTCGGCCTCGACAAACCCTGGTACGTCCAGCTTGGGCTCTATTTCTTTCACCTTGTGCAGGGCGACTTGGGCCGCTCGGTCACCGATGCCCAGCCGGTCGCGACCAAGCTGGCCGAGCACTTCCCGGCGACCGTCGAATTGACCATCGGCGCGTTGATCGTGGCCATTGCGATCGGGGTTCCGGCGGGCATCTTCGCCGCGTTGCGCCGTAACGGCGCCCTCGATCTCTTCACCATGAGCGCGGTCTTACTCGGCGTCTCAACGCCGGTGTTCGTTCTCGGCTGGCTGCTGCTCTACGTCTTCGGCGTCGCACCCTCGAGGTTCGGGCTCAATCTGTTTCCGATCTCGGGGCGAATCTCGCTGACCTACTACATCCCGACGCGCACGCACCTCATCATCCTCGACGCACTTTTGGCAGGCAACGGCCGCGCGATGCTCGACGCGCTCTGGCATCTCATCCTTCCGGCGGTGACGCTGGGGACGATTCCTCTCGCGATCGTCGCGAAGATCACCCGCAGCGGGATGATCGAAGTTTTGCGCAGCGACTACGTCCGCACCGCGCGCGCGAAGGGCCTCGGCACGGTCGCGGTGGTCGTCCACCACGCGCTGCGCAACGCGCTGATACCGATCCTGACGGTGGTCGGACTGCAGACCGGCCTTCTCCTCGGGGGCGCAATCCTCACCGAACACATCTTTGCCTGGCCGGGGGTCGGCCGCCTCGCTTTCGAGGCAATCTCCAATCGCGACATGCCGGTCATCAACGGCTGCATCTTACTCTTCGCGACGGTCTTCGTCATCGTGAACGCCGCCGTCGACGTTCTCTACGCCGCCGCCAACCCACGAATCCGCTACGGCTGACGGTTTCACGCTGTGCTATGGCGCTAAGCGCCGGAGTCGAAGCGCCGACGGGACCCCCGAGTGAGGGTTCCCACCCTGCGCGGGCGAAGCCGGGTCACCAGATGAAGGTGGAGCAGCGCGCCCAGTACGTGATCGCGGGCAACTCGTACACGCGCGAGGAGGTCATCCACCGCTACATTCACTTGGTGAAGTACGTGGCGGGCCGGATCTCCGTCAACCTGCCGCCGAACGTCGAACTGAACGATTTGATCAGCGACGGCGTCATCGGCTTGATCGACGCGATCGAGAAGTACGACGACGAACGCGGCGTAAAATTCGAAACCTACGCGATCACGCGCATCCACGGCGCGATCCTCGACGCGCTCCGTTCGCTCGATTGGGTCCCGCGCGCCGTCCGCCAGAAAGCGCGCGAACTCGAACGAACTAGCCACCAACTCGAAGCCGAGCTCGGCCGCCACCCGACCGACGACGAACTTTCCGAACGACTCGGCGTCACGCGCAAAGAACTCGATGCGATCCTGCAGCGCGTGCGCGGGACCTCCATTTTGTCGCTTGAGGAGCACCTCCCGAACGAGCGCGGCAGCGATATCCCGCTGCTCGACACGCTGCGCGGCGACCACGACGAACTCGGCGCGTCGGTCGAACAGACCGAGGTTCGCCAGATGCTGCTCACGGCCGTCGAGGGTCTTCCGCCGCAAGAGCGCACGGTCATCCGGCTGTATTACTTCGAAGGGCAGACGCTCAAGGAGATCAAGGCGACGCTCGGCGTCTCAGAATCTCGAGTTTCTCAAATCCACGCTCAAGCCGTCATCCGTTTGCGGAAAAATCTCCATCAGTTGCGCGACGATCTTGGGTATCGTGAGAACGATCCGACCGTGAAACAGAAGTACGTACGCCGCCCCGCGGAGGGGATGCCCCGCTAAACGCTGGCCATGAGCACCACACTCCGCCTGCGTGCGAGCAACCAACTCGCACTGTTCCAGCATCCCGAACCCGACCCCGACAGCCTAGCGATCGTCACGGAGGGCGGCGACGTGCGCTTATTTCGCGGCTGGCTTTCGCGCGACGAGGCCGACGACGTGCTGGCGGAGATACGCGCGACCGCAACGTGGGTGCAGGAGCGACGAAAAATGTACGATCGCATCGTCGACGTGCCACGAGAGCAGGCCTGGCAAGGCGACGACCGCGATCGGCCCTGGACGCCGCTCGTTCTCGCCACGAGACGTCGGCTGGAAGCGCTGACCGGAACGTCGTTTTCCCACGTGCTGTTCAACCGCTATCGCAGCGGACGCGACAGCGTCGCGTGGCACAACGACCACGAGGTCGACCACTTGGCGGAACCCGTTATCGGATCGCTCACGCTGGGAGCGACGCGGGCGTTCGATCTTCGGCCCAAGGCCGACCGCCGGCGCATCATCTCGATCGATCTCGAACACGGCGATCTGCTGGTGATGCGCGGCGCGACGCAACGAAACTGGGAACACCGCGTGGCGAAGAATCCGAAGATCGCCGGCGAGCGCATCAACCTGACGTTCCGTCAACTGGCGGAGTGATCTCCCATTGCGAAGTTAGGCGGCATCGACCACGATCGCGATCGAAGCCGGCGGTGGAACTTCTTCACCGTGTTCTCGAAGCGATTGGACATGTAGAACAGTCGCTTCGCGGATCAAGTCCTCCACTTTCCCACGAGAAGAAGCCGTAGCGACGCAGCCCGGAAGATCGGGCACGTACGCGTTCCAACTTGCTCCCGCTTGATGAACCAGAGCCGTAAATTTCATTTCCCAGGCTACTTCTATCCAGGTACCAGCCATCACTCTTAAGCCGGCGCAGGATGCCTACGCTCAGCATGACATGGCGCCGTGATACGCGGCACGTCATCGAGTTAAACTTGAGTTAGAAGTCCACCGATTTCAGAATCCCCCAATGTTCGGGCACCGAACCGAGGGTAGACTGACACCGTAATATATCCCGAAGCGCTCGCCCGCGCGCATATTCCAAGAAGGAGAAAACTATGCGAACTCGCGTTGCGTCAGGGCTCCTGGCGGCTCTCGGACTCGCTCTGGCTCTCGCCCTTGCCGGCTGCAGTGGCGGGGGCGGCTCGAGCGCGCCCAGCGCACCAGGCTCCGGCGGCGGCACCACGCAGCCACAGAGCCTGACGACGCAAGAAGCCGCCCAAGTCGGGGCCGAAGCGGCATTCGATCCTGTCGAACAGGGCGATACGGAGAACGGACTCTACGACGGCACGATGGGCCCAACATATATGTCGAGCAGCCTCGTGCTGCAAAGCGCGGCCGACGGCACGTGCCACAATGGCATCGAGCGCACCGTGACCGTGATCAGTCCAACCGAGAAGAAATACGAAACCAAGTATTTCTACGACAAAGCCTGCACGACGCTGGCCCGCGACGTCGTCGCCGATGTCGTCAATAACGGAACAGGCGAATCGGTCACGCGCACCGCGAAAAACTACGCCGCCAACGGGACGCTGCTCTCCACCCGCTCGACCGCATTTTCGATCACCGGTTCGACGGGCAACTTCACCAAGACCGAGACCGGCTCGCTCGTGATCGGAACCTCGACCACGCCGGCGGCGCAATACGGACACACCGAGACCGTGGCGACCACCACAGGCTCGAACGTCTCCGCGATAACCGGTAACGGCGCACACCTAGTCAACAACGGCAACCCGGCCATCAATGAGTCCTTCGGTCACAGCCATCAACTCAACAACGTCACCAAGACCGTCGATTCGTCGGGCAACGTCACCTTCGCCGGCGCGCGCGCCGCCCAGGAATACAAGGGACCCTTCGGCTCGCTGACCCTCTCGGCGTCCGCACCCTTTACGATCGGCGGCGCCTCGCCGTTCGGTACCGATTCGATCTCCGGTTCGGTGACCTTCGACACCGACGGCGACCTGACCAACGTCTCGATCACCGCGACGCTGTTCAACGGCGATACGGTTACTGCTGGCGGTTCGGGCGATCCGATCACGGTCACCGGCACGGTCAAAGACTCTTCCGGCCACACGCTCGCGACCTTTGCGGTCGATCAATTCGGCGACGGGATCATCACCTACGCCAACGGCTCGCAGGGTCAAATCATCGATTGGCACGTCGTGAAGTAGGGCGCTTCACGATGGGCCTTCGCAGGGGCCGTCGCAAGACGGCCCCTTGTTGTTCCACGTCGATGCGGGAGCCGACGCGCTTTGTCACGAGCGAAGTCGAAGCACCGACGGGACATGGCATGGAACGAGTTGCCGCCGGGTTGCGTTACCGGTCCAGTCGTGGACGTTTTCGAACGGCCGCGTTGAGATAATACGTCCATTGAACCACCCCCAGCGTTCACGATGGAGGCAATCTGACGTTGAACCCAGCCTTCCCCGGACTGGCTTGGCCCACTCGAATCTCTTTGGCCGCGGCTCTCGTGGTGGGCGCGAGCGCGCTTCCGAGCGCGGCTGCGAACGTCCAGGTCAAACCGCTCGCGGTCGTTCCTGCACCGCCGACCAAGGTTTCCGTGCAAGCGCTGTCGGTCGTGCCCGCGCCCCCGACCAAAGTTTCCGTGCAGACGCTCTCGGTCGTCCCCGTCGGGTTAAACATGATTTCCGTCCAAGCGCTAGCGGTCGTTCCTACGCCGTCCAAAAAAGTTTCCGTGCAAGCGTTATCGGTGGTCCCAGCTCCACCGCTCCAAATTTTAGTCCAACCACTCGCCGTCGTTCCAAGTCAATGAGGAGTATTACAGTGACCAAACTTACCACGATGTTCGCGACGGCGGCGCTGCTGCTGGCGATCTCCGCCCCCGCTATGGCCGGGCAAACCTACGACCTTAGCATCCCCGTCAGCGCCGATCTCACGGGTGTGACGTTCAATGGAAACGCAATTACCGGCCTCGAGGTCAGATGCCAGCTTTTCAATGCTTCGAACGCGCTGTTGCTTACCAAAGCGGCCCCGCTCGACGGCCTCAAGGTGCCGCAGCAAAACGTTCTTATAAGCATCACGGTGCCGGACGGTATCACGCCGGCCAAGAGTTACACCTGCGCCTTCGGTTTCAAGATTCCGAGTATGGGCGCCGGGGACAATGGCTACTTCTTTCCGGCCCCCGGAGCCGATCTCGGTAACGTCGTAAAAGCCTCGACGTTCATTACGCGGAGCGGAACCCTTTAGGCCTTGTCATGCTGAGCGGAGGCGCGTTCTTGTCATGCTGAGCGGAGGCGCGAAGCGCCGGAGTCGAAGCACCGACGGGACATTGTCACCGAGATAAGAACCCCTTACCCCTCGCCAATGCCGCCCGCTCAATAGGGTTCAAAAAGCTGTTTTTCGCGCTCGAAACCGCTCTCAAAGAACGAAGAAGGAGCAACCTCGCCCGAGTCATCTCGGTCGTTCTCAAATTTGCCTGCGCTCTTCTCAGTCGTGGTCGAGAGCTGAGGGACTTTCGGCTCCCCTTGTCCGAAGCCGAGTTCATCAAGCAATGGCGTGTCGTCGAAGGCGAATTCGACGCCGAGTTTTACCGCGGATCATACAGCGACGTCGCAACAAGCGGGATGGATCCTCTCGCGCACTTTCTCGACTACGGTTGGCTCGAGGGCCGAAATCCAAACCCATCGTTCTCCGTGCGGAAGTATCTTCGGGCGAATCCGGACGTCGCAAGGGCAAGGATCAACCCATTTGTTCACTATTTGCAATACGGAAGGCACGAAGGGCGCACCGCCCACGCGCTTAATCAAATCGCTCCGTATACGCAGACGACGACGTATCGTTTTTCGTGGCCGGCTAGTCTACCAGACATCTCGGCGCGGATCGCGATTACCTACGCAAGATCCGGGACGCATCGTTCTTGCTTCCTTGGCGTCTTCGATATGGCATCACGTCACGGACACTTGATCTCCTTGTCACGTTATGCGCAGATCTCCGGACGCGGGCTGACTCAGGATGCGACAACGCTCTACGTCGCCTTCACAGAGGGTGCGGATTCGTTTCTCACCTTTTTCGATAAAAACGAGCTCACGCTGCGCGAAATGATGAGACTTCCTGGTGTACTCGACGTTCATTCGATCTGCTTGCACCAGGGTGCAATTTTCGCGGTTTCGACGGGAACAGACGAACTCGTGCGGGTCACATTTGGTGTAACCGGCGCGACCGTCGAAACGGTTTGGAGTCCGACGAACTCGCACGGCGACCAGCACCATCTCAATTCCCTGATTTCTTACCGCGGCGAGCTCTTGTGTTCGGCCTTCGGACAAAGAACGGAAAACGGCTGGATCGGCGCGCGGGATGGCTACGTTTACAACGTAAGTGCCGGCGAATATCTCGTGCGAGGACTCTACCATCCGCACTCGCTTGCTGAATTAGACGGCCGCCTCTACCTCTGCGAATCGGCGTCATCGGTGATCCGTCCGATCGTTTTCTCCGAAACGAACCGAGCCGAATTGGGCCCGGCGTTCGATAGACTCGACGGATACGTCAGGGGGCTCGCCCTTTCATCGGGCATCGGTTTGGTCGGGACGAGTGTTGGGCGCTACGCCGGTCAGATCGGGCACGTCGTTTCGAGCGGTGACAACGAACGAGGCATGCGCATGGGGCGCTGTGCCGTGCAGTTCGTCGATCCGCGATCGGAAACGGTGGGACAGAGCCTCATAGAATTCTCGCCCGTTTCCGATGAAATCTACGACATCGCCTGGTTGACGGGCGCCGCAGCCACCGGCTCAGCGTGATTCGCGTCGTCGCACAGCGGCGGGCCGGTGCCGGCCTGTTGCTACAGATCCTGCGCGCGCATCCTGCGGTTGCAGCCGGCCAAACGCCGATCAACGTCTCAGTCGACGAGATTCTTCCCATGGACTTCGGCGAGCGCGCGCTGTGTCTGCATCGTCACTGCCTCGACGTCGTTGCCTCGCAGCTTCACCGCACGAAGTCCCCGGACGACAGCGTTGAACGATTGATCGTGAAGTGGTGTGATTTCACCGAAGCGCAGCTTGCCTTCGAAGCCGCAAATCGGAGGCGAGCGCGCCGTCTGCGCTATGAAGACCTCGTAGGCGAGCGCGGCCGAGCCGTGCTGCGACGCACTCTCAAATTTGTTTCTCTCGCCTGGGTGGACGATCTCACCGAGCGGCTTTCCATCGAAATGCCGCGCCCGCTTTTTTGGTATCTGCCGTTATCCATCAGGGCCCGAGTTAAATACGAGGTCGAGCGGATAACGTCGAGAGAGAACGGCCGATTGAGCCCCCTCTACTCGGTTGCGGTACTGCCCGATCGGGTCGGACGAGGAGGCGAGCTCGATTTGGCGGGAATACCGGTTCCTCTTTTGAAGCGCATGAACCATCTTCTCAACGTTACCGGATATTCAAGATGTCAGAGCAAGTAGACTACGCTTTTCGCGAGATAACCGTAAAACCGAAGGGAGCGATCGTTTTCGCTCGTGAGGAGTCGGATCAGCTGGCGTATGTGTATACGGGCGGTGCACGCGGGCTGATGATCAATCCGATCCTATTCCTCAACAGGACTCGGCTACTCGAGCGCAACGTCGTCATTTTTCAGGACAAGTATTCCGCGTTTTACCAGCGCGGCATCTCGTCACAGCTGAGCACGTTCGAGGACTTCTTGGATTGGCAAATTGGGTTCCGCGAGCGACTGTCGCAGGTCCGGCGAGTTTTCTGCCTCGGAACCTCGGCGGGTGCGTATGCAGCTCTGCTTTTCGGGCGGCTCCTCGAGGCGGAAGAAGTGTGGGCGTTTGGTGCGCCGACCGAAATCGACCAATCGTCTCAGGAGCGAGCATTCGCCGGCCTATCGATCCCGGCGGAGCGGCTGGATCTGGCGCAGCTCCTTGGGAAGCCGAACGGTAAAACGATCTATAACCTTTACTATAATGAAGGATGCGCGGGAGACGCCGCAGCGGCTCAACGGGTCGCGCGTTGCGAAGGCGTTCGGTTGTGGCCTCAACCCGGAAACGAGCACGACGTTCTCAGCGTGATGTTCGAGCAAGGCCGGCTCGGGACGCTGCTGCCGGAGCCGACATGAGCCGAGCCGCGTCGGTCATCGATGCGATCTTCGCTAGGGCGGCCGCGGACCCGGAGCGGCTCTCGCTCGTACTCATCTCGCCGGCGGGGAACGACGAGGTACTCCGGTCGCGCGACGTCATCGAGCGCTCGACGGCTCACGGAGCGGCCCTCGCGCAATTGGGAATCGAGAGCGGTGACGTCGTGCTTCTGGCGCTCGAGCAGCGAGCGGATCTGCTGACCTCGTTTCTCGGCGCGATGTTGATCGGCGCGATCCCGTGCATTTTCCCCAGCCCGACCCTCGATTTCGACCCGACGGCGTACGCTGAGCGATTGCGCAACGCGACGAGCAAAATCGAACCCAAAGCGGTGATCGTCGAAAGCTACAGCATGGGAAGCACGCCTCCCCGCGGATACCGCATCATCGAAATGGACGAGATCGAGTCGGCGGCCTCAGCCGCCGGCGATGCTCCAAGAGCCGTCAGCGAGGTGGCGTTCCTACAGCTAACCAGCGGCTCGACTGGCCGGCAGCGCGCGGTTCCGATGAAACACGCTGCGGTTCTGGCTTCGCTCGCTGCGTTGGGTCGCGCGTGGCAGATCGCGGCGACAGACACCTATGTCAGTTGGTCCCCATTGCATCATGCGATGGGACTCGGGTTGGTGATTCGGCCGCTCGTCTTCGGCGCGTCGGCGGTATTGATTCCACGGCTACATTGGCTGGCGCATCCGGTCGCGTTGATGCGGGCCATCGACCGTTATCGCGGCACGATCGTCACGATGCCGAACTTCGCCTTGAACTATTGCGTGCAGCGCATCGCGGATCGCGACATGGAGAGACTCGATCTGTCGTCTTGGCGCATCCTATGTGCGGGTGGCGAACAAAACCGGGGCGAGACTCTGGCAAGGTTCGCCGAGCGTTTTGCGCGCTGGGGCTTTCGGCGCGCCGCCTTGGCCACGGGCTACGGATTGACGGAAGGGGGAGTTGTCACGAGGACGACGATCGGCCGGGAGCCGCGCGTCGATCGCGTGAATCGTCGTGCGCTGCAAGGACGGCGGCTCGCTCTTCAAGACGAGGGCGAAGACGCCGCAACAATTGTGAGTTGCGGTCCGCTTGTGGCCGGCGTCGAACTGCAAATCCGTTCCGAAACGGGGACGGCCTTACCCGATCGCAATGTCGGCGAGGTCGTCGTGCGGAGCGACCGCATTTTCGCCGGCTATCATGGCGATGCCGAGGGTGCGACCGAGTCACTTCGCGACGGATGGCTGCATACCGGCGATCTCGGCTACATGGCCGCGGGCGAGCTGTTCATCTGCGGTCGACTGAAGAATATCATCATCGTCGGCGGTGCCAACGTTTCCGCCGAGGACGTCGAAGCCATCGCCGCATCCGTCGAAAGGCTCGTCGCCGGCCGCGTGCTCGCGTTCGGTGCTCCGACCGCGGACGGTCAGTCGGAGCGAGTCGTCCTCGTGTGTGAATTCGAAAGCGCTATCGAAACCGATCGGCGCGAAGTCGAGCTGGAGTTGCGGCGGCGCGTCAAGCGCGAACTCGACGTGACCCTTTCGGAGGTCCGATTCGTTCCGTCCGGTTGGATCGCGAAAACCAGCAGCGGTAAATTAGCGCGCTCTGAAAACCGGTCCAAATGGGACGCGGAACGCATCATCCCGGAAGCTAGCCTGCTTTTGGAGCGGACGGCTTCCGGCGGCGTGTTGACGGAACGATCATGAGTCGGCCCGTGTCGGTCATCGATGCGATCTTCGCTACGGCGGCCGCGGACCCGGAGCGGCTCTCGCTCGTACTCATCTCGCCGGCCGGGAACGACGAGGTGCTCCGGTCGCGCGACGTTCTCGAGCGCTCGACGGCTCACGGTGCGGCCCTCGCGCAATTGGGAATCGAGAGCGGTGACGTCGTGCTTCTGGCGCTCGAACAGCGAGCAGACCTGCTAACGACGTTTCTCGGCGCGATGTCGATCGGCGCGATCCCGTGCATTTTTCCCAGCCCGACGCTCGACTTCGACGCAACGGCCTATACGGAACGCTTGCGCAACGCGACGAACAAGATTGAACCCAAAGCGGTGATCGTCGAAAGCGAGAACGCACTCGGCGCATCTGCCGGCGCATACCGCGTCATCGAGTGGGGAGAAATCGATTCGGCCGTGCCGGGCGCTGCCGCTCCGCCATCCGGCGCGCGGGACGACGTCGCATTTTTGCAGTTGACTAGCGGGTCGACCGGCAGTCAGCGCGCCGTCCGGATGAAAAACGCCGCGCTGCTGAATGGCCAGCCGGCATGGAAACGTGGTTGGCAGATCAAGCCGTCGGACATCTTCGTCAGCTGGGCCGCGATGCATCACGCGGCCGGCATCGGTATGGTGGTCGGTTCGCTCGTCGGCGGCATGCCGACGGTTTGGATCCCAAGGCTGCACTGGCTGGCGCATCCGGTTGCGTTGATGCAAACCATCGACCGGTACCGTGGCACGATCGTCATCATGCCGAACTTCGGCCTGAGCGCCTGCACGCAGCGCATTGCGGATCGCGACATGGAGGGGCTCGACTTATCGGGCTGGCGGCTCTTGCTTGCGGGCGCCGAACAAAACCGCGCCGAAACGCTGGCGGCCTTCGCCGAGCGTTTTGCGCGCTGGGGATTCCGGCGCGAAGCTTTGGCCAACGTGTACGGGATGACCGAAGCGGGATCGGTTTCGATGACGTCGCTCGGCCGGGAGCCGCGCATCGATCGCGTGAACCGTGAAGCACTGCAGGGACGGCGGCTCGCCGTTCGAGATGAGGGCGAGGACGCAGCCACCTTCGTGAGTTGCGGTCCGACGGTGGAGGGAGTCGAACTCGAGATCCGCTCCGAGACCGGAACGGCCTTGCCCGAGCGCCACGTCGGCGAGATCGTCGTACGAAGCAACACCGTCCACGAGCCGGTCGGCGACGGGTGGTTTCGCAGCGGCGATCTTGGTTACATGGCCGAGGGCGAGCTGTTTGTGTGCGGTCGCCTGAAGGGTCTCATCATCGTCGGAGGAGCCAACGTAGCGGCGGAGGATGTCGAGGCGATCGCCGCAACCGTCGAAGGCCTCGGCGTCGGCCGCGTCGTCGCATTCGGCGCGCCCACCGCCGACGGCCAGACCGAGCGGATCGTCCTAGTCTGCGAACTCGATGACGATGCGCGTAGCAGCGAGCGAAGCCTCGAGCTCGAGCTACGACGGAGCGTCAAGCGAGGACTCGACGTGACCCTCTCGGAGGTCCGGTTCGTACCGCCCGGGTGGATCGTGAAGACGACCGGCGGCAAATTGGCGCGTTGGGAAAACCAATCGAAGTGGCAAAGGGAACGCGAGCAGACGGAACGCGATGCGCCGAAAAACAGCAGGGAACGCGATGCATCGAAAGACACCAGGGAACGCGATGCGTCGAAAAACACCGCGGAACGCGATACGCCGAAAGACACCTCTTCCGTGCGAGAGAACTCGTGACCCAGGCCGCAATCGAAGACGCTCTCATCGAGTTTCTTCATGAAGAATGCGACTTGAAGCGAGGCAGTTATCGGGTCGACGAGCCGCTGTTCAGCTCCGGGCTTCTCGACTCATTCGCACTCCTCGCGATACTCGCATTCGCAGAAAAGCGCTTCGGGGTTGTGGTTGCAACCGAGGACATTACCCCCCAGCATGTCGATTCCGTAGCCGGAATCGCGGCTTTCATCGGCACCGCTGTGAAGTGAGCAAACGTTCGCGCCGCTCGACCGTCGCGTTTTTTTGTCATGTCGAGCAGAGACTTTTTTGACACTGAGCGAAGCGAGCGCAGCGAGCGGAGTCGAAGTGCCGACGGGACATGGCCAGATCATCGATTGGGCTGTGGTGAAGTAGGCGCTTCACCACTTGTTTAATTCCTTATGCTGCGACTTCTACGGTTTCTATCACGGTTGCCGGAAGAGGGATCGCGTGACCGCGCTCGCGCTCGATCTCGATCCAAAGAGAAATCGCATCTTTGACGTTCTCGCGAACGTCTTCGAGCGTGTCGCCTGCAGAACAACAACCAGGTAAGTCTGGAACGTATGCTCCCCAATCGCCCCCCGGCGCGGGTTCGTAGATTACGACATACTTCATGGTTTGTTCCTCAACGCTTTTCGAACCAATGCTTCGAGGCCCTCTGATAGTTCCTTCCTGCTGCCATGGAGGGGAACGATGACCGGTGGTTCGCTTGGGAAGTCCGGATGCACGAACCCGTGGTGCGAGCTCTTGCTGATCTTGCGGAGGACGTAGCCGGCCGCTTCTAACAGCCGGATCGCTTGTTTTGCGGTCATGCCGGTTCATCACGCGGTGCAACGCCACCGTCAAGGGCGTCGCGCCGGGACTAGGTAGTCCACCGATGCCGAGGCTCGCGCTCGAACGGAAAATCGAGCGGAGGAGGCCCGGCCGGTCTGGAAAACGGCTCGTTCCCCGGTCGCGAGGTTGAGGTTTTGGCGTCAGAGGAGTCCCGTGATTCCGAATATGTAGGGCGGCAGCGCGAGCTGGCGCTGTTGACCGATCATTGGCGAAACGCGACGACGGGAAGCGGCGGGACGGTGGTCGTCCTCGGCGACGAAGGCATCGGAAAATCGCGGCTGGTCGAGCGCTTTGCGAAAGCCGCGACCGACGCCACGATAGCGACGGCGTTCTGCGCCGAGAATCTTGCGACGCCGTACGGCCCTATTCACGAAATTGCACGCGTCGTGTTCGGCGAAGGCGAAGGAGACGAACTCGTCGCGCTCGCATCGCGGCAGGCCGGCGATCAGCCGCAGTCGCTGCTCGCCGGCGCATTTTTTTCGAGGCTCGAGTCCGCGGCGCAAGAGCGGCGGATTCTGCTGGTGATCGAGGACGCGCATTGGGCCGACGGCGCGAGTCTGGCGTTGCTCGAAAACCTTGCGCGGCGACGGCCGGCTCACGTTTGTAGCGTGCTGACGTGGCGCGCGAGCGTACTCGCGGCGCCGCTGGCGCGATTGCTGCGAGCCGGCGCCGATCGCGTTGAACTCGAAGCGTTGCCGCTGAGCGATATGCGCTATTTGATCTCGCGCGTTTTCGGCGGCGGGATGCTCGGTGCGGATGAGGTCACGCAGATCTGCGAACTCGCCGAAGGGAACCCTCTCTACGCCGAAGAGCTCGCGCGCAGCCGGCTCGAACGCTCGGGCGATGGTTCGCGCACGATCCGGGCCGGCGTCTTAGCGCGCTTGGAGGAGATGCCGGAACGCGACCAGCGCGTGCTGCTTCAGGCGGCGGTGATCGGCCGCCACTTCGACGCCGAACTCTTGGCGCGCATTCTCGACGAACCGCTCGGCCACGTCCTGGAAGTGTTGCGCAAGGCACGCAACAAGCAGCTCGTCCTCGATCATGCCGACGCACCGAGCCGGTTTGCGTTCCATCATTCGATGATCCGCGGCGTGCTGTATCGCGAGCTGCTCGTCGCCGAGACGATGCTGATCCACACCAAGATTGCGACCGACTTGGAATCTCAGCCGGCGACGCTGACCCGCGACGCGGAGCTCGCGTACCATTGGGGTGCGGCCCGCGTCGCCGACAAAGCGGTGGCGGCGAACGAGCGCGCCGGCGACGCGGCGAGCGCGGTTTTCGCATACGGCGACGCGGCGCGCTGCTATCGCGCGGCGCTCGACGTCGGCGTCCCCGACGGGCGCCGGCGCGCGGCACTTTGGGAAAAACTGGCGAGCGCGCTCTGCCGAGCCGGCATCTCCGATCGGACGCGCGAGGCCTTCGAAGCCGCGCTCGTCGGGTATCGCGAACTCGGCGACGACGACAAACTCGTCGACCTCTTGATCGCCGCTTCCCGGCAATGCTGGAGCGACGCCGAAAGTCAGGCCGGAATAGAATTCGCCGAGCGCGCGATTGGTTTGACGCGTCGCGGCACGCGGCGGCACGCCTACGCGACGATCATGCTCGCGTCATATCTGGCGATTCTCGGCGACGTCGACGGCGCGGAGGCGCAACTCAAGGGCCTCGCCGGGAAACGGCTGCCGCCCGAGATCGCGGCACGCTGGCACGACACGCGCGGGATGATCCTGACGCGCCGCGGCGACCAGTCCGGGGCCGCCGAGAGTTTCGATACCGCCGCGCGCGAAGCGGCGCTGGTCGGCGACGCCGATCTCACGGTGCGCACGTTGACCAACCGCGCAGAGTTCGTACTCGTCAGCGGTCAACTCGGCGATGCTCTCGCGTTGTGGGAGACGGCCTTCCGTACGGCGCGCGACGCCGGTTACACCGGCCGTATGGCGTATGCCGCGCTCGGTGCAGCCGATATTCTGGTGAAGGCCGGGCGCCTCGCCGAGGCGCGAGAGCGTTTGCTGTTCGCGAGCGCCACCGGCGTCCAGTACGCAAGCGTTCGCATCTTGCAGGCCTGCCTCGGAGCGCGCCTGGGAATTCTTCTGGCCGACGAGCGCTTGCGCTGGCTCGGAGGCGATGAAGACGCGCTCGAGCTGGCGTTTCGTTCGATGGAAGGACCGTGGATCGGACAAGTCGTCTCGGCGCTGGCCGAGGAGCATTTGGTGCGCGGGGAGCTGCAGGCCGCTACCAAACTCCTCGATCGCGGGATCGACGCGTTGCGCGTCGCGGACGGCGCCGAGTGGATGCTGGCGCTTGCGACGATGGTCAACACCCGCTTCGCCGACCGCGCGCTCGCACTGCTCGAAGCGGCCGCACGCCGGCGTCCGTGGTCGACGGTTCGCGCCTTCCTGCAACTCGCTCGTGGACTTCGCGCCAAGCGCAGCGCGCAGCACGCGGGGGCGGCCCGGGCTGCAGCCGATCTCTTCAGGCGTACCGGCTGGCGCTGGTTCGAGGCACGCGCGCTCGAAGCCGCCGGCGCGGGAGAAGAAGCGCGCGTGTTATATGAGGAATTCGGCGACCGGTGTTCGCTCGATCGCATCAGCGGCGTCGTGCGCCGCCGCGCCGACCGCGCCGGCACGGAATTGACGGAGCGCGAACGCGAAGTCGTCGCACTCGCTCGCGAAGGTCTTTCGAACCGTGCCATCGCGGAGCGCCTGCGCATCAGCGAACGGACGGTCGAACATCATCTGGCGTCGGCGTTCGCGCGCCTCGGCGTCCGTTCTCGCTGGCAACTCACCCAAGTCGGCTAACCTTGTCACGCCGAGCAAAGCTCGCGCCGATTGTCTCCTGAGCGAAGCTCGCGCCGCTTGTCACGCTGAGCGAAGGCGCGGCGCCGTGCGCCGCGCCGGAGTCGAAGCGCCACCGGAGCTTCAGAGTGAGGTCTGAGGGATGACGCCGCCGAAGTATTGGGAACATGAAAGACTCATTCGAACGGCGAGCGGCTGAGCGAAGGCGGAATCTCACCGCACGTATCGCGCGCTCTAAAGACGAGGCGAAGTCGCTTGATCGCGAGCGCGAGAGTCAGCTTGAGCCTTCCGAGCGCGCCGAAGCGATATGGGGACTCATGATAGAACTCACGGCGCTCCGAGGGAACGATGGATCTGAACTCCGACTTGATCGATCTCTTGCACGCGTTGAACGCAGAAGGCGCTGAATACCTGATTGTCGGAGGCTACGCTTTCGCCGTTCACGGACGAGTTCGCGCTACCAAAGACGTCGATATCTTTGTCGGAACAGACCCGGCAAACGCCCGAAAAGTGTGGAACGCGCTCGCCGTCTTTGGCGCTCCACTCGAAGAACTCCAGGCGGAAGACCTGACGGCCACGGACACGTTTTTCATAATGGGCCGCCCACCCAATCAGATCGACATCATTACGACAATCGACGGCGTTTTGTTCGAGTGTGCCTGGTCCAATCGCGTCGATTCGAGTTACGGCGACGTACCGGTCCACTACATTTCGCGCGAAGATCTGATCGCGAATAAAGAAGCCGCCGGCCGCCCTCAAGATTTGCTGGACGTCGATTATTTGAGGGGTCTTGACGAGCCGTCCTAGGTAGTCCACCGATGCGCGCGGCGTGATGTCGTTGGCCTAATAGAACGTGTGAAGGTAGCGCGCGAGAGCGAGGCTTCCATCGGTGAAGCCATCGTCGAGGTTCGTCGTGGGCCATATGTCGAGTCGGTCCACTCGTTCGCGGCCTGCGTGGTCGACGCGGAGGGCAACGTCCTCGAGGCGATCGGTGATATCGACTACGCCTTCCCGATCCGTTCGCTGGCCAAGCCCTTCATCGCCGCCGAGTTCGTGCGGAGTGGCGCGGCGGATGTCTTTGGCTTCGGCGAGACGGCGATAGCTTTGTCCGCGGGGTCGCACGACGGTGAGCCGATGCACATTGCTGCGGTCGGCGAGATACTCGAACGTCTAGGGGTAGACGAGAGCGCGCTGGAGTGCGGCCCCGCACTTGAAGGGAAAATTCGGGTCGGATCCCCGCTGGCCAACAACTGCTCCGGCAAGCACGCGGCGATTTTGGCGATGTGCCGCCATTACGACTTGCCGCTCCAGGGGTATATCAGCCCGGAGCACCCGCTCCAAAAGATGCTGGTGCCGCGCTTGATGACGGATTTTGGCCGCGATCCGGCGACGACCGAACTGGCCATCGACGGCTGTGGGCTGCCGATCTTCGGAGCCACGCTGAAGGAGATTGCGGAGGCGTACGCTCGCTTCGCGCGTTCGAACGAGCATGCGGTGCGGCGCGTGCGCAGTGCGATCGCCGCGCGGCCGGAATACGTCGGCGGATCGAACGGCAACCTCGACACGAACCTGATCTCGAAGAGCGGCCATCGAGTCATCGGAAAAATCGGCGCCGAAGGGTTACACGCGGATTGCCTGGTCGGGACCGGCATCGCGCTCGCGATAAAAGTCTTAGATGGAAACTCGCGCGCGTTCCCTCCGATCTTGGCGCACGTCATGCGCCGCTTCGACATCGGCAACCCCGCCTGGCTCAAAGGCTTGCGCTCGGCGCTCGTCTATAACGCAGCCGGCGACGCCGTTGGAGACGTCACGCTCGCTCGCGAAGACTAGCCGCTTTTCGAGGTCACCGAAATGATTCCGATACTAAGATCCCTCTCGATCCTGTTTCTTGCGATCGCGGCCATCGGATACGGTGACGCGGCGCCCCAGCGCGACACCGGGATCGTGCTCGGCCCAACCGTTCGCATCAGTCACTTCGGTAGCCCTCATGTCGAACAAGCTTGGCTCGCCGCGTCGCCGACGGACGCTCGCCGGCTGATGGCGTGCGGTACGTTTGCGGACCCGGCTGCGCTTTGGAATCATTCCTGGGTCGCAGTATCCACGGACGGTGGCGCGACCTGGCGCCAGACCTTGATGGACGGTACGACGAGTTGGATGTCCGAACCGGCCTGCGTGTTCGGGTCCGGAAAGCATGCCTACTTCACGGTCGGCGCATCGGATGTCTACGACGGTCAACCGCATCATGAGTCGGGTCACACGCACGTCTTCACGTCAACCGACGACGGCGCGACGTGGAGCAAGCCGTATTCGCGCGCCGACGGCTGGATCGACTGGCCGTATCTTGCCGTCGTGCCCTCGAAGACGCACGGCGCGGACACGGTCGTATTCTTCGGCAACCACACGACCGACAAACTCGGCCACTGGATGACGAAGCGGCCTGCCGTCCAAGAGTGGGACGACGCGGCCGGGACGCTGTCGGCGCCGATCACGATGGACGGACCCGACGTCGTGGGGACGTTCTCCGACGGCGGCCTGACGCTCGCCGACGGAACCACGCTTTTCGCCGCGCCGTCGCGAACTCTCGGCGCCGCATCGTTCTCGACGACCGAAGGCGGCATGCACGTCTTCGCCTACACGGTCGCCGACCACACGTTGAAACTGCGCGCGACGCTGCGCAAAGTGATTGGCAGCGGTTTCGGTTTTCCGTCGCTCGTGCAGGCCAGCGCCGGCCCGTTCAAGGGACGGCTCTACGCAACATGGGCCGAATCCACGGTCGATGCTTCGCAGATCTGGATCGCGACGTCCGACGATGCCGGATCGACGTGGTCGTCTCGGGCCGTTCGGACCGGGCTCGGCACCAAAGGTGCGGCGGCGTGCGGAGGTTTCGCCGACCTCTCGCAGTCGCAGGTCGCCGTCGATGCGAGGGGGACGGTCGCGCTGCAGTGGGTCGAACGCGGAACGACGCTGTTGCTGGCGACCTCGGCTGACGGCGGAAAGACGTTCGGCGAGAGTACGCTGCTGACGAGCACGCCGGGCGCGAGCGACAATGCGACGCAATATCTCGACTGGACCGTCCCGTTCAACGAATACTGGCACGACGAAGTCGTCCTGCAGTCGATGGGCAAACCGTTCTTCCAAATGCTGGACCCTAAGCGCCTGGGTTTGAGCGTTCGTTTGGGTCCGGTTCATTATATCCGCGAGCCGCGCCTCGTCGCCGATGCCAAGGGCGCTTTGCATTCATCCTGGTCGCAGCCGCAGCCCGATAGCAAGTTCGTCTACATGACGCGCACCGTCGCGATCGCTCCATCGGCCGCGTCGTTGACACCGCTCGGCGCGCGCGTGACGGACGAGGCGCGCGACTGCAGCAACAGCCCTGAGCTGCAGTCGCCGCGCGATAAGATCCCGGACCCCGTCGTGCCGCCGACGGCCGACAGCGACGTGACGTCGTCGTTCGCGCTCGTGCCGACCGGGAGCGCGTTCGATCCGGGCTCGCATCTCGTGACCGCGAACTTCCAGCTCGTCAACAAGACCGATAAACCGCTGACGGGCCGGTATTACGTCCGCGCGCTCGGTCTTCACTCCGCTTTTGGAACCGCGCAGCCGCTCTTCGATCGCCTCGACGTTCCGGCCGGCGACGTAGCGCCGCACGCGCAGTCGCCGGCGCTCCAAATGAAGTTCACCATCGCAGACTATAAACCGCTGAAGACGTTCCTCGGTAACGCAGCCGCGATGTACATCCGCGTCTACCAGGCCCAGTGACCCGGCGAGTGTCATGGTGACGCGATGAGCCGCATCCGAGCGCTTGCCGTCAGCGTCACTGTCAGTGTCATCCTGAGCGGAGTCGTGCTGCTATGCAGCACGACGGAGTCGAAGGGGCAGACGGGACCCAACGGACCCGCAGTCGCCCCGCTATCGATCGATGCGGCGCTCCGCATCCACGCGTTCGGTTTGTTCGATCCCATCTCGTACTCGCCGGACGGATCGCGGATCGTCTATTCGTCGTGCGACACGTCGCTCGCGTCGCACGCGAAGGCCGCTCAACCGGATCAAGAACCGAAAAGCAACCAGTTCGCCGTCGGCTGCGACGTCGTCGTCGGCGACGTCGCAACGGGGCGCGCCGCGAACTTGACGCGACACCGGGGCAATAACTGGGCGCCTGCGTGGTCGCCGAAAGGCGATCGCCTCGCCTATCTTTCGGATCGCAGCGGCGCGACGAGGCTGTACGTCACCGACACGCAGCACGGCGACCGCGATCTCGGACCCGCCGCTCCGGGAACTCAGCCGAAATGGTTGGACCAGAGTCGCATCGTCATCGCCGAATACGTGCATTCCGGCTGGTCGGCTCGCGCCGACACGTCGGCCTTCCGGAGCGCTTCCCCCATCGCCGGCTCGACGGCGACGATTTACCGCTCGAAAGCGAACCTCACCGCGGACGAAGCGAAGCGCGCGCAAGGAAACGACTCTCCGTCGTGGGGCGCGCCGCACCCGATATCGATCGCCGTCGTGGACGTAGCAAGCGGAAAGCGCCGCATTCTCGTGCGATCCGCGGCGACCAGTCCGGCGAGAATTTGGCAGTCGCCGTCCGGCGATTCCGTCGCGTATACCGAGTGGCTCGGCTTCACGCGCGCGAGTTCGCAGCAGCAGCGCTGGAATATCGTCGTCGTCTCCGTCAAGACCCTCGAGAAGAAAACGGTCGCGAGCGAGGTGTTCCAATATCTCGGAGGCGACGTCGGCTGGTCACCCGACGGACGCTATCTCGCGTGGTACGTCTCCGGCTCTGAGGCGAACGGCGAGGTTTTCGTATGGGATGCTCGCTCCGGCCGTTCCCATCAAGTTCTCACCGGCGCGCATCCCAGCTTCGACCCCGTCAGCTCGTCGAGTGACGACGGGCCACCGGCTTGGGCCGATGCCGATCATATCGTCGCGTTCGGATTCACGGGTTCACGAGGGACGCAATACACGCGCGAAAACGAACTCTGGTCGATCGACGTCGCCGCCGGCTCGGCGCGCAAAATTGCGAGCATTCCCGGCTATCACATGGTCCACATCGTCGTCCGCAAGGCGAACAGGGAGCCGCGAGCCGGCGGCGAGATCGTCGTCGCGAGCAACAATCTCACTACGTCCGACCGAGCGTTCGATGCGATCGACGAAAACACGGGCGCGGTGCGCCGGCTCGCCGGCGGGCCGTTTCAGGTGACGCAGCCCTCGCTCTCGCCCGACGGCAAATCGGTGCTTTTCGTTCGCGAAACGGCCGACTCGCCTCAAGACGTCTGGCGACTGTCGCTCGCCGGGTCGTCCGCGCGGATGACGACGCTCAATCCTCAGTTCGACCGCGTTGCGCTCGGAAAAGCGCGGCTCATCTCGTATCCCGGTCCGAACGGCGCGACGCTGCACACCGCGCTCTTGCTGCCGCCGGGATGGTCGCCCGGGCAACGCCTTCCGACGATCGTCTACGGATATGGCAGCGACTACGCGTCGCGACGAATCGTAAACTTCGGGCTCGGCGAAGCGTTTTATCCTACCGAGGATTATCACGTCTTTGCCACGCGCGGCTACGCGGTCGTGGCCCCCGACATTCCGATGCGAGGCGGCACGCCGGCGAAGGATATCGTCGACGCGACCAACGCCGCCCTCGACGCCCTGGTCGCGCAGGGCTACGCCGACCCCGACCGTCTCGGCGTCATCGGTCACAGTTACGGTGGTTACACCGTGATGGTGCAGATCGCGCAGACCGCCAGATTCAAGGCCGCCGTGTCGCGAGCCGGCTTCTCCGACTGGGCTGCTAATTACGCGGAGATGCGGTCGGACGGTTCGGCCTACGGAATAACGCAGGCCGAACAAAACGGTTACGGGCTGGGCGGCGATCCGTGGCACGTCCGCGACAAGTACATCGAGAACTCGCCGTTCTTTTCGTTCGATAAAGTGCAGACGCCGGTCTTGATCGTTCACGGCTCAGTCGATAGCGCCGTCGACGTATACAACGCGGAGATGTCCTTCGTCGCGCTGCGGCGCCTGGGGAAAGACGTTGCGTTCGCGCGCTACGCCGGTGAGAGCCACGTTGAGGGCGGCTGGACGTTCGCCAACCAGCTCGATTACGAGCACCGCATCGTCGACTGGTTCGAGCGCTACTTGTGCCCCGACCGCGTCTCGCCCACGAGATGCAGCCAATAAACCGTCGACTACTATCCATCTTGGCAGGCGTGGCATGCATTGTCACGGTGTGCGGCTACTGTATAATGGTGAGCGAAGCTCGCGCAAGCAGTGTCATGGTGAGCGAAGCGAGCGTAGCGAGCGAAGTCGAACCGCCAACGGGACCTAACGGGCCAGCAGGCGCCCTCGTCCCACTTTCGATCGACACCGCACTGCGCATGCAACTCTTCGGATTGTTTCAACCCGTCGTGTTATCGCCGGACAACGGCCACCTCGCGTACACGGCGTGCGATCCACAGCGCGCAACGCGCTCGAAGATCGGCGGCCTGGACGACCAAAAAACCAACCCGTTCGGCATCGGGTGCGATGTGGTCGTGCGCGACGTCGTCCACCTCGAAACCACGAACCTGACGCGGCACCACGGCAACAGTTGGGCGCCCGCCTGGTCGCCGCAAGGCGACCGGCTGGCGTACCTCTCCGACCGGAGCGGACGCGCGCGTCTGTACGTTTCCGACCTGAACGGGCACGAGAGCGATCTCGGCGTTTCGGGCGCGTATATCGTCCCACGCTGGCTCGATCGCGGACGCATTCTTGTCACGATCCCGCTCCCGTCGAAAACCGTCGGCGAGCCCTCAGTGACGGCGTTTCGTGCGCCGGCGTCGACGCCCGGATCGAGCGCGATCGTCTACCGTTCGAAGGCGAACCTTCGTCCTGACGAACTCAAGATCGTCGGCGCGGGAAGCGACTCGCCTTCGTGGAGCGGTCCACATCCCGAGTCGATCATCGTCATCGACGTCGCGACGAAGCGCAGGAACGTCATCGTGCGGTCGACGGAGACCGCACCCGCCCACCTATGGCCCTCGCCCGATGGATCGCGGCTCGCCTACGTGACGTGGCGCGGCTTCGTGCAGGCGAATTCGCAGCAGCAGCGCTGGAACATCGTCGTCGCCGATCTCAAGACGTCGACGAAGACCACCGTCGCGACCGACGTTCCACAGTTTGTTGGAAACAACGTGGGATGGTCTCCGAATGGCGACTATCTTGCATGGTTCACCAGCGGCGCCGACGCGACCGGCGAAATGTACCTGTGGGATTCGCACACGCGACAGACTCGGCTCGCCGTTCCGGCTGCGCATGCGAGCTTCGACACCGGCGGCTCGGCGGCGGCCGACAGCGCCCCTGCCTGGTCGGACAATCGGCACATCGTCGTTTTCGCCTTTAACGCGCCGCGCTCGGCGCAATACGAACAGTACAACAAAGAGAACGAGTTGTGGTCCGTCGACGTGGAAAGCGGCTCCGCGCGCAAGCTCTCCTCGCTCCCCGGCGTCCACCTGACGCACATTCTCGCGAAAGTCGGTTCGCGCGACGTTCGAACTTCGGTCGGAAGCGTCGTCGTGACCGGCGACAATCTTCAACTGCCCGAGCGTGTCTTCGACGCAGTCGATCCGCAAACAGGGGCTGTCCGGCAACTCCTCACCGGACAATTCAACGTGACCGCACCGGCGCTCGCCGCCGACGGAAAATCAGCCATCTTCGTTCGCGAGCAGGCCGACGCTCCGCAAGATGCCTGGCGATTGTCGACGGATGGTTCGAACGCGACGAGAATAACGGCGCTCAATCCGGCGTTCGATACCGTCCAGTTCGGGAAGGCCCGCATGCTCTCGTACCTCGGGCCACGCGGAGAGGCATTGCATTCGGCGCTGATGCTGCCGACCTCATGGGTTGAGGGCCGGCGCGTCCCAGTGATCGTGTACCCCTACGGCAGTGCGAACAAGTCGCGCAGCATCAACAATTTCGGATTCGGCGAGGCGCCGTACCCAACCGAAGACCTCCAGGTTTTCGCGACACGCGGATATGCGGTCTTATTGCCGGACGTCCCGGTGCGCACCGGGACGCCGATGAAAGATATCGCCGACGGCGTGCTTGCCGGCGTCGACGCGGCGATCGCTCAAGGTTACGTCGATCCGGAGAGGATGGGCGTGATGGGCCATAGCTACGGCGGATACACGGTGTTCTCGCTGATCGCGCAGACGAATCGCTTTCATGCGGCGATCGCTCGCGCCGGTTTCTCCGATTGGGTCTCGATCTACTCAGAGATGCGGCCGGATGGAACCGCCTATGGCATCACCCAGGCCGAAGCCAATCCGTATGGTCTCGGCGGCGATCCGTGGCACGTGCGCGACAAATTCATCGACAACTCGCCGTTCGATTTCTTCGACCGCGTCGAGACCCCAGTGCTCATCATCCACGGCAGCATCGATAATGCGGTCGACGTCTTCAACGCGCAGATGTCGTTCGTCGCGCTGCGCCGGCTCGGTAAGGACGTCGAGCTCGCGCAATATCAGAACGAGAGCCACGTCGAGTTCGGTTGGCGCTTTGCCAACCAACTCGATTACGAGCACCGCATCGTCGACTGGTTCGAACGCTACTTGTGTCCCGACCGCATCTCACCGGTCTCGTGCCGATGAGGACGAGTAGGTGGAACACCGATGCTCGCCGGCCGTCTCGTCTGCTAGCCTGGTATGGAACCCTCTCTGGTCTCGTGAGGACGAATCTGATGTTTCGTGCTTTTCTCGCGTCTCTCTGCCTCATCGTTCCCCTGGCATTTGCGGCCCCCGCCGTTGCTCAAAGCACGGCTACCGACGTCCACGGAACGGTGCTCTCGCCGAACGGAGCGCCGGTCGGTGGGGCCGACGTCGTGGCGCGCGGACCGCAGACTGCTGCCACGCGCACTGATCCAAAGGGCGGTTTCTCGTTTTCGGGGCTGACACCGGGCATCTACCAAGTCACGGTCACGAAGGGCGGGTTCCTCGACTACATCGTCGACGGGGTCGCCGTCGTTGCGGGCTCAGCCACCAGCCTGCCGGTTTCGCTCACGGTGGCGACACTCAACTCGCTCACGGAAATCGGGCGCGTCCGCGTGAGCGCACAAGCGGCGCGGATCAACACGTCGTCAGCTGCCATAGTTGTTATGACGAACGAGCAGATCCAAAACCAAGGCGCGCAGTCGGTCGACAAGATCCTCAACGAGATCCCCGGCATCCAGTCGGTGCCCGTCGGCAGCTCGGGGAGCACCCCCGCTGCGCCATTGGCGAAGGGTCAGATCACCATTCGCGGCGCGCTGCCGGTCGAATCGGCCGAACTCATCGACGGGCACCGCATTGCGTCGGGATATTACGGCTTCTTCACGCCGTCATTTCTCCCGACGTTCGCGATGCAGGGCGTCGAATCGGTTCAGGGTCCCGGCGGTTTCTACACGCAGATTGCCAACGCGATCAATGGCTCCGTGAACATTCGCACGCTCGAGCCGACCAAGAACTTTCGAATGAAGGTCGATTATGGCGTCGACGGCTACGGCGGCCAGTTCAGCGATTGGGGCGCGACCGGTTCGGCGCTAAACGGAAAGATCGGCTTCGCATTCGCCTACAGCGTGCGTGGAAATCCAGGACCGTTCCAGAACCAGCAAAACTACACGATCAGCGACAATGTCTACCAGTTTAACGGCGTAGTCCAGCCGAACGGTACGATCGTCGGCTTGAGCCCGGTACCCTCATCACCTCGAGTCATCGGTTCGACCGCGAACGGAGGCAGCGCGACGACGAGCGCCGGACCGTTGAATTCGGGAATTGCCGACAACCAAACCAATCTCTATTCGACGTTGCTGCTCTGTTGTGCGAACAACGATACGCGGTTCACCGATCACGGAGGCCTCGGAAAACTGCGCTTCAATCTCTCGTCTGCGACCACGCTCACCCTGAGTTATTTTGGTCAGTTGAGCACGGGCAACGTGCGTGGATCCTTCGGAAACGAGATCGACGGAATATTCAATCCGGGCGCCGGCTACACCGGGCCGCTGCCGGCGACGCCGAACCCGACGAGTATTTCGCCGTTTCTCGCGCAGCAGCCGGGAACGTATCCGCGCATTCAGTTCATCTCGCCGATTATCTATGAGAACGATGGCGTCAACGTATTTCAGGCCGATCTTCGTACGTCGCTCCGCAAAGACACGGTCCTGGCGCGCTTCTATGGATTCGGCAACCTCTTGACCCAGTACTCGGGCGACGTCGGCAGTCCGATCCCATATTCGCCGATCGTGACGGCCTACGGCACCTGGAACGCCGGCGCGCCGTACGGCACGCAAGTGTTCAACGGCGTCCCAATTTCGATCTCGTATCCGATCGCTTCGGCCAACACCTATACCAGAATACGCGATCGAACGTTTGGCTATGCGCTCGAGTACGATCATCCCGCGGGCAATCACCTACTTTCCATTTCGGAAGACATCGCGAACCTTCAAACCTATGGGTACAGCAGCGCGGCGGCTCTGGGACAGGGTGTCCCTCCGGCCGGCACCTCTGAAATCATGCGGACGGCGATGCTGCGCGACATCGTGCAACTCGGGCCAAAGCTCGAGGGCACCATCGCCGGATACTACAGCACCTACCTATCGAATATCGCGAACCGCGGTCCGATTACGGGGCAGCCATTCTCGACGTTCCAGACGATTAGCACCACCCACCTCGACCCTCGCGCCGCGTTGGTCTATCGCCCCGACAGCAACACGTCCGTCCGATTTGCCGTCGGTTCGAGCATAGCGCCTCTTGCGCTCAGCAACTTTTCGCCCGGAGGCTTACCATTCTTACAGCCGGGCGGCACCTTCTTCGCGCAATCGATTGAGAATTTCGGTCTCAAGCCGGAAACCTCGTTCGGGTACAATTTCGGCTTCGATCGGAGGCTCGGCGATGGCCAAACGATCGTTTCGATGGACGCCTATACGAACACGTTGCAGAACCAAGAAATCTTCGCCCGAACGAGCCTCGGCAACATTACCGTGACGGGCACCGCGACCTGTGCTTGCGGCGTTCCGATCGGAACGACCGTGACGGCGCCGGACATTGTCGCGCAGCCGGTGAATATTGGGCATGCGCGGTACAACGGGATCGAGTTCTCTTTAACGCGGGCGCCTCGATCCGGCTGGGGCGGGACGATCCAGGGCGCGCTCATGCAGGCGTACCCCTATGGTCTTCCGTGTACGTTCTGGACGTCTGACGGCACGTGCACCGGGACGCTCAACCAGAATCTCGCGATCATCCCGAACCAGAACTATCAGCACAGCGGGATCTTCGGGACGCCGTCGGCCGTCGTCGGTTTCACGGCCTCTGTCCCATACTCGATGGGCTACGGCGAAATCAGCTACACTCATCCCAATGGGGCCCGCTTTTCGATCGGCGAAACGTACGTCGGCAACAACAATCAATACGGCGTGCCGGCGTTCGCCTACGGAAACCTCAATATAGGCGTTCCACTCGTCAGCAAGAGCACGAGAGTACAATTCTCGGTCGACAACCTCTGGAACACGAACAGCAACCTCAGCCAGAACGGGGCCTCTTTTAACGCGGCCGGTGTCCCGGAAGTCCTCAAGAATGGCCAAGTCGCGCTGAACGAAGCTTACGAATTGGGACCTCGCACCATCAAGATGTTCTTGAGTCACACGTTCGGAAAGTGAGCGCGTTCGCGCCTCTGTCATGGTGAGCGAAGGCGCGAAGCGCCGGAGTCGAACCACCAACGGAACTTCACTAGCGCTTCTTGTCGGCATCGCCGTGGCATTCGCCGGCTCGTCGTTCGCCGCCGAATATTTCGTCAACCACGTAAACGACCCGGGCGTGATCACCACGGGCCAAAAGATCACGCCGGCCGGGAAAATGCTCATCGCGGACGGTCGCGTCTACGGCCTCGCGTTCCAAGGCGATGATTTGTACGCCGCCGTCGGAAACTACGACGGCGGCAACGTTGTCCGCTTCAAATCCGATCTGAGCGGGGTCAGCGCCGTAACGCACATGGAAAGTGCGCCGATCGCTGCCGCCGTTCAAGACGTTGCGCCCAATGGCGAGCCGCCGTCGAAGGGCTTTCCGGGGATGGATAGTCTCGCCGCCGATCTCGGAGGTCCGGAACCATTTGTCGCCGCGCGCGTCAGCGCGGGAACGACGCGGAAAGTCCGGCTCTTGCGGGCCGGGGCGCGAGCGACCGTCGTCGGCGGGGACCTCGGTGGCGACAACGTCGGTCATCCGGCGATCGCAGCGCGCGCCGACGCGCAAGGGCGAAGGCTCGCCGTCGTTCCGCTCGCCGCCGAAGATGCGATCGCGGTCGTGGACGTCGCCTCGAACCATCTCATCTCGAAGATCAAAACGGGAATCGCGCCGTATTCCGCCGCGATCTCGGACGACGGCGAGCGGGCGTACGTCACTAACTGGGGTGGACGCGTTCCCCTTTCCGGCGATCGCACGGCGAAGACCGGGATCTCCGCCACATCCGACTCGGTTATCGTCGACGAACGCGGCATCGCCGTTGCGGGAACCGTTAGCGCGATCGATCTTCGTAGCGGAACCGTCGTTGCGCAGATCGTCGCCGGGCGGCTGCCCTCGGCGCTCGCCTGGGATCAGGCGCGGGGCCGGCTCTTCATCACCAACAGCAACGACGATACGATCTCGGTGATCGATACGCGCCTCAACATCCTCGCGCGCACGATGCGCATCGTTCCGTTTGCCGAGCACGCATTCGGTCTGTCGCCGCTCGCGATCGCCGCCGCCCCCGACGGTACGCGCATCTTCGTCGCGCTCGCGGGCGTCAACGCAGTGGCCGTCATACGCGTGAGCGACGGACGCGTCGAGGGCCTCATCCCGACCGCGTGGTATCCGGCGACACTCGCGCTCAGCCGCGACGGAAAGCGGCTCGCGATCTGCTGCCTCATGGGCGTCGGATCCGGCGGCGACGCACACGTGATGCTCCCGTACTACAATCCCGAATACATCCAGGACCATCCGGCGCCGCTTCGCGCCGACCAAAACCTGCGCTACGTCCACGATTATCGCGGGTCGGTGCAACTGCTCGACGTTCCTGACGAAGCGCTGCTCGCGTCGTATTCCAGAATCGTCGCCGCGAACGATCGGCTGCATCTTGCCGGCGGCGCGAGAACCGTCGCGGCGGCGGCGAACGTTCGCGCGCTTCCCGTGCCGCATCGCGCCGGCGAGCCGTCGCTCATCGACCACGTCGTCTACATCGTTAAAGAGAACCGGGCGTACGATCAGCTCTTCGGGGATCTCTCGCGCGGCAACAACGATCGAACGCTCGTGATGTACGGCAAGGACGTCACGCCGAACCATCACCGGCTGGCCGAAGACTTCGTCGTGCTCGACAACACCTTCGCGACCGGCGGCAGCAGCGGCGACGGACACCAGTGGGTCACGCAAGCCAATGCGACGCCCTACGTGTTTTGGCCGGGATACGGCAGCCGCAGCTATCCGCGCGACGGGACCGACCCGATGGCGTACTCGTCGACGGGGTTCATCTGGGAAGACGCCTTGCGCGCGCATCGCACGGTTCGCATCTTCGGTGAGTTTTCGGGGGACATGCAAACCACGCTCGCCGACCGGATCCCAATGCTTCGGAAGTGGCAGCGCGGCGAGGATTTCACGAAGACCTTTCACTCCGTGGCGCCAATCGCATCGGTGAATCCGGTTCTCGCGACGGACTTCCCGACGTGTTGTTCGCAAGTCCCCGACGTGGTGCGCGCCGAAATTTTCCTGAACGATCTAGCCGGGTGGCAACAGAGCGGAATGATGCCGAATCTCGTCATCATGCAATTGCCGGCCGATCACACCGGCGGATTGTTGCCGGGATACTCGTCGCCGAAAGCGGCGATGGGCGACAACGACTTGGCGCTCGGCCGCATCGTGGAAGGTCTCACGCATTCGCGCTTCTGGCGCAGCATGGCGATCTTCGTGGTCGAAGACGACGCCCAGGGCGCGCTCGACCACGTCGACGGACACCGCATACCTGCGCTCGCGATCAGTCCCTATACCAAGCGCGGCAGCACAGACTCGACGATGTACGGCACGCCGAGTTTCCTCAAGACGATGGAGCTGATGCTCGGCATGCAACCGATGACGATCTTCGACCTGACGATGAACGATATGCGCCGCAGTTTCACGACGACCCCGGACTACCGGCCGTACGTCGCCGTGAAGCCGATCCACTCGCTGCTGGATATCAATCCGAAGCCGAGCGCTTTAACCGGTCCGGCGCGCGAAGCCGCGCTCGCGTCGATGCGCATGCGCTGGGATATCCCCGACGCGATCGACAGCGACGTGGTGAATAAGATGCTGTGGCACGACGCAAAGGGTTGGCAGGTGGCATATCCGGAATGGCGCCGCGGCACCGCGGCCGTCGCCGCGCGCGACGACGACGAATCACGCTGAGCGAAGCGAGCCGCCATGTCACGCTGAGCGAAGTGAGCCGATCTGTCACCCTGAGCGACGCGCCGACGGCACTTGTCACGCTGAGCGAAGCGCCGAAGGCGCGAAGTCGAAGCGCCGACGGGACCTGACACTCGCGCTGGAGCTCGATTGTCACGCTGAGCGAAGTGGTTCTGTCATCTTGAGCGGAGTCGCTACGCTTCACTTGTCATCCTAAGCGGAGTCGCTCGTGAAGCGAGCGACGGAGTCGAAGGGCGTGCCGGGACTCGGCGAACAGCGCACCCCGCCGACGGGGCTGGGACAAACGACCGAGTGGCCGCACGTAGGTAGTCCTCCGATGCGAAGAGCCTTCCACCCATGGCATTCTGGAGCGTAACAGAGGCATGTCGGTCTGCCTCTGATACGCCCTCCTATCGGCCACCAACCGCTGGAGCTCGCACCTGAACGCATCGGCACAGAGAATGGCTCGCAGACGGGTTCGCGCACGCGAAGCCGGCGTGTGCATCACGTGCTTCAAGGTGCGCCCCGAACGAGAGCGGCTGATCTGCCGGGAGTGCCGCTCGGCCGCCACGGCGCGCACAAACCGACGGCGAGCGAAGAAGCGCGAGTTTGCCCAACCGGCTGCGATTGCGGCGAGCCACGAACGGCGGGGCGACGAGGCCTACGCCCGCCACCTCTATGCCGACGCGGCGGCTTGTTATCGCGAGGCGGTCAACGTTGCCGGCGCGGCGCCCGACATGCAACTGCGCATCACGGAAAAACTCGCGAAGGCGCTCGCGCTCGGGGCTGACCCGGCCGCCGCCAAGACACTGCTCGAGCGCGTCTTGGCGGTTCATCGCGAGAACTCGATCGAGAGCGCAAAGACGGTCGAGATCCTCCTGCAACAAGCGCGCCAAGTGTTCGCCGAATCGGGCATGCCCGAAGCCTTTCCGCTGGCGGCGCAGGCGCTGCAGATCGCCAAACTCTTAGGCGACGCGCGCCTCTGTAAACTCGCCGGCGTGCGGATAGCAAGTTATCTGTACGGCCTCGCCCGTTACGAGGAAGCCCACGAGCACCTCGCGGCGACGCGCCTCGACTGCGAAGACGGCGATCGACCGGCTCGCTCGATGTACCACATGGTGAAGGGAAACCTGTGCGCCGCGTACGGAGAGGCGGCCGAAGCGTTCGACCACTACGAACGTGCCGTGCGCCTCGCCGAGGACGAGGGCGACCTGTATCATCTCGGCCGAGTGTGGATCGGTTACGCGAGCGTCGCGCTGAGTCTAGGCGACATCGGCTTGTCTGATTCGTGTTGTGAGCGCGCTCTCGCCCTCGCTCAACGCTACGATCTGACGCTGCTCCTTCCGGATATGAACTTGAGTCACGCGGACGTTCTCATGAGAGCCGGACGCTATGACGTCGCCCTCGAACGCCTGCGCGATGCGCTAGCCCGCGGCGTTCAAGCGCCTTTCTTAGTTGGCGCCGCTCTGGCGGAGTTCGGTATTCCGCTGGCGCTGCACGTGAACGACGAGCGCACCTTAACGGAATGCGTTCGTCCGCATGCGATTGAATTAGCCTTCCGCTCGGAGATGCCGACCACCATCGCGCCGGTTGCGGCTGCGTTCGCCCAGCTGTATGCGTCGCGCGGCCGTTTTCGCGCAGCACGAGAGTTGCTGCATCGCGCGCTGAGGGCGGTGAATCGGCTGACGCAACGGATCGACTTTCCGGTCGCCGTGGCGCGCTACGGATCGCGGAGGGACGTTCCAAGTGCGCGGCGCCTCCTCGAACGACTCGTCGTTCTTCCCAACTCGAACGTCGCCCAAGCGCAATTGGCGCTCTTCGACGCGTACGTCGCGCGACGCAACGGAGACGTACCGGCGATGCGTCGCGGCGCGGCCGACGCCGCCGCGCGATACGACCGGCTCGGCTGGCACGGCTATGCGGCCACGGCTCGCGCGCCGGAGACGGCTCCCGATCCGATTACCGTCGAGAAATTCGTCGCCCTACCTTCGAACCGCTGAGAGGACTCCAAATCACATGCGTCTTTCCATGACCGTCCGCCGCATTGCGATCGCCCTCTACGTCCTGGCGTTCTTCGCGTTCGCTACTGTCCCGGCGTTGTCCCAAATCGCACCGACCAACAGCGTTACCGTCGGCGGAAGCGTCGTCGACGCCGTCGGCAAACCGGTGGCCGGCGCGAAGGTCTCGCTGTCGGGGCCGAAGAGCCAGTCGACGAAGACCGACGCACAAGGGCAGTTCGCTTTCGTCGGCTTTCCGTTTGGTCAGTATACGATCACGGTCGTCGATCCGAACCTCGGAACGCTGAGCCAGTCGGTCACGGTCGACGGCGACATCAACGTCGCCATCGCCTACAAGAGCGCTGATAACCTGAAGGTGATCGGCAGCGTGAGCGCGGTTGGAAGCGGCACGTTCAACGTTACGCCGGCCTCGATCACGCAGGTGAATCCGATGACGCAAGCGTTCGAAGGTAAGACGACCTGGCGCACGATCATGGAATCGATCCCCGGCGTTTCCCAGGGCGGCTTGCTCAACGGCAACATTCAGTTCGGCAACATTCCGAACGGGCCGCTCGTCCCGACGCAGATCTCGATCAACGGGACGCTCCCCTACGAATCGGCCGTGCTCTTCGACGACATGCCGCTGGTTGGCGGATCCACCGCGACCGGCAATGTTACGTCGGATCGGCCCGGAACCGGTACGAACCTCGGCAACTACTCGTTGAACTCGTTCACGTCGTCCGATGTGATCCGCGGGCCTGGTGCGAACTCGCCGAGCATCGTCGACTCGATCGGCGGAAGTTTCGTGTTGCGCGCGCCGGGAGCGGTGCGCACCAACCACACCGAGTTCTCGCTGAGTACCGACGCCTACGGCGGCGCGATCGCCAACGCACTGGTCGCTAATCGCTGGAACAACCTTTCGACCACGTTCACCTACGGATTCTGGAATACGAACGGACCATTTCCCGGGCAGTACGCGGTCCCGTTCGGGCCTCCGGGGCTGTCAGGCATCATGACCGTCAACGGCCGGCAATTCGTGCCGTCTACCACGGCGTGTGCGGTGCCGACCTGTCAGTCGAACAGTCTCATCAACCCCAACTACAACGCAGCCGGGAGCGCCACGTCGTTTGCTACGGCCGGGACGCAGACCGCCGTCGTCGTGTGCTGTGTGGCCGCGCCGTCGTCGGCCTGGTCGCAGCACAGCGGCTCGCTGACGCTCAACTACGCACTGTCGCCGGGCTTGAGCGCGACCTTCTATTATTCCGGCGCAAGGACGTCGGCGAGCAATCCACCGCAGGAAGTCGCGCTGAACTTCCTGCCGCAGTCGACGTACGGCGGAACGTTCCCAACGGGATTGAGCACGCAATTGTTTTCGCGCATCGATCGCTGGGTGTACGAGCCGCAAAGCTCGAGCCTCATAGAGGAAAAGTTGGCGGGCAGCATCGGGCGGGGGGTATTTAAGGTTGCCGCTCTTCAGAACACCTCTTGGGATCCTGCGACCACGTATCCGCTGGATGGCACCGCGAACGGCGTGTTTGTCTATGGGACGGGGAATCTGTGCAGCAACACCAGTACCAACTGCTCGACCGGGACGCTGGTGCCGACAACCTTCAACGGAGGCACGCCCATGACGGTCCAGACGTCGATCAACGTTATCAGCACCCCATATACCGTGCGCAATCGGGACCTGTTGTTCAGTTACGCGACGCCGATCGGGGAGAACTTCCGCGCGGGAGCGTCGTTCGTGAAGTCCCTCTATAACATCGAACAAGGCATTACCGATCTCGCTTACACCCCGTTCGGCACGCAAACGATTTCCGAGGTGGTGCCGCAATTCATGCTGCCCGGCGAGAATTTGACGACGACCGAGGCGCGCATTTTCGCCGGGGTGAACCCAACGCCGAAAACGTCGTTCGATCTTTCATGGTATTTCGCGAACGCGGACTATCACATTCCGGATCCGAACGGCGGCAGTTCGGTCACGTCGATCACGACCAGCAACGGTCTGACGACCGTCACGATTTCACCACCGACCGCATATATCGATGCGAAGTTCGCCTATTCTGCACCGCGGCTCGGGTTCGTCTGGCGGCCGTCGCCGTCGGTCGCAATTCGAGCTTCGGCCGGCGGCGGGTTCGCTGAGGCGCCCCTCGGTCAATTGATCGGCTCCAACAATCCCCTGCCGACCTGCACGGCGACCTCGTGCGCGGTTTCGTTGACCAACACGGGCTTGCAACCGGAAACGTCGTGGGCGTATACGGCCGGCACCGACCTTCGCTTGGATCCGGCGACGGTGCTCTCGTTCGACTTCTACCGCGCGAACTTGCATGGTCAGCAATACTCCTCAACGTCTCTCAGCAACGCAGCCTGCGCGACGTGTAACGGCCTGCCGCTGTTCGTGACCGAGGTTGGAAACCTTGGCGCGTCGCGTTACGAGGGCGTCACCCTCGACCTCCGTCGCAACGTGCCGCAGGGGATCTATTGGAAATTCTCGGCCGGCTTGACGCGCGGCTACGTCGTCGGCGTCCCGGACGGTTTCTACAACGTGGCGAACGCGACGTGCAACATGACGACGGGCGCCAACTGCAAGAACACGACCGTGATTCCCGGCATCAACTTCAACGGAACGTTCGCCGCTTCGATTCCGTACTCGTCGGGCTTGGGCAGTTTCGGCTATCGCTGGAGTCCGGAGCGCTTCATCAATTTCCAAACGGTCTACTACGGCAACAACAACACCTATTTCCGCCCAGCGTTCTTCGTTTACAACGCCGACCTCGGGCTACCGCTCGGCAAGAACGTTTCGGTTCAAGCATCGGTCCTCAACATCGGAGGAGCGTGGGATACGCCGACGCAGATCCTGAGTCCCGACAACATCATGGTCGGGGCACCGCAAATCGGTTTCAAGCCGGTGGGGCTCTACGGCGAGATGTACAGCCCGCGCACCGTAACGCTCACGATGCACGTGCATCTGTAGGCGAGGTACTCCCCCGATGAGCACGGCGTTTGGACTCGTCGAGGTTCGGCGCGGTTCGTACGTCGAGTCGGTCCACTCATTTGCGGCGTGCGTCGTCGGGCCCGGCGACGAAGTGCTCCAGGCCGTCGGCGACGTTAACAGTCCTTATCCGATTCGCTCGCTAGCCAAGCCCTTCATCGCCGCGGAGTTCGTCCGCAGCGGTGCGGTCGACGCCTTCGGCCTCGGCGAGACCGAAATAGCTTTGTCCGCGGGGTCGCACGACGGTGAACCGATCCACATTGCTGCGGTCGGTGAGATGCTCAAACGCCAGGGGTTGGATGAGAGCGCGCTGTTGTGCGGCCCCGCACTGGAAGGCAAGGTCCGCGTCGGGCCACCGATCGCCAACAATTGCTCGGGCAAGCACGCGGCGATCCTCACGATGTGCCGTCACTACAGCTTGCCGATCGAGCGTTACACCGATAGCGCCCACGCCCTGGAACGGAAGCTCGTCCCTCGTTTGATGCTCGACTTCGGCGTCGATCCGGCGCTGACCGACATCGCCGTCGACGGCTGCGGTCTGCCGATCTTCGGCGCGACCCTGCGTCAGATCGCCTGCGCCTACGCGCGCTTCGGCGCCTCAAACGAACCGGCGTTCAAGCGCGTGCGCGCAGCGATGACGGCGCGCCCGGAATACATCGGCGGCTCGAACGGAAACCTCGACACGACGATCATTGCGCACAGCCAACGGACCGTGCTCGGCAAGATTGGGGCCGAGGGCTTGCATGCAGACACACTCGTCGGCGGCGGGATCGGCCTCGCCGTCAAGGTGCTCGACGGCAACTCTCGCGCGCTGCCCCCGATTCTGGCTCAGTTCATCGGCAGCATGGACGGCAAGCCGGCCTGGCTCGACGAGTTGCGCTCACCCATCATCTACAACTGCGCCGGCGACGCCGTCGGCGAAGTGGCCGTTTCGCGCTGAGCGCCTCGATGAGCGGGCTTTCTCGCGAGGCGGCATAGGTGGGCCACCGATGCCTCGGACCGCGCTCGCCTGCTAGGTTATGAGTCATGTCATGGTGAGCGGAGGCGCCAGAGGTGTCATCCTGAGCGGAGGCGCGAAGCGCCGTAGTCGAAGGACCAACGGAGCTTGGCGCTCGTTCGTCGCGTGCGCTCTCGCGATCTCGGCCTTTGGATCAACGGCATCCGCTGCGGCTGCCGCGCCACAGCCGTTGCAAATCACGTCGATTCTGGCGCTGAATCACTTTGCGTTTCCGGGCAATCGCGCGCCGGTGCTGGCGCTCTCGCCCGACGGCGCATTTGTTGCTTATGTGCTCCAAGAGACGGCGAATCGCGACGCCTCGATCACCGACGCGCGTGACGCGCTGTTTTATGCGCGCAAGACGCTCTGGATACAGCCGACCGCAGGGGGCGCGCCGCTCGCCGGCGGCAGCGTGGCGGTCGATGGCTTTGCGCCGGTTTGGTCACCCGACGGCAAGCAACTCGCGTTCTTCCAAGGCGCGGGCCGCCAGGGAAACCTCGTGATTTGGAATGCAGCGACGCGCGAAAGCCATACCGTTGCCGGTCTCAAAGTGCAGTTGCCCTCGGCCGCGGCGCAATGGTTCGCCGACGGGAAGCGGATTCTGACCACGCGCGCGCGCAGCGCCGTAGCGACGGTTGCCGCGACCCCAACCCCAGTCGCCAGCGGCGCGGCTGCGGTCACAACGTATGACAGCGTTGCCGGCCCGCGGAGTGAGGACGCCGTCCACCGCGTTCCGCCCGATCCGAAGTTTGCGATCGATTTCGTCATCGTGGATCTGACGAGCGACATGACGACGACGCTCGCGGAGAACGTCGTTCCTCGCTATTTCAAACTGTCGCCGGATCAGACCAAGCTCGCGTATACGATCGACGTCGGGTCGGTCAACGGCGACATCAACAGCCGCGAGTTGTACGACGTCTACGTCGCCGACGTGGCCGCCGGCTCGACCAAACGTGTCGCCCAGGATATCTTGACGAGCGCCGCCGGCGCCGTCGAATGGTCGCACGACGGCACGCGGCTCGCGTCGGTCGGGGGGATCCTGCGCGGCGACGCGAGCCTGCCGAAAGGCGCCGGCTGGGGTTCCTCACGTCCGGGGCGCGTCTACGTCCTCGACTTGCGCTCGAGCGCTCCGCCGCGCGCGATCTCGAGCCAAATCTTTGCGCGCACGAGTCCCATCCGCTGGAGCGACGGCGATGCTTCAATCTGCGGGGTCGTGCTCGGCGAGTCGGACGTTTACACCGGACTGGCGTGTACGCCGCCGTCCGGCGGCGCGACCAAGACCGTTTTCGCTCCGCCGAAAGCGGACCTGAATCCCGGCAGTATTTTCGTGGAGGCGGGCTCGCGCTTGCTGACGATGACGCTCGCCGATTCCGGCGAGACGCAGGTGTACGACATCGACTTGAACGCCGCAAAGTCGAAGCTCGTCTTTCGCGGGCTGCAAACGATCGGGTCGCTCGCGTTTTCGCGCGACGGCAGCCGCGCGATCTACTTCGGCGAGGACGTCAGTCATCCCCAAGACGTTTGGACGGCGGGACCCAATCTCTCCGAACGCCGGCAACTGACGAACTTGAACCCGCAACTCGATACGGCCTCGCTCGCGAACCGCACGGTTTCGATCGTCTGGCGCTCGCGAACCGGCACGGCGCTGTCCGGGACGATTCTCCTGCCCACGAACTACGTACCCGGTAAACGCTACCCGACGATCGTTGACGTCTACGGCGGGATGAAATGGGGCAGCAGCTACCGCACGCGTTTCGGGATGAGCCCCTTTGGCAGCAGCGCATACTTCAACACGCAGCTCTTCGCGACGCGCGGCTACGCCGTGTTTATGCCGAACAGCACGCTAACGGTCGGCGACCCGATGCGCGGGATCGCGGATTGCGTGCTGCCGGGGATCGATAAAGCGGTCGCGCTCGGTTACGCGGATGCCAAGCGCATCGGCGTGATGGGACAGAGTTACGGTGGTTACTCGACGATGTCGCTTATCGTGCAATCGACGCGCTTCAAGGCGGCGGTCGCGATGGCCGGCCTCGTCGACATCGTCTCGTTCTATTCGACCTTGATGAACGGCGGGCGTGACTGGACCGGCTGGGCTGAGAGCGAGCAAGGCCGCATCGGCGGCACGCCGTGGCAATACCGCGACCGCTACATCCGGAACTCGCCGTACTACTATCTCGACCGAGTGCAAACGCCGGTGATGCTCGAATTCGGCGCCGACGACTTCGTTGCGAAGTTCAACATGCCCGAGGCGTTCGTCGCCTTGCGCCGTTTGGGAAAAACGGCCGAGCTGCTCGACTACGCGCATGAAGACCACGTCCTCGTGCGCGAGGCCGATCAGATCGATTTCGCCAACCGCATGCTGGCATGGTTCGAAAAATACCTGTCACGCTGAGCGAAGCGAGTCGCCATGTCACGCTGAGCGAAGTGAGCGTAGCGAACGGAGTCGAAGCGCCGACGGGACGTGCCTTTCGCATTTGGAGATCGATGAAGAGATTCTTGACGGCTACGCTCGTTTTATCGTTCGCGATGTCGGCCGGCGCATCTCACGCCGAAACCGCGAAGGCGGTGCTTCCCGACGGGCGGACGATAACGCCCGTGGGATTCACGATCGCGCTCAGCGGCGGCTTCCCCGGAATGGTGGCGCTCTCACCGGACGGCTCGTTCTTGGCCGTCGGGGACGAGCAGAACCCGGCCGCGGTCGACGTCGTGAACGTGCAATCGGCACGCATCCTCCAGCGCGTCAACTTGCCGGGCGTATGGGGCGGGATGGTCTGGACAAAGGATGCGCTTTTCGTCTCGAGCGGCTCAAAGCACGTCGTCTACCGGTTTTCGTGGGATCCGAAACAGGCATACGGCACGCCGCTCACGCGCTTGGGCGACGTCGACCTCGGCCCCGGCTTTATCGGAGGCATCGCCTACGACGCGGCGACGAAGCGTCTTTGGGCCGCGCGAACCACCAAGGCCGAACTCGACGCGATCGATCTTTCGGCGGAGAAGCCGGCCATCGTCGAGCGGCGCCTGATTCCCGCCGGCGCCGGACAACCGTTCGACGTCGCGCTCGCCTCGAACGGCACGCTCGTCGTCTCGCTGTACGATCGCCGCTCGGTCGTCGTATGGAAACCCGGCTCAACCGAACCGGCATTGGTCGAAACCGGCGAACACCCGACGCGATTGCTCGCCGCGGGCGACCGGATCTACGTCGCGAACGCCAACGGCCCCGACGTCGTGGAACTTGACACTGTCACGCTGAGCGGAGCTCGCCCTTCGACTGCGCTCAGGACAGGCTCCGCGAGCGGAGTCGAAGCGCCGCCGGGACTCCGCCGTTTCGATCTCGCGCTGCGCCGAGGCGAACCGCCCGGCGCGACGCCCTCGGGGATGGCGCTCTCGTCCGACGGGAAGCGCTTGTTCGTCGCCGAGTCGGGCCACAACGACGTGGCGATTGTCGATCTCGCGAGCGGGCGCGTCATCGGACGCGTGCCGACGGCATGGTATCCGACGAGCGTCGTCTCCGCGCCGTCGCGGCGCTATTCCGACGCCTATACCGGTCACGCGAACGTCGAATCGCTGTGGATCGCATCGGGGAAGGGGATGGGTGCGCAAGCGGATCCGGGAGGCGAATGGAACGGGACGTATGCCGGCATTCTCCAGCACGTCGTCGTGGAACCGTCGATGTACGCACGCTGGACGGCCCAAGTCGTGCGCGACGACCGGCTCGATCGGCCGTTGACTCAAACGCGTTCGGCGGCGATGCGCGAGGTCAAACACGTCGTGGTCATCGTTCATGAGAACAAACATTTCGACGAAGTCTTCGGCGACGTTCCGGGCGTCGACGGCGACCCCGAACTCTTGGTGTGGGGCCGGAAGTACACGCCGAATGCCCACGCACTCGGAACCGAGTATGCGATTCTCGATCGCATGTACAACAACGGCGAGTCGAGCATTTTCGGTCACGGCTGGATGGTCGACGCCATGGCGGACGAGTACCACGAAGAGAACGCCAAGGCCGGAGCCGACCCCGACGACGATCGCCTCGCGTGGTCGATCTGGCCGGTTCCGAAACGCTTCGTGCGACCGTATCCCAAGGCCGCGGTTTTCGACTTCGATCACTATAAAGATCTCTCCGAACTCGACAAAGTCGTCGGCCCGCGTGTGAATACAAGTGCAATCTTCGGTCCGCGCGGCGAACTGTTCGACGAGTGCTTGCGCAAGGGCGTGAGTTTCCGCGTCTATGGCGAACAACTGCGCTACACGCCCGACGGCAAGATCGCGCCGGGTCTCGCCGCGCATGCGGCGCCCGATTATCCGGGAACGCACATCAACTTTGAGGTCAGCGACACCGATCGCGCCGACCGATTCTTGAACGACGTGAAGACCCACGGGCTCGCAGCCTACAGCTATCTGACCCTGCCGACCGATCACACCGCGGGAACGAGTCCCCTGGCCCTGACGCCGACGTCCTATGTCACGGACAACGACGCCGGGCTTGGGCGGATCGTCGCCGGGCTCTCTCGCCGTCCCGACTGGCGCAGCACGATCGTGATCGTGGTGCCGGACGACGCGCAAGGGACGGGCGATCACGTCGATTCGCACCGCATGCCGGCCTTCGTCGTTGGGCCGCCGGTGCGCCGGCACTTCGTCAGCCACGTCCACTACAGCCAAGTCTCGGTGTTGCGGACCGTCGAGGTTCTGTTCGGCCTTGATCCGCTGACGATCTACGACGCGCAAGCGACGCCGATTCTCGACGTCCTCGGCGGGCCGGTGAACGACGCGCACGCCTACAACGCGACGCGCGCAAATTTTCCGATGCAGAAGAACCCCGGACCCGCGTCGATGTCCTCGCCGGAAAACGCGCCGATGACGTCCTTCGCCTCGATGGCGCCGATCGAGATCGACGATCCGCTCACGGCGCGCGACGTCGTGCAAGCCGAATGGGAAGCGGTGCACGGCGCCGGCACGTTTGAAGCGCACCTCACCCAGTTGTGGCTCCGCAATCCCTTCGACGAAACCTTCCTCGCGATGTCTCAGTGAGCTCCGCCGTAAAGGAAACGGCGCGCTTCAGCGCGCCGGCTGAGATCGCTGCTAAAGGCGCAGCGCAAGGTGAAAGTTCAAATAGTGTCACGGTGAGCGGAGCGAGCGCAACATCAGTCACGCTGAGCGCAGCGAGCGAAGTCGAAGCGCCGCCGGGACTCGGAGGACAGACAGAGTTCCGTCGGCACTTCGACTGCGCTCCCCCTCGACAAGCTCGGGGTCGCTGCGCTCAGCGTGACAAGTTCCGTCGGCTGTGGCTACGCAATCCGTTTGATGAAACCGTCCTAACACTTGGAGGATGATGAAATGATGTGTCATGCTGAGCGGAGCGAGCGCAGCGAGCGCAGTCGAAGCACCGACGGGATGAACGCCAAGAGAGTTCTGACGATACTGTCCCTCTTCGCGTTCCTTGCGACCGCTGCCGCAGGCCCCGCGGTCGGCGCCGGCAGCGAACCGCTGCAACCTTCAGCGCTCCTCGGCCTCAACCATTTGGCATTCGCGCTTTCAGGTCAATCCGTCCTAACGATCTCGCCCGACGGTTCAAACGTCGCCTACGTCCTCTCCGAATCGCCCGGCAAGAAGACGGATATCACCGACGCTCGCGAGGCGATCTTCACCGCGCGCCGCAGCCTGATGGTGCAGCCGTTTTCGGGCGGAACGCCCGTACTGGTCGGCACCGCCGGCGTAGATGGTTACGCGCCCGCCTGGTCGCCGGACGGCAGCACGCTGGCGTTCTTTCAGGGCAGCGGAAAATCGATCGCGCTTGCTCTCTGGAATCGCACGACCCAATCGGTTCACACGGTGGCCGGCCTGACGATTCCCGCCATCGTCGCCGGCCCGCAGTGGTTCCCCGATGGAAAACATCTCCTGGTCAGCCGCGTTGCGGCTGCAGCGGCCGAGGCCGCAGCGTCGCCCGCTCCGCGACCCTCGAGCACGGCCGCCGTGACCCTTTACGATAGCACGTCGAAGAAGGGCGTACAAAGCGGCGACTCCGTCCTTCGCGTTCCGCCGGATCCCAAACGCGCGATCGATCTCATCGTGGTCGACACGGAGGGTGACAAGACGACGACACTCGCGACAAATATCGCTCCGCGCACGCCGCGGCTCTCGCCGGACGGAACGAAGATCGCCTACACGATCGACGTCGGCTCCATCAACGCCGACGTCAACAGCCGGGAGATGTACGACGTCTTCGTCGTGGACGTCGCTCGCGGAACCACGCAGCGCGTCGCCGAGGATATCCTGACGAGCGCCTCCGGGCTCGTCGTGTGGTCGCACGACGGAACCCGCCTCGCGTACGTCGGCGGTTTGCTGCGCGGCGACGCCGCCATCCCTTCGGGGGCCGCCTATGGATCGTCGCGTCCCGGCCGGATTTACGTGATCGACTTACGGCACCCGGGTCCGCCGCAGCGCTCGACGCCGCAAATCTATTCCCGGACCGCACCGATTCGCTGGGGTGGAGGCGACGCCGAACTCTGCGGACACCGGCTCGGACCGTCGGATCGTTTGATCGCAATCGCGTGCACGTCGGTCTCGAGCGGCGCGACCCGTGACGCGTTCGCACCACAGAACGCAGACGTTCTGCCTGCTGCGAATTTTCCCGACGCAGGTCCTCGCACGCTGCAGATGGCGCTGACCGACGCGGGCGAAACGCAATTGTACGAGTTGGGTCGCGCCGGCGTCGCACCGAAGTTGCTTTACCGCGGCGTCGGAAACATCGGATTACTCGCGTTTTCGCGCGACGGGAGCCACGCCGCCTATCTCGGCGAGAGCCCGACGCATCCGGCCGACGTATGGGCCGCTCAGGGCGACCTCTCCGGACGCCGTCAACTGACCCGCCTCAATCCGGAACTCGATACGTCCTCGCTCAGCGATCGAACGCTGTCGACGACCTGGCGCGGGCGCAACGGAACGCCGCTCGCCGGAACGATTCTGTTGCCGGTCAACTACGTGCGCGGCAAACGCTATCCGTTGATCGTGAGCGTCTACGCGGGGAATAAGAACGGAAGCTACGTTCGCGGCCGCTTCGGCTTGAGTGCGACCAGCTCGGTCGGCCAAGGCGTCTATTTCAACTTGCAATTGTTCGCGACGCGCGGCTACGCAGTGTTCGTTCCGAACAGCGTCCTCGGCGTCGGTCACCCGATGCGCGACATCGCCGATTGCGTGCTGCCCGGCGTCGACAAGGTCGTCGCCCTCGGTATCGCCGATCCGAAGCACATCGGCGTGCTGGGGCAAAGTTACGGCGGCTACTCCACGCTTTCACTCATCGTACAATCGCAGCGTTTCAAGGCCGCGGTCGCGATGTCCGGAATCGTCGACATGGTGTCGTTCTACACTTCGATGACGACTAGAGGCGGCGACTGGACGGCTTGGGCCGAGAGCGAGCAGGGCCGAATGGGCGGAACGCCCTGGCAATTCCGCGACCGCTACATCGAGAACTCGCCGTTCTATTTTCTCGACCGCGTGCACACGCCGGTCATGTTGGAGTACGGCACGAACGACTTCGTCGCGAACTTCAACATGCCCGAGGCCTTCGTCGCGCTCCGCCGCTTGGGCAAGACCGCCGAACTGCTGAGTTACGATAAGGAAGAGCACGTCCTCGTACGCGACGCCAACCAGATCGACTTCGGAAACCGCATGCTGGCGTGGTTCGACAAATACTTGTCACATTGAGCGAAGCGAGCGAAACATCTGTCACGCTGAGCGCAGCGAGCGCAGCGAGACTACGCGCCTTCGGCGCTTCGCTCAGTGTGACAAAGGTTCGTCACCGTGACGTGCTAGCGATGCGCGCGCTTACTTTCGTTCTTTTGAGCGCGGTACTCGCCGGGTGCACTGTTGGTCGCGTAGCGCAGTCTCATGACGTTCTGCGGTTCGATCTCGATTCCGATCCGCCGAGCCTCAACGCGATGCTCGTCGACAACCCCAACAGCGTCGCGATCGACGAGCTGATGGACGGCTATCTTTTGCGATCCGACGACCGCGGCCGCCTCATCCCGGACATGGCCGTCCGCGTGCCGACGGTCGCGAACGGCGACCTCTCCGCCGATGGCCGGCGCATCGTCTATCGGTTGCGCCACGGCGTTACCTGGCACGACGGGGCGCCGTTCACGTCGCAAGACGTCGTGTTTTCATTCCAAGCGGCGATGAATCCGCGCGTCAACGTCCCCGATCGCTCCGGCTTCGACGACGTCGAGCGCGTCGTCGCGCGCGATCACTACACCGTCGAGGTGCGGTTGCGACACCCCTACGCTCCGGCGATCGAGACGTTCTTCGCGCTCTCGGCCAACGTGCCGTACCCGATTCTTCCCGCGCACAAGATCGCAAGCGCGACCGTCCTCGAACATCCGCCGTTCGATGCGCACGACGTCGGCCTCGGCCCTTATCGTCTGGTAAAGTGGGCGCGCGGCGATCGCCTCGTCTTCGAGGCCAACCCGAAGTATTGGCGTGGCCCTCCGAAGATCGCGCGAATCGAGCTGCCGATCGTCCCCAACCAGAACGCCGAGTTCAATCTCTTCCGTACCGGCGCGATCGACCTGACCGGCCTCACCGGCGACGTGCAGCTCTTGCAAGAGATGCAAAAGCTCTCCGGCGTCCGGATTCAGTTCTACGACCTCAACCTCATTCGCTATCTCGTCTTGCAGCGCGAGCGCCCCATCTTCCGCGACATCCGCATCCGTCAGGCGCTGGTTGCTGCGCTCGATCGCCCGAATTTCATGCGGCGCCTCCGCGGCGTGTTCTATTCTCCGGGCGATGGCGACCGTCTCCCCGGAGCTTTGGGCTACGACCCGACGCTGCATCAACCCGGCTACGACCTCGCCCGGGCCGGCGCGCTGCTCGATGCGGCCGGCTGGACGATGCACGGTACGTTCCGCGAGAAGAATGGCGAGCGATTGTCCCTGGAGCTCGTGACGACGACGGTACCGAGCGCGCAACGCGGCGCGGTGCTGTTGCAAGCGGCGTTACGCCAAGCCGGCATCGAGGTGAGAGTCCGTTCGATCGCGTCATCGGTGCTGTATGCGCCGCTCGGCGCCGGCGGCACGTTGCAGGGAGGGCGCTTCGACCTCTTTCTCAACGGCTGGCTACCCGGCGGAGTCGACGACGATTCGTATCTGTGGCGCTGCGACACCCGCCCGCCGGCCGGCGAGAACTACGGGCGCATCTGCGACGCCGACATCGACCGCTGGGCGAAGACCGCGCTCGCTTCGACGGATTCCAACGTGCAAGCCGCAATGTATCGCAACATCCAACGCCGCCTCGTGCGCGACACCGACATCATCTTCTTGGGTTTTTCTCGCGGCGCCTACGCGACGCGCACGAGCCTCGCCGGCTTCAAGCCTTCACGCATCGGCCGCTCGCTCTGGAACTCCTGGGAGTGGCACTGGACGAACTAAGCGTCAGCGTTGATCAACTTGTCGAGATCAGATCGAAAGCGCGCGAAATCCACACGCGGGGCGTTTCGGAAAGCGGCGAGTACGGTCGCTTTCGGCACAAACCTGAGACCGCGTAGCGGAAGCAACTCCCCGACGGGGACGCCCTTTCGAGTGACGACGAAAGATTCGCCCGCGACTAACGCCCTCATAACTTCATCGCTCTCGCTTCGAAGTTCTTGCTGGGTGATTTCCCGTGCCATATGAATCTATTCTAGCACAGGCCGATCACTCTGGAATTTCTTGGGAGCGGCGGTTGGACGAACCCGGTAGCTGGGCTGGCAATCCAAGCGCAAACGTGATAGGTTACATGTAACCATCGTCGATGGAGGTTTCTGCATGGCGACCCCGCGTCGCTCCCAAGCGAAGGTTTCCGCCCACCGTGCCAAGCTGCGTCGTCTAGGTTTGCGGCCCGTCCAGATTTGGGTGCCTGATGTTCGGTCGCCGGGGTTCGGAGCAGAAGCGCGGCGTCAGTCCCTGGCGGTTGCAAAGAGTCGCCACGCGAAGCGAGACCAGGATTTCATCGACGCGCTCTCCGGGAACGGCGAGTGAAACGAGGAGAAATTTGGACAGCTGCCGCCGGCAAGGGCTACGTCGGAAAGCCGCGGCCGGTCGTTATTGTCCAGGACGATCGATTCGACAAGACGGACTCCGTGACGGTTTGCGCGTTTACGACCGATCCTACAGAAGCGCCCTTGTTTCGCTTAGCCATCGAACCCGATGAGCGTAACGGGCTCCGATCGGTTTCACGCCTCATGGTTGACAAGATCACGACCGTTCCGAGGTTTAGGCTCGACACGCGCGTCGGACGTTTGGCCCCGGAGGACTTGGTGCGCTTGAATCGCGCGATCATGGTTTTTTTGGGAATTGCCACGCCGGTTTCCGGGTAGGGATAATCACGTTCGGATGACATCTAGCTCGACGTCCCGTCGGCGCTTCGACAGGCTCAGCGTGACATAGGTAGTCCCCCGATGCGGGTCGCGCGGTTCGGCGCCCTAATGAGAGATACCAATGTCGATGGCTAGCGGCGCGCTCGCTCGAATTCTTCGTGTCCTGCTACCGGTGGTGGGCCTGCTGCTTGCGTCGATTTCCGCTTTCTCATCCGAAGGGCGTCGGCCGCCGATAGCACTCAGCGCGGTCGACCGGATGGTGATCGCGCGCTCGTTCGCGGAGGGAAAAACTTCCGACGAATTTCTCTTTGCAACCGATCCGGGTAAGACGAGCGGTCTTCGCGCCGCGATCGCGCGAGTCGGCGGCGAGGTGAAATACGCCGCCGATGAATTGGGCTACGTGCGAGCGGTCGTGCCGTTCTCAGCGCTCGACGCCGTCGCCTCGACGCCGAACCTACTCGCGCTCGACGCCTCGGTCAATCAGTTCGATGGTCTCTCGGGCCTCGATGAGGCGCCGGCCTCAGGCGCTGCGCCGATAGCTCCGCTCGATCTTCCGACGCCGAATTCTCATACGCCCCAAGACAACCCGTTCACCGCGTTGCGCGCTGCCGGCGTCATCCCATTCCGCCGAAAGCATCCAACCTTCGACGGACGCGGCGTCACGATCGCCGTCATCGAGCCGCTCGATCCGCAGGCGCCTGGTATGCAGAACGCGCGCACGCTCGACGGCAAGCCGGTTCGTAAAGTCGTCGACCGTATCACGGCCGTTGGTCCGCACGATCCGACCGACTTCGGTGGTCCTGGGAATCAACGCCTCGGCTGGGTCGACATGACGACCGAGGTCGATGCGAGCACCGGAACGTTCGAATTTAACGGAAAAACGCTGCGCGCCCCGGCGCCCGGGCACTATCGGGCCGGCAGCTACCGGCCCGATCCGGCATTGCGTTTGCTGAAGCTCGACGCGTCCAAAGCAACACCCGTCGATGCAGCCGACGCGTTCACGCTGCTCTGGAATCCGAAATCCGGCGGCGTTTGGATCGATACGAAGCACGACGGAACGTTTGCCGAAGGCCCGCTCCACGCGTTTGGAACCAGCGGCGACGTCGGCGAGCTTCCTTTACGAGCGGATTGGAACCGGATCGATCGGCGCGAAGCGAAATTTCCGGGCGACGGCCTCAACGATCGAGTGCATTTCACGCTCCAGATCGATGAGAAGGACCGAAACATCGCGATCCTTCAGACGCACTGGACCGGCCACGGTGCGATGGTCGCGGGTTCGGCCGCAGGTTCGGGGTTTTACGACGGAGCCTTCGACGGCATGGCGCCGGGCGCGCGTCTTCTGGAACTCAGCGGAACTGCGCAGCCCTTTTCGCACACGATCGAAGCGATGATCTTCGCGGCTCGGTATCCGGTGGACGTCATCACGTATGAATCCGGATACAAGGTCCCCGAGAACGAGCAGAATGAGGTGTTCGGTCGGGTTTTAGCGGAACTCGTTCGACATTACCGCGTGATGATCACGGTTTCGGCCGCGAATGCCGGACCCGGATTGTTGTCGGTTCAGACGCCGTCGACGGCTTCGGGCGTGTTTAGCGTGGGAGCCTATACGTCCAAAGACAACCAGCTCTACGACGAAGGCTCGGTCGTCAGACATCAAGACGATATTGCCGTGTATTCGGCGCGCGGACCGCGAGCCGACGGCGGCCTGAAACCCGATTTCTTGGCGCCGACGGAATGGCTGTCGTCGTACACGATCGACGGGCGTGCGGGGATGCTGCGCGGCGAGATCCTCCTGCCGCCCGGATACTTTGTCGGCGGCGGGACATCCCAGGCGGCACCGACCGCGGCCGGCGCGATCGCGCTGCTGGTCAGTGCCGCAAAGCAATCTCGATTACCCTACGACGCGCAGAGCATCCGCGCCGCAATCGTGGGATCGGCCCGCCGGCTCGATCGCTATGGCGCCGTCGACCAAGGTGCGGGGCTCATCGACGTCGATGCCGCTTGGACGGCGCTACGTTCGGAGATTCCGAATCGCCGATTGCAGCCGGAATCTGCGGGCTTGTACGAGCGTGACGGCTGGAAGGTCGGCATGTCGGCGACGCGTACGGTGTGGTATGCGCGCGGTGCGTCCTCGCCGCCCTCGGTGAATCTCAGCCTCATTGGGAATGACGGCACGTTCGCGGTGCCCGCTACGCTAGCGCTCGCGAAGTTGAAGGTTCCGTGCAGCGTACGCATCGCGCCCCGTGTATCGGGCGTACACAGTGCGATCCTTGAAGCGCGCGATCCGAACGACGGCCAGGTTCTCGATGCGCGACTGTTGACGATCGTCGCGGCCGAGGCGCTCGACGCGAAGAACGGATACCATCTAAGACACGAAACCGCGACCGAGGTACCGGGTTTTGCGCGGTACTTCGTACGCGTCCCCGAAGGCACGCGCGTGTTCGAATCTACGTTGCGGATCGCGCCGCCGGGAGACGCGTTGTTTTCCAAGCAGGCGCTTTCGCCGGGCGTCTTGCGCGTTCTCGACCCGCGAGGCTTGGATACGCTCGATTCCGTTGTCGCCGGCAACATCGCGAACGAATGGTCGAAAGCCGTTCGCAACCCGGCGCCCGGCGTTTGGGAAATCGACGTCGTAACCGACTCGCGAACGTTCCTCACGCCGGATCCTCGCCGAACTCGGCCGATTCCACCGGTAAAGTTTTCGGTGGACTTCGCCGCGTACGCCCTGCGCACCGCCAGCACCGAATTCGTCGATTCGTCGCATGTCAAAGTGGCGGTCGTCAACGAGATGGCACCGCTCCACCTCACGGCGGGAAGCACCTCGATCCTGCAAACGACTTCGCACCAAATCGAACTCGGTCCGAAGAGTACCCGTGTCGCCGTTCCTTTCGAGGTACCGGCCGGAACGACCGAAGTGCGCGCGACGGTCTCCGGCGCATCCGGAACGGCGCGCGTCGACCTGTACCTCTTTGACTGCGCCGCACCTGAGAATGCGAACGACCGCGGTTATCTCCATCTGGGCACGTGCAATATCCGCGCGAGCTCCATATCCCCGAAGAGGCTCGCGACGACGCAGGACATTCGCGGCAGAAACGCGGGCCGGACGATCGTGCCGGCGGGCCACTGGATCGCGCTCGTCGACAGCCGGACACCTTTGCAAAAGACGATGCAGTCGAGCGTTCTCATCGCGACGGCGGCACCGGCCAACGGTGACGTGACGCTGTCGAGTATCGCCCAAGCGACGCTTGCGACGAATCAACGGACGACGGCGACGTTCGAAATCCACCGGCCTGCCGAGTCGTCGTTAGCTGGGACAAGGCAAGCCGAGCTCTCGCTCGATGCCGGAGAAGCCGGCACGACGTTCATGACCAACAAGTTCAGCGAAATGACCAACACGTATTCGACGCCGGTCAAAGGCGACCGAGTCTTCAGGCCGGTCTGGGAAGCAGTGATGAATCTCGGCAACGCGCCCGTGAGCGGCGCACCGCTCGACATTTCCCAATTGGTACGGTATGCGGCGCCGTTTTAGCGGGAGAGATCGCCGTCGCACCGGCCGGCACGCAAGTCGCGTTCGTCGTACAGCGGCGCAGCGGCTCCGATGCGCGCTCCGCATCCTCGGGAGTGCATGCGCCGTCGCCATTCGACGGCACGGAGATTTGGATCGCCGACGCAGCCGGCGGCGCCGGCCATCCGGTCGCGAACGGCGCGGGCGGGGCGTGGGCGCCGTCGTGTCACGCTGAGCCAAGCTCGCGCAGCCACTGTCAGGCTGAGCGAAGCTCGCGCAGCCACTGTCACGCTGAGCGAAGCTCGCGCAGCGAGCGGAGTCGAAGCGCCGACGGAGCTTCTCGTCCCTACGGGTTTCCGTAGTCGATTTCTTCAGCAAGGCGTGGAGTCCGAGCGCCCAAAAGAATTGACGCCGGAGGCAATCGTGGCCCTAACCCTTTCATCCGTCGGAGGACGCGCGCCGTTTTTCGGCAGATCGCGCGAACTCGACGCGCTCTCGCAAGCGATCGCCTCGGCGCGCGACGGCAAGGGCACCCTGATCGTCGTCGGCGGTGAAGCCGGGATTGGGAAATCGCGGCTCGTCAACGAAGCGCTCGCAACCAATGCCTCGCTCGTCCGTGTCGCGCGTGGCAATTGCTCCGAGAGTTTGCAGGCCCCATACCTCCCGATTCACGAGGCGCTCGGATCGCTGCGCCGCGCCGGTCGTAGCAATGCGGCCGCCGATCGGTCGATTCCGGCCGAAGCGGCAATGGCGAAAAAGAAGTCCTCGTACGCGGAGATTCTGCACGGCCTCACGACCCAATCGAAGACCAAGCCGCTCTGCCTCGTCCTCGAAGATCTTCAGTGGGCCGACATCGCGACGCTCGAAGTCCTCGAGTTCCTGGCGCCGCGCCTCGCCCAAACGCGCGTCTGCGTAATCGCGACCCACCGCAGCGAAGACGTGGAGCTACGCTCGTCGTTCGGAGTTTGGTTCGCTCGCCTGATTCGGGCCGGAGCCCGCGAAGTGCGGCTCGACCCGCTGACCCAAGGCGAGATCGGCGCTCTGCTCGTCGCTACGCGCCGCGGCGACGATCCGGCGCGCGAGACGCTCGACGAAATCTGCGCGCTCTCCGAAGGCAATCCGCTCTTCGCCGAAGAGCTGCTGCGCGCCGCGCTCGAAAACCGCCACGGCGCGATCCCGCCGACGATTCGAGCCGGGCTCTTGGCGAGCATGAGCAACATGGGCGCCGAGGGTGCGACGATCCTTACTCAAGCCGCAGCGATCGGCCGTCGCTTCTCGCTCGGATTGCTCGAACGTATTACCGGTGCGTCGCGCGGCAATCTGGCCGAAGCGCTCCAGCGCGCGTACGCCGCGCGCGTCATCGTTCCGGAGAGCGAGGATGCGTATCTCTTTCGCCACGCCCTCTTCCGCGAGGTCCTCTATCAAGAGATCGTCCCCGCCGCGCGCCGCGATCTTCACCGAAGAATCGCGAGCGAAATCGAGTCGCTGTCCGACGACGACCTCCGCATCGCATCGCTCGCGTATCATTGGGCCGAGGCGCAAGACTCAGAAAAAGCCGTCGCGTACAGCGTTCAGGCGGCGGTAGAAGCGGAGGGTCTGTACGCCTACGGCGACGCAGCCCGCAACTACCGGCGCGCGCTCGATTTTCCGATCGCAGACGATCTAACGCGTGCGCGCCTGACGGAACGTTTGGCCACGGCGCTCTATGCCGGCGGCGATCCCGATGAAGGGACGCGTTGGTACGAACAAGCCCTGGCGGAGTACGAACGCGCCGGCGATGCCGAGAACACCGCGAACGTCCTCACAGCACTCGCACGCCAATTATGGACGAGCGGGAAGACGCTCGAAAGCCCCGCTCTGGTCGCGCGCGCGACGCAGACGCTCTCGAGTGCCGGTTTCGGGGGTTCGCCCTTGCACCTCCGAACGCTCGTACTAAGCGCGACGTATTGGCAGCTCCTAGGAGACTTGACGGCCGCCGAAAACGCGCTCGAAGCCGTCGGCCAGTATCCGGCGGCGGATGACCCGGCGTTCCTGTCGCGCTTCTACGATGCGCGTGCCATGGTTCGGTCGTCGAGTTGGCCTGCGGAAGACGTCATCGCGGATTTCAGACGCGCGCTTGCGCTCGCCGACGAGATCGACGACGTTCTGCACAAGACCTCCGTCCTCGACAATCTCGCCAACTTCGCGACCGCCGTCGGCCGGATGGACGTCGTCGTCGAATGCCGCGACGCCGCGCTCGGCGTCGCCGTCGAGCGAGGTTGGAGTTGGCGCGTCGCCTACCTGGCACTGCGCGCCGCGCACACAAGTTGGCTTCTGGGCGATCTCGCCCAAACCAGGCGCCAGATCGAGTTATCGCTCTCGACCGGAATCGAAGCGGTTCGCGTGCGCGCCTTACTGGCGTCGATCGCGATTCCGCTTGCACTTGCCACCAAAGATCAAGCGCTGCTGCGCCGCTGCTCGGATGAAAAACTGATCGAAGTTGCCTTCGGTACCGGAGAAGACGAGCTGATCGCGATGGTGGGTGCGGCCTTCTTCGATCTCTATTGGCATCGGGGCCGCACCGCCGAAGCGCTCGCGCTGGCCCAACGCTCGGCCCGCGGCCTTCGCTCCGGCTCGCATTGCTGGGAATTGCTCGATCGGATCGCGAGAGTCGGAGACGCAGTCGCAACATGTTCGGCACGTAACCTGCTGCTCCAAGAGGCATCGAGCCCGCCGCGGATCGTCGCGCGGGCCTACTTGAGCCTCTTTGACGCGCGACTCGCCGCGAGAGAAGGCCGCGCTCATCGAGGAATCGCCCACGCCAGCGAAGCGGCTCGTCTCTTCGAGAGCTTGGAATGGCCACTGCGCAGAGCGGCGGCTTTGGAGATCGCCGCAAGAGACGAGGAGGCGTCGCAAACCTACGCGCAGGTCCGTGCGATCGGGCTTATTGAGCAACCTGCGGACGGCTCGCCGCCTTTGGAAATTGCGATCCAAACCCTCACCGTGCGCCAGCGAGAAATTGCCGGTCACGTTTCCCGAGGGAAGACGAACCGAGAGATCGCCGACCTCGTCGGAATATCCGAGAACACAGTCGAGTATCATCTGACGGCGGCTTTCGCAAAGCTCGGCATCAAAACGCGCGCACAACTCTCGGCGGCCGTGGCCCGATCCTGAACGCAAGACGCATAGGCCCTACGGAAATCCAGGGTTGCGTCACTCCGAGCCCGCAGTTAACGTGACGGAAGTGCGCATGGTCCATAGGCGGCGACTCAGCTCGAGAATTGGTGTCGCAGCGTTCGGGCTTTCGGTGCTTTCCCCTCATGCAGTCTTGGCCGAAAATCGTCCCATTCCGATTGAGGTGGCGGCCGGCGAAAAGCTGTTCCCGGCCTACACCAGCCTCCGCGTCTCTCCGGACGGAACGTACGTTGCCTATACGATCCGTAACGAGCGTCGCGTCGATGTCGGGCTGTCAATGCGAGCGACGACGGTATTCTCGACGAGCGGTGTTCCGAGCGTGTCTGCTTATGCATGTGACGTCTATGTCACGAACACACGAACCGGCAAGACCACGATCGTTTCGCGCGAGCGAGCATCGAATTGGTCGCCTGTGTGGTCGCGGCGCGGAAACCGGCTGGCATTCGTTTCAGACCGAGACGGGGCGGCGCGTCTGTGGACCTGGGATGCGGAAACGGCCCGTCTTCGCAGGGTATCGCCGGCGAAAATCATTGCGCGAGGTGCACTCGACCAACCGTACTGGGTCGATTCTGATGCCTCGATTCTCGCAAAGACCGTTCCGGACAACCTGACATTCGAGGCCGAAAACGCGATCATCTCAAAGAACGGCCATCGCGACCAGCGATTCGTTTCGAGTAGCTCTGTAAAGGTCTACGACCATGCTGTCGAGCCTCAAGGCCCATCTCGAGCGACGCAGAGACTTCAGGGCTACGATGGCCATAGTGGTCCACCGGGTGCTTCGCTGTCGTTGATCGATGTACGCACGGGCGCGTCGAGCACCTTGGCGGCTCACTTTGGCGAGACGGTTCAAGGCATCGATTCGTCCGGCGAATATCTCTTGCTCACGAACAACCTCGCGGTCGATCCAAAGAATTATGACCTGCCGCTGACCGATATCACAGTCATCGATCTGCTTTCGCGCAAGGTCAAGCTACGTATTGCTGGTGCGCCTACCAGCCGTGCTCCGACCGTCTCCTGGTCGCCCTCGAGCTTGAAGTTTGCCTACTTCGCTCGCAGCAGCGGTTCGGGGCAAGTTTTGGTGGTCGCCGACGTTCGCACCAGCTCCACGACCACACTTGGACCCCAGGTGCAAGAGTCGGCGTTTGGTAAGGGCTCTCTGGCTTGGACGCCCGATGCTCGTTCGATCGTTACAGTGGTGGGCGGCCAGACCTGGCGTATCGACGTCACCGGCAAGAGCGTTCGACAGCTCGCGAAGCGCTCCGACGATACGGGAGCTCCTCGGGAGATCCGGCACGTATTAGCAGTTCGCGACGGCACGGAAGTCTGGCAGCCGAACGACCGCGATGCGTTCTATGCCGTGACGTTGGATCCGACGACGTTCCACGAACAAATCGACCGGATCGCCATTGCGAACGGCGACGTGCGAGCGATCCGTCCTGGACGACTGCAATACGACACAAACCTGCGCGCACCGAGGTTTGACGCGTCGGCCGATGGGGCCGTCGCCGCGTTCGTTGCGTGGGATGCCGCGCATCCGCCGGACGTGTACGTCACCACGAACGGCTTCCGCTCGATCCGGCAGCTCACGCATCTGAACCCTGAACTCGATTGTTGCACGCCCGGAAAGCAAGAAGTGGTCTCGTGGACCGATGGGGATGGACGTCGCATGCTCGGCACGCTGCTTTTGCCGGCAGATTACGTCGCGGGACGCAGATATCCGACGATCGTTTGGCAGCGGGCCGGCATTTCGGGCCCAAACCGCGTAGATTCATACGGTCTCTTGGAAGACCTCGGCGAGAATTGGCAGATCTTCGCGACGCGCGGGTACGCGGTGTTCCTCCCCGATTTCCCAACCAGTACGGCCGCGGCCGTGCCGAGGCTGACCAAGACGTCGTTGCTCCCCGCCCTCGATCAGCTTGTGGCTATGGGCGTTTCGGATCCGGATCGTTTCGGTATCACCGGTGAGAGCCTCGGCGGCTACACGACGCTCTCGATCATCGCTCAAACGGACCGTTTTCGTGCCGCCGTCTCGACCGTGGGATACGACAACGAATTCAATTCGGCGATGATGTTCCTTCCGTCTGGCGACGCTTTCAGGCTGCAAGAAGCCGAACGCTTTACCGGCGGGACGCCCTGGAAAAACCGTGACTGCTATATCGCGGCCTCGCCGTTCTTTTTCTTGGACCGGATACGCACCCCCGTGCTGATCATCGCGACCACCGGCGATTGGACCGATACACTGCCACAGGTCTTTACGGATGAGGCATTCGTGGGTCTGCGGCGCTTGAATCAAGTCGACGTGGAGTACGCGCTCTACTCGGGGGGCCACGGGCCGTTTGCCTTTAGCTATGCGGACCGCGTGGATTTTTGGTATCGAATTCTCCACTGGTTCGACAAGTATCTCAAGTCGGCTGCGGTTCCGGCGCAGCGCCAACCCGCGCCAGTCCCTACGGAAATCCAGGGTTGTGTCTGAGGCGCGAGCGCATGTAGCGTAGCAGAGTGCTGGTCACGGACTTCGTCTTCGTTTACGGGACGCTCATGCGCGGTTTGCCCGCAGCGGGGCTTCTCGACGACTTGGGCGCCGAGTTCGTCGATCTCGGACACGTCCACGGAAGGCTCTACGTCTCCGATTTTCCCAGACTCGTTGCGGGCTCCGACGATGTCGTTCGCGGCGAAATCTACCGCTTTGCAGAACCAGAGCGTGCCCTCGCCGCGCTAGACAAATTCGAACGCGAAGGCGATTTTTACACAAGAACCCTGTTCGAAGTAACGAGCTCCCGAGGAACGCTCGACGCCTGGGGTTACGTCTCGCAAGAAATCCCGCCCGGTGCTTCCTGGGTAGTCGACGGCAACTATCGATCGTACCTTTCGGATCCGGCCCATGCGTCGCACGCCCCCGGAAACCCGTAGTTGTAGCGTCGCGCGGTCGCGGCTAACCTGGCACTTAGGTGGAGCACCCATGCAAAATGGGACCGAGTCCGCTAGATTGGTTCGAACCGCTCGAATGTTGAGGATCGATAGATGCGCGCCTTAATCACCCTTAAACACTGGGGCCTCCCGCTGTTGCTCGCCGTCTGTGCAGCTGTATCCGTACAGATTCTGGCATTGCCGGCACGCGCGCAGGTCGCTCCCGGCGCCGAGCAGGCCGCCGGCCAGACCGCGACGCTGACCGGCACGGTTGCCCAAAGCAACGGAACCCCCGTGCGCGGTGCGAAGGTCACGCTCAGCGGCCCGGCCTTGTTCACGGCCACGAGCGACGACAAGGGCGCGTTCGCGTTTGCCAACGTTCCCTACGGCATTTACTCGGTTTCCGTGAACTCCGCGACGCTCGGAACCGCGACGCGCAACAACGTTGCGGTCAGCGGCGATCTCACGCTTACGATCAAATACGAAGCGTCTGCAGGGGCGAGCAATCTTAAGACGATCGCCAGCGTCACGACGAGAGCCACGGGCGTCCACATCAACGTCTCTCCCGCCAGCGTCGACTCGGTGTCGCCGGCCAATTACGCATTCCAAGGCAACGTCAATTGGCGCCAGCTCGTGAATTCAATTCCCGGCGTGGCGGCCAGCGGCGGGCTGTCTGGGGGCGCTACAACAAACTCCACCATCCCGGACTCGCCGTTTCAGCCCATCGAACTTTCTATCAACGGGGCGTTCGCTTACGAGACCGCGGTAACGCTCGACGGCATGCCGCTCAATAACTACACGTTTAGTACCCAACCGGGCGGCGGGGTCGATCTCGGTGCGCTGCCGCTGCCGCTCTTCGAAAGCGCCGACGTCGTTCGTGGACCCGGAGCCAATTCGCCGAGCATCATCGACTCGATCGGCGGCAGCATGGTGCTTCACGCGCCGGGCGCGGCGCGTCGGAACTCGTTCGAGATGTCGTTGAGCGAAGACGGCTACGGCGGTCTTTACTCGAACTCGAAGGCGAGCTTCCGCGTCGGAAAACTCTCCGGCACGGTGGTCTACGGCTTCAACAACAGCCCGGGGCCGCTTGCGCCCCAAACCAATTACGGACTGTTGACCGCGGCCGCAACGATCAACGGCCAGGCCGTTAAGGCAGGCGGTACCGGCTTCGCTATCGGTGCCCCGAGTCCGATTTATGGCCAATGCTCGTGCGTCATCAACGGAACGCTGTGGGGCGTCGGCGGATTCGTCAGCACGGCCTGGGATCAACACGATGGCGGCATCGGCTTGAATTATCAGATTTCGCCGGCGATCACGGCGCAAGCGTTTTACGCGGGCAATCAATCCACGGCGTACCAAGCGGGAGTCCTCCGTGACAGTAACTTTGCACCCGCCGCTGGTTCAGGGTACACGGGCTCGTTGGCTCCTGGGCCGTACTTGCCGTCCACGTTCGCGAACTCGTATCCCGCGGCGACGCCGGAAGGAGAAGCCTCGAACACGTACGAGGAAAAACTCACGGCATACCTCGGGCGCGGCGTGTTCCGCATTGCCGCTCTGCAGAGCAACAGTTGGGTTCAACAGAATCTGACCTACCTGCCGTCGGCGACGTATACGCTGTACGGCACTGCCGTTCTCTGCACGAATCCCGCGTGCACGACGAGCACGACCCAGACCTACAACGGCGTTACGGCGACGGTGACGCAGAATGAATCGATCTTCATCTTCCGGAGCCATGCGAACACGTACGACTACTTGGCGAGCTACGAGACGGAGCTCGGAGCGCACTCGTATCTCGGGCTCTCGGCGGTCAAAGCCACGACCGCTGCGTCGTTCTTCAACTTCCAGCAATTCATCAGCGGCACGACCTTGACCACGACGGGTTCGTTCATTCCCGTCAGCACCGACAGCACGACCGAATACCGACTGCACCTAGGGCATTCGTTCTCCGACCATTTGAACGTCGACGGGTCGTACTACATCGCAACCGGAGGTTATCACGTTCTGGACCCGACGGACCCGACCAAAGCGCGGTTCGTCGACGTGAATTTTCCCTACAGCACGCCGCGGGCTGGGGCGACCTGGCGGTTCAACCCGGATATCGTCGCGCGCGTCGCGGCGGGCGGAGGCTTTGCGTTACCCTCGATGTTCACCCTTATCGGCACGAACGGCACGCCCAGCTGTAACACGACCAATAATACGTGTACGCAAACGGTGACGAATCTGAGCCTGCAGCCGGAAAAGGCGTTCGGCTGGAACGTCGGAACCGACGTGCGCCTCGGTCGCAATACGCTCGTCTCGGTCGATTTCTACCGCACGGATCTGTACGGGCAGTTCTTTACGTCCCAAACGAATCTCGGGCCCAACCAGAATCCGGGGATATTCTTCGGCTTCCCCATCTTCGCCAACCAGACGCAGAACCTCGGCCACTCGCGCTACGGCGGCTTGAATCTGAGTGCACGCTACGATCCGCCGCGCGGCGTCTACGGGAACTTCGGGCTTGGGCTCACGCGTGGCTACGTCATCAGCGTACCGCAATCCATCTATAACGCTGCCGGCGCTACGTGCAACTTTACGACCGGCGTCGGCTGCACCAATACCTTTATCGTGCCCGGTCCGAACTTTGACGGCAAATACAACGCCACCGTTCCCTACGCCAACGGCGCTTTGACGTTGGGGTATCGCCTCGCGCCCAAGAAGTACATCGAGCTCCTGGCGAACTATCAGGGGAACAACAACGCGTACTACCAGCCGGCGTTCGTAGAGCTCGACGGCCATCTTTCGTACCCGCTGAGCAAGAACTTCGCCATCATTGCCACGGCCAGGAACATTGCGGCGACGAATGCCGCGCCCTACGAGTCAGTTTACCCCATCAATCTGAATACGCTCGCACCGACGGTCGCCGGGCCGCTGTTTCCGCAGTACGGCATCCCCTACCCGACGCGCACGCTATTGCTGACGACGAACATCTCACTCTGATTGTCATGCTGAGCGTAGCTCGCGAAGCGAGCGAAGTCGAAGCACCGACGGCGCTTCGACTCCGGCCCTTCGGGCCTTCGCTCAGCGTGACAAACGCGGTAGCGACCCCGAGCTTGTCGATGGGACTAACGGAACTGCGCCGGCCATTCACTTTCGCTGGCTGGGTCGTCGCGCTGAGCGTAGCGCGCGCAGCGCTTGTCGGAGCGATCGCTGTGCTTGTCACCCTGAGCGGAGCGAGCGCAGCGAGCGGAGTCGAAGGGCAAACGGGACTTCGCGAACCGCTCCCGGTCGCGGTGGCAGTTGGCGCGAATCAGTTTCCGAACTTCAGCAAGCTAGCCGTCTCTCCGGACGGCAAACTCGTCGCCTACGCCGTCGAAAACGGCTCTCGCTTACTCGAACCGCGTCTGTCGACCGCGATCCTGTGGACGAAGTCCGGCGTTCCGGCCGGTTATCAAGGCTGCGACGTCTGGCTGACGGATTTGCAGACCGGCCACACGTCGAACCTGACCGGTGGACGCGGCTCGTCGTGGGCTCCAAATTGGTCGATGGGCGGCGAGAGGCTCGCGTTCTTTTCGGATCGCGACGGGCGCGCTCGGGTCTGGACGTGGGATCGGCGCTCGCAAGTGCTGCGCCGCGTCTCCTCCGCAGTCACTCACGGCCCGATTGCTGCCGAGCCGGACTGGGCTGACCGCGATCGGGCGATCTTCGCCCCGGTCGTACCGTCCGGCATGAGCCTCGCCGATGCGAACGAGTATTTCAATGCCTACCTCGAGACGAGGAATGGGCAAAGCGAAGTGTCACATTCGCCGGTGCGAGTCTATTTGAACGATCCTACGGAGCCCAATCACGCGCTCAAGTGGGCTCGCCTGCAAGGCTACGACGGCGCGCACAACGGCTACGCGTTCGACGACGGTCTGATCTCCGTCGGGAGCGGCGCGGTCACGCGGATCACGCGCAGATCATCCGCCGCCGAGGTTCTCGTCTCCGACGATCAGCGCTACCTCTTGCTCCAAACTCAGGTGGGGACGGCTGAAGACGCAAGCAATCAGGCGCTCTTCGATCTCTCCGTGCTCTCACTTCCGGGCGGCGCGCAGCGCTTCGTCGTCCGGAACGTTCCGATGGACACAAACGCCGCTTGGCAGCCGCATGCGGACGCCATCGAGTACACGACCGGTTCGCGTTTTCCGAACATGTCGACGAAGCTGCACGGCGAAATCGGGCAGACGTACGTGGTCCCCGTCGAGACCGGCGCACCCGTCAAAGTGTCGACCGGCGCGCATCCGCAGTTCGGCATGTATTCGGCTCAGATCGTTTGGAACGACGCCGGCACGCGGCTCTACCACATCCAAGCGAATCAGATTTGGCTCAACGACGTCGCTTCGAAGTCCGTTCGGCAACTTCCGATTCCGGCGACGCTCGAGGTCGGATCGGTTCTGCGAACATCCGCAGGACGTGTCTTCGAGCGCGAAAACGCGCTGTTTCTCATTATCCGCGACGGCAAGACCAAAAAGGAGGGAATCGCTGCGGTCGATATCGCGTCCGGAAGAGTCTTGGCCGAACACTTGAGCGATCAGCATGTGGGTGCGTTTCGGAATGCCCTGATCGCGGCGGCCCCTCGAACCGGCGCCATCGTTTTCGTCGCGGAGTCGAGCGCCAAGCCGCAGGACCTATGGGTCCTTGACAGTTCGCTGAAGCACGCGCGTCAGTTGACGCACCTCAATCCGGCGTTAGAACGGTACGCCTACGGGCGAGCGCAGGTGATTCACTGGAAGAATTGGGACGGCAAGACGATCGGCGGGACGCTCATCTATCCAACCGGCTACGTGTCGGGGAAGCGATACCCCACGATCATCTGTCAGTACCCCAGTTATCTCGGATCGAATTTCGTCAACATCTTCGGCGGCTTCATCAGCGACGTCGACAGCAATCTTCAACTCTACGCTACCAGGGGCTTTGCGGTCTTCGTTCCGGATTTTCCGACAGCCGGATTGGTTGATTCTACCAACGGGCACACGCTGAAGTGGTTGAACACGATGTTGGATTTCTTGATCTCGACCGGTGTTTCAGATCCGAAGCGCTTCGGTTTCGAAGGCGCAAGCGCCGGAGGGTTCACCGGACTTGCGTTAGCGACACAGTCGGATCGGCTTGCCGCCATCATCGACGATTCCGGTCCGCCGGATTACACGGCGATGTTCAGCGAGTTTTCGCCAAACGGCGACGCTTTTTACGTGAAGTCGAACGAAGAACTCCTGGGGACCCCTTGGAAGGATCGCGACCGTTATATCGCTATGTCGCCGTTCTACGCCTTCGACCGAATAACGACGCCGATCATGATCATGCAGGGTGGCGCGTCGACCTGGGTTCAGCAAAAGGAGGGCGACGAGACCTATGTCGGTTTGCGCGCCCTCGACAAAACGGTGCAGTACGTCCTGTACGCACGCGGGGGACATACGCGCGGAACGCTCGTCTACCCCGACGGCGTCGATTTCTGGAACCGCTCCATCGCCTGGTACGACCGCTTCCTCAAAGGGCATTGAGCTTCTTTTGGCACTTCGGCCTTCAACAGGCTCAGGCTGACATAGCGGCGTGACAAGAACCTGTCACGCTGAGCGGAGCGACCGAAGGTCGCGAAGTCGAAGCGCCGCCAGGACATGCGGATAGGTAATTCCCCGATGCGGCCGGCTCGCTTGAGCGCCCTAATGAGAGATGTTGATGCCCTTGGCTAGCCACGCGCTCGCTCGAATTCTCTATGCCCTGCTCCCGCTGGCGGCGTTGCTCGTCATCGCCAGCGCGGCACCGGTCCTCGCCGGGCCGCTTCCAGTTCGCGAATTCCTCGCTCTGCCGACTGTTCGTGACGCCGAGGTTGCCGTCAGCCCCGAGGGAGCACTCGTGGCCGTCCCGGTTTGCGATCCATTGCGCGCGTATGCCAAACCGCTTGCCAAGGATCAAATTCTCGCCGAGAGCGGAGCGATCGTCGCGGCGGTCGGCTGCGATCTGTGGATCGTCGATGCCTCGAGCGGCGCCAAACGGAACGTGACCGGCAAGCGCGGCGCCAATTGGGCGCCGTCGTGGTCTCCCGACGGCAAGACCGTCGCGTTCTATTCCGATCGCGACGGTTTCGCCCGGCTGTGGACGTGGAACCGAAACTCCGGCACGCTGCGACGAGTTTCTGCGGCGCCGATTCACTCGCTTCACGGCGCGGGTCTCTACGGAATTCCAAGCGGACCGGGGTGGAGTTCGGACGGGAAGCGGATCTTCACGCCGCTCGTTCCGGCCGGCGTGAGTCTGCGCGATGCGATCCAGCCGCCGGCAGCGGAAGGTTTTGACCGCACGTACGATCGCGAAGCCCGCGGACACGTGTTCAGCTACGATCCTCGCCAAAAACCCGGGAGCGGTTACGCGGGGAGGAATCTCTCGCTTGCATCCGATCTCGCCTTTGTTGACGTCGCCACGGGACGTGCGAACCGGCTCGTGCATCTTGCCGGCGGAACGTCTCAAAGCGCAGCGGTCCAATGGTATGCGCCGTCTCCGGACGGCAAGAACATCGCCGTCATCTTGCCGCGGGTCTCGGCGGCAGCCGATGCGTACTTGCCGCCCGCGACGCTCCGGATCGTCTCCTCGTCCGGCCATGTGACGTCGCTGGCTGAAAGCCACGCGATCGCCACCGCGGTGTGGTCGCCCGATAGCACGGCGATCGCCTACGAAACGCGCGACGTCGTCAACGGCGAATCAGATAGCGATCTGTACGTAGCGCGCTCGGACGGAGCGGGCGGAGCGCGGCGTATGATCCCGGCCGGGCACAAGCGGCTCGTGCTGCTCGCCTCGCTGTCGTGGGACGGCGCCGGGAAGCGTCTGTTCTTTTGCGCCGGAGGAGACAGAAACGGCGCCGGTTGGAGTATCTGGGAAGCAGCGGCCGACGGGTCCTCGTTGCGCGAGTATCCGGCTCCGGACCTGAACTTGATTGACATCGTGCCCTCGCGCGACCCCGGCGTCGCGTTGGTGCGCGGATCGCCGGGCTCGCTCGTCGTCTCCGGCAAAGACGGCGCGTCGAAGAAATCGGTGATCGCCGGCCTCGATCTCGGCACCGGCAAGATCGACGTACTGCGTCGCGAGGCCGACAGCGTCCGTCAAATTCAACTCGTCAGTCGCGACGCGTTTCTGCTCGTGCGCGAAGCGATCGATCGGCCGCCCGCGTATTACGCGGCGGATGCGTCGTTCAAGGCTCTGCGACCGCTCTTCGATTTCAACGGCGCGATCGCCGGCTCGTCGTTCGGCACCAGCCGTTTGATCGATTGGCAAACGAGCGCCGGCGATCGTCTTCACGGCGCCATTCTGTTGCCGGCCGGATACATCGAGGGGAAGCGCTATCCTACGATCGTCTATTTGTACGGAGACTCGGCACTCTCGAATCGGCTGAATGTCTTCGGGACCTACAGTACCGGGCCGCTCAACATGCAACTGTACGCCTCGCGCGGCTACGCGGTGTTGCTGGCGGATACGGTAACTCACGTCGGCACGACCGCGCAGGACATCGCAGACTCCGTCATTCCGGGCGTCGAGCGCGCGATCGCGCTCGGCATTGCCGATCCGGACCGCCTAGCCGTCATGGGCGGGAGTTATGGCGGATTTTCGACGATGGCCGTTATCGAACGCACGCACATGTTCAAAGCCGCCGTGGCCGACAAGTCGCCCCAAAACTGGACGTCCATCTACGGCGTGTTGCAAGAGGACGGCTCGGAGTTTAATACACGATTGGTCGAAACCGGCCAGGGCAAGATGGGCGGCACGCTGTGGCAATATCCCGATCGGTACACGGCAAATTCGCCGATCTTCGGGCTCGATAAGATAACGACGCCCTTGCTCTTGCTGCAAGGGAAGGTCGACCCGATCGTCCCGTTCACGGAAGCGCGCCAAGCGTTCGTCCTTTTGCGCCGGCTCGGCAAAGAGGTTACCTTGGTCGAGTACGACGGTGAAGGACACGGCGAACGTCTCTACGCCGACCAAGTGGATTACGTCGATCGCATCATCGACTGGCTCGATCGCCACCTGAATGCCGGCACCGCGCCGGCGGACGCTCGATGAAGGTATTTGCTCGATCCGGCGTCGGGCGCTACGTCGGAGAAGACCACCTCGCACTGGATTACTCGCCCGAACACGTCGCCGATTGATGGGAATTATTTCATGGTTCAAGCACTACACGTAAGACTCTCAACCGCACTGCTTGCAGTGGGTTTCATCCTATCGCAGTTGGTTTCGGCGCAAGGTGCGACGCCGCCGAGCATTCAGCGCTCGAAGCTCTATAAGACCAGCCGCGCGCGGCTCGCCATCGCTCGGGCCCGTGGCGACAAAGACTTTCGTGTCGTGATCGCAGCGGCGGACGGAAAGGCGAAATCGCTCGCCGCGGCGATCCTCCGAGCCGGCGGCAGAATCGAAACCGAGCTCGATGACGTCGATTTTCTCGACGCCGAAATCCCGCTCGGCGCGGTTGAGGCGATTGCATCCTCCGCCGACGTCGTCACAATCGACGCGGACGCCTCGATCACCACTCTGGACATAGATAAGGACGACAATGTCACGGTGGGCGACAACAACAATATCGCGCTGAGGGACAACAATGTCACGGTGGGCGACAACAACAATGTCACGCTGAGCGAAGCGAGCCCCGCAAGTGTCACGCTGAGCGAAGCGAGCGCAGCGAGCGAAGTCGAAGCGCCGACGGGACCCAACGGGCCAACTCCGGCTCCCTCGCCAACCGCCACTCCTGATACGCGTGAGCTGCCGCTGCTCGAGCCGTACTTGCCTGGCGGCGACATGGGGACGGACGCGTTCAAACGCGAGCACCCGACCTACGACGGCCGAGGCGTCACGGTCGGCGTCATCGACAGCGGCCCCGACTTTCTACTCCCGGAGCTGCAGCATGCCAAAGATCTGGCGGGTCACGACATCCGCAAGATGTACGACATGCGCGCCGAGGGCAACATCGACACGGATATTCCTGGTTACTCGGCGTGGATCAAGATGGATCGCATCGTCACCTCGACCGCCGGCAACGTCGTCGTCGATGGGACGACGTACCGAGTCCCGCACGACGGCACGTACCGTTTCGGTTTCATCACCAACAACGGTTACTTCACGTTCCACGACGCGATCGGCGATTCGAAGAAGAAGGAGCCGGTCCCATTATACGCCGTCCTCTGGGACGACAAGACCAACCAAGTTTGGGTCGACTCGAACAACGACAAATCGTTCGCGGAGAAGAAGCCGATGACCGACTATAAGGTCAACGGCGACTACGGAACCTTCGCGCGAACGCCGAAGGAGCCGGGGGCTCGGGATTCCGTCGGGTTCGTCGTCCAGACCGATCTCGCTCGGCACGCCGTCGCCGTAGAACTCGCGTCCGGCAGCCACGCGAGCGGGGTCGCCGGGACGATCGCGGGCGTCGGATTCCTCGGCGGAAAATTCGACGGCATCGCACCAGGCGCACGCCTGGCCTTCGACCGCGACGGTTCCGCGGCCGGGATCATCGAGTCGATCGCCCGTTTCATGCGCGACCCCGAGATCGACCTGGTCTGTGTCGAGATCATCAGCCCGCTTTCGTACGGTTTCCACGACGGACGCTTCACCGAGAGCATCATCTTCCAGCGGTTGGTTCGGCGCTACCGGAAACCGATCGTCATCCCGGGCAACAACCTCAAGGGGATGAGTCAGGTCAGCGAAGGCGGGATCCCCGAGGACGTGATGGCGGTTGGCGCCTACCAAAGTAAGGCCTCGTACCACAACGATGGGGACGTCGAGGTCAAGCAGCGCGACAACCTGCACTGGGTGTCCGGCTTCGGCCCGGCCGGCAACGGAGCGCTGCGGCCAAACTTCCTCGCGCCGTCGGGCTACGTGAGCCTTGGGCTCGGTTACGAATCCTTACCTGGACGCATCAAATTGCGCCCCGGTTACACCGTGTTCGGCGGTACCTCGCAAGCGACTCCGACCGCTTCAGCCGCGATCGCACTGCTGCTCAGCGCCGCGAAACAAGAGCATATGGAGCTCGCGCCGAGCGCGATCATCGCATCGCTCATGTCGACCGCGCGTTACTTGCCGAACATCCCGGCCTACGAATCGGGGACTGGGTTGATTCAAGTCGACCGCGCCTGGGCAGCTTTGCGCGCAGGTGAGGCGCACGAACCTCGCGTCACAGTGCAGGCGCCGGTTCGGACAGCGACGTCGTGGGCGTTGCCGACGCCGAATCGCGGCCCGGGACTCTTCGAACGCGAAGGCTGGCGCGCCGGGATGAGCGCAACGCGCACGCTCGATGTGAAGGGAACGGCGGCGGAACATCTCAGCGCCGAGATTCTCGGTAACGACGGAACCTTCTCGAGCGATTCCGCGCTCGACGTGGCGCCGGGTCGCGTCACGCACTATGCCGTCAAAATCGCGCCGCGCGCGAGCGGCGCGCACAGCGCGATCTTGCGCTTGCGCGACGCAAAGTCGCATCTCGTCGTCGCCGACACGCTCTTGACGATCGTCGCGGCAGACGATTTCACGGCGGGACGGCCACTCGAGCGCACGGTCAACATGGCGATGCCCGATCAGCAGAGCACGTTCGTTCGCGTCCCCGCCGGCTCGCAAGGTCTGGTTGTGACGCTCTCGATGAATGAGGACGCACCGTATACGGGGCTCCGAGTCTTCACACCCGACGCGGTCGACCCGCTGAACGTCTCGAACAATCTGCTCGTCTCGTTTCCGTTAGTCAAGGGGACCAAGCAGCTCGTTGTTCCCGCACCTCCGGCTGGGGTGTATGAAGTCGAGCTGCTCCGATCGTCGACGACCGCCCCGATCCCGGCCGACGCAAAGGTGGCCAAGGTCGACGTTTCGATCGCGCTCGTCAAGAACACGGTCACGTGGTCGGGTGGTGGCGCGCTGAACGTCAAGAACGAGGGAACTGCGTTCTCCGGTCTGCAGATCGAACGCGAAGAAGCGCAAGTGCAACGAAACATGGGGACGGTCCGCGCCGGTGGCCAGCAGGTGTACGAAATCAAGGTTCCCGCGAATGCGGTGCGCCTCGCTGCGAAACTCGAGTATCCGAGCGCCACCGATGTCGATCTCTATTTGTTCGACTGCAGCAAGAAATGCATGATCGTCAACAAGTCGGCGTGGTACGGCGGGCCGAAGTCCCTCATTTGGGATCGTCCAGCCGAGGGCACGTGGAAGATCGTGGTCGACGGCTATCGCGCGTCGAGGAACGGTACGCCCTTCGGTTTGACGACCTATCTCATGCCGGGTCCGGGCCCGAAACCCGCCGGCAGCCGAACGATGGCCACGATCTCGGTTTTGGGGAACGCGCCCGGCGTCTACTATAATGAAGGCGGCGTCGGCCGCCTCCCCGAGAAGCCCGGCCTAATACCCGTCCCCCTGGCTTCCTTTGAACTCCCGTCACGCTAAGCTCAAGCTGTGTCACGCTGAGCGAAGCGCCGAAGGCGCGGAGTCGAAGCGCCGCCGGAGCTTCCGGTTGAAGCACGCCATTCTAAGGACGATCGTCTTCGGGTTCCTGACCGTTCTGTTGTGCGCTACCGGTCGTCCGACGGCGGGCAGCTCGCCACCGGCCCGTTGCACGCAGCACGCCGTCCTCAACGACTACGAACGGCGCGGCTTTATCTCCGCCGCGATGGGCGATCGAACGACCTTCTCCGTCGAGCTGCTCGCCGCCGAGGATTGCGCGGGAGCGGTTCGCCGAGCGCTGCCGGCCCTCGCGGCGGAGATTCGATTTAGCGACGATAAGGTCGGCTACTTCCGGGTCGACGTCTCGAAAGAACATCTGCTCGCGTTGCTGGATATTCCAGGCCTCGCCGAAGCGCTTCTCTACACGCCGCGCTACCATTACTACTACGACGACCCGTCGCTCGCCCCGGGCGCCATACGACGGCCCGAACCGGTGCCAACGATCGCGCTGCCGTATCCGACGGTCGCAACTTCATTACCGAAAGACGGCCCGTACTTCGCCGCTGCTGAAGCGGGCCTCACCGCTTTTTGGAAGGAGCATCCGGACGCCGACGGCCGCGGCGAGCGAATCGCCCTGATGGATCAAGGCGTCGATCTGCTGCATCCCGCCCTGCAACTGGGAAGGGCGGCGAACGGAACGCTGGTTCCAAAGGTTGCGGATTTCTCGGTCGTTACGAGTCCCAGCGAAGACGCCGGCTGGGTGCAATTCGGCGACCCGATCGCGACGAAGGGCGCTACGTTTTCGGCTGCGGGTCGCGACTGGAAAGCGCCCTTTGACGGAACCTTCCGGTTCGGAATCTTCAGCAAGCACGTGGTTCTCGTCGGCAGCCCCGGCGTGCCGCCCGACCCGTTAGACAAGAGCATCTCGCTCTCCGTCGGCGTGTTGTGGCACGAGCCGAGCGGTCGGGCGTGGGTCGATACCGACGGCGACGGAGATTTCAGCGACAATCGCGCCTTGACCGACTACGCGCTGAATCACGCGATCGATTGGTTCGGTTCGCGCGCCGCAGGTGAAGACAACCGCATCCCGTTCGCGGCGAAGATCGATCGCTCGCGACATGCCGCCTTTCTCACGATCGCTCACGGGCCGCACGGTGTTTTAGCTGCGGGACCAGCAGCCGCAAATCGGTTGAGCGGCGGACTCTACGACGGCGCCGCGCCGAGTTCGCAGCTCGTCGACGTGCGACAGCCCCCGACCGAGGACGAGAATCTTGCATCGTGGTTAGGCGCCTTCGCCCGTCGCGACGTCGATGTTGTCAATCGTTCGGGCCGCCTCGCCGTTGCTCAGGATATCGGAGGCGTCGATTTCCCTCGCCACGTGTTGGAACGCGCCGTGCTCGCCTACGATAAGCCTTTCGCATGTTATTGCAACGCGGTGAACATGCTCTACGTCCTCGATTACCAAAACCCGGCGATGCTGCGGCGCAACCGGCAAATTCCACCCCCATACGCCGAGACGATCAACGGCGGCCTCGTCGACACTGCCGCTCCGTTCCCGCCGGATGGTCTCGTCAACACGATCTTGGCGCCGTCGGCTTCGATTATCCTCGCGTCTCGCTATATGCCGTTCACGATCCCCGATAAAAGCGGGAGAGAGCGCGTAGCCGGCTTTACCGATGTCTTTGAGCCTTCGGCTCCGGCGGGATATGCGATCGGCGCGAACCCCTCGCCGACGATTCCCGTCGTTAGCGGCATCTTGGCCGATTTGATCGGCGCCGCGAAACGCGATCGCGTTCGCTACAACGCCGTGCGCTTGACGCAGGCGCTGTTCCTCAGCGCCGTCCCGGTTCGCGGATTCAGCGCCTCGCGACAAGGTTTTGGACTCGTGAATGCGGCCGCCGCTTGGCATCAACTCGTCAGCATGGCGGCGGTCGACGATCCGAAGAGCCGGACGCTGACGTCCTTCTCGGCACAGCGCATCATCGACGGCCGCTTGAGTGACATCCAGGGCTTCCATATTGAAGCGTGGCGTTCGAACGCGATCTCGCGTGGGGTCGTCTTCATTACGAGACACGGCGGCTATTCGGCCGGCCGGCGCTATCGCTTGGCGTTGCGGGGCGATGCGGGCGTCGTGAAATTGATCGATCGCGATGCCGTTTTCGTCGAAGGGCGGCCGGCGCGCGTGCGTTTCGAGGCGAACGTCGCACCGGATTATCACGTCACGTTCATTGCGGTCGTCGACGCGAAGAGCGGCACGGTCATGTACGAGGTCCCGATCTCGACACGAGCGGCCTGGATTCCTCAATCCGCCGCGCAGGGCATCGAAGACTACCGAAGCGCGATTCCTCCGCGCAGACTGGAGCGGCATTACGTCTACGTCGGCAGCGACGTGCAGGCGCTGCGATTTGTGATGAAGATCCCCGACGTCGGGCCGTGGAGAATCTCGGCTCGCGGAATGCCGGGCTTGAGGGTCGACCGTGTCAACGACGCAAGCGGAGAAACGCCCCCCACAACGGCGGACGCCGCGCATCACGTTGGGCCGCTGCAGACTTTCGCGTCGCTCGTTCCAAATTCGGAAAGCGGACTTCGGCAAATCACCTGGGAGAATCGGGGACGTCCCGAATACGAAACGCAGTACGATCCTCCGGCGCCGGACGTCCCGATAACAGCCTCTTTGCGGGTCACGAAGTACGCCGTGGCCTTCACGCCCGGCGCGGATCTTCGCACAGTGCGCGCGACGAATAAATTGGCCGAGATCGAAGGCAAGGTCGAACTTTATGACGCGCAACTCGCCGTTTCCGACCTCGCAGGTTCCGATGCGCATGCGATGGCGGTCGAGCGCCGCACCTTGGCGGCAGGCGTGAGCCAATGGCGCGTCAAGATTTCGCGCTCACCCGGTGAGACCTCGCCGGCTGACGTGTTCGTATTGAATTGCACGAAGAGCGGCGACTGCCCGGTGGTCGCGCAGCAATCGCTGAGCGCCGGTGACGCAACCCTCGCCGTCGACGATCCCGGGCCGGGCGAATGGCGCATCGTCGTCCGCGCTCGAAACGCCACGCACCGCGAGCAAACCTATCGTCTTCAAGAGGCGCTCCTGACGCCTGCCGCGGCTTCGGTCGCGCAGCCGGTTGCCAAACACGCCGCGGGCGAATCGTGGACGGTCGATCTCCCGCCGCCCGATGGAACTGCGCGCTACGCGGCGTTTCGAATCGCCGGTACGCCGGGAAGCAAGCCGGACGACAGCTTGCGCATCGCCGTGACGTCGCTTGACGGGAAGGGCCCCTAAGTTGGTGAGTGCCGCCGCAGGGTCTGTTGGGTTGCGAGTGGGCTTGGTTGCAGAGGGCGTGAACGGGGATATGTAAAAGAATATTGTTGCATGAATCGGCCTCGCGCTCATAGTTCGCTTGACCTCGAGAAACTCGCAAAAGAGGCCGCAGATGGAGCGCGGCGGCGACTCGCTTTAGAGTTGAGCGGGGATGATCGACGTTTCTTGCGGCGCTGCCTTCACGAGATTCGCGAAAGGCGCACTCGGGCTGACGGCAGCGCGGATCGCCAGCGTCTAACGTAGTTCAGGGGCTCTCGCGAAAACCGGTTCTCATTACCGTCGCAGGCGCTAACGGCTGTGGGAAGAGCAGTTTCTCTCGGCTTCTCTCTGAGCGCACCGGGATCCGCATCCTTGATCCGGATCGTCTTGGAGAAGCGAATGCCGCGGTGAACTTGAGGCCCTTTACGGAGGGCCGCAAGATGTTTCGTCTCGTTGAATCGGCGTTAGAATCCGGCAAACCGTTCGGCATTGAAACGACACTTTCAGGCCGGACGATATTCCACACGATCCGTCAAGCACGTATTCTTGGATACGAAATCGCACTCATGTACATCGGCACACAAAACGTAGAGACGAACTTAGCGCGCATTGCTCTTCGTGTGCGGTTGGGTGGCCACGATGTCGCCGAGGTCGATGTGCGCCGCCGGTTTAAGCGAAGTTTTGCAAATCTTCCCGAAGCGATGAAACTGTCCGACTTTACGGTCTTAATCGACAACGACTCCGATGTTCCCGGATTGGAGTTTCAACTATTGGCCATTGACCAGGTCGGTCAATCCGAGGTATTTGGGCCTCTTCCAGCCTGGGCTGGCGAACTCCAGATTCCCGCGAGAGATCTCAAGGAGCGGCAGTAATCTCTCGTAGGTGTTCCGCGGATTCGTCGATCCGAAGCGGCTCGGGAAAGAGGCGACACCCCTTCGCTACACCGGCGAAGGCAACGTGCTCAGCGGCAACGCGAACCAGATCGACCTCGGGGATCGCATGCTGGCCTGGTTCGCCAAGTACCTGTCCCCCTGAGTGGCCCCGGAGTCGAGCCCGCTGCCGGGATTAGGTGGTTCCCCCATGCGCCCGGCGTGACTGGCCGGGCACAATAGGGTATCCATGATCGATCCCCAAGCACGCGCTTTTCTTGCGAGCGGCGTTTCCTATTACCGGCTGGCACGTTTGGAAGAAGCGCAAGTCGCCGGGGAGGCTGCGCGCGACCGGTCGAGGACTCAAGGAGACGCGGATGCGTTCTTCGATGCGACGCTCTTGCTGGCGAAAACGTACGACCACCGTTACGACAACGAGCGATCCGTCGCGCTCATCGAGCAAGCATTATCGGGCGACTGGGACGCAAGCGATCCCCGTATCATACGAATCGCTGCGTTCGGATCACAAGCGCTCACCATCGTCGGGCGTCCCGCGGATGCGGTCGGGCTCTTGGATCGTGTCGGCAAGCGCATCCGGTCGTTTGCGCCGCGAGATTTGCCGCTCTTACTTGCCGCTCGCGGCTACGCCGAGGTGCGACTGGGTTCGATACCCGCGGCGCTCAACGACTATGCTTTGGCGGCGACCTTTGAAGCGACCGACATGGCGCGTCAAAACTATCATCACAACGCGAGCGTAGCGTTGGGGGAAGCCGGCATGTTGCCGGAGGCGCTTTTGCAGTCCGAACGGGCATTCGCGGCGTATCCGACGGCGGCAGACTCGTGGGTCGGGCATATGGACTGTTCTCGAGCCTGGTATCTCCTTCAGTCGGGTCGTCTCGCGGAAGCAAGGTTCCACCTCGAACGTTCGCTGCAAGTTGAAAAGCCGTACCCGATTAGCTTGGGGCGGCGGACGGCCGTTGCGGCGACGCTCGGACGTCTCATGCGGGATACGCAACTTGAGGAGCTCGGCGAAAGCGTCATCAACTGGGTAGCGACCGCCGGATCCGAAGGTCACCGCATCGGTCCGATTGCCGTGGCGTCCCACAACTACTATGTTGGGCGCGGCTTGCTCGATGAGGCCCGCAGTCTGCGGGACCGCGTCCTGAGGCGGCTGCGCAACGCCTTCGGCGCGTGGTGGTTCCTGTACGAAGTCGTCGTCCACGGTGGCGACGACGAGCAAGAGCAGGCGATTCGTTTGCTTTCGGAAACCAACGACTCCCACCCGATGGCGCGCGGTTTCAGGTGTATGGCGTCGTCCATCGAGTCGCGAAGAGCGGGCCGAGTACGCGAATCGATCGCCCTGGGGCGCGAAGCCGAAGGGATCTTCAGCGGCTCCGGAATGGCCCTTCACGCCGCGACTGCAATGCGGCTCTCGGGCAGGCGACGCCAAGCCGACGAGCTGCTGCGGCAGTGCCAAGTGCGAATTCGCGGCTCGGAACTGGGGCGCCACGACCCTGTGAAGGGCGACGCTCGGCTAACGAATCGGCAGAATGAGGTTGCCCAATTGGCCTCTGCGGGGCTTGCCAACGCGCAGATTGCGGAGAACCTCGGCATCTCGCTCAGCACCGTGGAGCAGCATCTCGCCGCCGTTCGAGCGAGGCTCAACGTTGGAAGCCGAACCGAGTTCCGGACGGCGCTCATGTTGCGGTGATCGATCCCCAGGCGCGAGCATTCTTGCGGGAAGGCGCTTCCTACACCGACCGAGCGCGACTTGAGGAAGCTCGCGTCGCGTTGGAGGTGGCTCGACAAAGATCGTCGGTTGAAGGGGATGCCGATTGTTTCTTCGACGCCACGCTCGCCCTCGCCAGAGTTCACAACAGTCGCTATTGCAACGAGCGCGTCTTGGGGCTCACCGACGAACTCTTAATGAGTTCCCATTATTCCGATAATTCGCGGCTGATGCGAGCTTCTTTGAGAAGGGCGTTCTCCTTGACGGATATAGGACGCGCCCAAGATGCCCTTGATCTTCTGACTTCGGCAGCAAAGCGGACGGAGGCCTTCGCACGCCGAGATCTTCACGAGTTCCTTCTAGCACGCGTCTACGCCGAGACGCGACTCGGCTTGCTCTCGCCGGCGCTCTATAATTCAAACCTCGCCACCACATTCGACGTGCCGGCCGAAGACATTCAAATATTTCATCACAACATGGCGATGGCGCTGGGCGAATCCGGGCTACTGCGCGAGGCGCTTTCGCACTCGGATCGAGCACTGGCAGCGGTCAGGGGCTCGTCGCGATCTGCGTGGGTTGCACACGTAAATGCTTCTCGCGCCTGGCTCTTGTTGCAAGGCGGCAGGCTCGAAGAAGCGCGCTCATACCTCGACATCGCGCTGCTGGAGCGTACGCTAACGCCCGTGACGTTCGGCCGGCGCGGCGCGGTAGCTGCGATGCTGGCGCATTTGACGAAAGACAAAAAACTCGAGAGCGCCAGTGATGAGGCGTTTGAATGGGTGACTTCGGGCGGCGCCGAGGACTATCGCCTCGGGCCGATGGCGGTCGGATGTCATGCGCTCTTCGTCGCACGCGGCCTGATGAATGAAGCGCGAACGCTGCGGGAAAGGATCTTGAGCAATCTGCGCTGCGTTTTCGGGATGTGGTGGTTCCTGTATGAAGTCGTCGCACACGGCGATCGAGACGAACGCGAGTACGCCACAGCTTTACTATCTGGGTCGAGCGACGCGCAACCGATGGCGCGCGGTTTCAGGTGTATGGCGTCGGCCGTCGAGGCGCGAAGAGCGGGCCGAGTACGCGAATCGATCGCCCTGGCGCGCGAAGCCGAAGCGATCTTCAGCGGCTCCGGAATGGCCCTTCACGCGGCGACTGCAATGCGGCTCTCGGGCAGGCGACGTCAAGCTGACGAGCTGCTGCGGCAATGTCAAGCGCGAATTCGCGGCTCGGAACTGGGCCGTCACGACCCCGGGAAGGGTGATCCCCGCCTGACGAAGCGGCAGAATGAGGTTGCCCAATTGGCCTCTGCCGGACTAGGTAACGCGAAGATCGCAGAAAGCCTCGGCATTACGCAGAGTACGGTGGAGCAGCATCTTGCAGCTGCACGAGCCCGACTCAATGTACGGAATAGAGCCGAGTTCCGCCAGGCGCTCGACTTAAGCCAACCTTAAGATAGACGGAGTTTCTAGGGGTGACCGGCTGAGAATGGTCGCCGGTGCCGCCTTCTGCCATACTGGCCGCGTGATGACGGCGGAGCCTATCGTCGAGGTTCACCGCGGGCCTTATGTGGAGTCGGTCCATTCGTTCGCCGCGTGCGTCGCCGAAGCGGAAGGCGACGTACGCGAAACGATTGGGGACGTCGATCGCGCCTACCCCATCCGTTCGCTCGCCAAGCCGTTCATCGCCGCCGAGTTCGTGCGCAGCGGCGCCGTCGACGCGTTCGATTTCGGCGAAACGGAAATCGCTTTGTCCGCTGGGTCGCACGACGGCGAACCGATCCACGTTGCAGCGGTCGGTGCAATGCTCGAACGCCTGGGGTTGGACGAGAGCGCGCTGGAGTGCGGCCCCGCACTCGAAGGAAAAGTCGTCGTCGGTTCGCCGCTCGCGAACAACTGCTCCGGGAAGCACGCGGCGCTTCTAGCGATGTGCCGGCATTACGAATTGCCGACACACGCATATCTCGAGCCGAGTCATCCCCTCCAGCGGAAACTCATTCCGCGTCTCATGATGGACTTTGGACGGGATCCGGCGATAACGGGGTTGGCGATCGACGGCTGCGGGTTGCCGATCTTCGGCGCGACGCTCAAACAGATCGCGCTCGCCTACGCTCGATTCGGATCGTCGAACGAGCACGCCGTCCGCCGCGTTCGGAGCGCGATGGCCTCCCGTCCGGAATATGTTGGTGGATCGCGCAGCAACCTCGACACGAGCGTCATCTCGGGCAGTGGCGGTCGCGTGTTGGGAAAGATCGGCGCGGAAGGGCTTCATGCCGACGCGCTGGTGGGCTTCGGCATCGGACTCGCGGTCAAGGTGCTGGACGGAAACTCCCGAGCGCTCCCGCCAATTGTCATTCGTCTCGTGAATCGCCATGCGGAACCGATCGGACGGGATCCCCGCTGGCTCGAGTCGGTCGGCGGATCCGAGATTCGTAACGCCGCCGGAACCATGGTCGGCGAGATTACCTCATCAGAGAAACGACGTTCCTAAACAGGAGATGAAGATGTCACCACAGTTCCTGCGTACTCTTTCAACGCTTGCTCTCGCCCTTTCAATGATCGCGACGAACTTCGCGATGGCGCAGGCGCAAACGTCCGGCGCTTACACGCTCGAGGTTCGTGTCTCGGGCGATCAGGGAGCCGCGGTCTCCAACGCTGCGGTAACCGTCTCCGGACCGGTGAAAAAGTCGGGAAAAACCGACGCCTCGGGCGCGTTCAAAGCGAGCGGTTTGCCGGCGGGCGACTATCTCGTTTCGGTGACGGCCGATGGCTACGTGGGCGCGACGCGCGACGTGACTCTGAATTCGAACGCCGTTTCATCATTCGGTCTCCTTCAGATTTCGCAGACGAGTCTCACCCAAATCGGGCGCGTCGAAGCGAAGCCGGTCGATCAGCGTCTGAACCTTTCGACGAGCGCGCAAAATATCGTCACATCCGATACGTTTCGCGATCAAGGCGAAACGCAGATCACGCACGTCTTGAACGAAGTGCCGGGCGTCCAAGTGGTTGCCTCAAGCAACCTGGGTAACGCCAACCCGGCTCAGCCCGTCTTCGTCTCGGTGCGCGGTTCGTTTGCGTATGAGACGGCCACGTTCATCGACGGCCACCGCATCGCGTCCGGCACCACGGGGGTCTGGTCTCCGCGCTACCTTGCCCCGGCGCTTTTGCAGGACGTTGAAGTCGTTCGAGGTCCGGGCGCCGAGGTGCCGCAGGTGATCAACGCCATCAACGGTTCGGTGAACTTCAAGACCCGCGAACCCAGCCGTCAGTTCAGCGGTATCGTGTCGTACGGCACCGACGGCTACGGAGGGGACTTCTTCAACGCCGCGTTTTCCGGCACGACGCTGAATGGAAAACTCGGCTACGCCGGTGGATACGCCGTGCTCGGCAACCCCGGGATCGGGAACTTCGACCCGCAACTGTTCCTTCCGAATGGTTGGGAATTGAACGGCAAAGTGGTCAGCGGCGTCAACATCGCGCCCACACCGGTTGCGGGCATCAACAATTCACAGAATCCCGCCGCCACGACGCTGCTGACCTGTTGCGTCTACGACGATTCTTTCCTGACGAACCGCGCAGAACTCGGCAAGCTGCGCTGGAACTTCTCACCCGTCACCTCATTGACTGCGTGAT
>Ga0307477_10000216_pt1 | contig 80112 bp, 79 predicted proteins | sample atmos_gasesECM2C_FD_203316 | JGI IMG/M metagenome (GOLD analysis project Ga0307477, IMG submission 203316) | Hardwood forest soil microbial communities from Morgan-Monroe State Forest, Indiana, United States - atmos_gasesECM2C_515 | ecosystem: Environmental > Terrestrial > Soil > Temperate...
CTCGCCCCGCCGCGCCGCCAGCAGGCGCCGGGCGCGCAACGAGAACGTGCGCGGCTCGGGGAACCCTGCCGCGCACATCACCGCGAACTCGAGCAGGTCGACGCCCGAGTGGAACTCGCGCGGATGGGGAACCCGGAACGGGTCGGGGTCCCGGTACAGGTCGAGGCTGGGCACAGGGGTGAAGCCCACGCCGTCGTCGAGCACCGGCCACGGCTGACCCGAGAAGACCTCGACCGAGTGCCCGAGCGCCACGAGCTCCCGGGTCAGGTAGCGGGTGTAGACGCCCTGGCCGCCGCAGCGGGGGTTGCCCCGGTACAGGAGGTAGGCGATGCGCAGCCCACCGGTGCGGGCGGGGGCGGCGGGGCGGGGCGGGGGCACCTCGATGCGGGTGGACAGCTCCCACGACCGGCGGATCTCGGCCACTCGCCGCCAGGGACTCTTAACCACGCAGGAGTCCCCCCGGGCCGACCATGGCCGGTCAGCCTCGCCCGGATCGCTCCTCGTGCGCAAACGGTCGACAAACGCGGCGCCCGAACGCAGCGCCCGAGCGGCGACCCATGACGGGGCCGGTCCACGCGCCGAAGCGCAAACGCGCGACACCCCTCCGGTAGCGTTGACGGCAGCGGCACCCGCATCTCGCCGCTCGAGGAGCGCCCACCGATGGCCGTCGAGATCCTGCACCTTTCGAGCGTGGTGAAGAGCGCGCTCGTCGACCGGGACGGGGACAAGCTCGGCAAGGTCGAGGACCTCATCGTCCGGCTCGGGTCGGCCCCCCATCCCCCCGTGGCGGGCGCCGTGGTCCGCATCGCCCGCCGCCAGCTCTTCGTTCCCATGAGCCAGATCGCCGACCTGCGCCCCGGCCGGGTGCAGCTCGTGGGCGACCATCTCAGCCTGCAGCGCTTCGACCGGCGCCCGGGCGAGCTGCTGCTCGCCAAGGACCTGCGCGCCCGGCACCTCATCAACCTGCGAGGCGCCCGCCTCATCCGAGCCAACGAGATCGAGCTCGCCCGCGTCGGCGGATGGTGGGAGGTGGTCGGGGTCGACCCGAGTCCCCGGGCCGCGCTGCGGCGCCTCTTGCCGCGCGCCCTCGGGCCGCGGATCCCCGCCGGGAAGATCGTGGACTGGGCGTCCATCGAGCCGTTCGTGAGCCACGTCCCCACGGCGCGGCTGCGCATCCCCTACCGCAAGCTCGCCCGGCTGCACCCCGCCCAGATCGCCGACCTGGTCGAGCAGGCCTCCCACGAAGAGGGCGAGGAGATCATCGAGGCGGTCGGCCAGGACCGCGAGCTCGAGGCCGACGTGTTCGAGGAGCTCGACCCCGAGCACCAGATCGAGTTCGTCCGCAGCCGCTCCGACGACGAGGCGGCCCGGCTCCTCGCCACCATGGCCCCCGACGACGCGGCCGACCTCATCATGGAGCTCGAGCAGGAGCGCCGCCTACCGGTGCTGCAGAAGCTGCCGCAGCCCACCCAGCGCAAGGTCCGGGCGCTACTCAACTACAACCCCGAGACGGCGGGCGGGCTCATGATCCCCGACTTCGTGTACCTGCCCGACTCCACCCTGGTGCGCGACGTGCTCGAGGCCATCCGCACCAGCAAGGCGCCGCCCGAGGCACTGGGGGTGGTGTTCGCCCGAGGCGACGACGGTCGGGTGAGTGGATCGGCCTCGGTGGTGAGGCTCGTCCAGGCCCCGCCCGGCGCCACGCTGGCCTCGGTGGTGCGCCCCAACCCCGCCCACGTGCACCCCGACTGGGACCTGCACGCCGTGACGCGCAAGATGACCGACTTCAACCTCACCGTGGCGCCGGTCATGGACGAGCAGCACCGCACACTGGTCGGGGTGATCACCGTGGACGACGTGCTCGAGATGCTCCTGCCCACCGGGTGGCGCCGCGACTTCGGGATGGCCACGGTCGAGGAGTAGCCGGCCACCGGCTACCGCAGGGCTACCGGCCGGCGCGTCCGACCAGGTAGGATGACCTCACAGCCGCCGCGTCCGTCCCATGCACGGCAAACCAGGTGCGCTGCGTCCGCTCGAAGCGATCGCGGCGAGTCCGGCGCCCTACCGGACGTCACCGATTTTCGGACGCGGCCCGGAGGGACACACAAAGGAGCAGCGCTGCACGCTGACCCGTCGCCACGACGAATCATGCGCGCACGCCACCAGGCAGGACTGACGCCGCTGGGCTGACCCCGGGGCCGCCTGCGTCGTGGCGTGTGCGCGCTGCATGCACGCCTACGACGCCGGCACCGTCGGGAGGTCCAATGGCCGAAGAGGCCCTGCACACCGAGGAACACGGCTCCGCCGTCCTCGACGAGGCGCACCTGGGCGACATCCAGGGCGCCTTCGGCACGCTCCGGCAGCACGACGACGCGCCGCGCCGCTCGTGGCGGGGGCGGCTGCTCACCCTTCTCGCCATCCTCGGGCCGGGCATCATCGTCATGGTCGGCGACAACGACGCGGGCGGCGTCGCCACCTACTCCCAGGCCGGCCAGAACTACGGGATGAGCCTGCTGTGGACGCTCCCCCTTCTCGTCCCGGTGCTCATCGTCAACCAGGAGATGGTGGTGCGCCTCGGGGCGGTCACGGGTGTCGGACACGCCCGGCTCATCAACGAGCGCTTCGGCAGGTTCTGGGGCTTCTTCTCGGTCGGCGACCTGTTCGTCCTGAACTTCCTCACCATCGTGACCGAGTTCATCGGGGTGAACCTGGCGCTGCAGTACTTCGGCGTGAGCGAGTACATCTCGGTGCCCTTGGCGGCGCTCGGCCTCGTGGCCATCACCGCGAGCGGGAGCTTCCGCCGGTGGGAACGCTTCATCTTCGTGTTCATCGCCGCCAACTTCCTCGTGATCCCCCTGGCGGTGTTCTCGCACCCCCACGGCCCAGACGTCCTGCACGGCTTCGTCGTCCCCGGGGTGCGCAGCGGGTTCAACTCCACCTCGGTGCTGCTCGTCATCGCCATCGTCGGCACGACGGTCGCGCCGTGGCAGCTCTTCTTCCAGCAGTCCAACATCGTGGACAAGCGCATCACGCCGCGCTGGATCAACTACGAGCGCGCCGACACGATCATCGGGTCGTTCGTCACCGTCATCGGAGCGAGCCTGCTCATGATCATCGTGGCGTCCGCCCTTACGGGGACCCCGCTGGCCGGCAAGTTCACCGACGCGGCGGGAGTGGCGCACGGCCTGACGCGCTACCTCGGCCACGGGTCGGGCGCGCTCTACGCCATCGTGCTGCTGAACGCCTCGCTCATCGGCGCGGCGGCGGTCACACTGTCGACGTCGTACGCGTTCGGCGACTTGTTCGGCATGCGCCACTCCCTGCACCGGCGGGTGCGGGACGCCAAGTTCTTCTACCTGTCGTTCGCGGGCATCGTCGCCCTGGCAGCCGGGATCGTCCTCATCCCGGGCGCGCCGCTCGGCCTCATCACCACCGCGGTCCAGGCGCTGGCCGGGATCCTCCTACCGAGCGCCACGGTGTTCCTCGTGCTGCTGTGCAACGACCGCGGCGTCCTCGGGCCGTGGGTCAACCGACCGTGGCTGAACGTCGTGGCGACCGTGATCGTGTCGGTGCTGTTCGTGCTGTCGCTCATCCTCATGACGACCACCGTCTTCCCCCATCTGAACGTGGGGATCCTCCTCGTCGTGCTGGCCGCCGTGCTCGTCGTGGTGCTCGGCATCGCCGGGGCGCTGTACGCGCGCTCGCTCGCGGGCCGGGCCGAGCGGTTCGACGAGCTGCGCGGTCGACGCGAGAACTGGCGCATGCCGCCCCTCGCGCTGCTGGAGCGACCCCCGTGGTCGCGGGGGCGCATCCTCACCCTGTACGCCATGTACGGCTACGTCGTCCTCGCCGTGGTGTTGCTGCTCGTCAAGGCGATCCAGCTGGGGCTGCACCCCGGGACCCACCACTGAGAGGCGCCAGCTGAGAGGGCCGGGCCGAGGGACGCCTGGCCGGGCGGCGGAACGGGGCGGTACCGTCGAACGAGTGGACCTCACATATCCACCCGAGGCCGAAGCGTTCCGCAAGGAGATCCGCGGCTGGCTGGAGGACAACCTGCCCCAGGGGTGGTTCGAGCCGGGGTTCCGCCTCCGAGGAGCCGAGCGCAAGGCGTTCAACGCCGAGTGGGTCAAGAAGCTCCACCAGGGCGGTTGGATCTGCGCGTCGTGGCCCGAGGAGTACGGGGGCAAGGGCCTGTCGCTCATCGAGCAGGTGGTGCTGGCCGAGGAGTTCGCCCGCGCCGATGCCCCCGTGCGGGCGGATTTCTTCGGGGACACCCTCGTCGGGCCGACCATCTTGCAGTGGGGCACGGAGGAGCAAAAGCGCGAGTTCATCCCGCGCATCCTGTCCGGCACCATCTCGTGGTGCCAGGGTTTCTCCGAGCCCGACGCGGGCAGCGACCTCGCCTCGCTCAAGACGCGGGCCGTGCGCGACGGGGACGAGTGGGTCGTCAACGGCCAGAAGGTGTGGACCACCCAGGCCCAGTTCGCCGACTACATCTTCCTCCTCGCCCGCACCGACCCGGAGGCCGAGAAGCACCAGGGCATCTCCTATCTCCTCGTCCCCATGAAGCAGCCCGGGATCGAGGTGCGCCCCATCACCCAGATCGACGCGTCGGCCGAGTTCAACGAGGTGTACTTCACCGACGCGCGCTGCCCCACGGCGAACGTGGTGGGAGGGGTGAACAACGGCTGGAAGGTCGCCATGACGACCCTCGGCTTCGAGCGCGGCGCGTCGTCCACCACCGGCCACCGGCGGTTCCAGAAGGAGCTCGACCACGTGATCTCCGAAGCCCACCGCACGGGCAAAAGCAGCGACCCGCGCGTCCGCCAGGGGCTGGCGCGTGCCTGGTCCACGGTGAAGATCATGCAGATCAACGGGTACCGCAGCCTGACCGACGCCCTGCACGGCACCCACCACGCGGCCAAGTTGGGCACCATGCACAAGATGTTCTGGTCCGAGTACCACCAGGAGGTCATGGAGCTCGCCCTCGACATCCTCGGCCTCGAGGGCCAGGTCCTCACCGGACGCCCGGCCGACGCGGTCGGCGCCGCGGCGCGGCGCGGCTCGACCGACTACCCGGTGAGCGAGCTCCAGTCGTCGTTCTTCTTCAGCCGCTCCGAGACGATCTGGGGCGGCACGGCCGAGATCCAGCGCAACATCGTGGGCGAGCGCCTGCTCGGGCTGCCCAAGGAGCCCAAGCCGCCCAAAGCGTCCTAGAACCGCCCGGTCCCGGGCGCCCGCGGGCTCGTCCGCCCCGGGCCGGGTCAGGCGACGCCCAGCTCGGTGCCCGGCTCCGCCCCGTCCACCCCGGCCGGCATGGCCTCGGCCCGGCGATGCTCGTTCCGGTGCCGGAGCTGGGTGAGCGCCGAGGCGATCACGGTGGCCCCCGCTCCCACGAGCAGCGCCACGCGGGGGCTCGAGGTCTGCGAGATCCAGCCCACCAAAGGGGCGCCGATGGGCGCCGTGCCGAGGAATCCGATGGCGTACAGGGCCATGACGCGCCCGCGCATGGTGGGCTCGACCCGCAATTGAATGGTGGCGTTGGCGGTGGCGATGAAGGCGATGGACAACGCCCCCATGACCACGATCAACAGGGCCGCGCTCGTCAGGGTGGGCGAGAGCGCCACCGCCGCGATGAGCACCCCGAAGGCCATGCCGATCGAGGTGAGCCGGTGGATGTTGGGCCTCCCCCGGTTGGCGACCACCAGGCCACCCACCACCGCGCCTCCCGCCATGAGGGAGGTCAGCACCGCCAGGGTGCCGGCTCCCCCGTGGAAGGTCTCACGCGCCAGGAGCGGCAGCACCACCGTGAAGTTGTAGGCGAGCAGACCGACCACGAAGACGAGCACGAGGGGGTCGCGCAGGTTCGGCGTGCGCCACGCGTAGCGCAGGCCCGCCCGCAGCTGCCCCTTGGCGCGTGCCACCCGCTCGGCCGGTTGCAGCTCGCTGCGCCGCATGAGGGCGAGGGCCACCACCACCGCGACGTAGCTCGCCGCGTTGGCGAGGAAGCAGATCCCGAGGCCGACGGTCGCGATGAGCACGCCGGCGAGCGCGGGCCCGATCACCCGCGCCCCGTTCATGACGATGCTGTTGAGGCTCACCGCGTTCGGCAGATCGGCCTTCCCCACCATCTCGATGACGAAGGTCTGCCGGGCGGGGTTGTCGAAGAGGTTGACCACGCCGAGCAAGAGCGCCAGGACGTACACCTCCCACAGGTGCGCCACGCCGGCCGGCCCGGACCCGACCGACACGAGGATCCCGAGGACGAGCGCCAGCACGCCTCCGCCCGCCTGGGTCGCGTACAGGAGACGGCGCTTGTCGAGTCGGTCCGCGACGAGGCCTCCCCACGCCCCGAACAGGAGCATGGGCAGGAACTGCAGGGCCATCGTGATCCCGAGGTCGACGCCCGCCTCGCCCCGAGGCGCCAGGTACCGCACCACCAGCCAGGCCTGGGCCACGCTCTGCATCCACGTGCCGCTCACCGAGATGATCTGCCCGACGAAGTACAGCCGGTAGTTCCGGACCCGAAGGGACCGGAACGTGGTGTCCGCCACGCGCTTCAGGCGCGTCACGGCTCTTCCACCACGTGCTCCAGAAGGGAGACGACCGTCTCGAGCGAGGCCCGTTCGGCCTCGGACAGCCGTCGCAGCCGCCGCACGAGGTAGGCGGTGCGGAGCGACCGGCTGCGCTGCACCGTCCGGCGTCCTTCGCTCGTGAGCGTCACCCGCACGACCCGACGGTCGACGTCGTCTTCTCGCCGCTCGACCAGGCCGGCCGCTTCGAGCCCGACCACCATCTTGGTCATGCTCGGCGGCTGCACCTGCTCCGACGCGGCCAGCTCCCCCAGCGTGGGCGACCCGAGCCGTTCCACCGTGGCGAGGGCCGAGACCTGCGAGGGGGTCACCGGCCCGGCCACCTGGTGGCGCAACCGGCGCGCCAGCCGGGTGACGGCCAGGCGCAGGCGCGCCGCGATCTCCGCCTCGGATTCCGGCGCGACGTCGCGGTGCGGGCCGGACGCCGCTCCCGCGTCGGAGACCGGTGTCGAAGTCGCGTCGTGGCCTCGGGGCTGGTCGCGCCCGGTGCGCTCGTCGCGCCGGGGCTGGTCGCGCCCGGTGTGCTCGTCGCCCCGGGTGGGAGGTGCCGTGGGTGACATCATTCACCATTCTAATTAGATTCTCTAAGTGAATGGGCCGGGTCGTGTGACACGTGGCGGCCCGTCGTGACCGGTGGGCCGTAGCCTGGGGGGATGCTCCCCGACTACGCCGAATTCGACCAGGCGGCGGGCCTCGACTGGTACCGCCTCGACCCCAATCTGTCCTTCCTGCTCGACCGCCACCTCCCCGACCCGGGCGACCGCTCGCTCGCCGAGGAGCACGTGGGCCGCTTCGGGGCCCTGGTCGGCCAGGTGGTCGCACCCCGCGCCGAGGAAACCGACAAGCACGGGCCGGTGCTGCGCCGCTACGACCGCTGGGGGACGGAGGTCGACGAGGTCGTGCACCACCCCACGTGGACGCAGAGCAAGGCGGACCTGGTGCGGAACGGGTTCGTCAGCCTCGAGGCCTACGCCGGGCGTCCCGTCCCCGGGGTGGTCACCGCCTCGGTGTCGTACCTGGTGTCGCAGGCCGAGACGGCCATCTACTGCGGGCTCGGCATGACGTCGGGCGCAGCCGACATCGTCGAGCGGTACGCGCCCGAGCCGGCCCGCGCCGAGCTGCTGCGGAAGCTGCGCAGCCTCGACCCCGCCGACGCGTGGGAGGGCGGGATGTTCCTCACCGAACGCCAGGGCGGAAGCGACGTGGGTGCCAACACCACCAGGGCGGTCCAGGACGGTGAGGAGTGGCGCCTGTTCGGCGAGAAGCACTTCTGCTCGAACGTCGACGCGGAGGTGTTCATCGTGCTCGCCCGCCCCGAAGGGGCCCCCGACGGCAGCCGTGGGCTGGCCACCTTCATCGTGCCCCGCATCCTCCCCGACGGGTCACCCAACGGTTTCACCGTCAAGCGCCTGAAGCCGAAGCTCGGAACGGTCGGGGTCCCGACGGGCGAGGTGTCCCTCGACGGCACCCGGGCCTGGCTGGCGGGTGCCCCTCCGATCTCCGAAGCCGCCGCGCGCCCCACCGGCGAGACGCGCCCGGCCGACGCGGCGCGCGACGGGCGGGGCATCAATCGCATGATGGAAATGGTGAACGGCAGCCGGTTCGGCGTGGCGCTCATGGGCCTCGGCATCCACCGGCGGTCGTTCCTCGAAGCCGCCATCTACGCGGCGCGCCGGTCGCAGTTCGGCCACCGCATCGACAGCTATCCGCTCGTGCGCGAGACCCTGGTCGACATGCTCGTGGACCTCGAGGGTGGCCTGGCCGCCACGTTCGAGTGCGCCGCCGCGACGCGCGCCACTGAAGACGTCGAGACGGGACGGTTGGTCAGGCGCATTCTCGTGCCTCTCGTGAAGATGCGGTGCACGCGGGTCGCCCTGTGGGCCGCGTCGACCGGACTGGAGGTCCTCGGCGGCAATGGGTACATGGAGGACTGGCCCATGGCGCGACAACTGCGCGACGCCCAGTGCCACACCATTTGGGAGGGGACCGAGAACATCTTGTGCATCGACGTCCGCCGCGCCATGAAAGGCGAGCACGCGCACGAGGCGCTGCTCGACCGGCTGGAGCAGAGCCTCGAGCGCGCCGGCGGGCACAAGGTGCTCGCGACCGCGCTCGACACGGTGGCGGGCGCCGTGGCCGACACCCGCGCCGCGGTCGCCTACCTCGACCAGGCGCCCGACGACATCGCGCTGTTGCAGAGCAGACGGCTCGCCGAACTCCTGGCGGACACCGCCCAGGGCGCGTTGTTGCTCGAGGAGGCGGCGTGGCAGCTCGATCACGGTGGCGACGCGCGCAAGGCGGCCGTCGCCCGTCGCTTCGTCACGCGCCGGTTGTCGTCACCGCCGGGCCGGGGCATCACCGAGCCCGACCGCAGCGTGATCGACCTGTTCGAACCGCTCGCCCGCTACGGACCGGTGGAGGAATCCGACCTCGCCGCCTGACCGGACCGCGGTGACCGGCGACCGCCGGTCGATGCAGCCCGCAAACGGCTCAGAACTTGGGGACGTACGCGCCGCGTCCGAGGGCGGCGGAGTCGAAGGGGTCGGCCGACTCGTCCACGCCGCCGCGCACCTCGGTCACCCAGTCGAGGCGGCCCCGCAGGATCCGGTCCACCCCACCCTGGAGGGTCGCCGACGAGATGGCGCACGAGCTGCAGGCACCGCGCAGCTCGACCTCGACCACCCCGGTGGCCACATCGAAGAACACGAGCTCGAGGTCCCCCCCGTCGGCTTGGACCGCGGGTCGCATGAGGTCGATCAGCTCGCGCAGGTCCTGCTCGCGCCGGGTTCGCTCCTCGTCGCTCAGTTCGAGCACCGCCTCGTCGTCAGGCACCTCTCCATTGTGCCGTGACCCGGCTCCCATGCGGGCCGCCCTACCCACGGAGAAGCCGGCCGCCGGCTTCGGGAAGGCCAGGCCGCCGACGTCCCAGGGCGTGCGCCTGAGCGCCGACCCTGGTCGGAGCCGGATCTGACGCGGCGTCAGCGCACGGCCGACAGTTACGATGCAGTGTGCCCTCCGAGACGCAGACGGCGGCCGACAGGGCGCCGCGTGGCCCGGGCATGGGGGGGCTCGGGCTCATCCTTCCGACATTTCCGCAGGACAGCAACGCTCTTCCGGCTGCGCACGCCCTGGTCACACTGTGCCGGGACGCCGAGGGAGCCGGTGCGAGCGCGCTGTGGGCGTGCGACCATCTCTTCTGGCACGGGCCGTCCCTCGAGACCCTGACCGCCCTCGGCCTGGCGGCCTCGGCGACCCGGGCGGCGACCATCGGCTCGTGCGTGCTCCAGCTCCCCTTGCGGTCGGTGCCTGCACTGGCGAAGGAAGCCGCCGGGCTCCAGCACCTGTCGGAGGGCCGCCTGGTGCTCGGCGTCGGCGCGGGGATGCATCGGGGAGAGTACGGGGCGACGGGGGTCGACTTCACCGTGCGGGGCCGGCACCTGGACCAAGGGATCGACCGGCTGCGACACATCTGGTCCGCCGATCCGGACTCCTATCCCCAGCTCCCCGTGCCCACCCCGATCCCGGTGTGGATCGGGGGCTCGAGCGAGGCGGCGTTGCGTCGCGCCGCGCGCCGGGGCGACGGGTGGATCCCCTTGTTCGTGGCACCGGACGAATACGCGGCCGCACTTGGTCGCCTCGACAAGGAAGCCGACCGAGCGGGCCGAGACCCTGTCGAGCTGGCGCGCGCCATCGTCGTGTTCGTCTCGCTCGGCCGTGACACGGTCGACAGCGGGCTGCGGTGGATGTCCACGCTCTACGGCCTCCCCGCTCGGTCATTCGCACGACATCTCGTCGCCGGCGACGCCCGCACGTGCGCAACCGCGCTGGCGCGCTTCGTGGAGGCCGGCGCGCAGCACGTCGCCGTCTTCCTCACGACCGACGAGCCCTCGACCCGCTTCGAGGAGCTGGCAGGCGAGTTCGCGCGCCAGGCCGGAGAGCTCGGCCCGACCGAGCCCGGCGCGCCCGTCCGGTCCCACGGGCACGGGCGTCGCGAGGCGGTGCCGTCGTGACCCAAGACGTCGGCGTGGTCGGGATCGCCATGACCGCCATGGACAGGCGTGACGTCACGCCCGACGCCATGGTCGGCCAGGTGGTGCGCGCTGCGGTGGCCGACGCGGGGATGTCCCCCGCGGACGTAGGACTTGTGGTCATGGCGAACGCACTCGGGGGCCGGCTGTGCGATCAGGGCTGCATCCGCGGCCAGGCGTGGCTGCGCGATGTCGACCTCGGCACCACCGGTGTGGTGAACGTCGACAATTCGTGCGCGGGGGGGTCTTCGGCGCTGCACCTCGGTGTGATGGCGGCGCTGGCCGGTCAGTCGCCTGTGCTCGTGGTCGGCGTCGAGAAGATGTGGACCGGTGACCGCGCCGCCACCTTGGCCGGGATCGAAGACGGCTTGCCCGCCGACGAGCGGCTCGAGTTGCGGGCCGCACTGGACAACGACGCGGGGAGCGTGCTCATGGGCTTGAACGCCACGTGGGTACGCCATCAGATCGACGCACGCGGCACGACGCCGCGTCAGATCGCCGCGGCCGCTGCCAAGGCGCGCCGGTTCGGCGCTCGGAACCCACTGGCCCAATTCCGCACGCCCGTGTCCATCGACGAGGTGCTGGCTTCTCCCCCCGTCGTCGCCCCGCTCACGCGTCTCATGTGCTCCTCCTTCACCGACGGCGCAGCCGCCGCGGTCTTGGCGACCGGAGCGGGGCACGGCGCGCCCCGGGTGCGCGCCAGCGTCCTTCGTTCCGGCAACGGCGAGCTCGACTACCACGACCGCCTGCACGAGACGGCTCAGGAGGCGTGGAAGGCGGCGGGCGTAGGACCCTCGGACGTCGACGTGGTCGAGCTGCACGACGCGACGAGCGCCGAGGAGCTGTGGGCACTCGAGGCCCTCGGCTTCTTCCCGGCGGGCGAGGCCGGTGCGGCCACGCTGGCGGGCGACACCGACATCGGTGGGCGGGCCCTGTGCGTCAACCCGAGCGGAGGACTGGTGGCGCGGGGCCATCCCCTCGGCGCGACCGGAATCTGCCAGGTGGTCGAGTTGGTGGAGCAGCTGCGCGGCTCGGCCTCGGGTCGCCAGGTGGAGGACGCCCGGCTGGGCGTGTCCGTCAACACCGGGGGGATCATGTCGGGACGCGACACCGCGCTGGTCGCGATGCACGTCCTCGAGCGCGCCTGACGTGCCCGGCGCGGTCGTCACCGGGTGGGGCATCGCCCTCCCCGACAAAGTGATCACGAACGAGGACCTCTCGGCCCGGCTCGACACATCCGACGCGTGGATCGTCGAGCGCACCGGCATCCGCGAGCGGCGCATCGGAGGCACGACCTCCGAGCTCGCCATCGCGGCGGGCGCCCGTGCGCTCGAGCACGCCGGACGCCGGGGCGACGAGGTGGACATCGTGATCGTGGCCACCTCGACGCCGGACGCGCTCGTCCCGGGAACCTCGGCGACGGTGCAGGAGGGTCTCGGCATCGCGGGAGGCGCCTTCGACGTCAACGCGGCGTGCTCCGGGTTCGTGTATGCCCTCGTCGCCGGGCACGGAATGGTGCTGGCGGGGGCGCGCCGGGTGCTGGTGGTGGGAAGCGAGACGCTGTCGCACATCACCGACTGGGACGACCGCACCCTCGCCGTGCTGGTCGGCGACGGCGCAGGCGCCGTGTTACTCGAGGCGACGGACGCGCCGGGCGAGCTGCTCGCGTGGGACCTCGGCGCCGACGGGTCGCTCCGCCACCTGCTCAAGTGCGACCACGGCGGCTACCTCTACATGAACGGACGAGAGATCTTCCGCCACGCAGTGCGTGCGGTGGTCGAGTCCTCGACGAAGGCGCTCGAACGAGCCGGGCTCGGGCCGGCCGACGTCGACCTGTTCGTTCCGCATCAAGCGAACGCGCGCATCATCGCCGCCGCCAGCCAACGACTCGGCATATCCGAAGAACGCTGCGTGATCACCATCGACCGCTACGGCAACACGTCGTCGGCGTCCATCCCTCTCGCGCTGGTCGACGCCATCGAGACCGGGCGCCTTCGTCAGGGCGCGATCGTGCTGTTGTCGGGCTTCGGCGGTGGGATGACGTGGGCGAGCGCCGTCCTACGATGGGGAGGGTGACGGGAAGCGGTTCGGGCGGCGATCGCCCCGTGTTGGTCGTCCTGGCGGCGGGACTGGCCAAGCGATACGGCGGGACCAAACCGCTGGCACCGGCCGGGCTGCACGGCGAGGCGGTCGTCGACCTGACGGCAGGCGACGCCCGGGCGGCCGGGTTCAGCGACCTGGTGTTCGTCCTCGGGCCTCAGACCGGGCCGGCCATCGCCTATCACGTGCGGCGCGTGTTCCCGCCGAGCATCCGGGTCGCGTTCGCGGAGCAGCGCGTACCGCTCGGTACCGCGCACGCGGTGCTGTGCGCCCGCAAGCACGTCGGCGACGGGCCGTTCGCCGTGGCGAATTCCGACGACGTGTACGGCACGCCTGCGCTCGCCCTGCTGGCGCGGCACCTGGCCGAGGGCACCGACCACGTCCTCGTGGCGTACCGGCTGGTCGACACCATCGTCACCGACGACCCGATCACGCGCGGCACGTGCGAGTTCGACGCCCACGGCCATCTCGCCCGGCTGGTGGAACGGCGCCGGGTCGCGCGCCAGCCGGACGGGACGATCAGGGCCGACGACGGCGGTGAGCCGAGCGAGCTGGATCCGAACACGCCGGTCTCCATGAACCTGTGGGGCTTCCGGCCCTCCATCTGGCCCGTGCTCGAGTCGGCGGTGTTGGAGACGCACCCGGCCGTGGCGCCCGACGGATCGGTGCGCGACCCGGAGGAGCTGACGTCGGACACCGAGGTGCTGTTGCCCGAGGTGGTGGGGGCCATGATCGCGGGACGGGCGGCCGGGCCGGCGCAGGCCGTGCACGTGCTGAACGGGCCGGGGCGGTGCATCGGGGTGACGCACGCGGACGACCTGCCGGTGGTGCGCATGGAGCTGGCGACGATGATCGGCCAGGGAGTCCGGCCCGAAAACCCGTGGGAGGCGGCGGGCTGAGCCAGCACGCCGCGCATTCCTGGCCGACCGCCGCGGCGCGCCCGGCGCCGCTGCTGCTGCCGCGCCCGCAGCGCCTGGAGCTCGCGCCCGGCCGGCGTCGCGTCCCGGCGACCGACCCCCTCGAGACGCTCGACCGACGGCTCCCGCCCCAGGGCTACCACCTCGACGTCTCTGACGGTGCGATCCGCATCAGCGCGTCCGACGAGGCGGGCCTCCGCCACGGGCGCGCCACGCTCGCCCAGCTGCGCCATCCGGCCAACGAAGCCGGTGCGCCCGGCACCGTGGCCGCCTGCCACGTCGAGGACTGGCCCGACTTCGAGGTGCGCGGGGTCATGATCGACGTGTCGCGCGACCGCGTCCCCACGCTCGACACGCTCCGGGTCCTGGTCGACCGGTTGGCCGGGTGGAAGGTCAACCAACTCCAGCTCTACATGGAGCACACCTTTGCGTACCGCGGACACGAGGAGGTGTGGCGCGACGCCGATCCGTACACCGCCGAGGATCTGCGCGCCCTCGATGCCCACTGTCGTTCGGTCGGCGTGGAGCTCGTCGCCAACCAGAACACCCTCGGGCACTTCGAGCGGTGGCTCCGCCTCGAGCGCTACCGCCCGCTCGCCATCGCGCCGGACGGCTTTGCATGGCTCTTCGGCATCCGCCGCCCGCCCTTGACGCTCGACCCGGCCAAGCCGGCCGCCTTCGAGCTGGTGTCCGACCTCCTCGACCAACTCGTGCCGGTCCTGCCAAGCGGACGCGTGCACGTCGGGTTGGACGAGCCGTGGGAGCTTCGGCCCGAGCGGCGAGGCGAATGGGTCGAGTGGCTGCGGCGCCTGCGCGCGCTGCCCGTCCTCGGGCGCAAGGAGCTGCTCGTGTGGGGGGACGTGCTGGCCGTGCACTCCGACCTGCTGGCCGCACTACCGGCCGGCGTCACGGTGTGCGAGTGGGGGTACGAGGACAACCACCCCTTCGACGAGCGCGCCGCGCAGTTGGCGGGGGCCGGTGTGCCGTTCTGGGTGTGCCCCGGCACCTCCAGCTGGCTGTCGGTCTCAGGGCGGCTCGACAACATGATGGGCAACGTCCAAGCCGCCGCGGCGGCGGGTCGGGCCCACGGGGCGCGCGGGCTGCTCGTCACCGACTGGGGCGACATGGGCCATCTCCAGCAGCCTCCGGCGAGCGACGCGGGGTTCGCGGTGTCCGCCGCGCTCGGCTGGTCGGGGCAGGCCCACGCCGGCCTCGACGGCGAGTCGGTGGCGACCGTGCTCGACGTCCATCGGTTCGACGACCCGGCCGGAGAGACGGGCCGCGCCGCGGTGCGGCTCGGGCAGGTCCACCGCATGGTGGCGCCGCAGCCGATCAACATGTCCGCGCTGGTCCTCCACGTGCTGCTTCCCCAGTGGCCCGTGGGCCAGGCCATGACGGCCGGCCTCGACCCGGCCGACCTCGATCGGGTCGAGGCCCTGCTCGACGACACCGACCGGGCCCTGGGCCGCGCTGGCCCGGCAGTACCCGACGGCGCGCTCGCCGTCGACGAGCTGCACGCCACCGCCGGGCTGCTGAGACTGGGCTGTCGCGACGCCAGGTTGCGGCTGGCCGGTGACGGCACCCTGGTGTCGGTGTCGGCCGCCGACCGCGACGGGCTGGTCCGGGCGCTCGACGACGTCGTCGCGGAACACCGACGGCTGTGGACCCGCCGGTACTGCCCGGGCGGCCTGGCGGACAGCGTGGCGTGGTTCGACCACCTGCGCGACTGCTACCGAACCGGTTCGGCGGACCCGTCCTGGTACGGCCCGTTCGGATAGCCGGGTGAGCACCGGCGACGCCCCGCCCGGTGTGGTCAGGCGCCGCGTCGTCGTCCACGGCCGCGTCCAAGGGGTCGGCTTCCGATTCGGTTGCGCGCGTCGGGCTGAGGCCGCGTCGTTGGCGGGCTGGGTCCGCAACCGCGCTGACGGGACGGTCGAGGCGGTGTTCGAAGGTCCTCCCGACGCGGTCGAGGCCCTGGTCTCGTGGTGCACGCAGGGCCCCCCGATGGCACGCGTCAGCTCGGTCGAGTGCAGCGACGAACCGCCGACCGGCGAGACGTCGTTCTCCCTGCGCTGATCGGGCCGCTGCCACTGATGTGTCCGCGGGTGCTGATCGTGCTGCGGGGAAGTGGCCTCTGCCACACGCGGCAAGGCCCCGAGTAGCCGGTCGACCGAGATCGCCGTACTCCTCGGGGCCACGCCTGCGGCAGCCGAGCTTTCCCGGACCCGGAGTCGGACGACCCCCGGTCGGGCCCCACACCGGTCGATCCCAGGGAACCTCCCGATGCGTTTACTCGACTACCTCATCTTCCGAACTCGCCACCTTCCTTCACCTCGGCGAGCTCACCTTTCGGCGCTCTTTCCGATCCAGAAGGTCGTTGTTCGGCTGACTGCTGACACTTTGCGCCGGGCCGTCAACGAGGTCAAGAGCGAGGCGCGAAATCCCGATGTTCTCCAACGAATTCTTCGCTCTGTCCCCAAGCGCGTGCGCGCTTTCCCCAGGGCGCCGCTCGGTGTTCCACAGGTCTTCCCCAGGCAGTGGAGCAACGGGGCGAACGGCCGCGGTGTCGGTCCCCGACGGACGTGCGCCCGGGGGCAGGGCCCAGGTGTCGTTCAGGTGCGCGCCGCGTGGTCAGGGCCGCGACCGCGCTCACCCGCTTGGAGCAGCCGTGCGATCTCGGCCACCTCCTGGTCGACCGAGCGGGCGTACCAGGCGCGGGCGACCGCGTCATGGAGCATGCCCAACACACCGTGGCCGAGATCGAGCTCCTCGACGTGGTGGATGCGCGTGCCCCCGTCCACCTGCTCGATGTCGAACCAGGCATGCAGCGACCTGGGCACTCCGTGTTCGAGCGTCACGTCGATGCTCGTGGGACGAGTCCAGCGATAGCGGGTCACCACGGACCCCGGAAACCGGCCCAAGAACTTGCCGTCCTCCCGCGCCAGCATCCCGCCAGGGATGTCGGCAAGCTTCGTCACCCAGACGATCTTGGTGTCGGCCTTGGTGTACTGGGCGGGGTCGAGCACGAAGTCGAACACTTCGTCGGGGCTGACTCCCGGCACCACTGCAGTTCCCTCACCACGGATCACGGCGTCGCTCCCATGTTCGGCCCGTTGTCTCGTCGCAGCCCTCCCCCCACGGTCCGCTCGAGCCGGACGCTGCGAACACTACCCACCCTCCCCACGAGCCTGAATGTCCGGCGGCCGGGCGTCGGCCGGGCCGACCATGGCGGTGGCGATCCGGCGCCCCGTCGGTGCCGCGCCGTGGCCGGCTCCCATAGGACTTGGTTGCAGGGCGCAACGCTGTTGGGCAATTGTTGGGGCGCCCGAGGGAAGCCGGTGAGCCTCGTTTGTCACGGTACGTGCACGACGAGACCCGCCGGGCGCACCTGCTGACGGCAGCAGGGGCACGGTCGGTGGAAGGGGGGACGGTGGTGAACCATCGCTGTCGTGACTACTGCTTCCGCTGCGACTTGCTCCGCTTCCTCCGCGCCGTCGTGACGAACATGGGCTCGCGTCCGCCCTCGCCCGCCTAGCAGCCGCCCGGCCCAACCAGCCGAATTCTGGATTTCCGGGGTCCGGGCTCGCCGACCGCGGCGCCGGGCTCGGCCTCACTCCACTTCGCTCGCAGGTCGACCGCGCCACCTTGGAACGGTCATGCTCGAGGCATGACCGTTCACTTCGACACCGACGGACCCGTCGCGATCGTCACCATCGATCGTCCCGAGGTTGCCAATGCCGTCGACGGCCCTACCGCGGCCGAGCTCGCCGAATCGTTTCGACGCTTCGACACCGAGGCGTCGCTCGCGGTCGCGGTGCTGACCGGCGCCGGCGGGAAGTTCTGTGCCGGCGCCGACCTCCAGGCCATGCGGGAAGAGGGCATGCCCCGGGTGGTGAGGGTGGCCCCCGACGGTGACGGACCGCTCGGGCCGACCCGCATGATCCTCGGCAAACCCGTGATCGCGGCGGTCGAGGGCCACGCGGTGGCGGGCGGACTCGAGCTCGCGCTGTGGTGCGACCTCCGCGTCGCGGCCGAAGACGCGGTGTTCGGCGTGTACTGCCGCCGCTGGGGCATTCCGTTGATGGACGGGGGCACCGTCCGCCTGGCGCGGCTCATCGGCCACAGCCATGCCCTCGACATGATCCTCACCGGTCGGGGCGTACGGGCGGACGAGGCCTTTCGCATCGGGCTCGTGAACCGCCTGGCGGCGCCGGACGAAGCGCTCCACGCGGCGATCGCGCTGGGTCGCGAGATCGCCTCGTTCCCTCAGGCGGCGATGCGCAACGACCGACTGTCGTCGTACGAACAATGGTCGCTCGACGTCGCTGATGCCCTGGCAGCCGAGTATCGCTACGGCATGGCGACGCTCGGAACCGGCGAGATGGTGGGCGGCCTCGACCGTTACGCCTCGGGAGACTGGCGGCGGGGCACGTTCTGAGCGATTGCTGGCTCGGAACCTGGCCGTACGCCCAGCGCGAGCACCCGGTCGCGTCGCGCCGAGGATCAGGCGCGCCTACAAGGTCGCGATCGCGTCCTCGAGATCGAGGGCGGCGGCGAGAAGCCGTTCTTCGCTTCCTGCCGGCCCGATCAGTTGGATGCTCGCCGGGACCGGACCGCCCGCCGGCACGGGCAGGACCACAGCGGGCACACCCGCCAAGTTGACCGGAAGTGTGCACCGGGCCACCAACAGCTCCTCACCGCCTCCGAGGCGGGACGGGAACACGGTCAGGGTCGGCGTGGCGAGCACGTCGACCCTGGAGAACACGGCGTCGAGCCGCTCCCGCCACGACCGCGCCGTGGCGCGAGCCGACGCGATCGTGGCGGCGTCGATGTCCGCGCCGAGACGAAGCCGCCCGAGCACGTCGTCACCGACCTTGCCGGGGTGACGCGTCACCAACTCGCCGTCGCTCTGCCACGCCTCGGCCACGAGCAACAGTCCCGTGGCGACCGACACGGCGTCCCATTCGGGCAGCTCGAGGTCGGACAGCTCCCATTCGGCCGACCGGAGGGCCCGTTCGACCGCGGCGTCGATGGCGGGGTGCGCGTCGACCCGGAAGCGTCCGACCCGCACGGGGGCTCTCGGTGCAACGGAGAACCCCGGCTCGAGCAATTGCATCCCGAGGACGACGCCCCCGACGTCTCGAGCCATGGGACCGACGGTGTCGAAACTGGGCGACAGGGGCCACACGCCATCGAGGGGGATCCGTCCCCACGTGGTCTTGAGACCCGCCGTTCCGCAACACGCCGACGGGATGCGCACGGAACCTCCCGTGTCGGTGCCGTAGGCGACGTCCGCGTCCCCGGTCCCCACCGCGACGGCCGATCCGCTCGACGATCCTCCCGGGACGAGCGACGGATCGATCGGATTGACCGGCGTCCCGAACCAGGGGTTCTCCCCCGTCACCCCGAGCGCGAGCTCGTGCAGGTTGGCCCGGCCCACGATGCGCGCGCCTGCGGCGCGCGCCCCCGCCATGCATGCCGCATCGGACTCAGCCGCGTCGGCCTCGTCTGCCACCGCCCGGCAGCCGGCCGTCGTCGGCACCCCCTCCATGTCGATCAGGTCCTTGACGGCGAGCCGCACCCCGGTGCCGTGGGTGTCAAAGGTCGTGATGAACGTGGACAAACCGACCTGCCTCTTCGTCGATGGACCCGAACGGGTCCATCTTGATCTGCTGGGCCCGAGCCCGCCGACACCGCAAGGGGACCGGACCCGAGACGAGCGGGTATAACGGCCCGTCTCGGCCACGCTTTCCGCACGACACCCGCCGCGATCGGCCCACCATCGCGACAGAGAGAGGAGAAACCATGGCGAAGGTCGTCTGCGTCTTGTACGACGATCCGGTCGACGGCTACCCGGTCGGCTATCCCCGCGACACCCTGCCCGTCCTCGAGCGCTACCCGGGCGGACAGTCGCTCCCCACGCCCACCGGCGTGGACTTCACGCCCGGTCAGCTCCTGGGAAGCGTGTCGGGCGAGCTCGGGCTCAGAGAATTCCTCGAGGGGCTCGGGCACACCTACGTGGTCACCTCGGACAAAGACGGGCCGGATTCGGTCTTCGAGCGGGAGCTGCCCGAGGCAGACGTCGTGATCTCACAGCCTTTCTGGCCCGCCTACCTCACGGCCGAGCGCATCACGCGGGCACCCCGGCTCAAGCTGGCGGTGACCGCGGGGATCGGCTCGGACCATGTGGACTTGCAGGCGGCCATGACCCGGGGCATCACCGTGGCCGAGGTGACGTACTCCAACAGCGTCAGTGTGTCCGAGCACGTGGTGATGATGATCCTGGCGCTCGTGCGGAACTACATCCCCTCGTATCAATGGGTGGTGGGCGGCGGTTGGAACATCGCCGACTGCGTGGCCCGCTCCTACGACCTCGAGGGCATGGACGTGGGGACGGTGGGAGCCGGCCGGATCGGATCGGCGGTCCTGCGTCGCCTTCGGCCCTTCGACGTGAAGCTGCACTACACCGACCGGCACCGGCTGTCCTCAGCGGTCGAGGAGGAGCTCGCGTTGACGTTCCATCCCACCGTGCAGTCGCTCGTCGAGGCGTGCGACGTCGTGACGATCAACGCTCCCCTGCACCCCGAGACCGAGGGGATGTTCGACGACGTGCTCATCGGGCGCATGAAACGCGGGTCGTACATCGTCAACACCGCGCGGGGAAAGATCTGCGACCGTGACGCCGTGGCGCGCGCCCTCGAGCGCGGCCACCTCGCCGGATACGCAGGCGACGTCTGGTTCCCCCAGCCCCCTCCGCAGGACCACCCGTGGAGGACGATGCCCCACCACGGGATGACGCCGCACATCTCGGGCACGTCGCTGTCGGCCCAGGCGCGCTATGCCGCCGGCGTGCGCGAGATCCTCGAGTGCTGGTTCGATCACCGTCCCATACGGGAGGAATACCTCATCGTGGACGAAGGACGCCTGGCCGGCGCGGGAGCACACGCGTACAGCGAGGGAGACGCGACCTCGGGCTCGGAGGAGGCTGAACGCTTCTCCCGCTGATCTCGCCGCGCCGGCTGATCTCGCCGCGCCGGCTGACCTCGCCGCGCCGGCCGACCTCGCCGCGCCGGCGGGTAGTTCAGCAGGCCCGCCGGCGCGCTATCCGAACTCGAACGTGCCGGCGTCGATGACGGTCTCGCCTCGCTGGTTGTCGGTGCGGAATCGAACGGCGTCTCCTTCCGACCACATCGAGATGGTCAGGGTGTCGCCCGGCAAGGTTGGTCGTGAGAACCGTCCGTACATCGACCCGAAGCGGCTCGGGTCGGATCCGCACAGGGTGTGGAGCAGGGCGCGGCCCGTGAACCCGTAGGTGCAAAGCCCGTGGAGGATGGGCCGGTCGAAACCGGCGCGCTTGGCGAACGCGGGGTCCGAATGCAGCGGGTTGCGGTCGCCGGACAGCCGGTACAGGAGCGCCTGGTCGGCCCGGGTGGCGTAGCTGACCACCTCGTCGGGCTCCTTCCCGGGTGGCGGGGCCGGCGCGACCGGGCCCCGCTCGCCTCCGAAGCCGCCCTCCCCCCTGATGAAAAGTGACGTCGTGGTGACGAATCGCTTGGCGCCGGTGGCGGGGTCCACCGACGTGGACTCGCCCACGACGAGCGCGCCCGACCCCTTGTCGTAGATCCCGGTGACCACGCTCGTGGTGCGCACTGTGCCCTCGGTCGGGATGGGCCCGAACAGCCGGATGGCCTGCTCCCCGTGCACGAGCATGGCGGGGTCGAACGAGCCGAGCGTCGAGCGCGGTGGCCCGCCCCCGCCCACCACCGCCGCGAACGTCGGCAGCACCTGCTGGACCACGTCGGCGGAATTCTCGGTCGTGTACTCGAGCTCGAAGCCCGTCGCGTCCAGGGACCCGGCCCCCACCCCCAGGGCGTAGAGCAGGCAGTCCTTCGACGTCCACGACCGTTCGACCGGCTCGGACTGGGACCCGACGACGCCGAGGTTGATCGGCATGAAACGGCCTCCTTCGCGTGATTGCAGTGTTATACGTAACATGAATTTATGTTACGATCAAGTCGTGGCAAACCCCAGAGCGAACGCAGCCGAAGGGGACGGCGCCGGACCGGCGTTGACCGTCGACCAGCTGGCCCGAGCGGCCGGGACGACGACCCGCCAGGTGAGGGCGCTGCAGTCCCACGGGCTTCTCCCCCGGCCGCACCTCGTGGGCAGGACTGGGTACTACGGCAGCGAACATCTCGAGCGGCTCCGCGCCGTCCAGCGGCTGCAGGGCGAGGGCTTCTCCCTCGCGGCCATCGCCACCTTGCTCCGGGCGTGGGAGACGGGGGCGACGCTCGCCGACGTGCTCGGCCTGCCTCCGACCGACCGTGGTGCCCGATCCGACGAACCCGACGTCTTCGACGGTTGGCCGGTTCAGCGCCGGGGAAGCCTGTTGACCGTCGTGCCGTCGACGATGCTGGACCACCTCAACGCCTCGTAGGAGGTTCCCCCCGCGGCCGTGAGCCAGCATGGCGCTCGTGGTCGGAAGTGAGCTCCCCGGGAGCCTCGGGTTCCCGGCGCCGATGTCGGAACTGACCCGTGGGACCTGGGACGCGGTGGTAGTCGGCGCCGGGCACAACGGGTTGACCGCGGCCGCCTACCTGGCCCGGGCGGGCCGCAGGGTCGTGGTGCTCGAGCGCCGGGAGCAGATCGGCGGAGCGTGCACCCTCGAGCAACCCTTCCCCGATCCCGCCTGGCTCGTGAGTCCGTGCGCGTACGTGGTCGGCCTCCTCCATCCCCTGGTGGTGGCCGAGCTCGAGCTCCACCGCCGGGGCTATCGCGTCGAGCTGGTCGACCCCCACCTGTGGTGCCCGTTTGAGGACGGCACCTCGATCGCGCTGTGGGACGACCGTGCCAGGAGCGCGGCGGCCGTGGCCGACCTGGCCCCGGGCGACGTCGAGGGCTACCTGGCGTACGAGGCGTTGTTCGACCGGGTCCGAACGGCGCTGCGCAACGACCGACGCGACACCTGGGTGGGAGGGGCACCGTCCCGCGAGGAGCTGGAGGATCTGCTCGCGGAAGACCCAGAAGCCCGCGAGGTGGTGTTCGACGCATCGATCGGGCAGGTCTTGGAGCGGTACGTGCGCGACCCGCGCCTCGTCACCGCCTTACACGGACAGGGCGTCATCGGCACCTATGCGGGACCCCGCGATCCGGGCACGGCCGCCATCCACCTCATGCACGCGTCGGGAACGCTCGAAGGAAGAAGAGGAGCGTGGGGGTTCGTGCGGGGCGGCATGGGCGTGGTGTCGCTCGCGTTGGCGGACGCGGCGGTCGAGTCGGGGGCGGTGATCGCCACCGGGGCCGAGGTCGCCGCGGTCGTGCCCGGTGAAGGCGTCCGACTCATCGGCGGCGAGCTCATCCGGGCTCGCGCCACCGTGTCCAACGCAGATCCGAAGCGGACGCTCGCACTGTGCGAAGAGGGTGTTCCCGATCACTTTCGAGCCAGGGTGGCGAGGTGGCGGTGCGACAGCCCCGTGCTGAAGGTCAACTGCGCGCTGAGTCGGCTGCCGCACTTCGAGGCGGCCCACCCCGGTATGGCGCCCGAGCGCGCCATGGTCACCATCAGCTCGGGGATCGACGCCACCCAAGAGGCGTGCGAGGCGAGCCGCACGGGCAAGCCTTCTCCGGCGTGGTGCGAGCTGTACTTCCACACCGCGTACGACCGCTCGGTCGCTCCCCCCGGGGGTCACATCATGAGCGTGTTCGCCCAGTACGTCCCGTACGCATTGGACACCGGTGACTGGGAATCTCGACGAGACGAGATCGGCGACTCCGCCATCGCGACGATCGCCCGTTTCGCTCCCGACGTCGCCGACACGATCCTCCATCGCGAGGTGCTCGGGCCACCGCACATCGAGGAGCGCATCGGTCTGACGGGTGGGCACATCTTCCAGGGCGAGTGCCTCCCTGACCAGATGTGGCGGGACCGGTTCTCGCCCCGCACCCCGGTTCCCGGCCTGTACCTGTGCGGCGCGGCCACCCATCCGGGCGGCAGCGTGATGGCGGTCAACGGCCGCAACGCCGCCATGGCGGTGCTCGACGACCTCTCGTCGATCGGCCAGGACTAACGTGCGGGCGATGCGAAGCGGTTTCGTCTGACGTCACACCGCTCGATCTCCTCCGTTCGTCTCGTCGTGGCCATGACCGATTCGAGACGACAAGGAGATCGACGTGTTCACTCAGAAGCACATCGCCCACTGCCGCGTCTTCGGGCTCGTGGTGCGGTGGCCGTTACACGGTGGTAGCCACCAACCCGGGCGACGTGATCGCCTTCGACCTGCACCTCCTGCACTGCTCGGTGGGCGGAGCAAGGCGCGTGGCATGGAGCGTCGAGTGCCTCCCGTGGCCCGGGCTCCGCAAACCCGATCGATGCGAGGCGGTGCGAGCCCTGGTGGCCGACGCGGTGGACGTCGACGCCGGGCGCTACGACACGAGCCGGTGGCCCCCGTGGCGCGCGTGGGCCCGGGGCGCGTCCGCCATCGCGTCACGCGCCATCGCGGTGCAGCGGCTCCGGATCCTCGGCGTGCTCACCGAGGATGACCTGCGATGACCGACACGCACCGGGCCCCGAGCCCTCCGTACGGGTTCGACGACGACGAGGCCACCAGGCGGCTGTTGCGCTCGCGTCCGCCCGCCGTGTGCCTCGCCTGGGCGGGATCGGTGCTCGGCGCCACCGTCGTCTCGGCGCATGCGCTGCGCGGTGGACGTTCCTCGGCCGTGCACATGCTGAAGGTGGTCCGATGCGACGGCGACGTCGACCACGTCGTCTTGCGCCGGTACGTGCGCGCCGAGGTACTCACCGACGAACCCGACATCGCGGCGTGTGAAGGGCGTGTGTTGCGCTTCGCCGAGCACGTCAACGTTCCTTCCCCCCGGCTGCTCGGCGCGGACCCGACGGGAACCGAGTCGGGAACGCCGGCCCTGCTCATGTCCCGGCTTCCGGGCCGGATCGTCTGGGACCCGCCCCACCAGGAGCGTTGGCTGAGGCGTCTCGTCGAGGTGCTCCCTCACATCCACGCCGCACCGCTGGGCGACGACGACGGCCTGCGCGCCTTCGCCCCGTACGCCCAGCGCAGCTACGAGCCGCCGAAGTGGTCGCACCGGCCGGCGGTGTGGGCTCGGGCAGTCGAGGTCTTCTTCGGTCCCCGACCTCCGGACGAGGTCGTGTTCGTCCACCGGGACTTCCATCCCGGCAACGTGCTGTGGCGCCGGGGCACGGTGTCCGGCGTCGTCGATTGGCAATCGGCGTGCACCGGCCCGCCCTCGGCCGACGTCGGTCACTGCCGCGCCAACCTCCTGCGCCACGGGATCGACGTGGCGGAGCGGTTCACCCACCTGTGGGAGCGCCTCACCGGCCGGCGCTACCACCCGTGGGCGGACGTCGCGACCCTCGTCGGCTGCCTGGACGAGCTGCGCGCCCGTCCGCCCCGCGACCCGACCGGCGTGGAGACCGTCCTCGCCCGCGCCGTGGCCGAGCTCGGTGGAAACTCCCGCTGACGCGCGCGCCACCGGGCGACCCGTGTTGTTGTCGCCGTCGACGGCGAGCCCGACTCCTACCGGGAGGCATGAACTACCGGTACGCCATCACCTCGCCGGAGGCGTCCGCGGCGAGACAGAAGCTGCTCGAGGCGCACGACACCGCCGTGAGCGCTCGTCCCGACCCGACCGCGGTCGGCGCCGACCAATGCCCGTCGTGGAACACGAGAGCGCGACCCGCGTTGTCCGCGGCGGCACAGAAGCTCGTCCCCACACACGAGATCGAGACGATGCTCGGAGGAAGGCCCGGCGCGCTCGTGCCGTCCACGGGCTGGGGCGCGGACCAGGACGACCCGTTCCACGAGAGCACGTTTCCCGCGCTGTCGCCGGCCATGCAGAACGATCCGCTGGTGCACGACACCGATTCCAGCTGCCCGTGAGTGTCCTGGTCCTGCGGCTGGGACCACGACGACCCGTTCCACATGGCGGTCCCACCGCCTTCGGTGGCGACGCAGAAGCCCGGATCGGGACAAGACGAGCTGGTCGGCCCACCCCATGCACCGGAGGTACCGAACCACCGCGACCCGTTGTACTTGAACGCGTCCCCCTCGCCGTTCACCGCCGTGCAGAAGGCGGTGGTGGCGCACGCCAGCGACTGCAATCGGGCCGAGCCGACCGGGGCCGGAGCTCCCCACGCGCCGCTCCACTTGACGATCTGGGGCACCCCGGTGGTGGCCATGCAGAAGCCGGTCCCGACGCACGATACGTACGCCTTGCCGGCGGGTGGAGCCCCGATGCCGAGAGGCTGGGCGCCCGACCAGAACGTCCCGGCGAATTCATACGCCGAACCTCCGTCGTCGATCGCCATGCAGAAATCGGGCGACGCGCACGACACACCGAGCAGCTGGTGACCCCTGGCGATCGTCAGGGCTCCCGACCACGGCGATGCCGTCGGAGATGTGGTCGTGGCGGCGGCGGTGGTGCTGGGCGGGGGGAGCGACGAACTGGCGTGACGTCGGGCCGCGGCGGAATGGCCGCACGCCGCCAACCCGACGACGAGCACCGCCAACACCACCCGCACCGGCGGCCGTCGTGGGGCAGACCGGGCGGCCGTAGGCCGCGGCGTGGTCTTCATGCCGGCGGGTCGAACGCTAGGGCGACGCCGTCGCCGCCTTGAGCCTCTTCGCCCGGCGCGTCTGCTTGGCGTGGCGCCACGCGATCAGGATGGCATCGACCGGGTCCCTCGTGATGCCGAGGACCGTCCCACCGCAGATCCGACACCGGACCTCGCGCTCGCAGCACGCCGGGACCGCCCGGTTCCGCAAGGGTGGGTCGAACACGGCCCAGCGCAAGTGCCAGCGGTGGGGAAACCGACGAACCATCACGAGGTCCGAGGGCAGGTTCACCGCCGGGCTCGCCTTTCACCACAACGGCGGGCGAGTCCCCGCATGCCCCGCCGAGGATCCACGCGCCTCTCCACGTCGCCATGCGTCACGAACCACAAACCCCCGCCTGTTGGCCCGCGCTCCCCGCAGAGCGCCACGTACGAGCCGATGTCGAATCTACCCATCACCCGGCCCATTCCGACATCAATGCATAAAGAAGTTGTGAACAAGGGGCGAAGATTCTTTGAGGAGGTTGGTCTTCGGGAGGTCGGTCGGCGTCTCTGACGACCTCGGTCGCGTCGTGGCGACGGGCGTCGGTAGCCTGTCCGGGATCGCCCGAGACACCGAGCGTTAGGCAGGGGGATGGAGGGCTCTCCGGGAATTCGATACTGGCCCTCGCTCGACGGAGTGCGGGCCGTGGCCGTGGCGGCGGTGATCGCGTTCCACCTCGGGTACTTCCCGGGGGGCTGGGTCGGCGTCGACCTGTTCTTCGTCCTTTCGGGTTTCCTGATCACCAGCCTCCTGCTGGACGAGCGGGCGCGCTCGGGAACGGTCCGATTGCGCGCCTTTTGGGCCCGGCGCGCCAAGCGGCTTCTGCCCGCGCTGGTCGTGGTGACGTTGCTCCTGACGTTGTACGCCTGGCTGGGTGGTGCGGCTGTCGTCCCGGCCCAGCTCCGCTCCCCCGCCATCGCCACGCTTTTCTACTTCGCCAACTGGCAGCAGATCGGCGCCGGCAACAGCTACTTTGCGCACTTCCAGGCGCCCAACCCGCTCCAGCACACCTGGTCCCTGTCGATCGAGGAGCAGTACTACATCCTTTGGCCGCTCGTCGTCCTCGGCCTGGCGCTCGTGTTCCGGCGAAGGTGGCGCGGCGTGCTCCCGGTGGTGAGCGGCGTGCTCGTGGCGGGTTCTGTGCTGTGGATGGGGTGGGCCGCCCACCACCTCGGCGTGAACCGCGCCTATCTCGGAACCGACAGCCGGGCGTGGGAGCTGCTCCTCGGGGGGCTCGGCGCCATGGTGGTGCGCCACGTCGTGTCCCGTCCGGAGACGCCCCGGCGCGCCTGGTCCGTCGGCGCCGCGGTTGCGGCGGTCGGGGCCGGGGTGGGCATCGCCGCGGCCGGCGGGCCACCCGCCTGGATCTGGTCAGGGGGACTGTTCGCGATCGCGCTGTGCGCCCTCGTCGTGATCGCGGCGTGCGTCGTTGCCCCCCGGGGACCCGTCGCCCGGGCCCTGGCGTTCGGTCCCCTCCGCCTGGTCGGCCTGATCAGCTATTCCCTCTACCTGTGGCACTGGCCCGTGATCGTCCTTCTCACCCCCGCCACCACGGGCCGCACGGGCGCTGTCCTGTTGTCGATGCGGGTCGGCGCCATGGTTGCGGGGGCGTCGGCCAGTTACGTCCTCGTGGAACGGCCGTTGCGGAGGGCGAACTGGACCTTGTGGTGGCGCCGGGCCCTCGTCCCCGTCGGGGTCGCGGGCACTGTCGCGGTCGTGGCCGCCGCCACGGTCTCTCCCGTGCAGGCGTCGAGCGCGCGGTTGTCGGCGATATCCACCGTCCACGCCGCGAGCGACCCACCCGCTTCCGCGTTGTCGATCGCCAGGCCGGTGACCGCCGCCCAGCCTCTGCGCGTGTGGCTGTTCGGCGACAGCGTCATGGCCGACAGTGCCCCGGGCATCACCGCCGCTTTGCAGGCGACGGGAGACGTGCACGTGGTCGCCAACACCGCGTTCGGAGGTTGGGGGCTCAACCGGGACCGGACCTTCGCCGCCGACAGCGCTCAGATCATCGAGCAGTCCCACCCCGAGGTGGTGATCGGGACGTGGTCGTGGGACGACCAGTGGGCCGAGGCTGATCCGGCCGGCTATCTGTCGCAGCTGGTGGCGAGCCTCGGCGACGTCCTCAGCCCGGGCAACGGGGTCGACGCCGTCGTGCTTTTGCAATTCCCTCAACTCGGGCCGAACCCGTACGTGATCGACCCGGCCGTCCAGGCGGCGAAGTGGGCCGAGCAGAACAGGAGTCAGATCGCGTGGAACGACGTCGCTCGGCAAGCGATGCAACGCTTTCCGGGCCGCGCCCTCTACCTCAGCACACAGCAACTGTTTGCGTCGGGCGGCCGCTTCTTTACGTGGCACCGCACGCCGGCCGGGAGCTGGGTCCGAGCGCGCAAGCTAGACAACACCCATCTGTGCCCCTACGGAGCAGCGGAATTCGGCGCACTTCTCCTACGGGAGCTGACCCCGGCGCTCCACCTCGCACCACCCGCGGCCGGATGGCAGCTCGGCTCATGGGTGAACTCGCCCAATTACAACGAACCCCCGGGGTCGTGCCCCGATGACCACCCGCCCCCCGGCTACGCCGGAGTACTCCTGCCGGGCGCTCCCTCGTGAAACCGGGGCGCGGTCGTCGACCGCGCCCCGGCTGTACAGGAAGGCCGGCTGCTACGGGCCGGCTCTACAGATAGGTGTCTTCCCGACGGAGGACGTTCCCGCGACCGTCGTCGACTGTCGTGCGGTGGCGGCGGTAGCCGCCTCCTGCGAACGCGAATCCGAGAAGAGAGACCACAAAGCCCACCGCACCGACGATCATCAAGATCACGCCCACCGTGTGGATATTGAACCCATGCTGATAGGGGCTCACGGTCACAGCGAAATCGAGGATCGCGCCGACGGCAAAGACCAGGATGCTCACAACCGCGCCACCAATCATTGATTTCACCTCCTCATCACCCGGGCGCGTCCCGATCAAGGACGCGTCGCGCAGCGACCGCTGAACGGCCCGAGCGTCTGCCAGAGCTATACCCACATCCGCGCGGCTGATAACAGAGGCCGCGCCGAGGTCAACCAGACGAGCTCGGCGGCACGTGCAGAGCAAGCCAGTTCGTGTGTGGCTTCGCCCGCGCGACGCGATGGGGGAGATGGGCCGGAAGAAGCACCCAGTCGCCCGGTGTCAGCTCGATCGTCTCGTCGGCCACCTCGAGGACGGCCCCACCGGCGAGGACCACGACCCACTCGTCGTGGTCCTGCACGAACTCGACCGGAGCGTCGAGGGTACCGCTCAAGATCTGCTCCACGACCGCGCCGCCCACCGAGGCGATCGGTTCGACTCGTTCACCGGAGCCGGGAGCGGACCTCACGTCGTGCAAGCGGCCCCGCGCCACGTTGACCATCGGCGCGATCGGAGTTCAGGCGCTCAGGGGCGGGCGTCGATCGGCCCACGGCGCGGCTTGCTCGAGCTGCGACGACAAGCGCAGCAGCACGTCCTCGCGTCCGTACCGGGCAACGAGCTGCACCCCCACCGGAAGTCCGCCGGCGTTCCAGTACAACGGGAGCGACACGGCGGGTTGACCGCTGACGTTGAACGGCGGGGTGAATGGGCACAGTCCGGCGGCGCGGAACAACCCGTGGAGCGGGTTGTCAGGAGGCGAGTCGAATTCGCCCAGCAACGGGGGAGGCTCCGCCAGCGTGGGTGTGAGGAGCACGTCGAACCCCTCGTCATACCAGTGCGCGACATCCCGGCCGAAGGCCTGCAACCACTGGCGGGCGTCGAGGAAGTCGCTCGCGGTGGCCGCTCGCCCCGCTTCAGCCAGCGCCCAAGTGAGCGGTTCGACGTCGTCCTGACCGATGGCCCGGCCCAGCTGGCGCGCCCAGTAGTGATCGATGTCGTACGCGGTGCCGGCCGCCCACACCACGAGGAACTTCTCCGCGAACTCAGGGGCATCGAGCGCGGTCACACGCGTCGTCTCGACGTGATGTCCGCCCGCCTCGAGCAGCGTCGCGGCGGCTACGGCCGCGGCCGAACAGTCGGGATGGGTGGTCACCGTTCCCCCGAACGCTTCGGTCTGTACGCCGATATGCAGCTGCCCGGGTGCGGCGCTCAGCTCATCGACGTACGGCCGCGCCGGTGACGGAGCGGCGTAAGGATCGCCCGAGGCCGGTCCTGCCACCGCGTCGAGCACCGCGGCGGTGTCCCGTACCGAGCGCGTCACCGCGAGCTCGCATACCAGACCGCCCAGGACGTCGCCGAACTCGGGCGCGAGCGACACACGGGCACGCGACGGCTTGAGTCCCACCAGCCCGCACTCGCTGGCCGGGATGCGGATCGAACCTCCTCCGTCGTTGGCGTGACCGACCGGCACCATCCCTGAAGCAACCGCCGCTGCGGACCCCCCGCTCGAGCCTCCCGTCGAACGGCTCGGGTCCCACGGATTGCGGGTCGGGCCGTAGGCGAGGGGTTCGGTGGTGGGCAGGATGCCGAGCTCGGGGGTGTTGGCCCGGCCCACGACCACGAACCCCGCAGCTCGGAACCGCCGGGTGAGCTCCTGGTCGCGCTGGGCCGTGTACCGGGCGTCTTTGAGGACGTGCATGCCTTCGTGCACGGGTTCGCCCGCCGAGTAGCACAGCAGGTCCTTGAGCACGATGGGCACACCCCGGAAGCGCCCCTCGGGGAGCACGCCGGCCGCCTCCCGGCGCGCCTCGTCGAAGCGCGTCCTGATCACCGCGTTCAGCTCGGGGTTGAGCTTCTCGATCCGGGTGATGGCGTCGTCGACCAACTCCGCCGGTGAGGCAACGCCGTCGCGCACCAGTTGGGCCTGGGCACACGCGTCGAGGAATGGTTCGGTCATGGGAATCTCCTGTGGCCAGCGCGTCAGCCGAGAACGGTAGTGGTGCGAACCGGCTCCTGCCCGGGGAGTCGCAAACTCCGAGGGAACCCTTTCGGGTCGGCGTGCCTCTTTCATCTGGTTTCATCCTGTCCCGCCCCGAGTCTGCGGCTACCGCTCGCCCCGCTTCGCCCCCGCCGGACTTCGAATCCAAGGAGGTTCACCATGGCCCATGTCACGCTGATCGAGCGGCCCACCCGCCTGATCCCGAGGCTGGCAGCGCGCTACTCGCACCGGAAGTTCGGCGAAGCCGTGGAGCCCGTCGAGGCGGCCGCCCACCACTCGGGCGTGCTCGTCGCGTGGGGCGCTCTCGAGACCGCGGCCGAACGAAGTTGGCATCGGCTGGACACCGGCCTGCGCTGGCTCGCCGTTCAGGCCACCGCGGGGCGCATCGGCTGTTCGTGGTGCACCGATTTCGGCTACTACGAGGGGGTCCAGCAAGGTGTCGAACCGGCGAAGGTCCGGGACGTACCCCGGTGGAGAACGAGCGAGGCATACGACGAACGCGAGCGTGTCGTGCTCGAGTTCGCGGAAGCGGCCACGGAAGCGCCCGCTTCGATCCCCGACGAGCTCGTCGCCAAGTTGCACCGGCACTTCACTGAGCCCGAGATGGTGGAGCTCGCGGCATGGGTCGCCCTCGAGAACTTCCGATCCCGCTTCAACGCCGGCCTCGGTCTGCGAAGCCAAGGGTTCGCGGCCCGGTGCGAGATTCCGCAGGACATTGAGCCCCAAGACGCCTCATCGGTGTGAACCGTTGTCAAGCGGTGTGCCCCATGGCCGCGCCCAGAGCCGCGCCGGGGCGGGCCGCCCGTAGCGACCGCTACCGGATCATGCCCTGCACCGCATTCACCAAGGCGTCCTCCTGTACCCAGTTCACACGGAAGTGCTTGTTGGGTTCCTCCATCTGGTTGTACGTCCACCACAACAGGTAGATGCCGAAGGTGAAGACCGTCGCCACGATGCGACCGACATAGTTGTCGGGCTGCTTCACCCGGCTCAGGTCGGGACCCGGTAGCTGGTGACCGAACCGGGCGAAGATCAGCGACAGTTCGTACTCGATTCCCACTTCGGCCTGGTCGTGGCGTGACAGGTCCTTGTCGAGGAGCACGTAGGCGACGATGTCGACGATGCCCCGGGTCAGGATGGCGATGATCACCCAGATGGCCGGGTCGCGGAAGTCACGCGTCATGTCGCGCAGCACGGCGGCATGGGCGGCTGCCCGTTGGAAGGACGGCGTGAGCTCCTGCTGGAGCCCTCGCCGGCCTGCCTCCTCCCAGGCGAAGGTGATGCTGGCGTCGAGGAGCTCGAGGCGGCGGGCGTTGTGGTCGCGCATCCGTCGCATCAATTGGTAGAAGACGTAGAACCCGTAGATACCGAGCGTCAGGATCGTCCATCCGAACGCGGTCCAGAAACTGAAGATGTAGTCCGTCTCCGGGCGGCGTTGCCACGCATAGCGGATGCGGTCGACCGTCGGCACGGCCGGAGGGCCGGGGACGACCGCCGGCGGCACTCCTCCCGCCGCCGCGTACGGAGTCGGAGCCGGTGCGGCCGGGGCTCCGTACTGAGGCATCGGCTCGCCGGCAGGAGGCGGGCCACCCGGAGGCGGCGGGACGTCCGAAGGCGGTCCTGAGGGTGGTGGAGTCTCGTCGGGTCCGGTCATCGAGCCCCCTTTCGGGCCTGTCGGTCCGATCGCATTGTACGAACCGCACTGCCTCGACGCCGTAGGTCGGTGGGGCTGACATGTATCGTCAGGCGGCCGCGCCCGGCCGGCGCGCCGACCGTTGTCCGACCGTTTCCCGCCATGACCACACTGCCATCCACCGATAGCACCCCACGCGATGAAGCGAGGCTCTACGCGGTCTACCTCGGGGGAAACCTCCCCGACGGGCGCATGGGCGAGGACCACGAAGTCATTCACGTCGTGGCGCCCGACGTGCCCACGGCGCGTCGGTTGGCGAAACAGAAGTGGCGGGGGTCGGGAGCAGCCCACGTGGACGCCGTCCTGCACGTCGACGTGGTCGACGGCTACGCCGTTGTGCTCGAGCCCAGGGGGGACGCCGCGGCCGCCGCGGTCGACAACACCTACGACCCGGCGTGACGAGCGGTTCGCATATGAAGGTCCGGTTCCCCATGCCCGTGTCACCGACTGCCACCTCGAGGGGAGCATGGCCGTGGCGGTGATCGAGATCACCACGTTCCGGCTCGCCCCGCACGCCGAAGAGCACGCGTTTCTCGACGCCGACCGGCGGGTGCAGACCGAGGTCGTGCCCAATCATCCCGGGTTCCTGCGTCGCACCACAGCACGGGGCGACGACGGCGCATGGCTCGTCGTGGTGTTGTGGAGGTCGGCCGACGAGGCAGATGCATCTCGTCGTGTGGCCGAAGATCACCCCGTCACCCGCGAGTTCACCGAATTCCTCGACGCAACGAGCATCCGGACGGCCCGTTACTCGACGCTCGACTGAACCGGGCGACTGACCGGCGCTCTGAACCGGCGACTGACCGGGAGAAGAGCCGCCACGGCTGCACCCGGACGCCTCGGCTGCCCCGAACAGCCACGACGCCTCCCCGCCGGGCCTACTGCTGGACGAGCATCACCGAATTCCCCTCGGGGTCCGTGATGGCTGCCAGCGTGGGACCGTTGGGCACGTCGAAGGGCTCGATGGCGACGGTCCCCCCCAGGTCCGCCGCCTTTGCCAGCGACGCCGACAGGTCGCGCACCTGGACGTAGAGCGTCACGCTGCTGCGCTCACCCTGCCGGATGTGTCCGGCCGGTCCCGGCTCCGGGCCGCCGATGCCCGGCTCGATGGGCATGATCGGGCCCTCGCCGATCCTCCAGTTGAACAGCGCGCCGTAGAACGAGCGAAGGCGCTCGGCGTCGCGCGCCTCGATCTCCCAGTGGACGACGGGTCGGGCCCAGTCGTCACCCACGACGCGTCGCCTGCCCGTGTCGGAGTCGACGGTCCACGCTCATCACGTCCCACGCTACTCATCGGACTCGCGGACAATGGTCACTGTATGTATGCACGCGTTCCCGTGCAGTGGTCATGGGAACACGACGCGCCCAATTCAACTGGTCGAACGTGGTTGAAAGGCGTTCGATTCTGTTCACCCGTTAAGCGCGGATGAAAGAGTCGGCCCACATAGGATCGTCGATTGCGCGGCGGGCGCGCTCAGGTCGCATGGCAATGGGTATCACGTCATGTGAGATGAGCGTGGGCGTGTCGTGGCTCGGGCAGCAGGTCGGCGATGCCCTCGGATCCGTGTACGTGACGAGCGTGGACCCGCGACGGTGAGGAGTTGAGATCCATGGACACGACGCAACCTGGCATCGAGACGGAGCATGACGCGGCGCGGCGCGCTCCAGGCTCGCGGAGCCTGACCGCGGTCAAGACGCTGGCGGCCACGCTGCTCGCCTGCGCCGGGTTGGCCTTCTTCGCCGTGCCGGCCTTCGCCCACAACAACACGGTGACGGGGGCAGCCACGTGCGCGACCGCCGGCGGCTTCGACATCACCTGGACGGTGGCGAACGACTACAAGTTGAGCGAGGTCGCCACCGTGACCCAGGCCACGGGAGGCGTCGGCACCGTCAGTGGATCGCCCGCGCACATCGCGGCGAGCAACGGCCAGCCCTTCAAGACCGCCACCCTGACGCAGCACCTGCCGGCTTCCACGACCGGGCCCGCCACGCTGACCGTGAAAGGCGTGTGGTCGGACAACTTCACCGTCACCGACAGCGGCAGCACACCACTTCCAACCGGGTGCACACCTCCACCCACCCAGACCCTGTCGGGGCACATCTACCTGTGCCCGGGCGGCACCTCGCAGACCACGACCGAGGTCCCGGGCGGCACCCTGGCCGCGACCGGCCCTCAGACCGTCGCCTCGATTCCCAATCCCCTTTCGCCCACGACCGTGGCAGCCGGCCAGTACACGATGAACGCCACACCACCGAGCGGCTATCAGCTCGTGACGTGCGGCGGGTCCTCGTCGGTGGCGAGCGGGGGGCATTCGGCCACCGAAGCGGTGACGGTCCCGGTCGGGGGCACGGGCAACGGCATCTTCTACGTGATGGCCATCCCGCAGGCCGCGGTCAGCGGAGCGAGCGGCGCGGCGCCGACCGCAGCCCAAGCCGCGCCTCCTGCGCCGGCCACGGCCCCGGCGGGCTCCGCCGTCCAGGGTGCGACGAGCGTGAACACCGGTGAGCCATGGGCGGGCTCCGCCCCGTTCGCTGCCGCGGTCGCGGCGTTGGGAGCGGGCCTGCTCGGCGCGGGCGTGTGGCGCTGGCGGCGCCGGCGCAATCCGGCCAGCGTGAGCTGACCCGGACCAAAGCATGAAGCCCCGGCCCGGGGGCTGAACCTCGGGTCGGGCTGAACTCGGGCCCGCGGGCCCGGGGCCCGGTCCAACTCTTCAAGCCAGGCGCTCGCAGGGCCGATACCTGGGTCATGGTCAGCTCTGCGGCGCGCCCGCTCGACGGCGCCGGCGTGGCCACCATGCTCGAGCGCGAGGCGCGCATCGTCGGCATCAAGGGCTTCTCCACCCCGACCCTCGAAGCGGTGGACCGGCGCCGGTCCCAGCTGTGGACGATCGCCTTCGCCGGGCTCGTGTGCCTGGCCGCCGCCGTCGCCCTGCTCTCGACCGACGCGGGCCATCACCTCGGCTTTGCGACCGGCACCGCGTTTCGCGCCGGGACCATCCTGCTCGTGATCGGCCTGGCCGTGTACGTGGTCGAGAAGGAACGTCATCTGCGCCGCCTGGCCATGCTCCTCGTGGACGAGCGCGTCCTCGCCGCCGCGCTGTCGAACCGTCTCAAGGAGCTCGCCATGCTGTACGAGGCGGGCAAGGCGATGAACTCCGTGCTCTTCGTGGACGACGTCCTGCGCCTCATCCTGTCGAGCGCGTTCGAGCTGCTGAAGGCGTCGAGCGGGTCGATCATGCTCGTGGAGGAATCGGGCGAGCTGGTCGTGGTGTGCCAGGCCGGGGACAGCGACATCGCCCCCCTGGAGCTGGGCGGGAGCATCGCCAACCGCGTCGTGCGTGACCGCGAGCCCCTCCTCGTGCAGGGGACGGTGTCGGAGAAGGGACAGCCCGAGACCGAGAGCGCCGTGTGCGTACCGCTCGTCCATCGCGGCCAGGTGCTCGGCGTCATCAATCTGTTCGGAGCGGTCGGCGTCGTCTACAGCGAGTACGACCTGCGCGCCGTGTCGCTCTTCGCCGAGCACGCTGCCATCGCGGTTGCCAACGCACGCCTGTACGAGGCCGAGCGCGCGCTGAGCGCCAAGCTGTCGCACCAGGTCGTGCACGACCCGCTCACCGGCGCCGCCAACCGGGTGCTCATCAGCGACCGGCTCGAACACGCCCTGGCCCGCGTCCGGAGGGCGGAGTGCGCAGTCGGGGTGCTCTTCATCGACATCGACAACTTCAAGCTGGTGAACGACGAGCTCGGTCACCGCGCCGGCGACTTCGTGTTGTCGGCCGTGGCCCAGCGTCTGTCCGAGTGCGTCCGGCCATCCGACACCGTCGGGCGGTTCGGGGGCGACGAGTTCGTCGTCATCTGCGAGGGCGTGTTCCACGACGGGCAGGTGGGCGAGATCGCCCAGCGGGTGCTCGACTCCCTCAACCGTCCCTTCACGACCCCGTTCGGCGACCGGACCCTGTCGGCCAGCATCGGGGTCTCGGTGTCGGAGCCCGGTACCGAGACGACCGCCGAGCACTGCATCCGGTCGGCCGACCGTGCCATGTACCGGGCGAAGATGGAGGGCAAGGCGCGCATCGTCAGCGCGGCGAAACCGCCCGTCGCCGCCGGCTGACAGCCGCCCGGAAATCAGCGGGCGCCGGCGGGTACGCTCTCGTCGTCAGACACCTGCACCCGACCAGCAACGCCCGTCCCGGACCCGGACGGGACCGCCCCCCCGCCCCTGCGCCCCAACCGCCGCCCAGCTGGCGCGGGTGGTTGCTCCTGGCCGGGGTGGCTCTCACGCTGTTGCTGCTGTTCACCCCGTCGATGGGAACGTCGAAGCCCACGCACAAACTGAACTACACGACGTTTCTGTCCGACGTGCAGGCGAACAAGATCAAGTCGGCCTCGATCGACCCGAACGGCGCCGTGACCGGCACGCTCAAGAACGGCGACAAGTACACGAGCCAGATCCCCATTGCGCTGCGCGACAATCAGCTCGCCCCGACGTTGAAGTCCCACAACGTCGCCATCACCGGCGTCGGGCAAGGCTCGAGCGTCGTCGCCACGATCCTGTCGTTCCTGCCCCTGTTGCTGTTCATCGCCATCTTCGTGTACCTGGGGCGCAGCACCCGGCGCCAGCTGTCCGGCGGCCTCATGGGCATCGGCGGATCGAAGGCCAAGGTCTACGACGAGGACCGCCCGTCGACCCGCTTCGCCGACGTCGCCGGGTACGAAGGCGCCAAGCAAGAGGTGGTCGAGGTGGTCGACTACCTGAAGCACCCCGACAAGTACGCCAAGGCGGGCGCGGTGGGGCCCCGGGGCGTGCTGTTGGTCGGGCCCCCGGGGACGGGCAAGACGCTCATGGCCCGGGCGGTGGCGGGCGAGGCGGAGGTGCCGTTCCTGGCGCTCAGCGGGTCGAGCTTCGTCGAGCTCTTCGTGGGCGTGGGGGCGTCGCGGGTGCGTGACCTGTTCGCCGACGCCCGCAAGCGGGCGCCGTCGATCATCTTCATCGACGAGATCGACGCCATCGGCCAGCGGCGGGGGGCGGCGATCATCTCCAACGACGAGCGCGAGCAGACCCTGAATCAGCTGCTGGCCGAGATGGACGGCTTCGACCCGTCCACGGGCATCGTCGTCATGGCGGCCACCAACCGGCCCGAGGTGCTCGACCCCGCGCTCCTGCGCCCGGGGCGCTTCGACCGCCAGGTGGAGATCCCGCTTCCCAACCAGGCCGAACGGTCCGCCATCCTGCGGGTCCACACCAAAGGCAAGCACTTGGGCCACGACGTCGACCTGGACGCGGTGGCCCGGGGCACACCGGGGTTCTCGGGCGCCGATCTCGCCAACCTGATCAACGAGGGCGCCATCGTGGCCGTCCGGCACAACCGCGACGTGATCACGGCGTCCGACATCGACGAGGCCCGTGACCGCATCATCCTGGGACGGCGCGAGGCGTCGAACGCGCTGTTGCCGGACGAGAAGCGCTCGGTGGCGGTCCACGAGTCGGGTCACGCCCTGGTCGCCCTGTTCTCGGAGCACGCCGACCCCGTGGCCAAGGTCACGATCCTCCCGTCCGGGCGCGCCCTCGGGGTGACCGAGCAGCTCCCGGTGGACGAGCGCCACCTCTATTCCGAGGGATACCTCAACGACTCGCTCGCCATCCGTCTCGGGGGGCGAGCCAGTGAACTGTTGGTTCTGGACGAAGCGTCGACGGGAGCGGCCAACGACCTCTCGGGCGCGACCGACCTGGCGGTGAAGATGGTGCGCGACTGGGGGCTCTCCCCCCGGCTCGGTCCCATCGGCTACGGCTCGGACGGTCCCGGCTATCTCGGCACGCCCCAGCTCGGCCAGGGGCGGCCCTACGCCGAGGGCACCCAACAGGTCATCGACGAGGAGGTGAGCCGGCTGCTGCAGGACGCCGAGCGGCGGGCCCGACAGATCCTCTCCGACCATCGCGGCGCGTTGGACGCGGTCGTCGATCTCTTGCTCGACCGCGAGACGATCAGCGGCGACGAGATGACCGCGGCCGTCCGCCGGGCCGAGGGGAACGTCCCGACACCTCCGTCCGAGCCCGCCACGCCCCGCGCCCTGGTGCACCAGGCGACCGGGCACGCCGGGAAAGACGAGGGCCCGCCCGCCCCCTGAGGCGCTACGCCCCCTCGGCCACGTCCTTGGCCACCCGGGCGCCCCGCTCGGGCTCGACGCGCCGCCGTAGCCGAGGGGGCAACCGCACGTCCCCGCGGACCGCGGCACACGCTCCCGGTTGCAGTCGGCCATCTTCTGCACCAGGTCGTGGTCTTGGAGGTGGACCGGCCGTCGGGACCGACGGTGAGTGCGTGCTCGCCGCTCGCAGCGGGGATGCCTGCGTCGGTCGTGGTCACGGGGGCCCCGTGGCATCGATCGACTCCAACAATGGAGTCGATCCAGTTTGTCCCCGGGACGGGCGCAGAGTCGGCCGGTAGTGTCCCGGGAATGGCGAGCGAAGGACTGCACGAACCGGCCGAGCTGCTCGACCAGGCGACCGTCGACCACCACCGGGCCGTCACGTCGCTGATCGAGGAGCTCGAAGCGGTCGACTGGTACGACCAGCGGGTGAAGGCCACGGGCGACCAGAGCTTGGCCGACATCCTCGCCCACAACCGCGACGAGGAGAAGGAGCACGCTTCGATGACCCTCGAGTGGTTGCGGCGCCGCGATCCGATGCTCGACCGGCACCTCCGGACCTACCTGTTCACCTCCCTCCCGGTCACCGAGGTCGAGGCGGAGGCCGAGGCCGGTGGCGGCCAGCCCCCCGCCGCGGGCGACGGATCGCTCGGGATCGGCAGCCTGAAGGGGATGGAGTGATGAACCACCTGCACCGGGAGCTCGCTCCCGTCAACGAGGCGGCGTGGGACCAGATCGAGTCCGAGGCGAAGCGCCGCCTCACCACCCACCTCGCGGCGCGCAAGCTGATCGACTTCTCGGGCCCGCACGGATGGTCGCACTCGGCGACCAACGTGGGCCGGACCGGCTCGGTGTCGGGGCCGGCCGAGGGCGTGTCCGCGCTGCAGCGACGGGTCCTTCCCCTCGTCGAGCTGCGGGCGGGGTTCAGCGTGTCGCGGGTCGAGATCGACGACGCCGATCGGGGCGCGAACGACATCGACCTCGAAGAGCTCGACGAGGCGGTACGCCAGATCGCTCTGGGCGAGAACGTGACCGTGTTCCACGGGTACCAGGCGGTCGGGATGCAGGGCATCACCGAGTGCACCTCGCACCCGCCCGTGACGGTGAAGCCCGACATGGACCAGTACCCGAACGTGGTCGCCCAAGCGACCGACGTGCTGCGCCGGTCCGGCATCGACGGGCCTTACGGCCTCGCCATCGGGCCGGAGATCTACACCGGCATCGTCGAGACGGCCGAGCACGGCGGGTACCTGCTGTTCGACCACCTGCGCCAGATCCTGGGGGGGCCGCTCGTGTGGGCGCCCGGGGTGCAGGGGGGCATCGTGCTGAGCCTGCGCGGCGGGGACCACGTGCTCGAATGCGGCCAGGACCTGTCCATCGGCTACCAGGACCACGACGCGGACGTGGTGCGGTTGTACCTCGAGGAGAGCTTCAGCTTCCGGGTGCTCGAGCCGGACGCGGCGGTCGCCCTCCGGCTCAAAGGCTGACGACCCGCAGTCGGGGCCGAGTGAGCGACGTAGTGACCGACGCGTCCGACGGCGGTCCGCTCGGAGCCGCGTCGCCGCCCGGCGTCGTGCACCGGCGCAGCCCGCACTCCGTGGCCGACACGCTCGCCGCCCTCGAGTCCGCCATCTCCGAGCTTCCGGCATCGGTGTTCGGTGTCGTGGACCACAGCGGAGAGGCGGAGCGCGTCGGGTTGACGTTGCGGGACACCAAGCTCGTCATCTTCGGCAACCCCCGAGGCGGGACGCCCGCCATGGTGGCGGCGCCCACCCTCGCACTCGACCTCCCGCTCAAGGTGCTCGTGTGGGCCGACGACGGCGGCGCGGTGTGGATGACCTACCTCGACCCGGCGTGGCTGGCCGCCCGGCACGGGGTCGACCCCGAGCGTGCCCCGCCGCTGTCGGCGGCGGAGCGGGTCACCGCCTCGGTGGCGGCGGGTGGCTGAGTTCCTCTACGCCGCGGGGGCGCTCGTCGTCGTCGTCACGGGCACGAGCATCCTCTTCACCTTGGTGCTGCCCCGGGCCACCGGGGGCGGGATCGAGCGGATCACGCTGTCGGTCAACCGCACGGTGCGCGTGGTCTTCATCGGCCTGGCCCGCTTCGCCAACGGCTACGAGCGCAAGGACGCCGTCCTCTCCCCGATCGGTCCCGTGGCCCTGGTGGCGCAGCTCGTCGCGTGGGCGGCGCTGTTCGTGGTCGGCTTCGCGCTCATCTTGGAGCCCACCACCCACGACTTCGGGGCCGCGTTCCTCCAGTCGGCGGCCTCGCTGTTCACGGTGGGAAGCGTGCACGCCGGCGGTCCCCGCAACGTGCCGGCCGACATCGCGGCGGGCGCGGTGTGGGCCGTGGTGGTGGCGCTGCAGATCGCCTATCTCCCCGCCCTGTACAGCGCGTTCAACCGCCGGGAGTCGCTCGTCGCCATGCTCGAGAGCCGGGCTGGCGTGCCCGCGTGGGGCCCCGAGGTCCTGGCCCGACACCAGCTCGTGGGGATCACCGACGCCCTACCCCAGTTCTACGCCGAGTGGGAGGGGTGGGCAGCCGAGGTGGCCGAGAGCCACACCACGTATCCGGTCCTGTTGCTGTTCCGCTCCCCCGAGCCCTGGTACTCGTGGATCGTCGGACTGCTCGCCGTCCTCGACGGGGCGGCCATGCACCTCGCCGTGGCGCCCCACACCGCCTCGTCCCAGGCGCGCCTGTGCCTGCGCATGGGGTTCACCGCGTTCAACCGCATCGCCCGGACGCTCGGCTGGCCGGTCGACCCCGACCCGAACCCCGAGGGGCCCATCGAGCTGACCTTCGAGGAGTTCGAGCAGGCCTACAAGATGCTCGTGGAAGTGGGCTTCTCGATGGAGCGGTCGGCCGAGGAGGCGTGGCCCAACTTCGTCGGGTGGCGGGTGAACTACGAGAAGGCGGCCTACCGTCTGGCGGACCGCGCCGTCGCGCCCCCGGCCCCATGGTCGGGCCCGCGCCGGCACCTGCCGCCCGGGCCCGTGGCCCCGTTGCGTCCGCCCCAGCGCAGCCCAGGCAAGATCGACAAGCGTGGCCTCACCACCCTCCGGCCGACCGTCGTCGTGCAGCCCACCCCCCGCCGTCGCCGAGCCTGACATCGGCGTCACACTCGCCCCCCGCGGCCTACACTCGATCACGGCCGGGGCGCGCCCCGGTCACGAGGGCGGGGGTGGTCGATGAGCACAGCGGAGACCGAGGACCCCGGGGTCGACGCCGACCTGGTGGTGTTCGGCGGAGTCGACCAGAGCTTCCTCGAATTCCCCCAGCCCCACTACGCCCGGATGCGGGCCCGGCGCCCGCTGCTGCGCGTCCCCGGGGCGGTGCAGACCACGACCCGGGCCGCGCTCGACGCCGCGCTGCGCAACCCGGAGGTCTACTCCTCGGGCATGGACGGCGCGCCGCTCGGCAACGACCGGCCGCTCATCCCGCTCCAGATCGACCCGCCCGACCAGCTCAAGTGGCGCAAGCTCCTCGACCCGCTGTTCACCCCCAAGAAGATGGCGTCGCTGGCGCCCCAGATCGCCGCGCAAGTGAACGGGCTCATCGACACCTTCGTGGCGCGCGGCAGCTGCGACTTCACCAACGAGTTCGCCATCCCGCTTCCGTCCACCATCTTCCTGCGCCTGTTCGGGCTGCCCCTCGAGGAGCTCGACACGCTGCTCGAGTTCAACGAGCGGACGCAACGCCCGCGCGGGGCGAAGACGGCCGAGGAACAACTCGCCAAGCGCAAGGCCAACGCCCAGGACGTGTACCGCTACTTCGAGGCGGTGCTAGCCGAGCGCCGCAACGAGCCTCCCCGCGACGACCTGCTGTCGGTGCTCATGACCGCCGAGGTCGAGGGTCATCCACTCACCGACGAGGAGATCACCGACGTCAGCTTCCTCATGATCCTCGCCGGACTGGACACGATCACCGACACCTTGACGTGCAGCTTCAAGTTCCTGGCCGAGCACCCCGAACATCGCCGGCGCATCGTCGAGGACCCGTCGCTCATCGCATCTGCGGTCGAGGAGCTGTTGCGGTGGGAGACCCCGGTGATGACGGTGATCCGGGTGGCGCGCCAGGACGCCGCCATCGAGGGCTGCCCCGTCCACCGGGGAGACGCGGTGCTCGCCTGCCTGGGATCGGCCAACACGGACGAGGCCGAGTTCGCCCGCTCGGACGTGGTCGACTTCGAACGCAACCCGAACCGCCACGTGGCGTTCGGCGCCGGCGTCCACCGGTGCCTCGGCTCGCACCTCGCCCGCCAGGAGCTCCGGGTAGCGCTCGCCGAGTGGCACCGTCGGATCCCCGACTACCGGCTGCCCGACGGGTTCGTGCCGCGGTACTCCGACGGGCTTCGCTCGGTGAGAAACCTCACGCTGCTGTTCCCGACGCCCACCGGGTAGCCGGGACAGGAGGCCGGTCGGGGAGGAACATTTCCTCGCCTACGGTGTTCATGTTCGTTGCGGTCCCTTCGGGGACCGCAACCGGTTCTTGGGCCTTCTTTTCCCGGAGCAGCCAGATGCGCGAAGCCTCGCCCCGACCCGTCCCCGCGACGACCGACCCCCCGACGACCGCGCCCGGCGAGGTGCCGGCGCCGGTGTCGGCAGCCGCGCCGGTGTCCTCGAAGCACCTCAGGCTGGCGCTCGTCGTGATCTCGGCCGCTCAGCTCATGGTGGTGCTCGACGCGTCGATCGTGAACGTGGCACTCCCGTCGATCCAGCGGGCCCTGCACTTCGGGGCGGCCAACCTGGTGTGGGTCATCAACGGCTACACCCTCACCTTCGGCGGCCTGTTGCTGTTGGGCGGCCGCACCGGCGACCTGTTCGGGAAGCGCCGCATGTTCATCATCGGCGTCGGCCTCTTCACGCTCGCGTCGCTCCTCGGCGGACTCGCCACCACCGAGGGATGGCTGATCGGGGCACGCATGCTCCAGGGCGCGGGCGGCGCCATCATGGCGCCCACCGCCCTGTCGCTCATCGCCAGCACCTTCCCCGAGGGCCAGGCCCGCAACCGCGCCATGGGTGTCTACGCCGCGATGTCGGGAGCGGGCGGGGCGATCGGGGTGCTGCTGGGCGGGGTGCTCACCGACACGCTCAGCTGGCGCTGGGTGCTGTTCGTCAACGTCCCCATCGGCCTCGCCCTGGTGCTCGGCGCGCCCCGCGCCTTCGAGGAGACCGAGACGCGGGCCGGGCGCCTCGACCTGCCGGGGGCGGTCCTGGCCACGAGCGGGATGAGTCTCGTGGTGTTCGGGCTCATCCACGCCGCCAGCACGTCGTGGAGCGACGGACTCACGATGGCCACCCTCGCCGCGGGCGTGGTGCTCCTCGTGGCGTTCATTTTGACCGAGGCGCGCTCGCCCCACGCGCTCCTGCCGCTGCGGCTGTTCCGCAACCGCAACCGCGCCACCGCCTACGGGATGATGTTGGCGCTCGCCACCGCGATGTTCTCGATGTTCTACTTCCTCACGCTGTTCTTCCAGGAGGTCCTCGGCTTCAGCCCGCTGCGGGCCGGGCTGTCGTACCTGCCGTTCACCGCCGCGATCATCATCACCGCGACCGTGGTGTCGCGCGTGGTGGGGCGGACCGGGCCCAAGGTCCCGATGATGATCGGCACGACGCTCGGCACGACGGGGCTGTTGTGGTTCTCGTTCAACAGTGCGAGCGCCACCTACTGGGGCAACGTCCTCGCGCCCATGGTGCTGTTGGCGTGCGGCATGGCCATGAACTTCGTGCCGCTCACGCTCACCGCGGTGCGGGGCGTGGGCCCCCAGGAACAGGGCATCGCGTCGGCGCTCCTGAACTCGGGCCAGCAGATCGGAGGGTCGCTCGGCCTGGCCGTGCTCGGCACGATCGCCATCGACGTCACCCGGGGCAAACTCGACGCGCTGGGTCCGACCGGCGCCCATTTCGTGGGCTCGGCCCCGCCGCCCCACTCGGCGCACCTGCCTCCGGTCCTCCACCACGCCATCTACAGCGCCTTCATGTCGGGGTACACGACGGCGTTCCGGGTGGGGGCCGGGCTCATGTTCCTGGCGTTCCTCCTAGCGAGCTTCGTCATCAGGACGCCCGGGCGCCGGGCGCCCGCCCGGGCCGAAACCGAGGCCGCCGACCAGCAATTGAGCCCCGCCACCGCCTGATCCCGCCGGTTCGGCGGGGCCCGGCGCCCCGGGTGCGCCGGTCAAGAATCGCCCCTGGTCCGCCGATCTTCTCTGGGTGTTAGGTGAGCCGGCCGGGACCGGCCTCGACGTCGCGCCCGAGCCCTTCGCGGCCCGCCTCCGCCAGGCGGTCCTCGATCCCGCCATGCTGTCCAACCCGCCCGTCGCGGCAGCCTTCTGCCTGTTGCGGTGGCAGCACCTGATCGCCCCCCTGCCCTACTGGGCCCTCGTCTTCATCGTGGCGTGCGGAGGCGCGGCGAGCATTCTCGTCGCCGCACTGCTGGGGCCCGACCCCCGGCGGCCGTGGCACCTCCCGGCGTTCGTGGCGCTGACCATGATCATCATCACCGCCGTGGCGTACGCCACGGGCTGGGGCCCGCTTCTCGGGGTGGGCTTCGTGTTCGGCGCCGGCAGCGCGCTGCACCGTTACGGGTCCGCCGCGACGCGCTGGTCGCTCCTGTGGACGGCGTTGTGCATGGGCGTGGCCGAGCTGGGCATCGGCTTCGGCCTCATCCCCTCTCTCATCCACCGACCGCTGATCCACGGGCTGGCGGGACTCAGCCTGCTCGGCGCGCTCCTCACGATCTCGTTGCTGGGCCGCGCCACCACGGCTCGCGAGCTGGTCGAGGTGGATCTCTCGCAGTCCGAACGGCGCTTCAAGGCGCTCGTCACCAACGCGGCCGACATCATCGTCGTGACCGACGACGAGGGCCGTCTCACCTACGCGAGCCCCGCGTTCGAGCGCGTCCTCGGGATGTCGGCCGACCCCTTCTACGGCCAGAACACCTCCGAGTTCACCCACCCCGACGACCGCCAGCGCATCAGCGAGGAGTACCCGCCCATCGTGGCCGACCCGACACGGGTCCTGCGCACCCAGATCCGCATCGCCGACGCGCACGGCGAGTGGAAGCACTTCGAGGCGGTCATCACCAACCTGGTCGCCGACCCCGACGTCCGGGGCATCGTGGTCAACCTTCATGACGTCACCGAGCAGCGGCGCATGCAGGAGCACCTGGCCCACGCCGCGATCCACGACCCGCTCACCGGTCTCCCCAACCGGGTGTTGTTCATGGACCGCCTCAACGTGGCGCTGCGCCGGGCCGGGCGCACCGGGCGGCACGTGGCGGTGGCGTTTTTGGACCTCGACCGGTTCAAGCTCGTGAACGACGGGCTCGGTCACGCCGTGGGAGACGAGCTGCTCCAGGCCGTGGCGGCCCGGTTGCTCGAGGCGCTGCGCACGGTGGACACCGTGGCCCGCTTCGGGGGAGACGAGTTCACCATCCTGTGGGACGACGTCACCGACCAGGAGGAGGTCCTCGCCATCGTGAGGCGACTGCTCGAGGACCTCCAACGGCCGTTCGCCCTCGACCACGGACCCGTGTACGCCACCGCCAGCATCGGCGTGGCGATGTCCGCCGGCCGGTCGGCCTCGCCTACGTCGATGCTGCGCGACGCGGACACCGCCATGTACCTCGCCAAGGAGTCGGGACGCAACCAGGTCGAGATCTTCGAGGCCAACAGCCACGCGGTGGCGCTCAAGAGCCTGCAGCTCATCACCGAGCTCCACGGCGCGTTGACCGAGAGCGAATTCCGATTGCGCTACCAGCCGATCATCGACCTCGCCACGAGCGGCGTCGTGGCCGTCGAGGCCCTCATCCGGTGGGACCACCCCACGAGGGGACTGCTCAGCCCCGACCAGTTCATCCCCATGGCCGAGGAGACGGGCTTGATCGTGCCGGTCGGCGCGTGGGCGCTGCGCGCCGCGTGCGCCCAGGCGGCGCGGTGGAACGCCACTGCCACTGCGCTCGGGCTTCGACCGGTCGAGGTGCACGTGAACGTGTCGCCGCGTCAGCTGGGCAGCCCGGACTGCATCGACACGGTGGCCGCCGCGGTCGAGGCGGCCGGTATCGCGCCGGGTGCGCTGTGCCTCGAGATCACCGAAGGCACGCTCATGCGCAACGAGCGCGCCGCGACGGAAACGCTGCACGCGCTGCACGGCCTCGGGGTCAAGATCAGTGTCGACGACTTCGGGACGGGATACTCCTCGCTCAGCTACCTGAAGCACTTCCCCATCGACTCGCTCAAGGTGGACCGGACGTTCGTGGACGGTCTGGGCGAGGACCCCGAGGACTCGGCCATCGTGAGCGCGGTCGTGGCGCTCGCCCACTCCCTCGGGCTCGTGGCCGTGGCCGAAGGAGTCGAGACCGAGATCGCCCTGGAGGAGCTGCGCCTGTTGGGCTGCGACCAGGGCCAGGGCTACCTCTTCGGCGCGCCTGTCCCGGCCGAGCACCTCGACACCGTCCTGTTCGAGCCGAGCCCCGGGGTGGCCCAGCTGAGCCGCTGACGCCCGGGCACGCGCTTCGCCTGGGATGGGCGTACGGCGCGGCCGTGCGCCAGACTCTGGGGCAGACCCGTTCCGCCGCCGGTCCTGTCGACTCGTCGGGAGGTTCCGCCCATGCCGTACAACGTGGGGCGCGTCGCCCACGACGCGGACGCGCACCTGATGGAGACCCCGACGTGGCTGCGCGACCACGCCGACCCCGAGGTCCGGGACCGGATCTCGCCGCTTCGGTACCCGGGCGGCAACGAGCTGCGCCAGACGGGCGACCCCGATGAGCAGCAACGGGACCTCGTCGCCGCGTTCGACCGGCTGCGCGACCGGCACGCCTCGGCCGAGTACCGGTCGACGGAGGCCGAGGAGATCATGGCGCGCAAGAACTTCGCCGCCACCGGCTCGTTCGTGGCCGAGGACCGCAGCCGGGCGCTCGACCTGCTGGGGTTCTCGAGCCAGCTGGTCTTCAACACATTCCACAACCGGCGCCTGCACGACTGGGAGCACGCCGGGGACCTCGACCTCGCCTACGGCGCGGCCCGGGCGCACAACCGCGGCATGGTCGAGTTCTGCTCGGTCGACTCCCGCCTGCTCCCCACCTGTTACGTGCCCCTGGTGGACTTCGACCGCGCCGCCGCCATGGCAGACGAGGCCCTCGACATGGGTGCGGCCGCGCTGCTCGTGGCGTCGGGCTGCCCTCCGACCCACTCCCCCAGCCACGTCGGGCTGGACCCGGTGTGGGCGCGCGCCCAGGACGCGGGCATCCCCGTCGTCTTCCACGTCGGTGGCACGGGCGAGCTCATCGACCCGAACTACTTCCGAAACGGCCTGCCCGTGCCTCCCGACTTCCACGGGGGGGAGGAGAACTTCCGGTCGGTCGACTACATGGGCATCCCCGGGCCGCCCGCCCAGACCCTCGCCACCATGATCTTCGACGGGGTCCTGGAACGGTTCGACCGCCTGCGCATCGGCGTCATCGAACAAGGGGCGATCTGGGTGCCGTCGTGGTTGCGCCAGATGGAAGCGGCGTTCGAGGCGTTCGCCCGCCACGAGGAGCGCCTGCGCGCCCTGTCGGCCCGGCCGGGCGACTACGTGCGCCGCCAGGTGCGCTTCACGCCCTACCCCACCGAGGACGTGGGATGGATCATCAACCAGAGCGGCCCGGAGCTGTGCATGTTCTCGTCGGACTATCCCCACGTGGAAGGCGGCCGCCGTCCCATCGAGCGCTTCGAGGCGTCGCTGGCGAGTGTCGACGACGACGCCAAGCAGCGCTTCTACTGCGACAACTTCGTCGACCTGATGGGGATGGCCGCGGCGGCCCTGCCCGGCTGACCGCTCCTCACCTGCCCCGGATCCCGAGGGCGGGGAGGACCGCCGACCGCCGACCTCGCCTCGACCCCGCTCCCGTCGGGTGGCCCGAGTCCGGAGGGCTCGAGAGCCGTTGTCTGATTGTTGACATGCCGTTGTCCCTCATCTGAGGGTGGGTCGGCAGAGTGTCGGTCATCAGCTTCTCTGATCTTTCAATTGATGGGCGGCAAGGAGAGAAGATGAGCCCAACTGTGAAGGCCCCAGCAGTGCGACCGGACACGCAGAGCCGGCGCCCCCGGCAGACAGTCGACGAGGCGTTCGACCTCGTCCGCCAGGAACTCCTCCCGTTCGTCGACCGGACCATGCGGTCGAAGCATTTCGCCGGGGACAACTGGCATTCCATCGCCACGAGGTTCTGGCTCGGCGACAAGACCCGCGACGATGCGGGCAACCTGTTGCGGGTCGTGGACGAGAACTGGACCTGCTTCGCCGACGTGCTCGGCTCCGAGACCAGAACGGCGGTGCGCGAGCTGCGGACGACGCGCAAGGACTTCGCCCAGAAGCGTCCCTTCACGGTCGCGCAGGCGGTCCACTCGGTCGAGGTGGCCGGCGCGCTGCTCAAGGCCATCGGGGCGAACTGCGAGTTCGCCGTATCCGAGCTGCTCGTGGCGCTGTCGTTGACCGACGTCGGACGAGACCTCAGCCGGGTCGCGGCCAAGGTCGCCCGTCACGAACGCCACGACCACTCCCTTCGGGTCCTCCAGGACGTCCGCAACGAAGCCCTCAAAGCGGGATGGATTGACCGGGTCAGCAGCTACTTCGGCACGCGTTACGAGCAGGCGGGCACCGTGCACCTCGAGACGAGCGGTGGCGCCGCTCGCCTGCGTTCTGCGTCGTAGGAACGACCGGCGCGGGCCGAGACCCGCTTCGGGACCCACCACGAGGCCGCGCGAGGGTTCCGCGCCCCGAGCTCGGAGGCGGCGTGCTTCTGGATCGAGCGCTTCCCGATTACCAGTTCCACGAGGTCCACTCGACCGCGCTTCGAGCTCAGGGCGAAGCGGTGTTCGACGCGATCAGGGCGATCTCGCCGGAAGAGCTGCCCCTGTTCAGACTCCTCGTCGCAGCGCGTTCGCTTCCTGCCTTGGTGGCCCGCCGACCGGGCGCGTGGCGACCAGGAGGCGGCTCGTTGCTCGACCGCGCGCTCAGGGCTGGTTTCGTCATCCTCGGCGAGGAACCCGACCGGGAGATCGTCCTCGGCATGGTCGCCCAGCCGTGGCGGGTCCTTGGGGCGCGGGTCACGGCCGCGCCGGCGACGGTGGAGACGTTCGCCCAGTTCCGCAAGCCTGGCTACGCCAAGATGGCCACCAACTTCCTCCTGGACGTGCATTCCTCGAGCCACGAGCCGAACCGCTTGCGGACCGAAACCAGGGTGTGGCTGCCCGACGTGGCCACCATCGTCCGGTTCGGCGCCTACTGGACCCTCATCCGTCCGGGCAGCGGGCTCATCCGACGGGAGTGGCTCGAGCGGATCAAGGTCCGGGCGGAACAGAACGGCTGAAGCCTATGGCCGTACACTCGGCCGCCTTGAGGCGGGCGCCCGGTCATGCCTGACGACGAGTCGTCGCGACCTACACCCACCCGCGTGGGGAACGAAGCAGGACGACGCTGTCGCGCCCACGCGTGTTTCGTAGGTGGGCTCGGCGCGGGGGCGGTAGTAGCCGCCATCAGCGCCACGATCTGGAGGACCTACGCCGAAAGCGCGCCGCGCCAACGCCAGCCCGCATCGCTGGCGTTCCGGGTGGACCACCTGGGCGTGTGACCCACGGCCCGTGTGGTCGAGGGCGCGTCAGGAGATGCTCACCCCGTAGGGCCCTTGCCCGGTGGGACGGACGGTCACGAGCGCGGTGCCGTCGGGCTGCCGAGTGATCCCGGCCATCGTCGCCGCCCCCGAGACGACGACCGTGCCGAGCACGCCGGCCGGAACGAAGACGACGGTCGGGGCTCCGGTGTGGTCGGCGGTGGCGGTCATCGTGAACGTTCGTGTCGCCGGGTCGTATGTGCAGCTCCGGAGCGTGCCGGCGGTGGCGCGGGGATAAATGCGCGACAGATACGTGACCCGGCTAGGGATGAGGCCGAGGTTCTGCGCCGGGGGCGTCGAGGGGTCACCCGCGTACACCGACCACGCGTCGAAACACGCAGCGAGGGGAGCGCCCGCCGCGCACGTGCCCTTCCAGGCGTAGATGGCGGAGCCGACCATGGCACGGTCTTGCGCCGCGGTCTCTCCCGCCAGGATCGTGGCGTCCTGGGAGGCGGCGTTGCCGTACTCGGTCGGCAACAACGCCGCGTTGAGCAGTCGGGCCTCGGCGTCGGCCACCTGATACGCCTGGTCGTAGGACACCGGGTACGGGCTCGTTTGCGCCGGCACGCCGGCCAAGGCGTCCACTGTGAAGACGTGCGTGTAGGTGTGCGGCGCATAGACGAGGTTCGGGTACGAGGTGAACGGCGCGGGCACCTGGTCGGGGGCGTCTTCGAGGTTCCTCGCCGCCATGGGCTCGAAGAAGAACGACTGCTTCGCCACCCGGACGCCCAAGTTCGGGTACGCGCCGCCCACGCCGGTCAGCGCGCTCACCACTCGGGCGTAGAACGGGTACAGCTGGGTCGCGCTGAACGCGACGGGCGGGATGAACCCGGGAAGTGGCTCGTTCATGATCTCGTAGCCGACCACGGTCGAGTCGTTTTTGAACCGCGACGCCAACGCCGCCATGGCCCCGATGTAGTGGTCCTGGAGCCCCGGACCGGGGGCGGCACCCTGGGGGACCGCAGGACTGGTGTTGAGCCAGAAGTTGGTGAAGGCCGCCTCGACGAACGCGTTGAATTCGGGTGTTCCCGCCACGGCGTCGGCCGGGACGCCGTTGGTCACCACCGCCCATGGAGGCGCGCCGTCGGCGTGCGCCGAGCTCTCCTGGGTCGGCCCGACGAGCGGCGGGGCGCTCACGGGAGCGGTGTTGGGGGTGAAGCGCGAATACGCGTCCTGGTGCATGTCGAGCAGCACGTAGATGCCCTGCTGCCGAGCCCATCCGACAACCTGGGCGATGCGGTCGAGGTACGTCTGGTTGTAGCGGCCCGGCGTGGGCTCGAGCTGGCTCCACGACAACCCGAGGCGCACGAAGTCGAACCCGAGAGCGCGCATCTGGGCGAAATCGTTGTGCGAGCCCGACGCGCTCGACTGCTGGTACTCCGGTACTCCGGCCTGCACCTCGCACACCGGCGCCTCGCCGGCGTGATGGCTCATGGCCGGACAGGTCCCGCTGTACGCCCTCGGGTCGATCGGGAAGATCGGCGCCGGGCCCGGCTCGGCTCCGCTCGAAGTGGTGTAGAAGTCGTCCTCCACGCCGACGACGTTCACGCCTCGTAGCAGGACCGTCCGGCCGGCAGGGTCGACCAACTGCGCCCGAGCGCCGACCGGGTGCGCCACCGTGAGCCAGGGCAAGCCCGGCGGGGACGAGGCCAGGGTCGGAGAAGGGGGCAGGAAGAACAGGCCGCCCGCCGCGGCAAGCACGGTGGCCGCCAACCTGCGTCGAGATGTCGTGCGCACCTTCGGGGCGAGCTCCTCCTGCCGGAGTCTCGGCACGCAACGACAACGTCACGACGCGCCGGCTCTTGTGACGACCCTGCGGGATGCAACCGGGGCCCTCCGTGGCGACAGCCGCGCCGGCCGCAGCGTCAGTGCGGCGGGTGACCAGGAGGTGCGGTCCGATCGGGCGGCGCGGTAAGCCAGCCGGCCCGGCTGATCCGGTAGACGCGCAACGGGATGCCGAGGGTGGGGTGGCAGGTGTCGCGGTCGAGGTGCATGCCGAGGCGCTTCATCACCCGCTCCGACCGGGTGTTGTCCGGCTGGCAGATGCTCACGATCTCGGGGAGCCCGAGGTCGTCGAAGCCGTGGGCGAGCGCGGCCGAGGCACCTTCGGTGGCGAGGCCCTGCCCCCAGTACGACGGGTCGAGCCTCCAGCCGACCTCGACGGTCGGCATCACCTCGGGCAGAAACATCGGGGGAGACAGTCCGACGTACCCGATGAGACGCTCGTCACGGGTCTCGGCCGCCCACTGGGTCCAGCCCCTCGCGTCCTGCTCCTCGAGCCTGCGACGCAGGAAGCGTTCGGTCTCCTCGACCGACCATCCGCGGCCGAACGGGAACCACCAGACCTCGGGGTGGGCGAAGACCGCACTCAGGTCGTCGAGGTCTTCGATCCTCCACCGGCGCAGGCGGAGACGCTCGGTGGCGAGTGAGTCGACTGTCAACGCCGGACGAGAAACGGACTCGTCACCTCAGATCCGGTCGAAGCGCACCGGAAGGTGCGCGGGTCCTCGGAAGACGAGCCCGGTGATGTGGACGTCGTCGGCCTCCGGATCGAGCCGAAGGTTCGGCAGCCGCTCGGACAGCGCTCCCAGCAGACTCGACGTCTCCATCCGTGCCAGGTGCATGCCCAGGCACATGTGCGGTCCGTAGGCGAACGCGAGATGGGGCTTGGCAGAGCGACGGATGTCGAAGCGATCAGGGTCCTCCCACCGGGAGTCGTCGTGGTTGGCGGCACCGATGCACGCCGTGACCGACGCCCCGGCGGGGATGGCCACACCCTCGAGCACGGTGTCCACGCGGGCAGTGCGAGCCGTCATGGTGAGCGGGGGCTCCCAACGAAGGCCCTCTTCGATCGCCTGAGGCACGAGCGCCCGGTCGCGTTCGAGTGCTTCCCACTGGGCGGGGTCCGACAACAGCCCGAACAGCAGGTTGCTCGACGACCGGTAGGTCGTCTCCGCTCCGGCGGGAAGAAGGAGGCGGAGGAACGCGGCGATCTCCTCGTCGGTGAGTCTCTGGCCGTCCAGCTCGGCATGGGCCAGGACGCTGATGATGTCGTCCTGGGGATCCGTCCGGCGTTGGGCCGCCAGAGCACTGAAGTACTCACCCAATTCCTGCGACGCCACGAGCCCGAGCTCGATGTCGGTCAGGATGAGGAGGAGCTGCACCGCGAGGCGGTGGAACATCTCGAGGTCGTCGGGGGGGAGCCCCAGCAGGGCGGCGATGACCTGGACCGGGAACGAGAACGTGAGCTCCCGGACGAGATCGGCCGAACCCCGCGCCGCGAACGTGTCGATGTGGTGATCGATGATCGGCCGGACGAGCTCCGTCTCCCACTTGGCCATGGCGGCACGACTGAAGGCCTGCTGGACCAGACCCCGGTAGGCCCGGTGCTCGGGCTCGTCCATGTTCAAGATGGTGTGGCCCATGACGAGCTCCATGCCCTCGTTCTCGGGCGTCTTGGACGAGAACGTGGCCGCGTCGCGGTACACGCGCTCGACCGCGGCGTGGCTGAAGGCGGTGAAGAAGTCATGGTCGGCGGGCCCTTCCATGACCGGAAGGTCGGAGGTGAATCCCGTCAGACCCACGAGACCGCCGCGGTGCACGGGTGCGTCGCGGCGCAACTCGGCGAAACGCGGGTAGGGGTCGCGCACGACGCCCGCACCGTGCGACCGATCGAAGGCCTGGAACGGATCGAACTCCTCGGTACCCGAACGCCCACCGGTGACGGCCATGACCGGACCCCCTGACTCGTGGACTGGGACAGATGCGATCGACGCCGCTCCCGAACGGTAGTGGATGAGCCGACCGGCGACGCGTCCGGGCCGAGAGCGGATGATCAGGACGACCTGGACAGCGCTGTCGTTGGCGGTGGTCGGCGCCTACACGGCCGCGGCCTTCGGAGGCGCCATCCGCCTGTTCACCAAGGCCGGCACGAGCTGATCCGGCCCGACCCTCCCGACACCTCGGCCACAATCGACGGGGGCGCCATCACAGGATTCACCGGTCGGCTAAACAACGATGTCGTCGCGGTGTACGCGGAGTCGCCGATCACAGTCCCTGCCTGAGCCTGCCCCGAAGGGCGAGGAATGCGAGGGTCAGGCTGACGGTCCCTATCCCGGCAAGCGCCGCGAGGCCCTCGAGGAGTGTGCGTGCCTGCCAACCGCCGACGATGAGCGAGCGCAGGGCGCCCAGAAGGTAGGTGATCGGGTTGTACGTCGCGATCGCCGAGAACCAACCGGTGAGGGCCTGCTTCGGGATGATGGCATCGCTCAGGAAGAAGAACGGAAAGAAGAGGAAGAACGAGGCGTTCACGGCGGCCGGACTCGCCGTCTTGAGGGCGACGGCGTAGGGAAGCCCGGTGAACGCGAGCCCCCACAGCGCGGAGAAGCCGATGAACGTGAGCACCCCCGGTACGCCGGTGGCGAAGCGCACCCCGACGCCGAAACCGATCGCCAGGACGGGGAGGCACAGGGTCATGATGACCACGACGTCCGCCACCATGAGCCCGAGGAGCAGGGCGAGCCGGCGGACCGGGGTCATGCACAGGCGGTCGAAGTACCCGCTCTGGATGTCGGTCACGAGAACCTGGGCTCGTGACATCCCCGTCACCGCGAATGCGATCGCCATCGGTAGAAGAAACGCCTTGTAGCTGAACCCGACCAGGTTTCGGGCGACGTTCTGCAGCGCACCGATGTTCGTGGTGTAGAAGAACGCCGGAACGAAGACCGCCGACAGGACAGACACGGGCTCCCGGGGAATCTGGCGCAGGGCTCGGCCGGCGACGCTGCGAAGATCTCGCACGAACCCCGACTCTCGCCCCCGGACAATCGCGAATGTGGAGCTGCTCATCGCGTCACCTCCTGCGTCTCGATGTGCGAACCGGTGAGCTCCCGGAACACGTCGTCGAGCGTCGGGGTCCTCGAGGTGAGGCTCTTCACGTTCAGTCGGCTCCGGTCGAGCTCTACCGCGACGGGACTCAGCACGGCGGCGGCACGCGTCGTGCTCACGACGATCTCGTCGCCGTCTGATGCGACCGAGTCGACGAAGTCGAGTCCACGCAGGCGGTCGAGGGCATCGGGGTCGTCGCCGTCCACCTCCGCCACGATGAGGTCCTTCCCAATCGTGCGCTTGAGCACGTCGGGCCGCCCGTCGGCGACGATGCGGCCGCGGGAGATGATGCCGACCCGATCGGCAAGCGCGTCGGCCTCCTCGAGGTACTGCGTGGTCAAAAAGATCGTGATGCCGAGCTCCGCGTTGAGCCTTCTGACCTCGGCCCACACCCGCTCTCTGCTCTCGGGGTCGAGGCCCGTCGTCGGTTCGTCCAGGAAGAGCACCTCGGGGTTGTGCACGAGAGCTGCGGCGAGGTCCAGCCGGCGCTTCATGCCCCCCGAGTAGGTTCCGACGCGACGGTCGATGGCGTCGGCGATGTCGACGAGTTGCAGGACCTCCTCGAGCCGATCCCGGATCTCCGCCGGTCGCAGGCCGTAGAGGCGCCCCTGGAGGGCGAGCAGCTCCCGGCCGCTCTGACGGTCGTCAAGGGCGGCTTCTTGCAAGGCCACGCCGGTGCGGACCCTGACGTCCTTGGCCTGCTTGACGACGTCGTACCCCGCCACCCAGGCCCGCCCCGCGCTCGGGCGCAGGAGGGTGCAGAGCACCCGGATGAGCGTGGACTTCCCGGCCCCGTTGGGCCCCAGGAACCCGTAGATCTCGCCCCGACGGACTTCGAGGTCGACCCTGTCGACCGCCGTGGTCGGACCGAACCGGCGAACGAGGCCGGTGGTCCGCACGGCCGGGACTCGATCGTCGTTCCGAGTCCCGTCAGCAGGACCGAAATACTCGATGACACCTGGCATACTGATGAGTATTCATTATGCTCGGAGGTAGCGCAACCCCCTATGGCTTTCGAACCCCTCACCCCGGAACGCAGGCGCCAGCAGACCCGTGACTACCTGCTCAAGGCGGCCGAGCAGGTCTTCGCCGAACGGGGCTTCCATGGCGCGTCCCTGGACGAGGTCGCGGCGGTGGCGGGATTCACCAAGGGAGCCGTCTACTCCAACTTCAAGAACAAAGAGGACCTCTTCCTGGCACTGCTCGAGTCGCGCTACGAGCACGACATGGAGGCCGTTCGAGCCACCCTCGAATCCCCCGAAGGGCCACCCGAGGCCCACCTCGGCGACTTCGCCTCGCTGCTCCGGGAGCAATTCGAGACCGGTGGGGACGCCTGGGTCACGCTCGATCTCGAGTTCTCCCTCTACGCCAAGCGGAATCCGGACGTGCTCGAGAAGCTGGCCGCCTTCCGCCGGGCCGATATCGAGTCGATCGGCGCCATCATCGAAGCCGAGCGAAAGCGGCAAGACATCGAGGGCAGCGAGCCCGCCGAACACGCGGCGCGCGTCGTCGTGGCCCTCATGCGTGGGATCGGGATCATGCGGATGATCGATCCCGCCACCGTGAACGAAGCATTCCTGGAGGACGTCATGGGGTTCATCTACCGCGCCATGACGTCGGGACCCGATGACCGGACAACGGAGGCGGCCTCCAAGCCCCCCGGGCCTCTTCCGCCGGCGAAACGAAAGACGCCACAAAGGCGCCGAAACCCGCGATGAGCCGGGGCGAGTGGTGCGTCGTACGTCGACCCGCTTCGGCGCCTCCAACTCGTCGAGCAAGCCGCCGAGACATCGTGGTCGTTCCGGATCGGATACACAGCCGGCGCACGGCAAGGATCGGTCCGAGCAGTTTGGTGCGTGGGCACGCCGATGCAACGTCCCTGACGACGACCTGGCGGACAACGAGGTTACGGCGAGGTGACGACCAGGATTTTTGCCGACTGGGCGCGATGAGTTCAGGGGTATCGTTCCGTCTAACCGCGACAGGCTCTACCAGGAGGATCTCTCGTGGCTCTGTCTCGATTGGCGCGCTGGTGTTACCAACGCCGCCGGACGGTCGTCTTGTCGTGGCTCGCGGCGTTCATCGTGTTCAACGTCATCGGCGCCGGAATAGGCAACTCCTACAGCAACAACTTCAGTGGTGGCACCTCGGATTCGGTGAGTGCCTACAACCTCTTGAAAGCGCGATTTCCGGCTCGTGCCGGAGACACCACCGACATCGTCTTCACTTCGTCGAGCGGTGTCCGGTCCAGCGCGGTTCACACGGCGATGGAGAACCTGTTTGCCGAGGTCGGACCCGGCAAGGTCGCCCACGTGGTGGCGCTGGACTCGCCGTATCAGAGCCCCGGACGCATCAGTCCGAACGGGACCATCGCCTTCGCCACAGTCACCTTCGATAAGCAAGCCGGCGACATATCCGCCAAGGCCGCCACACCTCTGATCGACGCCGTGAAGCGCGTCAAAGTGCCCGGGCTTCGGATCGAGCTCGACGGGCCGGTCGTCGCCCGAGCCATCCAGGCACCGATGGGAGCGACCGAGGGGATCGGCCTCCTCGCCGCGATCATCATCCTGTTCATCGCCTTCGGTTCGCTGTTGGCGATGTCGCTGCCGATCGTGGCCGCCGTTGCCGGGGTCGGCATCGGCACGGTGTTCGTCGCGCTCTTGAGCCACGTGATCACTGTCCCGTCCTTTGCCCCCTACGTCGCGATCATGATCGGACTCGGAGTCGGGATCGACTATGCATTGTTCATCGTGGTCCGCTATCGAGGCGGACTGAGCGAAGGCCTCGATCCCGAGACGGCCGACGTCGTAGCGCTGACCACCGCCGGACGAGCCGTCCTGTTCGCCGGGTCCACGGTGATCGTGTCGTTGTTCGGCATGTTCTTCATGGGCGTCAACTTCATCTACGGCTTGTCGCTGGGCGCCATCTTCGCCGTGCTCATGACCATGCTGGCGTCGGTCACGCTCGTCCCGGCGATCATCGGTTTCGCCGGTGCGAAAATGGCCGCCAAGGAACACAAGCGCCGGCACCATCGCGAGTCCGCGGCGTACCGTTGGAGCCGTCAGGTCCAACGCAGGCCCTGGCTCATGGCGGGTGCGAGCGCCGTGATCCTCGTCGTGCTCGCTCTCCCGTTCTTCTCGATTCGCCTCGGAGTCGCCGACCAGGGCAACGACCCCTCGTCGATCACCACCCGCCAGGCGTATGACCTGCTGGCGAAGGGGTTCGGCCCGGGGTTCAACGGCCCGGTCCTGTTGGCGGCGGCATTGGATCGGACGACGACACTGGACAGCGTGACCGGCGTCGCCTCGGCCGTCCGCAATGATCCCGACGTCGCTTTCGTGGCACCGGTGCAGACCAACCCGTCGGGTGACGCCGTGGTCGCCGCGGTCATTCCGAAGGGCTCACCTCAGGACCGTTCGACCGAGACCCTGGTGCACCGTCTTCGATCCGAGATCAACCAACGCGGGCTCGCCATCCACGTCGGAGGCGAAACGGCGATAGGCATCGACGCTGCGGACCACGTAGGCGCGCGCCTCCCGGTGATGGTGACCGCGGTGATCCTGCTTTCCTTCCTGCTCCTGGTGACGGTGTTCCGGTCAGTCGTGATCGCCGTCAAGGCCGCGCTCATGAACCTGCTGTCGATCGGTGCCTCCTACGGTGTGATCGTCGCGATCTTCCAGTGGGGCTGGATGCGCGACATCGTCGGGATAGGGCGTCCCGGCCCGATCGAGTTCTGGGTTCCGATGATGCTCTTCACTGTGCTCTTCGGCCTCTCGATGGACTACGAGATCTTCCTCCTGTCTCGTATTCGAGAGGAGTACCTCCTTGGAGGAGACACGGCAACGGCGGTCGCCGACGGTGTCGCCACCACGGCCAGGGTCATCACCGCAGCCGCCGCGATCATGGCGGCCGTCTTCTTGTCGTTCGTTCTGGGCGATCAACGTGTCTTGAAACTGCTGGGGCTCGGTCTTGCGACGGCGGTGATCGTCGACGCGACTCTCGTTCGCATGGTGTTGGTTCCGGCCGTGATGCAGCTACTCGGACGGGCCAACTGGTGGATTCCCTCGTGGCTCGATCGTGCGTTGCCCCGCGTCAGCATCGACACACCGCCCGAGGCAGTCCCAAGACGCGAGCCGGTCTCGGTCGCCTGAGAACTCGAGGGACAAATCACCCGACCAGGAGGGCGGTACGGACGGGGAGCCCTCCAGCCGGGCATTGGAGCTTCAGTTTCTGAGAAGATCGGCCGTACTGGGGCACCGCTGACCATCACAGTCGGAAGGACGTGCCCGTGACCAAAGCCGGTTTCGACCGGGACCACCTCGACGTGGATCTCACCGACGCCCACCTCTACGCCGACGGGTTCCCGCACGAGGTCTTCACCACGCTGCGCCACCACGCACCCGTGAAGTGGCAAACCTTCTCGGAGGGGTTCCGGGGTGGTCACGACATGGGCTTCTGGGTGCTGTCCAAACATGAGGACGTCCAGGCGGTGAGCCGGGACCCCGAGCTCTTCAGCGCCTTCGACGGGCCGCAATTGAGCCACCAACCGGACATCGCTGGAACGATGCTCGTCAGCATGGACGGCCGGGATCATGTCCGGCAGCGCCGCCTCATCAGCGCGGGGTTCACCCCGCGCATGGTCAAGCAGCTCGAGCACCAGATCCGAGGGTGGGCCGAGGAGATCGTGGACCGAGCCCTGCAGCGACGGGAATGCGATTTTGTCTCCGAGATCGCCTATCGGTTGCCGATGAACGTGATCGCCGACATCGTCGGCATCCCGGTCGAGGACCGGGAATGGCTCTTCGCCCTGACGAACGACTTCCTCCAGGGGGACGCGCCCCAGCGCGCCATGTCGAAAGAGGAGCACCTGGGGATCGGGGTCCAGATGTTCGAATATGCGCAGTCGTTGGGCCGAGAGAAGCGGGCCAACCCGCAGGACGACGTCTGGACGATCCTGTCGACGGTGGAGGTCGAAACGGACGAAGGCGAGTGCACGGCGCTTAGCCAGATCGAGCTCGACATGTTCTTTCTCCTGCTCGTCGTGGCGGGTAGCGAGACCACCCGCAACGCCGTGTCGCACGGACTCGTCGCCCTCCTCGACCACCCCGAGCAGCTCGAGCAGTTGCGCCGGGAGCCTGGTGCGCTTCCTCTTGCCGTCGAGGAGATCCTCCGGTGGTCGTCGCCGGTCGCGTACTTCGCCCGCCGGGCGACCCGGGACACCGAGATTCGCGGCGTGCCGATCGCCAGAGGAGAGCGGGTGTCAATGTGGTATCCGTCCGCCAACCGCGACGAGGACGTCTTCGACAAGGCCTTCCGCTTCGACATCGGCCGGAGCCCGAATCCACACGTCACCTTCGGCGGCGGCGGCGTTCACTTCTGTCTCGGCGCCAACCTGGCCCGGCGGGAACTCACGACGCTCCTCGAGGTGCTGCTCGAGCGCACTCGGCACATCGAGCTGGCCGGAACTCCGTCCTATACCCCGCTGGGCATCTCCAATCCGATCCTGCTCTTCATGGGGGAGCTGCCCGTCCGCCTCGCATGACCGAGCCAGCTCCTCGCTTTCCGACCGCCTTACGCGACTCCGGCGCCGGCAAGACGGGCATCCTTCGGTCCGTAACGGATGGCCACGACTCCACTCCGGAAGCGGGTGAGGTCGAGAAGTTCCAGCTGGGGTGCACCTTTGATCGCTTCGAACATGTGTTGCCCAGTCCCAACTGCCACTGGTGTCAACAAGAGGTGAAATTCATCGATCAAGTCGGCTTCCATCAGAGGGACATCCAACAGGCCGTTTCCATATTTCACAATGTCCTGGCCGGGCTGAAGTTTGAGCTCGGTGACGAAGGCTGTCACGTCACCCGGGATGATCGTTGCGTTCCAAGCAGCACTGCTTAGAGTCCTCGATGCAACGAACTTGGGAATGCTGTTCATCCTGTCGACGAATTCGTTCGACTCCATTGCGGTGTAGCCAGCGGAGAGGCCTTCGAAGGTTTTGCGTCCGAGGAGAAGAGCGTCAGCGCCGAACAGAATCCTGTTGGCATACCTCTGGTGCTCATCATCCAAGTATGGGAATGCCCAATCTTGTGGTGATGCGATCTCTCCTCCCAAACTGACGTGCGCTACCTCGATCAGCTTCCTCATGCCACGCCCTCTTCAGTGTTCTCGACGACGGTCTGATCCAGCGGTCCTGTCGGTCATGAGACTCGCACAAACGCTTCTCTATTACGGACGCCGGGACGATTCGCGCGGCTCGTCGTACCGATGACGGCCCGGACCGGCTCGGTGTGCCACACGGCGGGCGAAGATCCCGCACAACGAAGGGCATGAGGACTCTCATCACCCCATGTCAAGCATCCCTTGACAACTTCAACTATGTCAGGAAATACTTGACTAATGGCAGAGCCGAACGAAGGCGGCCCTCGAAAGGTTCCGTCACTCATGGCCGATACGTGGAAGAGCGCCACGTCCGACCCCGACCCCCTGGCCGCCCTGGGCGCGACCCGAGCACTCATCGGGCTTCTCTCCACTTGGGAGACGAAGTTGGCCGCCGAGGCGGCGGTGGCGGGAGCGACCTGGGAAGCGATCGGTAGTTCGGTCGGCGTCAGCCGCCAAGCCGCGTGGGAGCGTTTTCACACCGACGTTGCCGACTTCAAACATCAGGTCAAGACCGATCTACAAGCGCTCCGTGACCGGCACCGCAAGGAAATGCTCGAATTTCGCGACGAAATCAAGAGACGGGCAAAGGGCCGGCGCCGCCCCGTCTGACACGACGCCACAGGGGGCCGGTTCGGCCGCAACCGATGAGTTGTCGGGACTCGGCTCGTCTACGCCTCATGACCCAGGAAGGGGATACACACGGGAATGCAGTTGTCACCCGGACACGTAAAGACGCTGGTCGACTAGTGGACCCGCGCCAACCCAACTCCGACAGATCGGTGGGCCCCCCTGAGCGCTCTCTCGAGTGGGACGGGCCCGCCATCTTCGTCGAGGGCGTCCACAAGTCCTTCGGAGACGTGGAGGCCCTCTGCGGGATCGACTTCGTGGTCGAGCGAGGCAAGGTCCTGGCGCTGCTCGGTCCGAACGGCGCTGGAAAGACCACAGCCGTCAAGATCCTCACTACCTTGCTCACGCCAGACAAAGGCCGGGCTCTGGTCGAGGGTCGCGACGTCGTGCGCTCACCTGCCGCGGTCCGAGAACTGATCGGCCTGGCTGGCCAGTCGACGGCCATCCAGGAGGAGCTCACCGGTCGGGAGAACCTCGAGATCATGGGCCGCCTCTACCACCTCGACCCGGCGACCCGTCAGCGTCGGACCGTCGAGCTGTTGGAGCGCTTCGAACTCGTGGACGCCGCGGATCGTCCGACGAAGGGCTATTCGGGCGGCATGCAGCGTCGACTCGACCTGGCGCTGAGCTTGGTCGCCCGTCCGACGGTGCTCTTCCTCGACGAGCCCACAACCGGGCTTGACCCCCGCAGCCGCTTCGGCATGTGGGACGTAATCCGGGAACTTGTGTCGACCGGAACCACCCTGCTGCTCACCACGCAGTACCTGGAGGAGGCAGATGCTCTCGCCGACGAGATCGTTGTGATCGACCACGGCCAGGTGATCGCGGCGGGCACGGCGTCCGAGCTCAAGAACCGCATCGGAGGCGACGTCGTGGAATTCGTCGTCGTCGACCGGGACAGGCTGAGCGAGGCGGTCGAGGCGGTGCAAGGGCTGTCGCACTCCGAGGCCAGTGTCGACCCGGAGACGGCCCGGGTAAGCCTAAGCGTCGGCGATCACGGCTCCGACGCCCTGGTGGACACGGTGCGCAGGCTAGATGCGCTGGGCATGCATACCCAGGGTCTGGGCGTCCGCCGCCCATCGCTCGATGACGTCTTCCTGGCGCTCACCGGCCACGGGGCCGAGGACGACGTGTCCGAACCGACCCGGGTAAGTCGGAACCGGCGGGACGGAGAGGACCGATGACAACCGCCGCTCTGACCCCGATCGTCGCCCTCGATGTTCCCAGCCCGCCCGCGTTGCAGCGGATCCGGTTCGGCATCCGCGACACCCTGAGCCTCACCCGCCGGGACCTGCTGATCTGGCTGCGGAATCCCGCATTCATCTTCTTCACGATCATCCAGCCGGTGATGTTCGTGCTGCTCTTCCGCTACGTCTTCGGCGGTGCCATCCCCGTGAAGGTCCCCGGCGGCTACGTCAACTTCCTGATGCCAGGGATCATCGCCCAATCGGCCGCGTTCGCCTCCTTCGGCACAGCCATTTCGTTGGCCAGGCAGCTACAAAAGGGGGTGATCGACCGGTTCCGGGCGATGCCCATGGCCCGCTCGGCCGTGCTGCTGGGACGGCTCGCCTCCGACACCGTGCGCCTGGTGGTGACGGTCCTTGTCATCCTGGCCGTCGGATACGGCGTGGGCTTCAGGTTCGAGAACGGCGCGGTGCCGGCAGTCCTGATGGTCATCCTCGGCATCGTCTTTGGCGTCACCATCTGTACGATCAGTGCATACGTAGGCCTGGCCATCAAGGACGAGGAATCGGTGGGCTCGTTCGGCCTCGTCTGGCTGTTCCCGCTGACGTTCATCAGCGCCGCTTTCGTCCCGGTCGCATCGATGCCCGGATGGCTGCAGGCGTTTGCCAAGAACCAGCCGGTGACGACCGTGATCGACGAGATGCGCTCTCTGGCGTTGGGGGGCCCGCTGGCGACGCATGCATGGCAGAGCGCCCTGTGGCTCGTCGGCATCGTTGCAGTGTTCGTCCCGCTTGCCGTGCGGGCCTACCGCAGGGCGAGTTAGATACGTCTTGGTTGGGTCGGCCCAGATCGATTGAGCGCGCGCCCAATGTGGGGGCGCATCAGCTTCCGCCACTTCGCAGGACCCGCTTCACGATGCTCAAACGTCGGAAGCAGGGCATCGATCAGCACGCCGTCTTAAGCTGTCGCGCGGCGCCGCCATCACTCCTAAAGTGTCGCTGGCGCGCAGGTGTTCTCTCACCTCCCGGTATCGCGTAGGTACTGCGGGACAGGGGAACGACTTGAATCGGCCTACCCGGACGTATCACGTCCGGGTGTTTGTCGAACAGCGACTGCCTCGAACGACGACCGCGACGCTGCTAGCCCGCGCCCTGTGGGGGCGGATCGGTCCCAGGGACGCCGTCATCGGCAACGTGCTCGGTCCATTGGGTCCCCGACCAGTACCGCTGGTCGTGCTTGGCGAAGGGGTCGGCGAGCCAGCCGGGCGCGATGCCGGTGAACGCGGCGCCGTCCGCGCCCTGAGACGGGACTGTCGATTCCGCCGCGGGACCCTGGAAACCGGTGCTTGTAAAGGATCTCCGGGAGACGGGCGTCCTGCCGTCTCCCCTTCGCCTGCGCTGCGAGGAGAGCATCCGCATCGCGAAGAGGGCGCCAAAGCCCACGACAGCGATCCACGACCCGTGTCCGATCCACGACCCGTGTCCGTAGTACATGACGACATTGTATGGCGGGTGGCCAGTCATCGGTCCTCGGCCCCGACAGACCCTTGCACCAAGACGGGGGTGCGTGGGGCGCGGTATCGCCTGACCATGCTGCGTATTGGCTTCTGATGCACGTCGCGCTGATCCTCGGCTTTCTGACTTCCTTTCCCCCGAACCTGGCTGATCCGGCACGGGTTCAAGGAGGGAACGTGACGTCGCGCTAGGTGCGTGGTGAGTGAGGACTGGCGACATGGCAGCGCTCAGATCCTTCCCGATTCGGTACGAGTCCCACATGTCGTGGCGATAAAAGGTGGGTCAGGTTAAGGCGCGGCCTCGCAGTGGAGGGACAAGATCTGCTCCGGCGCTTGACATTCACCCTTGGGAAGGGTTCATGCTGCGTCACGTGGGCGAGCTCATGCCGATCGGAGAGTTCTCAGAGCGCTCCGGTCTGTCACCGAAGCGCCTCAGGAGCTACGCAGCGGTTGGACTCCTCGTCCCCGCGGCGGTTGATTCGGTATCGGGCTACCGGTACTACTCACCCGATCAGTTGCGCGAGGCCCAACTGATCGACACACTGCGAGAGGCGGGCATACCCCTTGCCGACATCGGAACACTTCTTCGCGATCCCTCGGGCGAGCAGCTTGATGCCTGGGCAAGGAGCGTGGAGATCGATGCAGCACAGCGCCACAAGGCCCTCGACCTCGCACGCTCCCTGTTGGCGATCGAGGCCACGTCGCTCCCACCCACCGAGGATGAGTTCTCAAGGGAGGTATCGATGACGAAGTTGAGGACGGTCAGCCGCACCGACATCGGTCGAGTGCGCGAAAGCAACGAAGACGCCGTCGTGAGCAATGAGCGCCTTGCGGCGGTCGCAGATGGGATGGGAGGTCATCCGGGGGGCGAGATCGCATCCACCGTCGCGATAGCGCTGATGCAGGCCGCCTTCACTGGGCGGTCGCTCGACGAACTTCAAGCGGGGGTGCGGGCAGCCAACAGGGCGATTTGGGACCGGGCTCGCGAGAGCGTCGAGTTGGAAGGCATGGGCACGACGGTCTGTGCGGCTGGCCTAATCGAAAACGGAAGCCTCGCGATCGTCAACGTGGGCGACAGCCGTGCCTACATGTTACGCAACGGCTCGTTGACGCAACTGACCCATGACCACAGCGTGACCGCCGAGGCCGTGAGCCGAGGAGAGCTGAGCGAGGCAGAGGCGCTCGATCATCCTTACCGCCATGTCCTCACCCGAGCAGTCGGCGTTGCACCGGATGTTGAACTGGAGAGCACCGCCCATGGCGTCGTCGAAGGCGATCGTCTCCTCGTGTGCACTGACGGCCTCTTAAATGAGGTGCCCGAGGACGAGATTTCGTCCTTGATGGCGGCGACCGAGGACACGCACGCCACCGTCAATGCGCTCGTGGAGCTGGGCCTGTCCCGAGGTGCTAGTGACAACATTTCCGTCGTGGTGGCAGAGATCTGCGCGTGAGCGCCAGAGTTACTCACCGGCGGTATGCGAGTCGACAACCGGCGATTCGAGAGCAGCCCCCCACAACATCAGGGACCCAACAACGGGAGGCGGCGGCCCGGGAACTCAGACAGCTCGCGCTGGCGGTGAAGCAGAGAGCTAAGACAATCGTACGCACAGGCCGACGGGGGCAGTCTGTCGTCGCGGCGTGACATGCGAGGTAAGGGAGAGACATGTCTGGGCCTTTCATCTTCATCGCTACCAACAGACTCAAGACCGGCAGACTCGAGGACGAGAAGAAGCGTGTACAGGGGTTGGCCGAGTTCATTGAAGCGAACGAGCCCCGGCTGATCGCGTTCAATGAGTACTCGAATGAGGATGGAACTGAGGTCGGGGTCGTGCAGGTTCACCCCGACACGGACTCAATGGAGTTCCATCTGAGGGTCGTCCGGGAGCGGGCAGAGCGTGCTTACGCAGACACCCTGGACTCCACCACGGGCATTCAGGTGTGCGGGACACCCACCCAGGCCATCCTCGACATGTTGAGCCGGACGGCGGGATCAGGCGTACCCGTGACGGTGAAGCCCTACCACCTGGGTGGCTTCTCGCGTTGGGCGATGACATTTTGAGAAGCAAATGAGCGTGAGGCCGTCATGCCTGCCACGACCGTGTCAGAGGTCAAGCTCCCGTCGAATCTCATCTCCGGCGAGAAGGAACGACCCACTTACCGGGTCGTTCCGACTTCCCGCGTCGGCACGATTTGACTGCCCAGGATTAGTACATAAACTGTGTGTATGTACCAAACCTCCGGGGAGAGGTCCGCCGAGATCCCCCGCTTGCACCTAGGGCCCGACTCGCTGTTGTGGCGATGGGCCGGCGACTCGCGGATCGCTTTCCTCGGTGGCACAATCGGATTGCTCCAGCTCATGCACCCTTCCATCGGCGCCGGTGTTCTGGAGCACTCTGACTTCTTCGGCGACCCCTATGGACGTGTCTTCCGATCGCTTCCGCGCATCCTAGGAGTCGTCTATGACGGACCGGAGGCTGCCCTCACGGGGAAGGAAATCCGCGATTTCCACCGGTCGATCAAGGGGTCCGACCGACACGGGAACCGGTACCACGCGCTCGACCCAGAGACCTTCTGGTGGGCCCACGCCACATTCCAGTACATGGTCGAACAGGTCGCCGACCGCTTTGACCGACATCAGCTGTCCAAGTGCGCACGTGAGCGTCTCTACTGCGAGGGTGTCGAATGGTATCGGCGCTACGGCGTAAGCGACCGTGCTGTCCCTGTCGATCGCAGCGCCTTCCAGGAGAAGTGGGACTACTACTGCGCCGAAGTCCTCGAAATGAACGCCGCGGTGGAGTGGGTCCTCGAAACCCTCCGCAGACCGCAGTTGAGCGCCGAACCCCTCCTCCCCCCCACGCTCGGGTTCCTGAGGGTGCTCGCACGCATGGAGCCCATCCGACGCTCGGTCTTTTCGATTGTGCGGCTGTCGGCACTGGGAGGGCTTCCGCCCATCGTTCGAGAGCGATTCGAGGTTCCCTGGAGCTGGGCCGATGGTGCAGCGCTGAATGGCTTCGAAGCGGCCGTACGCCGCGCTTGGCCGCTCGTCCCCGGATCGATTCGGTGGCAGCCGAGAGCGCTGGCGGGCTGGCAACGCGAACAGCGTGCCAAGGTTGCCTGACGGTGCCGCGTCGCAAGGTGGCCCTTGGGCTCGTCCCCATTGTCGAGGCGGCCGCCGCTTCCCTTGATGATGACCCCGCCGCCGAACGCCTCCTCGACATCGCCGCCGGGCTCATGGGTCGCTATGGACTGAGGCGCTGGAACATGGAGGACGTGGCAGACGGCGCCAACGTCGGCCGGACGACGGTGTACCGGCTGTTTGGTTCTCGCGAAGGCTTGGTGCACAGCGTGCTGGCGAGGGAGCTTCGTGAGACCATCGCCAGTATCCACGGAGCAAGCATCGCCAAACGCCGCATGGAAGACGGGATCATCGAGGGCGCTCTCGTTGGGCTCGCCGCATTGCGGGGCTCGCTGGTCGAGAAGCTGCTGCGAGAGGACCCCACGACGATCCTGCCATTTCTGACCACCGAAGCTGGGCCGCTCGTCGCCCTTACCCGCCAGCTCCTTTCCACGCAGCTGCTTGCAGCTGGCGCAAAGATCGAACCCGAATTCGCAGCCGAGCTGGCAGAGGTCGCCGCGAGGCTTGGCCTTTCCTTCATCCTCACGCGCGGTACGACCTTTCCGGTCGAGGACGACGACGCCCTGAGGACCTCATTGCGCCGCCTGTTAAGGCCGGTGCTCGCACCTCTCTTCCAGTCGCAAGCCCGGGCAAGGCGCGTCACCACTGGGTGAGCCAGCAGACCGCTCCGGCGATCCCGATCGATGACCCTCGTCTCCGACCCCGTCGGAGCTGGCTCGCCGAGTTGGTGGAGTTCTTCTTTCCAGGCGTAACCAGGGCGTCAGATCTTCGTCCGGCTCACACACTTGCTCTCGCTGGTGTTTCGTTCGTTTGTTCGCTCCCGTGGGTGCGCCCAACCTTCACCGGGTACCGCGAACTCCTAACCGAATTGTGCGATCTCACCAGGATGTCTGAAACTGACGGAGATGCTTGACACTCCGGGTCTCCACACCCTACGGAGACCGGATGACCCAGATCGAACTCGACCGTCACGTGAAGCACCGGCTGGCAGTGCTTCAGCACGCAGACGAGGTCACGGGGAACGTGGCCATGACCTGCCGCTACTACGGGATCACCCGTCAGACCTTCTACGAGTGGAAACGGCGCTTCGACGAGCTCGGCGACAAGGGCCTCGAGCCCCGCTCCAGCCGGCCGAAGGTAAGCCCGAACGCCACCCACGTCGACGTGGTCGGAAAGATCCTCTACCTGCGCCAGCACTACCACTTCGGCCCGGGCAAGATCTCGATGTACCTGAAGCGCTACCACGACGTGAGCGTCTCGGCCTCGGGCATCTGGCGGATCCTCAAGCGCCTCGAGCTCAACCGGCTGCCGGCCTCCCAGCGCTACAAGCGCCTGGACAAGCGCTGGCAGCGCTATGAGAAGCAGCTCCCGGGCCACCAGGTCCAGATAGACGTCAAGTTCATCGAGCCCTTAAGGGGTGCACCGAGGAAGAAGCACTACCAGTTCACCGCCATCGACGACTGCACGCGGCTCCGGGTGCTGCGCATTTATCCGGCGCTCAACCAGAAGACCGCCATCCAGTTCGTCGACTACGTCTTGGAGCGCCTTCCCTTCCAGGTCCAGGTGATCCAGACCGACAACGGCGGCGAGTTCGGGTCGTCGTTCCACTACCACGTGCTCGACAAGGGCATCGGCCACAAGTACATCAAGCCTCGGACCCCGAGGCTCAACGGCAAGGTGGAGAGGTCGCACCGCATCGACGCGGAGGAGTTCTACCGGCTGCTCGACGGGGAGCTCATCGACGACGCCCAGGTCTTCAACAACAAGCTCCAGGAGTGGGAGGACTACTACAACTACCATCGCCCCCACGGCGGCCTCGGCGGCCAGACCCCCTACGAACGCCTACGCCAGAAGACAAAGGCCCGGGTGTAAGCCTTGATCGTCAGTTGCACAATCTCACCAGGATGTGTGAAGCCTCGGTACCCGAGCGACGATCTGGCTCCGCCTCGTGGGTGACAGGAAGACGAAGGTTCTAGGCCGCATTGACGCGGTCCGGTCTACCACCGGGGTTGCCGAGTGCACCGTGCTCCTTTCCTCGATCGTGTCGTTTGGCGTGCGTGCGCAGGAGCTTTCCGTCCAGGGAGATCTGGACGGTGTCTCTGGTGATGGTGAGCTCGACCGAGCGCCGGCGATAGGCGTTGCCCACCCGGTACTGCGTGCCGGCGAAGCTCACCGACCCTTGGCCGTTCACCTTTCTCACCACCGCCGCGCCGGCCGGCGAAGGGTCCGTCGCGCCGATGGCGGCCCGGTGCAGGCGCATCTCCTCGTCGGCCAGATGACGCCGGGCGTGGGTGGCGACGAGCACGCCTTGGTGGAAGATCTCGATCAGCCCCTCACGGCTGAAAACCTCCACCGTCTGGCCCGCCAGGTGTCTGCCCACGTGATACTTGAAGCGGAGCACGTCGACCTTCCCACTGTGGTGCACGCGACGAAGGAGACGCTTCTCGCCAAGGCGAGTGGGAGTTGCGGGAGCGACGTCGAGCTCGTCGGCGAACTCGCGACGCACCAGGCTGAAGCGAGCGATCGGTGGTCGGTTGCCGAGGCTCTGGTGTTCTCTGGTGTGGTTGTAGTCGTGCACCCAGGCGTCGATGGCCTGCTGGGCCTCATTGATGTCAGCAAAGACCTTGCCATCTAAGAACTCACGCTTGAGCGTCTTGTGGAAGCGCTCCACCTTCCCCGTGGTGGTGGGCGACCCGGGGGCGGTGAGCAGATGGCGGATGCCGTGCTCGGAGCAGATCCGGTCGAAGCGCACCATCCCCTTGCCAGGCCCGAATCGCCCGGTGAAGACCTTGCCGTTGTCCGACAAGATCGCCTCCGGTTGGCCGTGGTGCCTCATCGCCTCGAGCAGGGCGTCGCACACTGGGGTGGCGGTGGCTCGACCCACGACCTTGGCGCACACGCAAAACCGGGAGTGGTCGTCGATCCCGGTGACGACCGACGGCCGCGAGCCGTCAGCCAGGCGCACCCCCAGGGTGACGTCCATCTGCCACAGCTCCATGGGACGAGAGCGCTCCCAGCGCTTGTAGTCGCTGGGGCGACGCTTCCTGGGTCTCGGCTCGAGCAGCACATGGCGGACAAGGCAGCGATAGACAGCCGACCGCGAGGGCAACGGCTCGACGCCTGCCCGGGTCAGGCGGTTCAAGATCGTGCGCGGTCCCCAATCGGGATGTGTTCTGCGCATCTCGAGGACCTTGGCTTCCACCGCCGGCGGCATCTGGTGCGGGCAGGTGTCGGGCTTGGAGCTCTTGTCGACCAGTCCCGCCAGTCCATGGCTCGCATAGCGCACGAGCCACTTGTGGATCGTCTGCCGGCTCACGCCATAGCGACGAGCCACGTCCGTCACGCTGGCCGCTGCTTCGATGACTTCGAGCACGGCCTTATAACGCTGTTCCACGAGCCCCAGCTCCACCAGCACGACGGATCCCTCCTTGGTCGCGGACCTGATCGTCCACAGCCAAGAACCATCGAGCTCGACAGGCGGGGATGGGTTGTCGCCCACCTACCGGAGCCAGTGTCGCCCAGGAGCCGAAGCCGCGTCCGGGAAGTGTCGCTAAGGAGCCGAAGCCAACGTGTCGCCCATCTACCGGGACTTCACAATCTCACCAGGATGTTCGAGTGGAGGTGAGCGGACTCGAACCGCCGACTTCTACGTTGCGAACGTAGCGCTCTGCCAACTGAGCTACACCCCCGAGGGGATCTCAGAATACCGCTGCGCATCCGGCTCTTGACGAGGGCCTTCGTATCAATCTGGTGGCCAGCACCCTTGTCGTTCCGTACGGTCTCCAATGGCCGCCTTGAGTCGGCGATCCCGACTTGACGAACCATCGAGAATGACTCCTCGGGTCCAGCGCCGCCGTTTGACTGGCGGTCAGAATGATGGCCCGTCGAGTACCCGGGCTCCTCGACCCAGGGTGCGTTGTGCCTTTCGAAGAGCCAACACCACCGCCCGGCGCGTCCGGACGGCGCTGAGCGCCGCGGCGAACGCCGCCGACAGCGCAGCTCCCAACGCGCCGTATGAGGCACCGAAGACCAGTGCGCCCCAAGCTCCCAGCGTCGCAACGGCCAGAATCGCCTCCCATCCGATCATCGAGGCGCGCGCCCAACGCTCGACCTGATCGAACCGGCGATGAAAGGCGACAAGAGCCGAGGTATCGGTGATGCGACGCCCCGCCACCACGGCGAGACCCCGGACCGCGCCGAAGACGAGCCCCACGCAGAAGCCGACGAGCGGGCTCCCCGAAAGCGCGGCAAGGGGCACCATCAAGTAGAGACCGGCGGTCACGACGTAGGTGGCGAATCCGGTGCCGATCTGCCACCCGAATCCGGCGCCGTACACCCAGGGGCGGAAGCGGTCCAGCCACAGCTCGTTTACCTGGCGGCGATGGAACGGTAGGACGAAGCCTCCCAGTCGCGCGTCCGACGCCGCGGCCGCGGCGCCGGCACATGTCGCCAGTGCCGCGGCCACGGCGGGGGAAAGCGGTGCGGTTGCCGCCGCCAGCCCGCCGAGCACCCCTCCGAGGCACGCTCCGCCCGCCAGCGCGCCGGTGATGAACCAAGCGCAAGTGGCGGCGTAGGAGTTGCCGCGGCCTCGCTCGGCCAGGGGGGTGATGGTCGAGAGCATCGACCGGCCGCACGGCGACCAGCTCGACCTCACTGCCGCGAGCCCAGCGGTGACCAGAGCGAGAACGGTGAAGAACAGGTGCACGGTTCCTCCTGTCAACTCAAGGTGTCCATGAACGATCGAGACTCCCTGTCAAGCGGCTGAGCCGTAGAAGGGCGCGTCCCCGAACGCGAACACTCCCCCGTCCCCCGCGACGGTCCAGTAGCCGCCGACGTTGGGGCTGGCGATGCCGACCATGGGACGGTTGAGGCCACGGCCACCCATCGACAGCTCGAACGGGGCGTCCCCGAAAGCGAAGATCCCTCCGTCCGCTGCCACGAGCCAGTAGCCCTTGCCGCTCGGGGTGCGGGCCATGCCGGTGACGGGACGGTCGAGCGGATGCCCGCCCATCGATCCGAAGAACGCGGCGGTGCCGAAGGCGAAGATGCCTCCGTCGGCTGCCACGAGCCAATAGCCCTTGCCGGTTGGGGTGGGGGCCATGCCGACGACCGGGGCGGCGAGGGCGTGACCGCCCATCGACCCGAAGAAGCCCGCGTCGCCGAAGGCGAAGATGCCTCCGTCGGCTGCCACGAGCCAGTAGCCCTTGCCGGTCGGGGTCGGGGCCATGCCGACGACCGGGGCGGCGAGGGCGTGACCGCCCATCGACCCGAAGAAGCCCGCGTCGCCGAAGGCGAAGATTCCTCCGTCGGCTGCCACGAGCCAGTAGCCCCTTCCGGTCGGGGTCGGGGCCATGGCGACGACCGGGGCGGCCAGCGATATCGAAGAAGCGTCGCCTCTGAACACGGCGCCGCCGAAGGTGAACACCCGGCCGAACCCAGCCGTCAACCAATACCCATGGCCGTCAGGGGTCGCCGTGATCCCCACCACGTCGCACCGGGTCGAAGCCGAGTCACACGGATAGGGGACGCCCTGGTTGCAAGGAGCGTTCATATTGGCCGTCGCGTCGTCCTGGGCGTTCGTCGTGGTGCAGCTGGAGTCAAACTCCCACGGGGGAACGCACGACACCGTGCGGCACAGGATCCGGCCCATGCACGCGACGTCCTGGTTGCATTGGCCGTAGCGGAACTGGAAGCAGCCGGTCGCCCAGTTGTCGCAGCTGCCATGGCCGCAGCCGCACGTCAGTCCGTCACATCCGGGATTGCAGAATCCCCAGCCGCCCCCACAGCCGTTGTCGCACCGGCACGTGGCGTTGCAGTCCATGTAATAGCGGGGACCGTTGCAATACGCCGACCCGTCCGCCCGCCACCACCCACCGATGATCGTCCCCGTCGGGCAGTAGTTGTAGCCACCGTTGATCGAGCAGCAGAATTCCGAGAATCCGTCGCAACAAGTGGAGCCGCAACCGCACGCCGAGCTGCCACACGCACAGATCGCCGCATAGGCGGCGCCGGGGCGAAGGGCGAAGTCGAGCCCGGCCACCGAAAGGGCCGAACCGGTGAAGGCGGAGCGCACCAAGAGGCTCCGCCTCGAAAGACGCGCTTCCAAGTAGACCGCAGCGCGGTCGATGAGCGAGGTCACGGTCCCGGGGGCCGCGACGCGCCTTCCGCCGCTCGAGGCGAGAGCAGGGCGCGTGCCGAACCCAGACGCGCCAACGATGTCATCGTCACGATCACGAGGGCCGTGCCGACTCCGGCCAAGACGAGCAGCGGGACTCCCGCGAGCGGCTGGCGCCCGAGGATGGTCACGAGGTTCCCGGCCGGCCCGGCGCCAGCCACGGCGGCCGCCCCCGCGGCCAGGCCCAGGTCGACCACGACGTGGGTGCGCGTGGCAGGAGTGTCGGGTGTGCCGAAACACCCACAACTCGCCAGTACTCCTCCCCGGGAGCGGGCGAACGCCACGTAGCCGGCGAAGGCCAGGTACGAGGCGGCCACCCCGCCGGCGAGCACCGGGCGAGGCTCCACCATCGCAACGCATCCCAGCACCGCCTCGAACCCCGCCGCGACGCGCACCCCGTACCCGCCCATGCGAAGCGGCAGCCTCGGGATCAACACGCCCAGTGCCCGAGCGGTGTCCTGTGGCCGGCGCGTCTTGGCCAGCCCGGCCACCACGAGCGTGGCGCACCCCACCACGTACGGACCGAGGGCGATCACGACGCCGGCTCGCCGACGGGAGCCACGACCAGGTTGCCCAGAAGGGAGTTCAGCCTCGGTAGCAGCGCGAACCGTTTGGCGTGGCTGCCGAGCACCGCGTACAACGTGAAGGGTCGGCCCTGTTCCACGAAGAACCACTGGGTCCCGGACTGCCCTCCCAGACCTCGCCGCAGTGTGATCGGACTGAAGTGCCCGGGCTCGAGCGACGTCGGCATGCCCTGCCGGGCGAAGAGCGCCGTGCCCACGCTCTCGGGGCCGTACTCGAACAGGACGACGAGCACGTCGTCAGGCCCCATGGCAGTGACGGCCCCGTTGCCGAAGTCCCCCACACCCGCCGGCAAGGGAAAGGTGGCGAAGTGGGCGACCGGACGGGAGACCGATCCATGCGCGGCAGCCCGGCGGAAGATCCTTCCCTCGAACCCCGCCGGCAATCGAGCATCGATGCCGTGTGCCCTCAGAACGGCCACCGAAACCCCGCCCTAGCGCGGCAGCGTGGCGGGACCGTGGGCGCCGGGCGCTGCGTCGCCGGCGAAGACGTCTTCCAGCCGAGTCGGGTACAGGCTGGGGTCTCCGGGTAGGACGCCGGCCCGTCGCAACAGCCTGTCGTTGTGGGCTTCGCGCTCCTTGCCGTCGAGGTGGGCGCGATCGCGCTCTGTCCGATCTCCGCCGTCGGCCCGGGCCCGTTCCACCAGCTGCACCACCTGGGACAGGTGGTTGGCCACGCCTTCGCCGCTCCGGCGACCCTCGGCGGTGTCGACGAGAACGAAGAACGGCGAACCGGGCACCTCGTAGTCGGACCACGCCTGGCTGGACATGACCACCGTGGTCCCGGGTGGGGCGACGCGACGAACCTCGTCCGGCGACTCGTGCTCGGAGCCCTTGGTCACCACCACCACGCGCAGCCCGGCCGGCAGGGCCTGGCCCGATCCAGGGGCAAGCGACCGCCAGATGCCGGCGCAGGTGGTGCACCCGCTCGACAGGAAGACGAGCAGCGTGTTCCCCGGACCGGCTGTGGCCGACACCGACAGGGCGTCGCCGTCCGGAGAGACACCCACGACGTCGTAGACGGCGGTCGCGTTCCGGTTCGGAGCCAAGGCCGGGCCGATCCTGAGCGGTCCCGACCGGTCACCGGTGCCGTGGTCCCTCTGACGCTCGCGTTCGGCCGGGTCGCCGACTCCGGCGCCGAGCGAGTGCAGGGCACGCAGGATGTCGGCATGGCTCCGCAGGAGACCGGCCACCAACACCGCCAGAAGGAGGACGCACACGGTATCCACGACGACGAGAGCAAGCACGGCGGTCGACCTCCTCTGAGGGTGAGGATGCTGCGGCCGACGCTCCGGCCGCTTGCGCCCCGGATCGGGGGCGGGCGCATCGCCCCGCGATGGCGGGCGATGGCCCATTCTGTGCCGTCGACTCGCCGTCTTCAACACAGGGCGCACGTGACGCGTCGTGGTCCCGGTGGAGGAATCTCCGTGGCGGGCAGCCCGAGCCCGAGACTTCGCAGGAAACGGGCTCGACCCTGAGTCCCTACGGAGCGGACGGCCTCAATCCGGCGCCTCGAGCATGAGATCGTCGAGCTCGTCGAGGACCTCGACGCCCTCGAGCCTCGCTCCCGGGAACCCGTCACCTCCGGCCCCGCGCCAAAACGCCTCGACGTGGGCTCTCGACTCCCACCGCGCAATTCCGACGAACATTCCAGGTTCCTCGGCGGACCGACACAGCGTGCTTCCCATGGCTCCCGGTTGTGCGGCGCGAATGGCAAGCGTGCCGACGTGCCACCAGGCGACGAAGCCGGATTGCTCCCCAGGCTCGACGCGCCACCGGTAGAGGACCCGGATCACGGGTCGGACTTCATCCCCACCCCAGCTCGTCCAGACGAGGGTCGCTGATGCCGAAGTGATGTGCCACCTCGTGGATCACGGTCTTGCGCACCTGCTCCACGACCTCGGCCTCGCTCGAACACACCGAACAGATCGTCCGTTGGTACAACGTAATGCGGTCGGGCATCACGCCGCTGTAGCTGCCGGGGCTTCGACGGGTCAGTGGAATGCCCTGGTACAGCCCGAACAGCGACGCGGTCCGCGATTCGTCCTCGACCAACACGGCGACGTTCTCCATTGCGTTGCCGAGCTCAGGTGGAAGCGAGTCGAGGGCGTCGCCGACGAGCTCTTCGAAACGCTGTCGCGTCACCGTGAACACGACGAGGACGATAGTGCCGACGTCGGCGGACTCGGCCGCGCTGATCAGCACTGACGCACAGCGACGGCCTCGGACGACCGAACGCGCCTTAGCAGCCTTGGACGCGCTCTTCGAGGACTCGCCGCAGCCCCTCCTGCAGAACGGTCGTGGTGACGTCCGCCCGGCTGCGCTCGAGCACGGCTCGAAGCGCGTCGGTCGACCTCCTCAATCCTCCGGTGATGGCGTCGGGGTACTCGATCGTCACCAGCATGTCGTAGACGTCCTCCATCGCTCGCAACAGGGACTCGCTCTTCTCGGTCTCCCCTGCCCGCAGCCGGTCGAGGAGGTGACGACGCAACTCGGAAGCCGCCTCGGCCAGGCCGTTCAGCCACGCGGCCAACCCGACCCCGACCGTGGCGGCAGAGGGAAGCGGGTCGCCCGCCACGAGGGCAGCCGTCAGCCTCGCCTCGGCGTACTCCTTCTCCGCGTCATGAAGGAAACCCGCCGCCGCGAGCGACGGAAACGGCTCGAGCAGCTCCTGGGCCCGGCGCAGCGAGGACTCGGCTTCGGCCAACCGGGATCGTGTTTCGCCCGGGACCAAGCGGTGAACCGCCCGGATCGCCAGACCGCACGCTCGGATGGTCTCCCGACACCGGGCCAGCGCCTCCTCACGGGCGCGGTGCGTCAGTTCGAGTTGATCACGGGCCGCGTCCCCGAGTCCGCCGAGGTCGGAGGCAGACCCCTGAGATGGCACCGGGGACCGATCAGCGGGCGGCGGTACGTCGGGTGGCGTAGGGGGACGATGCGGCAACCGGCTCCGGCAGGTAGCGGAGCTTCTCGGTTCGTTCCATGGCGCGACTGCGCATCCTGATCAGGATCGCCACGTACGTCACGGCGACCAACGCAGCAAAGGCCGTCACGCCCAGCATGGGCCGGAGCACCGGGACGAAGGCGAGCAATCCACTCCCGAGGACGACGCACACCATGGCGGCCAGGACGTCACGGCGGCGCTTGCACGCCTCGGGATGGAAATAGGGGTCGGCGCGGCACACCGTCGACGACGGTTCGGCGGGCGCGGGCGGGAGGGCTGCGTCCGGCCGAACGAGGATGAGGCCACGCCGGTTCGACACGACGGCGCTCGGCCTTCGACTTCCGGTCGGTCCCACCCCAGGCATGGCACGCAGGCGAGCGGCCCCCTCCACCAGTGTGGGGCCCGTGCGTTCGAGGACGCGCAGCTGGCGATGGAAGTCTCCGATCGAGTCTCCCGAGCGAGCCTCCAAGCGGCGTCGGAGAAGGCCGGGCACCAAGACCACTGCCCACACCACGACAAGGATCAGCAGAACCACGATCGTCAAGTGACCCCTCGACCTACCTTCCGCTGTCGGCGACCCTAACGAAGAGCCTCTGGCGACTGGTGGATGGTCGGGAACCGTCCGCGCCCCCGCAGTTCCCTGGGTAAGCGCAGTTGTCTATCGAACACCGCCCCCTGCTGCAAGAGCGGCTGAATGTCCAGGTCGTCGGCGACGGCCGATGATGCCCCCAGGCCGACGAACGGTCAGAGGTCGTCTCCACGACCAGAGTCGCTCGCCCCGGGGCGGCGCAGGGCTCGTGCCGACCAGCGTCCGGCTGACCTTTCGACCTCGACAGGAAGCTCGAAGCAACGCGACACCGCGTCGGAGGTGAGGACTCGCGAGACGGCTCCCGACGCCAACATCCGACCCCCACGGAGCAGCGCGGCATGCGTGGTACCAGGTGGGATCTCTTCGACGTGATGGGTCACGAGGACGAGCGGTGGGGTCGCCGCGTCCGCGGCGAGTTCGGCCAGGCGCCCCACGAGTTGCTCTCGGGCCCCCAGGTCGAGGCCGGCGGCGGGCTCGTCGAGCAGGAGAAGCTCGGGGTCGCCCATGAGGGCCCGGGCCAGGAGGAGCTTCTGGCGCTCACCCTCCGACAACAGTCCAAACTCTCGATCCCCGGCGTCGCCCAGTCCGGCCTCGTCGAGAAGCCGCGCGGCGCGCTCGTGGTCCTCCGGCCGATAGTGATGCCACCAAGGCTCGAGGGCGGCATACCGCCCGGTCAGCACGGCGTCATGAGCCGAAAGGGTGGGTCGAAGCGTGCGGAAGATGGACTGGCTGACAAACGCCACTCGCGATCGCAGGACGCGCGCGTCGGTCCTTCCGAAGCGCTCTCCCAGCACCTCCACCGTCCCCCGCGTCGGCAGCAGTCGCATGCCGGCCACGAGGAGCAAGGTGGTCTTCCCCGACCCGTTGGGTCCGAGCACCACCCAGCGCTCTCCGGGTGAGATCGTCCAGTCGATACGGTCGAGAATGGCCCGGCCGTTTCGAACCACGGCAACCTGCAACAGGTCGACGACGCGGGCGGACGCCTCTCCGGGCGCGTCAGGGACCATCGAGAGGACTGGACGGAGAACGGACGCCCGCTCGAGGCGCGGCGAGCTCAGACGGCGGGGAGGCGCCTCGCCACCCGGCCCGCCAGCCCGTCGATGAGTTGGTCCCAGATGCGTTCGCCCATCAGCCACAGCCACACTTCACGGCCGAAGGCCACGACGACGTCGATGAAGGTCTCTCGGTCCATGCCGGCGGGCTCGAGAGCAGGTCTCCAGCGCTCCCACAGCCACAACCCGAGGCAGATGTCGTCGGCGAAACCCTCGCGCCAATCGGCCCCGCTCAGCAGGGCCTCGCGCAGCGCCACCCGCATGTCGGAGGGCTCTTCGGGGCGCTCCAACCGAACCCCGGCGGCCGGTTCCATCAGGCTCATCGCGCTCAACGGTCCTTCACGACGGGGGCACGGTCCGTGCCACTGTAGTTGTTGAGGTGCTCGGCGTAGTCGATGAAGAGCGGGGCATCGGGGTCGAGCTTGCGCTGCAGCGTGCGCTCCGCGATCCGCTTGTCGAGGTTGTCCAACCGCACGAGCGCTTCTGGGTCGTCCAGGTCACGGACGTCCAACCGCGCCCGGGCCCGCTCGAAAGCAAGGCGCCCGGCCTCGGTGCGCACGAGCACACTCGACCATCCCGCCAAGGAGCCGACACTGCCGATCGAGATGTCCGCGGACCGCCCGAG
>Ga0307477_10000217_pt1 | contig 79640 bp, 110 predicted proteins | sample atmos_gasesECM2C_FD_203316 | JGI IMG/M metagenome (GOLD analysis project Ga0307477, IMG submission 203316) | Hardwood forest soil microbial communities from Morgan-Monroe State Forest, Indiana, United States - atmos_gasesECM2C_515 | ecosystem: Environmental > Terrestrial > Soil > Temperate...
GTACGGCTTATATACAGTGGGCGGCTAATGGTAATCCTCCGGGATTAGCTGCGATTGTAGAACCTTTCATTTTACCTCCGCCAACGGGTCAAACAATCTATTTGCAGGTAGTTACTACTGCGGGAACATCAGCCGCAGGTACAGCATCTCCTAAGTTTAGTGCGGTGCCAGGTACTCAAACAGATGACAATGATTTGATTTGGATGTGCTTAGGCAATACCTCGACTTCAAATTCTAGTGCAACACACGCCACAAATACAGCATACGCGCAATTTACCGCATTCGGAACGCCGTTTTCTGCGCTAAAAGACCCCAATGGTAATTTTCAAGTTTGCACTATTTCAGGAACATCTCAATCAGTTGCTCCGGGTACTACATATAACCTTACTAACGCATCGAATGCTGTTGGTGGTAACACTACTTATACAGGAACATTTGGTACTGCGATACCTGCGGGAAGTGAAGTTACCATTACGGGTTTTACTAACGCAGGAAATAACACCGGAGGAACAAACGCTACAACATTTACTGTCATAAGTTGTAATGCGACAACTTTGGTTGTAACCAACTCTAATGGAGTAACTGAAGCACACGCAGCAACGGTAACAGTTAATCCGTGGTCTACGGTATACGGCGGTATTACACACGACGGGAGTACGCTAGAGTGGACGTGTGTAGGCAATTCTATGAATTGGGCTGTGAGCACGAAGTGGTTTTTGCCTTCTCACGGATTTTTTCCTCCGTCTCCAGCAGTGCCGTTTGGCGGACCAACCATTGTTGATGCGAACACAAATATTCAGGCAATTATTGGAAGCGGATTAACGGGGGCGGCTGCGCCAGCGTGGTCAACAGTTCAAGGTAACACAACAACAGATAATGCAGCACATTGGACAAATGCAGGGTCTGCATCGAACGCGAGTTTTTCATGGACGAAAGGTTATCAATATGGGTTTTCTTACGCATCACGTTCAACAACGGACCCATTTAACACAACTACCCCTCCTGGATGGAAGCAACAGTTAGGAGTTCCAACAGGTTCGGGAAGCGGCCATATTTCAACTGCAAGTCCGGTGTTCATAATCACTGGTGGAAATCCTGGTGCATTCAACGTTCTTACGGGGTTAGGTTCAACTGACCCGCAGGTAGATACGATTATAATTTGGAGAACGTTGGACGGTGGAAGTACTTTGTTTTTCTTGTCAGAAATTCCAAATCCTCCGACTATTGGTGGTGCGGCAGGAATTTGGTCTTATACCGACTTTCAGGTAGACGGGGTCATAAACCAGTTTGAAATTGCTCCGATAAATCACGCGAATGACCCGCCTCCTACGGGATTTCTTCCGATGGCGTATCACTTCGAACGTGTGTGGGGCGCTGTTGGAAATTTCGTGTTCTGTTCTGATGGTCCTGATACTGTAGCGGGAAATCCGAATGAAGCATTCAATCCGAATAACTTCTTCCAATTTCCGTCTCCGGTAACGCGTATCGTTCCGACTGCAACAGGAATCCTTGTATTCTTGACTTCGGATGTATACGGAATTCTTGGTGGACCTATCTTCACAACGTTCTTTCCGTCGCCTTTGATTCCAGGTGTTGGATTGCTTCACTTCAATGCTTTGGATATTCACGGTGGCGTGATTTACTTGTACACGGCGGATAATCAGCTTCTTTCTATGGACCCGTCTAGTGGTGTGAATCGAATGGGCGGACCTATTGCGGATAAGTTGGCAGCGTTTGACGCAACAAAGGTATTCGTAACCGTTCATGAAGCTGGAAATGATAACTCTATCTTTGTGAGCGACGGCTCAACCGGATGGTATCGTGTGAATCCGAATCAATTTCCGAATGGTAACGCGGTATGGAGTCCATTTGCTACCATCGTTGGTGGCGCGGGAGCAGTTCTGTCAATAGAAACTGCGCCTGGTATCCACAAGTTGCTTGTTGGCGGAACTGGAAATAATCAACCTATCTTACAACGTGATTTCTCTGTACGCACGGATAATGGAACACCATATACGTGTTTCTTCACAATGGGAAACATCAACTTGGTCAACCCAGGGCAGATTGCGGGAGTGACCTTTGTTAATATGCGTGCGTCACGTGTAGGTACTACTCCGACTGTAGCATTCTTGTTGAATGAAGTGAGCGGAAGTTTTATCAATTTTCCGAGAGCACAGGCGTATCCGTGGCAGATTTATGGTAATGCGGGACAGCCGACAAGCTTGTACTCAAATGCGTACTATTTCCGTGATACCGGGATTCCGTCGTTGGCGGAACATCTTCAGGTGAAGGTAAGCTTTCCTGCGGAGAATTTCGCAAATGAGGTTTTGTCATTGACAATTTTTGGAGTAGTCGAACAGCCGCCCGAAGAGTGACCTGTGAAACGCACAAAGAAGCAAAGAAAGAAATATGTTGATTTCATCTATATTAAATGTAGCTATTGGAGCATTTAGAGATAATCCAGATTTGTTGGAGGCGGCTGCAAAGTATTTGCGAGAGCGAACGCCAAAATACAGAAATGCCACTTAGTGATTTTTACGAAAGTATGAAAGGTTATGTCGCGGCTCCAGCGGAAGTGACAGTCGCGAAGTCACCTGCGATACCGGAAAACTTAATTCAGGTCGGTGGATATTTGCGTACTGTGTTACCTCTTCCGTTGCAGTATTCACCGGATACGTTGAGGCAGTTCAATCGTCCTGGATTGAGTTCATTTCGTGCTGCTCCATTAGGATTGTCATCTATCAATGCTTCTTCAGAATCTGTCGCTATTAAGACGATTCAACAGAGTACCAACAGTATTCTTTTGGAAACAGCGGGAGTACCAAACGCCAATCAAAAAGTTCTAAATCTTATTCCAGGTTCGAATATTACGGCAGTTTCTGATTTGAACGGCGGGGTAACTATAGCAGGCTCTGGCAGTGGTGCAGGTGACGGCCTTATTCACGGAGTGGGGAACGATTGGGAAACTGATTCTGCGTATGTTGCTCTTCGTGATGAGTTTATGCCTGTGACGGGCAGTGTTACTGGTATAGGAATAGGTGGCCTTGGATGGCAGATGAGTGGAAATACAGGAAATTTTCAAATAACTGAATATCATACTGGACTATCAGTACTTAATATGGGGGAGTTTACTTGGACGAATTCTTCTAACAATAATAGTCCGGTTACACAAGGAATAGGAAATTTAAGTTTGGGAACCACGGCAGTAGGTGCTCAACCTGATACCTATGTTATGGCATTGCCTCTTTTGGCTTTTCCAAATTGGAAGGCAACATTTATTTGGAGATTTCATCGTCCGCAAGAAATTCCATTCAATAACGCTCCTAACTTTGGCAAGAAGTCAATCTATATTGGTTTTGCAAACAACATTCTAACTCCGGTCGGCGGCTGGTCTAGACCACCGATATTTATCGGAGCACGAATCGATACAGACCCAACCGCTCCTGCGATTTCTGATTCTCACATCATATTAGAAGCTGTTCAAAATGCTTTGCCCAACGGCTCAACTATGACAAGAAACAATACGCAGGGAACTACATTTGATACCGGGATTGTACCAAGCGAAGATAAATACTATCGTTTGGATATACTTTGCACTACGGCTGGAACTATTCAGATGGCGATTAATGGTGCAGCATTTCAATCATTTACTCTTCCTAAATTTGTAGCCACCGCTGGTGCTTCAAACACAAGCGTGAGAGCAAACAACGGTGAGGCTCTTTTAATTTTAGGAACCGATGGCGGTGGAAACGCTATTAATCACCCATTCGGGCCGGGAGCGCAAATTACTGTTGCGGGAACGGGTACATCTCCTACTTTAGATGGAACCTTTATTACAAATCATACTTGGTTTGGTACAGCTACTACGAATGACCGCGTTGTGTATCCTTTTGCATCTACAGTTACGTTGGCAGCACCAACCGGATATACAGTTACAGGATACGCATCATTGATTCCAGTTATTATGTTTGGAAATGATTCGCAAGCTGCGCCAGCTACAGACAATCGTATTTGTGTAGATTACTTTTCATTCGTTTGGAACCCAGGTGTGGGCGGCGGAGTGGGAACACCTGACCCAACAAAGGCAAGATACTTCTAAGAGGATACTATGGGCGGATTTTTAACCGGATTATTTGGTGGTGGTGGTCCTTCACAGGGCGAACAAACTCTCGCTGCGAGAATGCAGTCGTTTACAAATCAAACGATGGGCGATTATTCACAGCTTTTCGCTAATCAGGCTGCTGTCATGAGTGACTTGCGTGCTGCGTATACGCCTATTTTTCAAGCTGGTCCAGACCAGCAGGGTTTTGGTCCAAATGAGTTGGCGGCATTGAATACTCAAGCTACCGAAGGTGTTGGAACTAATTATGCTAAGGCGAGAACAGCATTGGAGACAGGATTAAGTGCTCGTGGTGGCGGAAACGAATTTCTTCCGACAGGTGGGCGTGCAGAATTAGAAGGTAGTTTAGCACAAGCCGCAGCCGCGCAGCAGTCTAATGCAGAATTGGCAATTACTCGTGCTAATTATGAAACAGGCCGTGAAAATTGGCAAAGAGCAGGTGCTGGATTGAATGCTCTCGCTTCAGAGTATAACCCCACAGCAGCAGGCAGTTTGGCGGCAACAGTAGGTAAAGAGGCATTTAGCCAAGCTGGCGAGGTTAATCAAGAAAAGATTGCCGCACAAAATGCTAAGATTTCAGGTATCACTGGCGGAATAGAGGCTCTCGCTACCGGAGGTTTGGGCCTTGCAAATGATTTTGCAGGCGGGTTTGCAGGCGGAAATATATTCGGCAGTGGTGGATTACTAGGTGGATTATAAAATGGACCCTAAGCAACTTCCTCAAAATGTAACAGATACGTTGAATGCGACACCGCCTAGTCAAGCGGCGTTTGATGCTCTCGGTACTACTACGCCGTCAGCAGCGGATACTCAACAGGAACCATTCGCTGCACCTTCTACAGCGCCAGGATTCGCAACTTTTGCTAATGCCCGTGGGGCACAGTCGGTTGCCGATGCGTATAAGAGAAGACTTGTTCAGAAGGTCGATGAACATGCTGCGGCAAGTCCGAACCCATCAGCGCCAGGCGCGTGGTCTCGTAGTCTTGTAGCCGGAGCATTGAGTGCTCTTAGTGATGCCTCAGAAGACGTTGCTACGGCTCAACAGATGGCGGCGAAGGCTCCGAAGGGAGTTAGAATCGGCGTGGCTGGTGCTTTGGGAAACGTTGCAACTGCGAAGAGAGAACGTCTTAACAAAGAACAGACAGAAGCCGTGTTACGTGCTCATACAACTTTGCAGATGCATCAGATTACTCAACAGATGCAAATCGCTAGTGAGAATCATCAATTGGAGATGGACAAGAACAGCCAGGCTTCTATAGATGATTACAGTAAATTCCACGACAAAGTCGGTGAGATGCCTTTTTCTCAGTATCAGCAGATGGTAGAAGCTATGGGGGGTCATGCTAAATTCGATGCGGAGTATATCGCTATACCGAAGGGAAGAATTCCGCAAACCAGTGCGGATGGTAAGCCTGCGGTAGACGACCAGGGGCGTCCTATTCAAGAAGCTAATGTAACTCTTTTCAGAAGACAGGTTGGACAGACGGAGGTTCCAGAAAAGACCGCAGCGCGAGCAAGAGCGGTTGGCATAACAGATTTTCCGGCTGCGGGGTCTTCAATAGGCAAAGATGTGTTGACTGAGCGGATAGCTCATATCACTGCTCTAGAAAATGCTAATGCGGCTCTTGATGAGGCTCATGCAAAGGCTCTTACATCCGATGAGAAGGCTAGGTCAGTTGATGCACTCGCCCGTATCGACAAGCACATATTAGATATTAAGGATGACCCTATTGGTAGCATGGATGCACTTGTTGAACGTAATCGAAAGGGTATTGAATCATTGCAGGCAACACGTGCTGCGGCTGAACAAAATGGAAAGACTGATGTGATGAATCAGATAGACCAGATGATAAAGTCGGCCAATCAGGAAATCCAAGATGCGAATACGGTTTTGAGCACGCGCTTTACTTTGGAGGACTTGACAAAGCGTCGAGAAGAGAGAATCGGAAACGATGCTCTACAGAAGGACCTTGACAAAGCCCACGGTGAAGAAGCTGCGTCAATTGCTGCGGGATTGCAGGCTAAGATAGATAATCCTAATACTCCACAGGAAATGTTGCCGAAGTTGAACCGTCAGCTTCTTCAGGCGAACGCCCAGGCTAAGGCAACCCAGGATTATGATGTGGAGAAGAAGCGTCGAGAAGCTGAAGCTGAATTGAAGGCAAGTGAGGGCGACATATCTGAGGTTATAGATATGGCTTTGAAGTACCAGAAAGACCCTGACACGTTGTTCTCTCGATTCAAGGGCCAAAAGCAGAAGATGGAATTCTTGGCCGAGATGCATCGACGAGACCCAAATTGGAGTGAAGCGGAATATAAGAAACGCTACAACACTGAGCAGAGTTATGCGGCAGGAAAGCCAGGTGAAGTTGCAAAGAGAGCGTTGAATACGTTTGCAGGTCATACCGGGGACGCGAACAATCTAATTCAGACTCTACACAACACGAGAAGTCCTCTGTTGAGTACGCCGCTCAATAAGTGGAAAGAAGATGTTTTGGGTCAGCCTCAAATTATTCAGTATAGGGTAGCTCTTCAGGCTGCGGGAGAAAATTACATTGATTTCTTGCTTAACAATCGTGCGAAACACGAAAGCGACGACGATTTGGTCAAGGTAATGACCAGTGTCAACTCTTCTCCAGCTATGGCGCAAGGTATGCTTCGACAAATGGCTAACACCATTGCAATTCGAGCACGAGCGCAGAACAAGGATTATCGAGATATCATGAAGAAAGATATTCCGAATTTCTTGGACCCGGATACAGAAAATGTATTGCGTACTTTCGGGATAGACCCGAAGGAAATTACGAAGCAAAATCAGAGTGATTTGATTAACAAGACATCGGAAACGCAGAATCTTCCTAAGCCTGCGGATGGAATGGCGCGTGTGAAGTTGCCATCTGGAAAGTTTATGGATTTTCAAGCAAACAGTCAGGCGTATAAGCAAGCCATAGCCAACGGAGCACTAGCGGTGAACGAATAATGGCCGAACCACAGAACCAAGACCCACAGCAAATAGACCGTCCTGCGCAATATCCGACAGCAACTAGAATCGAAAACGGAACTGCGTACGATATATCGGGAAAGGCACTAGGCCCGGTAGAAGGACAACAATCTGAAGTTGCGCAGCCAAAAGATGATGATTTCTTTGCAAAGTTAGGTGGGAAACCTGTAGAAGGAGGAACTTCACAGGAAACCTCGCAGGAAAAGGGTGATGACTTTTTCGCGAAGTTGGGCGGAAAGCTTGTTGAAGGCCCTGCGCCTATTGGGCCTGGTGATTACCAGACTCGAAGGGGCGGTCCAATTCTTAATTTGGCTAAAACGCCAGAAGAGCAACCGATTCCATCGGAGAATAGAGGAGTATTAGCATCTGCCAAGCAATGGACTATAGGCCAAGTTACGGGAATGTATCATGCTTTTGCGGACCCCGCAACCGAACAAGAGAAGCAGGATTTGCTTCAAAAGATAAGAGAGCAGAATACCAAATTCGGTGACAAGATTCCTGAAACATTGGCGACAGAACCGTCTCTTGCGACTCTTGCTTTTCATCGTCTGATTGATGCTCCTGCTGATGAATTGGCTAATAAAGGGCATGATGAACGTGCTGCCGCGAGAAATTTGATGGCTCGTGGAGATATTTTGGGCGCTGTGGACAAATATGGCGGCGGAGTTATGGATACAGCGGCATCTTATGTTCCAATGATAGGGCCGATGTTGGCAAGCACCGCTGATAAGTTTAACAGAGGAGACTATAGCGGTGGAGTAACCGATATGGCCTTCATGTGGTTGTTCGCAAAAGCACCAGAATATTTGAAAGAAAAGATGACGCCAGATATCAAGCTTCTGGCTAAGTCTAATGCTGTTCATTCATCTGCGGAATCTATGTTCGAACAGAGAATGAGAGAACAGGTTAATGCCACAGAACAAGCAACTAGAGCTAGAATGGATGCGGAAAGAGAAAAACAGAACGTGGCGGAGGGAACTGGAAGTCAGCAAACTCTTGATGCAGCTAACGACCGTGCGTCAGCGGCAGCGGCTAATACTAGAAAAGCATCTCAAGCTTTGACGGAGGCTGGCGAAGGTCGTGCCCAGGCAAAGATAGAAGTAGACCGTGTACAGCGTAGGATTGCAAGAAGTACGGCTAAAGTAGATGCTGCCAAAGTACAAGAGAGAGCCGGAGCACTTGAAGATTTCAAGAGTATGGCACCACCAACTCGAAGAGGAGCAGGAGCCTATACAGACGATGACCTTTCAGTTGCACGTACTTATATTGAAGACGCGCATGCTGCTAAACCTATTACGGACACAGAAGGCATGTATCACGCTTTGGATGAAGCTGGAACATCTATTGACAATCAAATTGACCCTCACATTGATAGATACGAAAAGGAACCTATCAAGGCGAATGTGAAAATGGAAGTGGCTGATAAGTTGGCCGAACATTCAGAAGACTTTCTTAACAAAGGTCTCAAGGTTCTAAACGAGCACAACATAACTGACATGAACATGGGAGAAGGAAGAAAACTTCTCAAGAACCTTAACGCTACAAATCGAACGATACTCAACAGATTTTTTCCAGGTTCTATGGAAATTGCAACCTTGTTGAGAACAGACCCAGAATTCGCAGCTAATTATTATGCTCAGGAAGCTATCCGTAATGGGATAGACGGAACGTTGCAGGACCACGGGGTAAATGGTATTCGTGAACTGCGCAGAGACCAGGCTTCGATATACCGTGTTAAGGAAGCAGTTGCGAAACAGCTACAGCGTGGAGACCAGCCTGTTCGCGGTAGTGGACAATCAGGTTCGATGCGACGTGCTGCTGCATACGCTACAAAGAGAGGACTTACAGTAGCCGGGGGAGGTACTGGAGCAGTAGCGGGGTCTGTATTTGGACCTGGCGGTGCGGCAGTTGGTGGTGGTATTGGCAGTATAATAGGAAATGTGGCTGGTGAAAAACTTGGTCGTTTGTGGACGCCAGGAGATTTGACACGCGACCAATTGGCTGCTCGAAGTGCTCCGATTAAGGGGGCAGGTCGTCCTATGAATCGAATGACAGGTGTTGGTACCCCTTCAAGTCTTCCGGTATTTGAGACTCCTGCTCCGATTCCGGCGTCTCCGATGAGTCCAGAAGATATCCAGAAGATACAACGGGAGATGTCTCCACTTCACGGTGAACTGGCTACGCACTATGGAGAGCATGTTACTGACGCTTCTTATGAAGAACTAGAAAAGCGATTCATGGAAGATTTGGATGATAAGAGACTTCATGGTGTCACTCTTGAAAATCCTGAAAAAACTTTGTTGGGTAAGATTAACCAACAAAATGCTGCGGATAGATTGGCTGCTCAGAAGGCAGCGCAAGAAACTATAGCATCAGGGAAGCGTCCTGTTGGACAGGCTACACTTCCAGAGAACGCTGAACCAGCCATGCAGGTGATGGGAAATATTCCTCACAAGTTGAACACTCATGAAGTTCTAATTCATGAGTTGGCGCATGCTGTTGTTGGGGATGAAAAAGGGATAGTCATAAATGAAATTCGTTCGCATAATCATTCAGCCAATGTTAAGTTGGGACGATTCGCCAGTGCGGGAGTTGATTGGGACGCATCTGGTCTATTGAAGAAAGAAGGTGGACTAGACCTTAACAAGATTCGAGACAGAATGCCGGACATCGCTGCGACTTATGTTGCTGGTGGAGTTGCAAACGATTTGTGGCATAATGTCCCGTTTACTGTGAACAAGGGATTGGGCGCAGATTTTGCCGCATTGCGTGAATTGATGACCGATGCCGGATTCACTAAGTTGGAAGCATCGCGCATGATTGCTCAAGCTGCGGATGATGCATCTCAAACGTTATCTCGTCCGGGAGTTCGTGATGTGTTAGAGCAGCATGCTGAAGTTCGAGAACCCGGATTGAGCGATAAACTACATTTTAGTGAAGACAGATTACAACAAATTTATCAGGATGTGAAGGGTGGAACAAATGAACCAACAGGGAAGTCTACAGGACCTACTAGAACAGGCAACGAAGGACCTGGCAAAACTGGAGCCGGAACAGAAGGAACAGTTCAAGGTGGGGCTGCAAAAGAGCTTCGCCAAGAGAGCGAAGGACCTTCAAAAGAAAAAGGCACTAGGGCAGCAGCCGAACCTACCGCCCCAGGCGACAGAAGGGCCAGCGCAGGGCCAGGTGCCAGCGTTACCAAACCCGAACACCCCGCCTTTTTTCACGAACCAGACGTAGATGAAGTAGAAGAGGAAGAGGCAGAACGAAGACGAACTGCATGGAGTCCGATAGGGCGACAGCTAGAAGAGCCAGGTGCGCCGTGGGAGCCTGTAAGAAGGATTCAGGGCGGTCACGCTGGCGGTGGAGTTGCGTCTGAAGAGGAATTGGCGCGTCCAGGCCGATTTGTAAAGATTAGCCGTTCTGGAGTGCCTACGGACCAGGGTAAGGTGCCAGATTTCAATCTAGCTGCGGGTGAAGCCGGATACCAGGTGACGCCAGGCGGTAAGTACGAATTGAAGGCCGGACAGGAAACTCCGGCGACAAAGCGTGGGGTTGAATCTTATGCGAAAGAAGTATATAATCCTGCGATGTCTGCGGAGAAGCCACGTTTGAGTGATATCCTTCCTGAATTGAAGAACAATCCTGCATTGGAACAGAAGATGAAGGATTTGGGATTCGAAAGATTTCTTCAGAGAGAATACATGGCGCAGCATAATGCGCCAGCCGCACCTGCGGGTCCTGTGGCTCCAGGAGCAGCCGCCCCGATTGAAGAAACAGGTCCAAAGGCCATTGTTGAAAGTCAAGGATTGAAGTACAAAGGTGAGTTGGTCAAAGGTTCTAATGTCCACATGTTTGAACATCCTGAGCATCCAGGAAAGACAGCGGCCTTGGAAGGTCCTCTAACAGAAGCCGCCGTTCGCGAGAAGATGGCGTCAAAGTTGAAGGAATTCGGAATTGAAATCCCAAAAGGACAACTGGACGTATCGAGACACGCAGACGAATTCAACAAGATTAACGGGCGTCCAGAAATAGATACTAAGACGAAGCCGCATGATGTTGAATTCGCAAAACGTGTCGCGGACGCGTATGACCAGATGCAGCATAATCCAAATGACCCGAAGGTCAAAGCTGCGTATGACGCTATGAAAAATGACGTGGATAAGCAGTGGGATTACGCTACGAAACAGATGGGTGTGAAGTTCGAACCTTGGGCGAAAGAGGGACAGCCTTATGCCAACTCAAAAGAGATGGTCGAGGATGTGAAGAACAACAAGCATCTCTATTTCTTCCAGGGCGGAGAAAGTCCAGCGGACAATCCACTTCAGGTAACTGACCCTAAGACCGGGTTAAGCTACAACGATAAATTCCGTGCGGTTCATGATTTGTTTGGTCATGCCGCACAGGGTAATCAGTTTGGACCGAAGGGCGAGGAAACTGCGTATCAACTACATCGCCAGATGTTCAGCCCGGAAGCAATTCCGGCGCTTACCAGTGAAACTCGTGGACAGAATTCATGGGTGAACTTCGGAAGGCATCTGCGAACGCCTGAAGGTAATATCCCTGTAAAGGGAGAAGCCGGACATGTTCCTGTAACTGAGCGTCCTTACGCCGAACAAAAGACAGGAATCCTACCAGAAGAATTCCATACAGCAACCCCAGGAATAAAACAGTGGCATGAACACGCTGCGGCCCGTGCTGCGGTGGAACCTGCTGGTGCGATGGACCCGCACCACACGGTAAGAGAAACTGAGGGCATCGGTACAGAGATACTTCCTGAAGCCCGTCTACCGCTTGACCATGTTCCAACTGCGGAGGATTTTCGTGCGTTTAAGGAACGTCATGAAGATTTGTTTGGAGCTAATCCTCAGTTGAAGATTGGTTGGGGTAATAATAGCCGCGTTCCTGGTGGTCATGAATTGAACATCGGAGCAAGTGGTCCAGGTGCGGTTGAAGTTGCACGTAAGCTTGGTCAACGCGCTGCTTTCGATATCGGAAAGGGCGAAGATATTCCAACAGGTGGAACAGGACTTGAAACTAAGTTCCCAGGATATCCACTTGAGCAGCGTCTTGCTGACTTGAATAAGAAGCCGCTACCGGAAAGTCCTGCGATGTCTCGTCCTGCGGGTTCGTCTGTTCCTTTGATGCAGAATCCTTTGAAGGTTAAGGGAACCGGGGAAGAAGGAAATATAACTACTACTGATGTTGCTCAAGAGTTGAGCAAGTTTACCAAGAAAAAGATAGGTGCGTTGAAGTTCGGTCAGACAAATACAGCAGAACAAATTGCTCGTGCGAAGTCACTTGCTGATGATGAGGCTAGATATCAGCTTGCCCAAAATAACACGGGTGCGGCGTGGTATACGACAGATATGAACAAGCATGACCAGATTATCCAGAGTATACGTCCAGAGTTAGCGGACCCGGCAAAGATGTCGCTGTTTAAGATGTCTGAAGCTGTGTTAAGTTCTGGTCAGAAACCAAGTAGTAATGTCACATCTGCTCTACGTTCTTGGGACCACTATCAGGAGACCGGAAAGTTTTCTCCATTTAATCCTGACACTCGTAAATCATGGGGTCCACGAGGCATACCAGCTTACGGAAATGCATTAGACAGTATGAATCGTTTGATAGCCGAGCACGGAGAGAAAGGTGCATCTGATTGGCTTCTACAAAACCATCCGATTAAGGAACTGCGTGATTACAATCCGTGGGTTGACGGGAATCAAAATGATGTATTGCCTGGCGCATATATTTTGGGGCCAAAGCGGGGACCGTTCGCTCAGAATCTTCACGGGTTAGAATCAGCTTTCACTGCTGATTTATGGGTTGCGAGAACCTGGAATCGTTGGATGGGAACTGCGGAACTGGCTCCAGACAATGAGCTATTGACCGACAGGCCGCGTTCAGGTCGAGAACGTAATCTGATGAAGCAATCATTTTCTGAAACTGCTCAGAAGTTGGGAATGAGTACCAGTTCGCTTCAAGCTGTGTTGTGGTACTACGAACAGGCACTGTATAGAGCACACGGACTGCCAAAAGTTGAGAGTTGGAGTTTCTCTAAGGCTGCGCAACAAGCGGCGGATGATGAAGCTTCAACATTTAAGTTTGGGGCTAATGCACTTAGGAGTCAGCAATGATTAAGCCGTCAGATTTAGAGAGACAGGCAGCGGAGCTAGTCAAGTCTGGAAAGATGCCGAAGCTAGAGGATTTGCTATCTGTGGTAGCGGATGCGCGAGAGAAGTATGCTGATAAAATTACTGCCGTTCAAAACGAAACACACGCCGGGGTTGCTGCTCTTAAGAGATAACCCCGGTTGTATATTTTTGTACATTTTCTTCTTTTTGTATAGTTCCGTCCGGTTGAATGATGTAGATTAGTCTTCCCTTTTCCCTCGCGTATCTCACTGTTGTCCAGGTTCCCGACTGGATAATTTCATACCCGATGTGCGGAGTTGCTATCAAGATTTCCGATACATTGACGATGTGATGGTCTCGTACAACATAGTCGTAGGGTATGTGGATTTCATCGTTCTTCGAGAACCAACCTCGATGCCTGGGGTTGATTGGCGGATGACAGATGATTCGGTATCCTAGACTGTGAGCGAGAGCCGCCGCCTGCACATCTGCGCCTCGACAATCGCCGTGATGGAATCTCTCGCCGTCTAAGTCTATGAGCAGTCGGGTGAGAGACATGACCTGTTCATCGCGCATTCCTTGTTTGGTGCCTGTGAATCCGACCACTGAATTTTTGTTAGGTATCTCGCCCATGTTCTTCTATGGTCCTCCCAATAGAAACGCTGGTACGCATCCCGTGCGTAAACCGAAACCTTCGGCCAACGAAACAATCCAAACAGCATGACCTGTCCATGAGACAGCTTAAAATTCATCGTAGCTGGCTGCACGCTGGCGAATTTCCTTCAATGTGTATTCTTTCTTGATTTCTCCGTTTTCGAAGACTGTCTCCATCACATCGCCGGGTTGGTGACTTCCGCCCCAGGCTGGACCCATCGAAACTGTTACGAAGTGGCCGCTGGCATTTGATACGGTGAATCTGCCACCTTTTGATGCCTTCTCCGGGTCTGTCTTCGGAGACTTGGATACATTTCGCCAGGTGCCGTCACGGTTGATTGCGGACAGCTTGAATGCGAATCGTTGGGTATCGCGGTTGACCTGTTGGAGCAATGCACCGCCCATGCCGAGCGCCAGGTTGTCCATAGACCATCCGGCATCTGTGATGCCACGGACGATTTGATTGATGGAGTGATAGTTGATTCCGTCGCCCTGGATGACCCGGACAGACGGTGCTAGGACCTTATAGCCCTTAGAGTTGGTATCTCCGCCAAATCGCTCCCATAGCCCGTTTAGGGTCATTAGGACGGTCGTCAGAGGGTCCCCGGAGTCCGGTCGGACCACCAGGGTCCCAGGGCGCGAGATTACCTCTTCACGAAGCTTTCCGCCCCAAATGTTGTTGACCGCGTTCATTAGGTCATAGCTATCGGATACACAGGCTACTAATCCGACAGGATATTGTTTGAGAATGTGCTCGTAGGCTTTGGCTTCGAAGTCTTTGCCCCAGGCGATAATGGTCGTGTGTTCTGACGCCGGGATGCTGAATCCGGCCATCGGGTGCCCATAGAAGTGCTTTGCATACGGGAGAGCAATCTGTGTATCGGTTCCCTGGAAGTTGACCAGATGAGCCATACCGCCGATTGCTGCTGACTCTTCAGAGCTAACTCCGCGATATCCGAAGTCATGAAGTTTGAACGGGAGTAGTGCCGGGTCCCCGGTCTTCACCAGAGCCTTGCCGATGATTTGCCGGATTTCACGAGACAATGTACCGACCGTAATTGGATACCAGGTCTTCATCTTCAGAGTTTCGGACCAGTTTGTCAGCCACGGAAATTCGTCATCTGTGGTCTCGGTTGTGATGAGAGCGTTGTGCGTGTCTACAACATGGCCTTCAGGAATTGCACGGATGCGTAGAGGCAGAGCACCACCGTACTTTTCGTACATATTGAGCCAGCCAGTGGTATTGAATAGTCCGACCTGGCCGAAGTGTGCCTCTGCGAGTGCCCGTGCTTCAAATACATCTGCTTGAGTGTAGAACTGTCCGGCGAGATATTCCTTTAGGTAGTACTGTAATCCGAACATCAAGGTCTTGTCGAACATGCCTCCGCGTGATTCCAGATATGCGTAGGTCCGCTTCGTATCTGGCGGGAGTTGCTTCCAGTGCGTAACTTTGTAGCTGTCAGTACGCACCAGGTTGTTAACGTGTCCGATTTTATAGCTCATTGTTGTAATACCTCTGATTGATGATTTTCTTTAGATATTCGAACATCGGCATGTGCTCTTCCGTCACAACTGGCGGAAGCGCAGTGACATCGAACCATTTAATCTCTGTGATGTCGTCCGAAGCCTTGCCGCCCTGAGTTGTGGACCAGGCCATGTAAAACGATGTCGTGATTCCCGCATCCGGGTCATTGGTATAGCGCCAATCTTTAATCGGATATGTCCCGAGATGTTCGATTGAACTGACATCTAGTTTCGTCTCTTCGTATACCTCGCGCCGGGCCGCATCAGTGAAGGTTTCATCTTTGTTGACGAATCCGCCGACGAATCGCCAGTTTTGTTCGCCCGGCTTTCGGCCCAGGAGCAACTTGAGCAACGGTTTTCCGAGCATGCCGACGTTTCCCGCATGATGAAGAACGGCGATATCCACAGTTGCGAGCATCCTTGGGAACTGATTGAACGCCGCATAGATAACCCCGGCGCGGAATTCCTTCGACTCCATTACATGGTTCGAAATCTTGTACCGGATTTCAGTTCCGCGAATCGGACTCGGGATATCCAGTTGATGGACCTTGTGTTTTCCGAAGTAATGAGGAACGAAGCTGTCTTCCCCACCGTACAGGGTGACGTGGTCGTTCAACTGCGACACAGCTTCGATGGCCTGGTCCAGATTCTGGCTCCAGATGCTGTCGTATCTCTCGTCGCGCAACGGTAGAAGAATGAAATTAGGAAAGTCATGCTGAATCATCATCTTTCGAACTTCGAAATCCATCGGGTTGCGTTTGGTCGGAACGGTCCTGGGAACGCCAATGAACACGATTACACGCTCATGGAGCGCCTGGACCTGGCGGAATAGCTCCAGATGCCCAGGATGTAGTTCATTAACCTGAAATCGTCCTACAATCACGCCATAGTTTATCATAGAATCCTCGTCCACAAAGCTGCCAACGTCGCGAGCAATCCGACTACAACTCCCAAGAAAAAGCAATCTGGCTTTGGCGCTGTGTATGCCACAGGCGCAAGTATGATTATTACCAAGATAATTAAAGCACGGGCTATTTTATCGTTGTTCATTTGATGTGATACCTTCTTGACTGTCTGATTCAAGAGAATCGGAAAGAGTTAGCACAGGGATACCCGGCCACTCATTAACGGATAAAAAACGCGTATTCGAACATGATGTCTTCGGAACTTCTGAGCAGACTGCGGGGTCATAGATTTTCTTGAGCATGTAATCTTCCGGCTCAAGAAACTTCCCTTGATTTAGGTCAAACTGTCCAGCCCATCCAAGATAGAAATTCGTGCCGCCCCGATGCGGTAGAAGAATCAGGCAATCGCCTCGTACATAACTGCGAGCGTATAAAGCGATAGCTTGCTCAATCTTCTCTCCGTGTAACTGCCATACGACATGAGAACAACCTAGGTCTTCCGCAGCGCCCACCGACACGAGTAAGTTTCATCCAAACCGGGCCGGAAACACTTCGCTTGTTAACTAAAACAAGATTAGGAATTTGCGCGGGAAGCCATGTGTCATACTCTACCCACGGCTGGTTATTAGAGTCAACATAATATCGAACTATGTGATTGGCCTGTGGTGCGTTTGGACCATTCACACCAAGGAATATCCCTGTGTATGGACTTGTTCCGCCGCGTAGTGAATTAAGTTCAGCGATAACAGTGAAATCCCCTACTATATTTCCACCCGTTGCGGCCCACCACGTATCGGCAACACCGCCGCCCGGCCCGAAACCGCTTCCTGATACCTCCCAACCGTTTGTTGCGGGGGTATTCGTTGCCGAAAAAGTTCCAGATGATTGATTACTGAATTGTTGAACAATTTGACATGTTTGTGCTTTCGTCGAACTTGCAAGAAGTCCGAATAGAGCGAGTACTGTTACTGCGATTGTCTTCTTTATCATGGTGTTTCTCTTTTCTTTTAGATTTTACTTGGCCTGTTAAAAAAAAAAAACATTTCATCCGACGTGATACCTTCCCGGCTGTCCACTTGGGAGCGGTTCTAATTCTGCTTGCGCCTTCTCGGATTCCGTTGGAGTAATCGAACTGATTACCGGAACGGCATGATTCTCGATTGCCGGGCCGTCCGGCACGGATACACAGCCGCCTGGCATTATCTTGTGTGCCGAACGAACACAGGTATAACTGCCTTCTTCATCATAGCAAGCTGCGCATTCGACTTCGATAGTCTTGCCTGTATGGTCTTTGACTGTAATGCCTGGTGAAGAGTGGAATCGGCAGCCGTCGATTGGAAGAACTTTTGCAGCGACCGCAGGTTCCTTTGTTGGAGATTTTACTTCGTAGAAAATGGATGCAAAGAAGATGCCCTCTCGTTGTGCAGATATCAGTCCAACGATGTTGTGCTCTTTTGAATACAGTTCTAGCATGCCCTCAATGCGTTCGGTCAAACTCATCCATTTTCTGTCTACAAGTATCAGAGATTTCATTATTTCTCCGTTTTGACGAATTTGATTTTCGGACAGATGCCATCGTGAATGGCCTTTGCGTAATCCACGAGCACTTCAGCGAAGCTAGACACGACTTCCGGGACGCCCACCTTCACATTCTTGCTTCGAAGATATTGTTCGAATTTTGCAAGAGACCAGATGATTCCGATTATCGTTGCGATAAACGCAGCGAGTACGAAAACGAATACAAACGCAGCTAGTTCTCTTTGAAGTCCTTTTATCCCCGCAAGATGGTAAATCAGCCCGGTCAACATAGCTACAATTGCCGCCAAGGTCATGACAAGTTTCTGCCAGGTGTCGGTGAACAGAAACCGGAGTGGTCCCCAAAACATGACCGCACGAACATACGGGCAGAGATTGTAACCCTCTTCTTCGACTCTGTACGGAACGTATCCGTACTTCGCCTTTGCCCACCATTCGAAAACTTTGTAATGCCACGTGCTGCTTGAAATATTCATAGGCTTCTCCTAATTGTGATGATGTTGTTCTGCGCAAACCTTTGCCCCACAACAACTGATTCCTGACTTCTGCCGGGTCCCATAGACGTGTGATACCACGAGAATCAGGAACGCGACCGCGATATACGCGAATCCGAGTGCTGCACGTGTGTTGTATAGGCTCATTTGCTCTCCTTTGCGCCTGCTTCGCGCTCAAGTTGGGCGCATCGTCCACAGCCCATACAAAGTATCCTGTGCTCATCCCAGCGTGTCTCGGCCCTCGCCTTCGCTGCGACGGCCTTCGTGTGCTTATCCCATGCTTCTGTGTGCAGCAGCGGTAGTTCTTTGGCGTTCTTGAGCATTTTGGCTTGGTTCTCAGCATAAATCCGCCTACTCTCTTCTGCGGCCTTACGCCACTTCGCAATCAGTTCTCTCACCTTATCGGACTGTGGCGCAGCGAGCGCCGAGGCGGGGAATATGCGTACATCTTCATCATCGAAGAAATGAAGACAGCCATTCACCTCTACTTTTTTAGACCGGTTTTTGGTATCGCCCTGATACTTTCCGGGTACCCACACTTCCTCGCCCGCTTTGGGCTTGCTCATGGGCGCAGAACTAGAATTGGTAGGTTGTGACATGATTCTCTTCACCTTTTCCTTTATATCTCTCGGTGATATCATATTCTATTTTCCCCTCATCGCGCTCGTACTCGCATGTCACCGAGTTGGATTGAACTTTCTTTCTGTCCTGCGTGGCCCAGAGAGAGAGAGCAACCTTTGAACAATAAGCCTGAATCATGGAATCGTGCTCGCACATCCCTCTCCATTGAATCCGTGTCTGGAATCACCATTAGGTGATGTTCCAATCCAATATAAAATGCTGTGAGGCACAGAAAGATACTCCAAACCATTGCGCCCATGACGATTAGAGCTACACGTTTTGCGCTCACGACGACCTCCCGCCTTTCTCGCGCTCCTGTCGCTCCCTTTCCAATTCACGGTCAAGCCAGTGCTTCTCTATTGGGCGTAGAAGAGGTAATAAACCAGTAGAAATCAACGGAAACCCGAGTACTATCAACACATCACCCAAGCTGTAACGAAAATGGTCGTTGCCATATTTATCGATAAGCGGTTCTAATTTAGAATCAGTGCGCCATGCCGTGTGTATGTTATCTTCAACTTTTGCGCCGCTGTAATAATTCTTCACAGGCATCTTACCATGATTTATTAAAATAGTCAACAGATTTAGTGAAGCGCCCAATGCGAATATACACAATCCCGGAATCGCAATCCAGTTACGTTTACGAACGAATGTAGGGACTAACAACAAGTTAAACAGAATTATGAATGCGATTGAGACAGTATGTATTGACATGTTCATCGTTTCGACTCGCTAGGATATTGGATGGTATGTTTTTCATAAATAAATGTCGTGGCTTTCAACTCACAGGAGTAAATAATCGCATCTTGTCTAGTTTTTCCTTTCGGGATGTAGGCCACCATATCATCTAGATTACATTGGCTAGTAGGAATATGGCGCACAGGCGGCACTGTTTTACAATAGGCATGCTTATCTACCGTATGACAAAAACCTAGATTCACCCACACTGTTTCTGGGTCTATCCATTTCGGTTCGCCATTTTCAACACCTAGAAATTGTCCAGGTTTCCCTGGTTGTAATTCCATTATCGGAGACATGTACCCTGAAATTCGAATGCAGTAATCATCTCTATCCAAAATGCGAAGGTCACACCAGTTCCACTTCTGGGCGAAATCAAAGCTACAGCGGGTCCCGTCTGCCGGACAATCTATGTAAACTCGCTGTTTCGCTCCGAGTTGACGAAGTTCATCACCAACAAACTCCCACTTAGATGATGGGTCAACCCAAAACATGTGAGTTGCGTACCATTTATCCGCTCCGCGCTGACCGTAGAAATGTCCAATCTTATAGCCATTAAGCAACCCGAAGCTAAGGGCCATAATTACAGAAAATAACGAGAATCCATAATATCTCATCGTACGCTCCAAATCATTAGAATAATCCGAGAAACTTCTTACGCTTCTGTTGAAAAATTAACCCGAGAAACTGGTACATCCCCATTAGAGCGGGAATCGTTGCGTTGATTCGAAGACTACCGTCTTTGAACCAGGACATATCCTCTATCCTCGCCCCTTCCTTCGGAGTGAACGTCAGTTCCAAAGTTTGTGATTCGCCTGGCTGGCGGATATCGACTGTCACACCGCATTGCAACACAGCCTTTATATGAAAATCGCTCATAGATACCTCCGTCTTCCAAACTCTTCTGCGAGCATCCGAAACATCCTCGCCCGTTTCTTGTGTCCACCAGCCTCAAATTGGCTAGAGATTTTATTGAACCTGGCAATCATGTTCTCTGTGCCAAGTACAGGTGATTCCTTCGCCAGCGCCCGAAGCATTCGCGCCCGATTCTTGTGACCGCCTGCCTCGCACTTGTTAGCGATTCGGAGAAGCATGCTGACGATTTTCTTCAACCGCTTATCCGATATCTGCTCAAGATTCATGGCACCTTGCCGCCTGGCCTGGTAATCCAAAACGTGAAGCATGGAATTAAATTGATGCAAGTACGTTTCTCCCGCTTCGAGTAGTGTACACCTAACCAGAAGCTTGTCAAGTTAAAAAGAAAGCCGTACTTCACTTTTTCCGTGGTCTTGCACTGGCAGGGCAAGTTTCCAGCCAGAGTGTGTCTGGGTAGAGTAGTCCATACCGGGAACTGACATATACGCTTACTTTAATGAGTGTGTCCACAATCTTTACAGGTTGCCACTGTTCCTCTTCGTGTAATGTGTCCACATTGCTTCCCATCTCAAACAATCTGCTATTGTACGCTTCGACCAATACGGAACGTTCTTCGCGGGATAGACCTGGTCTTTCAAATTGGATTCCAGTTCTTGCCGCGTGATGTGTTTCGCGGCAGCTATCTCTTCCAAGACTTCATTTAAGAAAGTAAGAACACTCATGGCTTAGAAATTCAAATCAATTCCTGAGACCGCCACGATAGTATCGTTCTCACAATATCCGTAGAGATATGGTGTACCGTTCACTTTGTGTTCTTTCCAAATACAGGACACGCTTCCCTTTTCTGGAAGCGGAGGACCGCTGACCTGGCGAACGAAGACAGCCGGAGGCAGATGCGGTTGAAGTACTCGTCCATCTTTCGGATGTTCTTGGTCCAATCCAAGAATCATAAAGTCTCTGCCCTTATTGGACGCGTGTCCTGGCACGGGAAATGCCAACCAGATAATAACGACCGCTAAGACCACTAGCATAATTCCGAGAAACAATATAGCTGAATCGAATGGCCTAAAATTTTTCAGGCTCATGGGACCTTCTTGTCTGTTTCGTTAGCGAGAAGATAGTTAGTCGAACAACGGAAACGAAGTACATCATGTTGTTTGACGAAGTAACTCAGTTCTCCGCCATTCTCACACGCTTTGAACTTCCAAGCTTGGAGTACGAAACTCTTTGCTTCATTTTCATCGTAATTTCCTAGCGACCACCAGAATTCGTAACCCTGGTCCTTCAAGCGTTGAATAGATAGCTTTCCATCCGGCAAGTTCCACGGTTCGGTATACTCTTCAGTCTGTCTATAGTGAATCTCTTCTTCGATTGCTAAGAGATTCATAATTACAGGAACTGGATATTCTCTACCGAGAACTATTGCGGCTCCCATCAAAAGTAACGCGATGACCAATATAATTTTGTCTACTTTGTTCATGGAGCCTCCGGTAGATTGAACCCGAGTCCTGCCATGTCGGCCTGAGTCTTTCGTTTCTCGATTTCACTTCCGACTTTTGTGTAGAGTCCGGTCACAGTACTGTCCTCGTGCCCAACCCAAAAGTGAATCAGCGGCAGCGGAACGCCAGCCATTTGAAGATGGGTCACACGAAAACGCCGAAGCGAATGGAACCCTCCGACTATACCACACTTCTTCAGTATGGGTCCATAGGTATTCGCAGCTTTCGGAAACATGATGGTCGGGCCGGGTTGGCACATCAACTTCAGATAGTCATTCAACTGCTTGGACAAATCTACTTCGCGGTTCCCGGCTTTGGTCTTGACCGGGCCGAATTTCTGACCGTCGCGTTGCATCCGCACAATAATTTTCGCCTGGTCGGGAATCCAGACAGTTCCCTTTCCGTCATCCGGCACACCGATGCGAAGCGCCAGGGCTTCGGCAATGCGGAGACCGCAGCCAGCCAGGACGGCCACGAGTGGGCCGATACCCTTACAATTCGAGAATATCACGCCCTGAACCGCCGTAGCGTTAGCAATTGGGGTTTTTTGTTCATCCTTGTCTAGGATAGGCGCGTCGATGAAATCTGCGTTCCAGGTATATGGATAGACCTGAGCACCTTCTTGGTCGAGGACGGACGCTCGTATCTGTTTGATAAGATTGATGTTAAGATTAATTGTGGCCGGACTGAGTCCCTTTTCAGATAATTTAGCCGCCACCTGCTTAACTGCCTCATTTCCAATAACTTCCACGGGAAGTTGCCCTATGAGAGGTTTCAGATGCGTCTCAATTTGAGATTGATAGGTTTCGACGGTCTTCGAACGAAATGGTCTACGTTTCCTGGCCTGGCCTATGGCTACCCAAATATCAGCCTGGGCTGCAAATAAAGGCGAAGGTGATTGTGTTTGAAGTCTCTTTACAACTGATTTATTGAGGATACTTTTCACGGTATCGCGACGAATAGCATGCGCTGTCCGGCTCATTGGTATCGGAGTCGTTGCCATCGTTTTCTACCTCTTCGCGTATAGAGTATTATGTTATACTCGGCTTGTCAAGCATTATTTTGGAAATATTGTCTTACCATTCCAAGGGCAATTTTTACACAACTTTTTATGAACAAATTGAGCTAAATCGGCGTTGGCCTTCTGCCTGTCGGCGTAGGCCTTCTGCCAGTCGGCGTAGGCCTTCTGCCTGTCGGCGTCGGCCTTCTGCCTGTCGGCGTCGGCCTTCTGCCAGTCGGCGTAGGCCTTCTGCCAGTCGGCGTAGGCCTTCTTATATTTCTTTAATTGTTTTTCTTGAACAGGTCGAAATAAATGTAATCGTAATGCCTGTTCATGTTCCGGCTTTGATTCGAGAATATAGGCAATACGATTTTCAGCAGGTTCTGTTAAGGTTTCACCAAGTTGTTCGTGATGACAATGTAACACAAAACTGCCAACAGAAAAATCTTTGAATGCTTTACGGCAGGCAATAGCTTCTTCTTCTTTAATACTATTTAATTTCAGTTTCATAGGCTTTCTCCTCTAGTCAGAATAAATGATATTCAAAATATGTCAAGTACTATTTTCATCTTTTTTATGCATCCAGGCGAATGCCTTCTTGAAGACATCCTCAATTTGGGCTTCAGTCATCCCGGCCTTCCGCATGTCGTTTCGAACCTCGTTCCCGGCACGAGCACTCAACTCCAGAGCTGCCTGATAGATGAGCGGGTCTATGATGCCGTTCGTACATTCTTCGCAATACATGAAACGGCCAATCTTGACTCCCGAAGTTATCTGCTTCGGGCAACGAGCACATCGTTTAGTCTCGGACACAGGTACTCACAATATCTTATAGTTCATGGTCGTTTCCAGTTGCGTCCGGTACGCTGGTATGTGAAATCTTTGGACGGACTCTCAAAACGTTTTGAACATATGTCGTTACTATTTTGATTTCATCAGGAAGTAATTCATTAATCATTTGACGAAGCTCTGATTCCGAACCTTTGAGTTTGTACAAATGAAGCAGCGCATCGCATTCCAACTTTGTAGTACCTAAAAGATGTTCGTCAATAAATATTCCAAATTGTTTTTCTACAGGTCGAACCGATACTTTCATTGTGCGCCCCACAACGGGAGATAATCAAGGATACCTATAATTTGTTTTGGTTCCGCAAATACTGCAATCGCGGTCATCACTTCGCCGGGTCCATACGCACCTTCATTTGTATCAAAGAAGGGCATCGGTTTCAATTTCTTCTTTAATAGCAATGCCTGGACATGTTTCAATTCCGCAGAATCCCGAGCCTGAAGAATAATTGTCGTCATAGGTTTGAAAATAGGAATCGATGGCATTCCGGCTACACAGCTTGACGCCATCCTTGCATCCCAATCACGAAGCTGACTTACTGCATGGCATGCTTGGGCGATTTGACGACCCGGAGGTTGAACAACACTACGGCGTGGAGCAGGGACCTGAACGGTCCCCGCGACCACGACATAGATGCGTTTCTCTTCGGTCACGCGAGTGGAACCGCTCTATAGAGTCCTTTGTTTCCTGGTCTCTGGGTCTGGCGATTTGCTTCTCTCTGCGCGTCTTCCAAAGAAGTGAAGACATGCGTAGAAAGAGATTTTCCATCAGGTGTGGCATTGCCTGAACGCCGCCACCCATCAAAAAATTTTCTCTCAACGATGAACTGTCCTGTTGACACTGCTAGTTTTTGACCAACATACTGCCAAATAGTGACGCGACGGCCACGGTTTCCCGGACGAGTGCTGTTCACGGTCTCGCCAGTGTTGCGGAACTGGTTTCCCTTGAAGATTTGCCCGGCTGCATTGCCCAGGATTGCACTTGAGATACCAAGTTTCTCAAGTTCAAATTGGACTGCGTCGATGTTAACGCGTTGAGCGGGATTCGTCTGCGCGATTTTCACCGCGAGATTACGAGCAACCTGCAATGGATTTTGTCCCAAAGTTAAGAAGGGGTCTGGTTTCGCTGTCGGCACGGGCAATGGCGAGCCTGTCGGAACAGGCACAGGTGTCGGCTGTGCTGTTGGCTGTGTCGGTTGCGGCTGGTCGAGAATCGTAATCATATCTTTTGAAAACCCGCCCCTGCTCAAGAAACCCGGTCGATTGAGTTCGACAACGATGGTATTATCGTCAAAGATTTTTTGAACCGTGCCCTCACCATTCCATATGGGGGCTTGCGGATAAATTACTCTGACTCGTTGTCCTTTTTCAATCTTCTTTACTATAGCAGAAGGTTCTAGTGTCAAGCTAGAAGGAAACCATCCGGCTTCACTTCCGCCGCCGTTATCTCTCTGAACCCGGATAAATCCATCTCGAAAACCTGTCACAACTCCAGGGTCTCCGTACTTGATGATAACACGCTGTCCAACAGTGAATCTCAATTGAGTTTCTGCTGGTGCTGGCGTGTCCTTCACGAGTTCAAGAACAAATACCGGATATCCGAAGTTATGACCGATGCCAGAAATTTCCACAGTAACGTCCAGGTCCTGCGGAATGACAAACAAAACAGTTCCCGTCTTTCCAACAGCATCGTTCATCTCTGCGGTCCAAGCATTGCGCCATCCGTTTTCATGTGACGCAGCCTTTCGAAGAACGCGAACCTTGTCGCCCTTCTTGAAAGGAAATTCCGTAGTCGTTGGCTGCGCCGCTGACGCCGGGGTCTTACTTGTTAGTTCTAAGCACATAGGCTATCTCCTGTTGCGGTTCAACTCATCGGCTTTACGGTATCCGTCTTGAACCCTCTGCCGAAGTTTGTACGTCGCAAACCAATCAACTTCATTTCCACTCTTCACCATCACGTTCTTCAGTTCTTCACTGCGCTGATGGTCTATTGACCCGCCACGAGAGCCTGAAGCATACGCGATGATGAGTCCTTCTGCTTCTTGATGGTACTGGTGCTGCAAAGCTTTGTCAAGCATTATCTCTTCGTGTGACCACTCAGACTTAGGCTTGACGTACAAAGCCGGATAGTTATAACAATCTTTGCGGCGGCGGCAAACTTCGCATACGCCCGTTCCCTGGTCGTGATAAGGAAACGTTGCTGGAAGACTCCAGTTTTTATCTACGCGACAGGGTTCGCAATAAAGCATGTTGCTCCTCAAGATGAACGTCTAAAACTTTCATTCGTATCCATCGATTAGTTCACGACGAAACGCATTGTCAAAATCAAGAACTAACATACAAGAACGCCAATGTGGACCGTGGTCTGACAAATTATCCCACTCGTCCCAGGTTTTTATGTGACACATCTCATGAAGCAAAAATAGATGCGCCACTCGTGGACTGGAAGCGTAATCTTTGTTAAATGAAATTCGAAATCGACCGTTGTTAGTAAGCATTGTGGAAGCTAAATATTCGTGTTCATCATAATCGATGATGACATTCTTAGGAAGCTTATCCTGAAAGTATCCGCTGTTGTAGTCGGCATACCAGGCAAGTAATCCCTCACAACGGCCTTTGGCCGCGTGCCTAGAGCGATGTCCACCCAGGAGTGAAACAAACAAAATAAGAACAAGAAAAATTGATGAACGTTTCATCGTAAGGCCGCTCCGAGTAATCCAGTCAAAATCAAAGTGATAATCTCCAGCACTGTTCTCTGTCGCTGTGTCATGTGTCTCCTAGTTGCCGGGGGCAGCGGCCATGTCATATCCGTGCCACAGGCATCGAGGAATTACAGCTTACTACTTCTGTTTCTGCTTGTCAAGAAATATTTTCTTGCAAGCCTGGCAGGGACTCCCATTGTTACAGCGCGGAGGAAGAATCCCCTTATACTTCTTTGCGTTCTTGCACATGGTTACTTCTTCAACAGATTCAAAGGCTCAGACTTGTGAGACTTAAAATCCGTTTGAGTCTTGTCCGATGTAACAATCTGGAAATCATCCTGGGTTCCGGCAGGCACACCGATTTTGATATGCGGGTACTTGCCGAGCCAGTTGTAGAAGATTCCAGCGGTCGTCGCGGTGACAAACTTCGAGTACTCTTGCTTGCGAGCAATCAGATTTGTCTGCGAAGCCTGGAAGCTATCGTGGAACGCTTCAACCGTTTGCTGAACCTTCGTTCGCAGTTCTGCACTCAGTTGAGGATTCTGTTCCGTCAACAACAGCACCAAAGCCTTCGAACCGTCCTTGCCGTATCGCCCGGTCATGACGCCAGCGTACACGTCTTTGACTTGTTGAGTTTCCATCTCTGGAACCTGGGCTATCTCGACAACTTTCTTCCAGCCATTATCGTAAACGTTTTGCGTTTCCGAATATTGCGCCGGAATGTCCACTTCGAATGACTGCGCTGTGTTCCGGTATCCAAGGTAGCCTACGAAATAGGCACCTACAGTCCCGAGAACAGCAAGAGCAATCACGATTGCGATTACTGCTACTCCTCGTTGCTTTTTCATAGGCATCCTCCGTGCTATTCGCACTTTGCTACTTTATTCTCGATATACCGTTTTGCGGACGGCATGTCGATGAATGTTGTGTTTTGTTTTGCGCCTTCGTATGTGTTCCAGTATCCGTTGCTTTCATACCTCGTATGACCCTGATACGAACCATCGCTGGCGCAATAAAAATTCCACTCCCCTGTATTATCTTGCTTCCAGGTTCCCTTCGCGCTTTTCTGTTCTATCGACACAGGGTCCTCTGGAAGAGACACAGAAATTGAAACGAGAGCGGTCTTGACTGGTTCTGTATATCCTACAGTGATGAAAATGTAGGAGAGAACCGCGCACTTCACTACGAACAGACTTGTTAAAATTATCTTTTTCATCAGTAACTCCCTTCGTGAACCTGATGAGATATGAAGCAAGCAATTCCGCTTGCGAGCACACCAAAGAACAGAATCCAGAGCATCGCGGTCCCGGACGGCTGAAAGCTTCGAACCAGAAACTCCATCTTCTTCATGTGCAGGCGTTCAAATCTGTTCGCGGTCTCTTCCGTTATGATGTTGACAATCGCATCCCGATGGTCGAGATACTTTTCATCCATAATACGGTCTCGAACATAGATATTGAATTCCTTATTTGGCGTCCAGGACACAACACTGACCCAGGAGATTTCGTGTCCATTAGTTGAGCCAATCAAAATGATGGCATCGTTCTTCTTTCCGCCAACCCACACATCACGGAACGCATACATATACGCCGGGTCATCCGTTGGAACGGTGATAACAAGAAGGTTGACCTGTTTCGACGGCCCCAAAGTACGATTTGCCATGCTCAACAGATAGTTCCAGGTCAGTTCCGGCTGCATCGGTACGCCTGTATTAATGAAGTGATTCGTTTTGTAATAGTCGTACACTTCAGGATACTTCGGAATCAATGCCCCGAATCTTTTCACATCGCCCTTCTGGCCCAGGAGAACAGAAGATGGGTTCGCAAGAATGTAATTGGTGAACCTATGCTCCGATGAAAACGGTTCTCCAACATATGCTGCGCCCCATCGCGGAGGCATCCGTAATCCCTGACGGTCGATGGTATCGATTGACACGGTTTCATGAGTAGAAGAGTACACGTCCCAATCAATATCATAACTGTGTTCGTAACACGTGTCGCAATGTTCGCTGCAAGATTCATTCTTGCCAGAGCCGGAGCAGACCTGATAACAGTTACACGGGTAGCTGTGTCGGCACGAAACTTTCACCGAAGCCTTTCCAGTGACCTGGCCGTTCCATATTTCACGGTCACTGGTACGTTGCCAATATGAGATACCTAACCCGAGAGCTACGATGAGACCTGTCGCCGCAAGCTGCATACCTACGTCGCGTAGAAGGTCCAGCCAATCGTAGCCGTCTTCGTAGTGCTCCCATACCAAATATCCTATACTGATAAGAGCAGGAACGGCCATCAGTAGAAGAAAGTTCATCATGGTTATGCTTTCTTCAATCCGACTCTCTTCACGAGAATCATTTTCTCCGCACGAATTTTTCGGGTTTCGCTATTCCACGGAGACACAACAAATCTCGTGCCCTTTGGGATTCGAACCATCCAGAGTTGTCTCTTTCCCTCTGCGAGTTGATATTCTCTTGTTCGAGTTAAGAATGCGAAAACGCCAGCGGTACTTCCTCGCTCATGTATGTATGTCACAGGAGAGAGTACAGTATTACGTTTAAGCGTTCCCCAAACCCAACCTTTAACCGGAGACACACCAACGTTACCACGGATTTCGAATTCCTTAAAAACATGGATGGCTTTCTTTGCTTTTTGAGGACCTGACTTTAACATAGTATCACGCTTTCTCCCAATAAAGGGCGGATGTGCCGGGGACTAACACACGGTTAGTCGATGTGGACTGAATGAACAAATCCCAATCACCGTGCTCCCCAGGCTTCAACGAAATTGTACCATAGGTAGGCAACCCAAGCAACTGCCGAATTTGAGTCGTTCCACCGTACACAACCCCGGTGTTTTTGTTTCGGGCCACGATAACCTTGTAGTCCTGGACGGCCTTTTCAGGTTTGGACAACTGGTAGAAGCCCGTTCCCTTCCGATACGCACGTTTGGTCTTAAGCGTAATAAAGCTTGAGATGTCTGCGCGAGTCGCCACGGGGTAGATAGCTACCTCATCGGAGATATCGGACATAGCTCTTGCAATTTGATTCGTTGAAAGCTGGCCGATATTCGCGTAGAACGTCTTGGTAGATTTAATTCCACGGCTGACATTCGTGAAATAGTCAGATACCGCGCTGACCGTTTGAACTGAAGACTCTCGCAGACCGCGTTCGGTGGTCTCCCATTCTTGGATGTTGCCAAATGGAATTCCTAGCCGTTCCAAGTTGCGAGCATATCCGCGAGGTTGGTTTCTAAGTTAGTATGGCTATCTACTCCACCGTCAACTTCCAGGAGTGCCCCACTCGCACAAAATCTTTTCCCATTCGGGCTTTTGAAAAAGCCTTTGCCCCAATTCTCGGGACTCAGAATTAGTGTCTTTGCTTTTTCAAGATGTTCAACAGCCGTCATCACTGACTTTTTCATCGTTTCCTCTTTTTCAACAGACAAATGATTTCTTCAAGCATTGCAACCACAGTATTGTAAAATTGACCGCTCGTCCCGGACCCGCCCATCGCTTGCTTTTGTCGTTTGTAATACTCCAACTCTTTCTTATAGTTCACGACGCATTATACCTCAAAAATTAAAGTTTGTCAACTATCGAATGCCTGGAGAAATCTTTCCAAAGTTCTTCTTGGATTCCGTCATCATCAAACGATTGTTGTCATCGACCATCTGCGGAACGGTATTGTCGTAGAGCGCAGACAAGATGACGGCCCAGGCTCCGTCCATCATCGAACCCTGTTGTCGGGTCTTACGACGGAGATGGCCGGACAACTGACGCGGAAGCATAGTCTTGATGTTCCGGCGATAAATCTCAACCGGGTCCATTGTTTTCGCTTCAGCCGGAACTACAATTTCCGGTTGTGGTTGTGCTCCGGCTGCTTCGTTCCATACTTCTTGTACCATAGTCATAGACATCTCCTCAAATAATATCCCTGGAAGCCGGGTGGTATCGCGTCCCCTGCCCCTAAGCGACGATTAGGGCTGGCCCCCAGGAATTCCTTGTAGCCTGCCATCATTGATTACAGGCTGAAACTTTCCGTCTTTGCACTTCCACATCCATTTGTCTTCTTGTTCGAAGTAGACTGCTTTGTGACGGCAAATGTAACAGCCTCCGCATCGCGAACAAATGAAAAGTAATTCTCCTAGCTTACCTTGGAGTCGGCAGTTATGCGAACCCAATGTCCACCTTCCGCACATAAGCCGGGAACCCAAACTTGCTTTCCTCTGGCTGCGTTCCGCTGTTTCTTTTGTTTGCGCCAGAGTTCAGCGGCACCCATCGACTTTTTCGCACGGTGGTCTTTTTCGTTTTTACCTTTCATAGGTCTCCTAAAATCAACGGGCGGCGTGCTCGTCAGCCTCTTTCCATATCTATCCTTGCTCGCATCTAAACCCGCATGCCTTCGGCCAGGTTGGAGATGGTCATAGCAGAGGGACCGCCCACCAGTAGGGTCTCACACTTCGAATATGTTGTCAAGTCTTATTTTCAATCTCACACCAGGCACAAAATGTCGGGCCGTCCAGCGGCCAGTATAGTGGCTCATCACATAACAGACAGCGGTCTTTCGGAGGTTCCGGTCGGGTAAACGTGCTCACAAAAGCAGTTTGCGTAGGCTTAACAACCAGACACATTATGCCTAGTTCAGCACCGAAAAACATCTCTGGTTCAGAAAGTTTTTCAGATTTCTTTGCAATTTTCTGCGCTCGCTTAAATTGTTTGCGCAGTTCTTGTTTCTGTTGAAATTTTTCTAACAGAGGTTTGTACTTCTGAAGAGCCTGCTCAGTAATAAGCAGACCAGATTTCGGAGGATGTTTGCGGATATTTTCGAGGGTTTCAATAGTTCCAGCGTACCACTGCCAATCCGGGGGTCCGGTTGTACGGAATCCCGCCGACTTAACAGCTTCCATATCATCACGCCATTGTTCGCCGGGCGTAAGTTCGGCCAGGAAGCGATTTTCGTTATCGTCCCATACAATTCTCACAGTGTTTCGATTCCACCTTCTGTGCCTTCCTTTTGATAGGCACGCTGTTCTCGAATCAGTGCTTCATCGAGTTGCTGTTTTAATTGCGCCGTAAATTGAAGATGCATGGCACTCTCTGCCATCAATCGATTATACCTATCGAGAAGCGTCTGATGATTCTCTTGCGTTGCAGTATATTTTTCTCGATAAGCAGAGATACCAGCAACTAAAACAGCCAAATGTTCTTTGATTTGTTTCGGCGCATCCTTCAGCCATTCTTCAAGAAAACCTTGACTATAAGAATAATCTTGCTCGACTTCACTGAGTGGTTGAATCATGACATACACCATTGACAATCAATCCATTCCATATCCGGCTCAATTTTTATCTGCCGTGTTCGTAAAAACTGAATATCCGCCCAAGTTAATCTAAGAGTTTGATAATACTCTGGTGGTTTTGTAGGCATCTGAGCAAACAAAATCATATTTTCACGATTTTCTTTTTCATGTTTCTCCAGATGTTGTTCAGCTATAGAACGACATCCACCCTGTGTCACCGTATGAAATTGTTCTAGACAGTAAGGACATTTCCAGTGATATTTAAAGAAATCAGCCGCCATTACACACTCTCTGTCGTTGTGTTATTAAACAAATCAGCTTCGGCCTGGCGGCGGCGCAACAATCCAGCGATAACTTTTCCGCCAGCGTGGTCCCACTTATCGAATTCATTCGCAGCCGCCTTGAATTTTCCTTGATTTACCAACCGAAGTAAGGTGCTATGTCGAAGTGAACCGGACCCTAAGTTGAAGGTAAAATCCACCAATGCGTCAAATTCATTTTGAGTAAGCTGTACGGTAATTAAGCTATTCACGACATTTGTGGCCCACGCGGTGTCTTCCTGTAACCACTGATTCGCTTGGTCTTGTGTGCAGGTATCACCTGGTTGTACACCATGTGTGTGACCATAACCGATTGTCCACACACCGACGCTATCCGGGTAAGCAGTAAGACGGACGCCTTCAAACCTCTCAGTCAATTGTAATCCTGTTTTACTATAGTTCACGTGTACTCTCCGGTCTTACATAACCTCCGCCTATCTCAGCGGTCGGGAGCGAGTCAATGCAACTCGAACACTTCAGGCTATCCGCATATTTCAACGCAACCCGCTTCTTGGTCTCTTCATTCGGCCCGGTTGACTGCCACAACTTATGTCCTCTAGACACAAACTTGTCGAATTCAACAGGCATATAGCCCGTATATTCTATCGCAAGCAATCGGTGGAGTGGAGACAGCAATCGTCCACTACGTGCCGCTATCACGAATTCCTCTTGTTCTTTCTTTGGGTCCTCGGGATAGAATCCGTCCCATACATTATGCAGATGTCCGTGGACATTCAGATTTGTGCCCTTTGGCAACTCAGTGAGCCAAGGTTTGTGTGTTAACCATACACCACGATAAATTAGACCGTCGCACGCCATATGAAACAGTCCCTGTTCAACGTACCACTGACATCCCTTGCCGTCGTGATTCCCGCGAACGAGCCACTTCAAGCCGGGCCACTTACGCACGGTGTCTGCCCACACATTTTCCTTACCCATGCCTATGTCGCCCAAGTGTATTAGGATATCGGTAGGTTGTACCATCTGATGGATATTTCTGTCCGTCAATTCAGTGTGATTCGTTGGACGGTCACAGTAGGTCTCCATCTTCTGATGATTCAAATGCGTGTCAGATATTATCCAGGTCTTCATTTCTTTTTCTTCTTTTCAAGTTTCTTTCTTCGTAGATGTTCTTTCTTGGTTTTATCCCATACGTGTCTGAAGTCCGGCAGACATTCCTTTAGAAAATCTCCAACTCTATCGTGCACCTCGCCAAGTTGATTATGGGTCATAGAAAACAAATACTCGGATGAGTCCTCAGAATAAGACGCGTTCCGTCTGTATCGCAACCCCAGGTCCATAAAGGTCTTTTCATACACTTCATGCAAGAGAGTAGATAACGACTCTCCCCAAGGGGACCCTATACCAACAAAAACCTTAGTATGCCCTTTGTCATCTGGTAAGAAATCAACTGAACCACTACGGGATTCTGGTACAGCGTACAGTCTAACATAATCAAGGCCCAAAGGGTATGTCCCGACTGCTATGCTGGTTTCTTTTTTATGTATCACGTTAACCCCATAAAGAACCCCAGGCAACCGTAAAAGTTACCTGGGGTAGAGCGCCCCGCCATAAGATTAATACTTGGCCTCTTCAGCCGCAACGATGTACTGGAGAACCGCTTCGCTCCAGCCATCGATGTGTGTCCAAGGCCCGTAGCCGATTCCGTTCTTGTAGGTTGCTACGTTGATGAAATACGCCTTATCTGTCTTTGGCGCTGAGATAGATTGATGTGACTGCTCATCGGTTATAACGATGATACGGTCGTAACCTGATGCTGCTGCCAGATTCAACGCTATCTGCGTGTTCGTTCCGCCGCCAGGTCCGGCCTTAATCGCGTCGCGAAGAGCAAAACCACGACGTGCCGGAATCATCTTTGCGTCAGAACCGAAACCGATGACAATTGCCTGCTCACAAACTTCACGAACAAGAATTGCCAGTGCTGCCGCAGCTTCAATACGGTCCAATTCAGACTTTGTTGACACCTTAGTCCCGTACATCGAACCAGAGTTATCAACTACGATAGCCGTCTTACCTGGAAGCTTCTCGACGCCTTCAAGAGCCTTGAACATCGCCTGCTCGATTTCCGGTTCGAACTGCGGAGCATACTTCGCCGCCGCAATGAATCGAAAAGGCAGAACACGTTCTGTCTTCATGTTCAGAATGGCTTCACGAATCAACTTCTCGTCCACGCGAGCCTGAGTTAAATTGCGAAGATTGCGAAGCAGAGCCAGTGCACCCAACTTCTCTTCACGAAGCAATCGAGTCCATTCGGCCTTCGTTGCTTCTGCATTTCCCTTTGCAGCGGAAATTCCAACTTCCCAGGTGTCAGGTGTTGCCAGCTTTCCATCAACTAGGCGCTTCCACAACTTCGCCTGTGCTCCGCGCTTGCCGCCGATTGGCTTCGGGTGAGTAAGAAATAGAACGTCACGAAGCTTGATTTCATTGTCCTGGTTGTATTTTGCCAAAGAGTATTCATCAAACTTCGTGAACGCCTGAGCAATACCCTTCTGCAACTGCTTGGACAACTTGTTCAGCTTCTTATTTCCTGCACGACCACGGGCGTAAATTGATAACACTTCAGCCAACTCATCGGCACGCTGAATAACCGCCTCAGTCGTAGGCGCGACAAGTGAACGATGTGAACGCAACTTCGCCATCTCCGTAACCAATAGCAACGGCACATGGCGCAACTTCATTAACGTTCGTGCTTCGATTGCAATTTGTGCAACCTTCTCTGGTGCAACTTGCTTCACCAGGTTAGAGATGCGCGTAGCGATTGCTTCGCCACTTTCGTAGAATGTATCCTCCCACAGCAAGCACGCCATGACTGAACGACGGAGGTTTTGCTCCGCAGTGGTGTTGTACGCCACAGCACCTTCATGGGTGAACTTCGGTGTTGGGATAGGACGTTTTACTGCTGTGTTCATCTTCATTGTTTTCCTCTTTTCAAAATGCGGAGCTACAAACGACTTAGGAACGTGTAGGGAGGAGTCGAACCTCTCCACGAGTGTTATCCCGTGTGCCTCCACAGGCTCCCTCTAGACCCCTTTTGAGGGTTTTGGTTAGAGAAGTAACCCAAATCTACGGCATCCGCAAACTCAAACTTAAAGCGGGGCGACAAACGCTTCCAGGTTTTTTCTAATGGACGAAGTAACCCGGAGCTACGGCACCCGCGTTCAATTACAGGATAAACCTGTTTCGAAAACTTGTCAAGTCTTTACTTTCGATTCAAAATCTGGTCGATTATCATTCGACCTACTCCGATTGTAAACTGTAGTCCGGCTGCGTGTTTATGTCCGCCGCCGCTAGGATAATCTGACGCTATCGCGCCTACATCTGGACCCACACCTGGCTTTGAACGTAACGATACCTGAATCAAACCGTCGTGACGTTCGAACCAACTCATTGCAATTTCTACATCTGGTCTCTGATACAGAACCTCTCCAACATCACTTGCTAGGATATATGGAGCATTCACAACTGCTGTCTTATATCCATGCCAAATTCCGAATTGAGCCTGTTGCGCAACTTCTACAGCATTCTTTTGATTCTGCCGAAGGATAGCTGTTCCGGTTTCAACTACATTTGCGGGATATGTGTTCGTAAGTTTGTCCCAATTCTCAATCGAATACGTGTGGGACATGATGAACGCGTTAACTTCTCGACTGTACTGTAAGTTGAAACGCCATAGGTCGCGGTCCTCAACGTAATCTACCCACCAGGGACGCTTCACGCCTTCGGCAGACGGGTCATGCACACTTGCTACAGGAAAAGAATCTTTTCCGAACAAATAATCCCATGCAAGTCCTGCGCCAGAACGATTCACGTCATAAACCGCATAAGGTTTATTCATGATTTCGGTCTCAGACTTGTGATGGTCCAAGACTCGATAACTTCTCGTCACAGATGCAACCTCATCGTTCTTCCCACGAAGATTGCAATCAACAGCAAGTACATCCTTGCCATAGAAGAACGAAACATCAATTGGGGCACCGTGGTCGCGAGGAACTAGCTGCGCTTCGGGGTACTTTTTCTTCGCAATGTACGCCGCCGTATAGCCGTCCGGGCAGTTGTTGTGATAGATGATAAGGTCCATTTCTTGTTTTCCTTCGGAGGATACGTTAACAAAACTTCAGAAGATGTTCGAGTATTACTCGTTTGTTGCATCATCTTCAGTGCTTCTTCGTCTCTTGGGTTCCATTCTTTTCCACAGATAGTACACTTAACATTCTCATGCCCGTCTGGAAATGTGTGGTATCTGACCGCGTAATCCTTGTAACTAGAAAATTTACGGAATCTTCCGCCTTTCAAATGGTCGCAAGTATCTGGATTCGAATCGAAAAGATGCGGCCAGGGAGACGCGTCATTACGACGACGCTCATGCAACGCCTTAATTCTTCGTTCAGCTTCTGCAAACTGCTGGTCTTGCAGTTCTTTTCTTAATTCTTCCTTGAGAAAATTTTCAAGAGATTGGTAACTCGGCTTCAGAAGATTGAACAGCGTCCGTGCTATCCACCGCTTCAGCCTTGGTAATCGCTTCAACATGTTCTTCCTTGTGGCTCTGTCCTATCGGAGACAGGAAACCGTGACGCCCGTACTTTTTTGCCAGGAGTCGCTTTGCTTTCTTACGCGCCGCTTCAAGTTCTTCGTGCGTGTACTCATCTGGTAGCAAATCTCGCACGAGTTGAACGTATATATTTGCTCGCTTATTCAACGGCGGACGCCGTCTCTTCCCTTTGAAAACAGATGCGCCGATTTCCAATCGAACCCTTCGAGATTCAATCACGCTTTCTGTCTCAGGAGTCTTCCCGGCAATCAATTCTTCTTTGGTGTATTCCTTCTTGCCGTTCACAACTATCCATCGCTTCGCAAACACTTGCTTATGAATAATAGATTCACGATGGCGATGACTGCAAACCTGGCACTTAATCATCTTTCCCAGGGCTGAATTACGGCCAGAAAAAGAACGAGCATGAATTGCAACCAAGGCTTTCGCTGCGGCTGCTTGAGCAGGAGTCGGTTCCGGCTGAAAAGCAAGACTTGTTGCTTTTTCTCTCTTTATTCGAGCATGGCCCATTACAGTATAATCTCCGGGAGTTGTCCAAGTGATGCGGAAAGGTCTAAATATTTTTGAAGTTTGATTTTCTTCGCTATGTACGCATGAGAAAAATCGGTAATTTCTGGTATCTCTTTGGTCTCTTCAAGCATTGTAATCAAAACCATAAGGTCTATGATTTCGTCTCTCAAGCGTTCGGCATTAGACTTTGATTCCGCTATCGCTCCGTGGGGAGCATGGTCCTTCTGTCTCTCGTCCTTACCGAATTGAATCTGCTTCGATGCTCGCTGTGCGACTTCCGCACACTCTTCAGCTAACTTAAGCAACAAAAATTGTGACTTGTTCATACAGGTCTTCCGTAATCGTATCGTCTTCCAGTTCCGGCCTTCAGGTCATCTTTCGGCTCTTCTCGAAATGGCATAAGGAACGGTTTCTCAATATCGGTCAGCCAAAGCCTCCAAGCTTCATCAAATTGTTCCGATGAGACAATGCCCACGACAAGCAATCGAATACGTTCTTTAAGAACTAACATCTCGTATTCGTCCCATCTATCGCGTGATGCATACTGACTTCCACCGATAGCCCCCAATCCGCGAAGGATGTGTTGGCTTTCAATGGTTGGTGCTTTCTTTACCTTGGTAGTGAGAACATTCTTTCGTCCGTCTCTCGATACAGTACGAATGATATCTTGACCAGGTATCTTGATATGCAATCCAGCGTGAACCGTTCCGGTCCCTTTGCACCAAGTACATGATTTCTTCAGTTTGTCCAGGTTCCCGCAAATGGGACACTCTTGGTCAGCCTCAACAATCTTGTCTACGGCTAGAACGTACTGCGCCAGTTCCAATTCAACTTCTTTAGCAGCTTCTTCAACCGTTACATATTGACGGCAACGGCACTTCTTAGGGGATAGCGGTGTATCTCTGACCATCCCCTTCTTGCGCTGAAAACAGGTATGCGCAAGCACCTTCTTTGTCTCCATATCCCCTCGAAAACCAGTGAAATGTCAGAGGGTTATATGGCCGTCGCCGCCGTTGTCCTCATTAGTTGCCCCTATACCCCCGCCCTTTTCCTGGGTTATACCCCCGCCCTTTTCCTGGGTTATACCCCCGCCCTTCGGCCTATAGGATGGCTTTAGAGGGGCCTTCATCTGTTTGTTGAGGCGTAACAGCATCTTCTCTACCGCCCCAATCGTCATCTTCAACTCTTCTGCCACAGTCCCGATGGTTGCGCCAACCCTGTAGTACAGATAGATAAGGCGAATCATGCGTGCGGCCAGCCTGCGCTGCTCCGGGTCTGTCTTGGCCTTCGGAAATCGAAGACGAATGAGTTCTTTTATTTTCTCATCGTTGAGCGCCCACACGGGTATCGTCTTCATTCTCTCAGCGTGACGTGTCGCCCCGGCAGTCTTCATGATGCCATGACCGCCACTTACGATTGTCTCTTTGCCGTCGAATGATTTTCTAAGATATGCGTGTGAATCTAATGTCAATTAGACTCCCGGAATTCTCTCCTCAACCTGGACTGTTCCTTGATAGGGAGAGCCAGTAACTTCTCCATGTTCAACGCCCGATTAGCCAGAAAGTTCAGGAATCGAGTCGCCAGCAACTTCTTTGCAGACATCTTTGACTCATCGATGTTCTGAATCAAGATGTCTTCTATTCCACCATCGTTTGTCGTACCAACCAAATCTATGGCCTTGAAACCGCCGTTATCTTTCTCTACGAATATATTGACCTTCATTGTAGGTCATCCTCTCGAAATAGGTCATCGAATGTCTGTTCATCCGACTTAGTAAAATTCTGTTCTTTGAACGTCTTATCGTCCATGACGAATGCTCTAAAGTAAGAATCATTGCGGTCATCCTTTGGATAACGAATTCCAAATGTGTTCGGCCACTGCTTTGTATTCCAGGCGTTCACGATGGCTACAATCTGCCGTGCGGCAACGCGTCCTGCGTCCTCCGCTGATTGCTCTGACACATGTCCAGCATTGAATTGCAATCTCTGTCTGGTCAAATTCTCCAACGGAGTATACGTGCCGTGCTTGTCCAGCCAATCATAAACACGATGTTCCGCTTCCTTTGTTGTGTCTAACTTGTCTCCCTTCTTTCCCTGCGCCTTGTCCATTTCAGTTACCATGAAATCGTTATAAACAACCCAGGCGTAGTCATTTTCAACTTTCGCAATCACACATTCTTGCCCGGCTGCAAACGGCCCGGTTTTGACTATAAACGTTGCAGAATATCCCTTTTTATATCCGAGACCTGATTTTTTGAACCACAAAAGACTAACATCCCGAATTCCTGACAACCAGGAGTATCTTCGAAGTTGGCTGTCAAAAGCAGCCATTCCGGGCTGCTCAGGGAAGTCCACCGCACTGGTTTTGATATCGACGATGAGTGGTCGTATCTCACCCTTCTCGACTCTTGTCTCGATTTTTGGTAAACGTGGATGATTTGGGTCCACATAGCAGACAATATCGAGTTTACCTGCGTCTTCGATTCCGCCATAATTAGGGTCTCCTGGAAAAACTTCCTTTTCATAAGTTCTTTGAAAGACTGAATTTCCACCTAACGGGATAGGCAAAGATGGTTGAGTTGCTATGTAAAGTCGTATCATATCTCGGCCCATAACACGACAAGTCTGCCAATCTTTTTCTACGACTGTATACACCACATTCCCATTTTCTTTATGTTCAGACCATCGTCTTTCAAAATCTTCTACCGCACCTTGGCCATTGTGGTCATGGTGCCATTGGATACTTTCTTCAAGAGCTTTTCCGAACAAAAATCGGGCTTTGTTATCACGTTCATGCCAGCCCAAAACTCGTCTTAGGTAATATTTGTACGGCGATTGCTCAAAATCTAAACCAGCCGAATAAGAATGCTTGCGCCACGGCGTGCCACGACTATTTATGTAAAGATGTGCCATTTAATTTCCTTGGCCAGCCTTGTCGCTTCATGCGGACATTTCCCTAGATGACCTCTCGATAAATTACAGTTGTAACATAGCAAACGAAATTTCTTTTTTGGGAATCCCTGTTTCTTTAGCCAGCGATAGAAGTCCATTCCGATAACTTTCAATTGCTTTCGATGCGCGACTCCTCCACCGAATGTATGGTCTATAGTCAACCAATCTGGTTCTGTTATGAGACACCCGCCCGGACAAGTACACTTTCCGCCATAGGCTTTGATTACTTCAAGTTTGATTATCCGATTCTTCTTATTGGTTTGTACTCGACAAATAGAACACTTCTTGAATCCCCTCACATCGATTTTTCTACTACAGATACAACGTCCTTCTCTTCGATATCTAGCTCGTTGTCTCTTCCGATAAATCTGCTCTTTCTTCGTTGCCATTTACATACTCCACAATTTTTGGTATAAATCGGTCAGGGATGAACATACTTTGACTCCCCGACCACGATATTTGCAAGGTCTCCGCCGCTCTCGAACACGCGACAAACCATATTCTTCGTTCTTCTTCTAGTTCACCGTTTTTATGGGGCATAATGCCCTGAGATGCGCCTATAAGAAAAACATGTTTTGCTTCTCTTCCTTTGAACTGATGAACTGTTGCAAGCATTAAGTCTTTTTCCTTTCGACTCTTTCGGCCATATGTCAGCTTTCGTATGTACGTCAGAAAATCGTGGACATTCATGTTCTTCTGTGCAGCCAGTTTGACCACGTTATTCAAATTTTCGATTGGGTCCGAATTCATCAAGTCTCCAGTACTGCGATATCGTCCGTATAGATTGTGGTCTTGGATGATATCGCGCAATGCCGTTGCTGCAACTGTAGTTTGACTCGCGTCTTTCGCCAAATTCAGCAGAGCCTTAACCTCATTCTGCTCCCAAAAATCTTTCTTGCCCAGGTTCTTGTATTTAATGCTCTTCGATGTCGCAATGCGCTGCACATCAAACAATTGCCGATTGGTTCGAGCGATAATTACTGAATTCTCGGCATCTTTTACAGCTTCGTCCAAGACTCGTCGCACTTCGATATCGGAGTCGGGGTACTTGACCAAGACAGGCTCGATACCTTCTTGATTGTCTGTAACCATGTGGGACGCGATTCCGTTATCGACGGGGATGATGTCTTTATAGAACTGTACAAGTCGTCTAGTACTTCGGTAATTTTGTCCGAGATATAACGTTCTGGCACCAGGAAATGTTCGAGAAAAATTCGAGAGATTACCAGGCTGTGCCGAACGCCATTCATAGATAAGTTGATTCTCATCTCCGACGACGAGGATATTTCCTCCATAGAGAAGCTGAAGGAGTCTAAATTGGGTGATGTCGGTATCTTGGCATTCATCCACGCTAATATACTTTCTCTGATTTCGTTGCCGAACTTCATTGTTGTTCTCCAAAAGTTTAACTGCTTCCCGCATTAAGGAATCAAAATCCAACCAACCACGTTCTCGACATTTTTTCTCGTACTCTTCGTAGGCCAATGCAAGGTAATATTCCGGCCCGACTGAGTCTCGAATTGCTTGTTCTGGTTCTATAGAACCTCGCTTCCACTCCGAAATTTTTCCTTGTAGTGTACGAAAATTTGTCACACCTGAGCGTTTGTAGATATCCACCAACTCGAAAAGCAATTGATAGTCTTCGCCGCGTACAGGGATGATTGTATCCGTCATCTTGAACGGAACCCAACGACGTTCCCGTTTCAATAGGTCCAGAGCGTAGCTATGGAATGTTCGAAACACCTGTTCTGCATTCAACAATCCAACACGCTTAACCATTTCAGTTGCGGCTGCATTCGTGAATGTCAGATTCAAAATATCCTTTTGCGGTATACCGCTGATGAGCATATCCAGATAACGCTCGATGAGGCAGGCGGTCTTACCGGAACCTGGTCCGGCGATGACCACCCACACCCCTTCGTGCGCTTTGATAACGGCCCGTTGTTGTTCGTTAAATTCCAATCGCGTCCTCTATGTACTTGATTGTGTCCTTCGGGCCGACCGTACTCAACTTGCTTTCAATCGTTGCAAGATACTTCTCCCACTGTTCAACTGTCAACTCGTTGAAGTTTGTAACGTCCGGGAACAGAAGACTAGCGAACATTCGCATCTTGTCCTGATTGCCCATACCTTCTTTCGGCGCGAATCCATTCTCTTCCAACGCATTCACAAATTTGAACTGACGCTGGCGGAACGGCTTTACCACTTCCGGTGATAAACGTATCTTCACCGAAACTGGAGGAGTTAATGGTGGAATTGTTATAGATGGCGGAGAAACAATTACAACAGCAGGAACAGGCGCAGTAGCTGGCGTAGCTATGGTCTGCGTAATGTTCACCGGAACAACTACTGGCGATGGCGTAGCTAGCGGCGGCACTGAAGGTCCCATGTCTACACGTGGCTTACGTGTGTACTTACGCTTTGTTCTTGTTTCAGCCGCTGCAACAGCTTCCTTTCTTGCTTCAGGTTCCGAAGGAAGAAACGTACCTTGTGTACTTATCGCTACATGGTCTGCTATAGCAGTTGCCTTCGCATTCAATTGCGCGATAGCATCCTCTCGCAATTTCTTTTGACGAGCCTCAAATTCTTCCTGGGTTTCCGCAGGCTGTACAGGAAGCTGCGGGTCCAGAGGAACTACGACACCCTTCAATACAGTTACGTCCTTTCCCGGTTCCGTACTCGGTTGCACAGATGGCTGCGGTGCTGTTGCTACACTCGTAAACGCAGTCTCTTTCAACTGCACAGGTTCTCGTAGATTCACTTCAGATTCGTCCAACACACCTGCACCAACAAATTGCAGAGTCATGCGTCGTGTCGCACGGGTCTGCGAAGCCATAATAGCGTCGTCCAGCTTCTTACCAGCCAAATCTCTAATCCACTTGGACCCGGTTGACATCTCTTGGCGTCCGTTTGCATCTTTACCTGTTGCGGTGAATACAATAGACCCGCCGATTTCCTTACTGCTTAATTCGGTCACATTAATGCCACGATTATTTCGAATGATTTCAGTCGCTCCACGTTTTGCATAGGCAACTAAGCGGCGTGGTCCTTCTCCCTCTTCATCTAGATAGGTAAGCATAACCAGATTCAATTCTGGCGGCACGCCCATGTGATTGCAGACATTTCTAACATATTCCTGGCGTTGCTCTTCAGTTAGCGATTCCAGGTCGTAAAGCGGTACAAATTGACTCATTGTCTTTCTCCCCAAAATAATAGTACTTTAGTTCTAGTACTTTGTCAAGCGTTTTCTAAGTTCTTACTTATGATAGAAATAGCCCTCAAAACCATCCGAACCCAAGGGGAGACTAGGTGCCCATTGGACCGGGGTATTCATGATTTTCTCCATCTCCATAACCCCAGGTGCAAACGGGTCATCGTCTGACAAACATATCCCCTCGTCATGGACATGGCCTACAACCTCTAGCCCTAGCTGCTCGAATTCTAACAGCTTGTCAGCCAGCACGTCCCGAGCGATAGCCTGGACGATGTTTTCAAAAATCTTTCCGCCGTGACTAACAATCAGAGTCCACTGGTCTGTGTGCTGGTCTTTTCCGTAGTAGGTAAAGCCGGGCTTATAAACATCTACGTCTTGCTCTTCGTACTTCGTTCCGTTGCCATGTTCATCAAATTCCACGGGCATATTTTTCTTCTGCGTCCAAGGCATCTTTACACTTTGGATTGACGCATCCATGTAGTGAAGATATCGCCCTGAAGGTAATTTAATACGAAGCATCGGCTCTCGACCTTCAATCGTAACCTTATCGATTACGATACAGTCTTCCGGCCCAACTTTTCGTATCGTGCGTTCGCCCTTCAAAACATCCATCACCGCATCTTCTAAGATGTACCAGATACCACCAATGAATCCAATATCTGAATTCGGGGACCCGCCGATTTCTATATATGCCTCACGGAAAATCTTCACGACTTCATGCGCCTGCTTCATTTCCATATCCACGCCCATCGCTTCGGCGTAACCCCATAGGCCCGTCTTTATCTTATCTCCGTTCTTATCTCGCCCCCATCTTCCACCGCCCAGGCGATACACGGCTCCGAGCACACCCGGCTTTGCGATTTGACGGTGACGCTTTGCCTCCGCTTTAATCTTCGGGTCTTTCGATTTAATATCCGCAGCCAATTTGTCATACGGGATGCCTGTCATCTTATTCGCAAAGTCCAAGTACGGGTCTCGCTTATCTTCGAAAACCTTAAGCAACGAGCCGCACTGAGCAACCCACGCGGCCACGCGAGTTTCAATCGCATTCAGGTCGCAGACATTGAGTCTTTTTCCCGCTGGCGCTACGAAGACCGTGCGTATAACATTCTTTGTTATAATCAACGGACTGTAATATTCGGTTTCAGTTGGACGAACCTTGTCTTTCTTGAACGTAATTTTCAACTCATCATAATGGTCGTTGAAAATAAGTTCACGTGCTTTGGTAACGTTATTCATATCTTCAAACATTCCATCTGGTCGCGCAAAATTGTGCGGTTGAACTGCCGCGCCGGACCAGCGGCCACAGCGTGGACTGCCCATGTAGATGAACATATTGCGTATACGGTCATCGGGGCATAGATTCTCCGCAATGGATACGAGTTTCTTGTAGCTGGTAGAGCCTGCTTCCATGCGAGCATTCAAAACCCTACGACATTCATCTGTCAGCTTGACATCCGGGTCTTTCAACACCAATTCGATGTTCTGCTTGCGCAGATTGTTCAACGGATAGCCACGGTCTTTCGCCCAAGGCATAAGCTGCGATGCGGAGTTTGCATTCTCTAGACCTGTCACTTTGTTTTGTTCATCCTGCTTCTCCCGCTTATTGCGGTCAGCAATCGTGAACGCTTTCTGAACGAACACACGGTCAGTCGGCATGCCACGGTCATTGACCTTCTGGTCGAACAGCCAGATAGCGCGTTCTCGTTCCGGTAGAGGAAATGCTCCCAGGAGAAATTCCCGACGTGCTACTTCCAACTCCGCACGCACGTCCTGGTCGCAGTAATCTCCTAGAACCTCCCACTCTTTGGGATGACTGTTCCAATCATTGAAATATATTCCGCCGCCTTCTTTCTTCTTACGTTTCTTCGGAAACGAGAACAGGTCAAGCATTTCCTTGCCCCGTTCATCCTTCCGCATTTCCCAAGGCAATCCGAGAACCATGCCGACATCTTCCAAGTTACCAGGAAGCGATAGATATCGAGCACTTGCTTGCGGGTCCTGAAATCGTTCTGCTGGAATAATTATCCCGAGCACGTATTGAAAGATGTATCGTTCGAACGCAGAGTTAAACGCAATGATAGTAATCGCTGGATTCGCAAGAGCATCATATAAATCCACAGGAACAGAAGCAGGCATTCTAGTGTTGAAACGTGGCTCCCATCGTTTCACTATAGGCTTATCAGACAATGAATTGACGAATGCGTAGGAGAACACGAGCACACGCGTAGTATGATGAGTCGCATAGTTGTACAATCCAACTTCAGTCAACTCAACTTCGCTGGCGGTTTCGAAATCTCCTACGAGATACATTACTTCTCCCGAACTAAAAACTGTCGTGTGTCGTAAGTGTACTTTTCTACTGCCTTTTCGTTTGGCTTCAAAACCTCTACTTTCTCAACTTTTAAAGGTATGCCTGAAGATACATTTACTTCTAATGTAAGAATTTCCACGTCGCCGGGTCCTTCATTTTTGATTTCAATTCTAGTTGTCATTTTCATTTCTCCTTTTCAAAATCTCTTTCTTCATTTGGTGATTAAAGCAAAGAGTTTGAAAGCCTTTAGGAAATTTATTTTTCCTTAACTCACTATACCAGCACACGCCGCCTTTATTTCTTCCTTTTCTTGCTTTTGCACCGTCATTTTCTACATGGTCTAGCGACAGCATATCTATATCGACAATATTACAATTTCTCCAACAGCATTGAGGACGGCCCCTCTTACCATAATGAGAAAGAGTTTCGATTTTCAGTTGAGCACTCCATAATTTTGCATATTTATCGCGGCTATTTTGATGCGCCATACAAAGATTATCGGCTTTATTAAAACAGCCATTCTGCCAGCAAAGTCCTTGTCGTTTTCTTCTTTGCCTATACTGTCTTTGTATTCTAACTTTGTTCACTTATGTTCCTTTAACTGGCCTGCGGCCTTCCGCTCCGCCAACTTCTTTAGATTAAATTCAGCCCCCTCTTCGAACGTGTAGCCTAGTTCTTTGAGAAGTGCCAGTATATACCATACACCATCCATCGCTTCATCCATCAACATCTCACGATGTTGGTAAAGATTTTGTTGACTACGAAGAATTTTCTTATATTTGTTGGCTAGTTCTCCCAATTCCCCGAGTGCCCCAAACAGTGTATATTCAAATCCGTCTGACGTTCCTTGGCCTGGATACACGGCTGTTCCATAAGCATCCTTCTGATACTGATTGAGCGTGATTCCCTCTGTCTCACGCAACTCTGACGTTGTCATTTGTCCTCCCACACTGCTGCTCTTGTCCTACTCCGGCACAGCCCCAACAGAAAATTTTTCCATCTCGTTCTCCGTGAGACATTACAGAATGTCCACAATCAAGACAAATTGGCCTTTTGGACCCGTCTAACTTAATTCGCATTACTGTTTCGATTGCCACGTGATTCTCCTGTGACTTCTTAAAAGCCGCAAGTCTCGCTTTCCCTCGCTGCCATTTACGTAATCTTGATTTCATCTTTCAAAAATCCCTCTATAGCTTCTAAGAAAGCTTCCTGTGCTCGTTTGATAATACAAAAATATTTCGAACGATGAATGTAGCTCCAACATACTAAAGTTTGCGCCCATTCTGGTACATCGTTGCCCATTTCTCCGTTATTTTCCCATGCCCAAAAACACATTGAATGAGAACACCGTTCTGTGTCACTTCCAAATGACTCGCTTTCTTCGTCTCTCATTATGGGAATATACACAATATCACGGCGTTCAATAAATATTTCTTCTCCCCGTCCTTCCCGAAGAACGGGGATGACTTCTACCGCTTCAAGCCAGCGCATATTTCTTCAACTCTGCGAATAATTCTTCCTTACTAAAGAATATCCCCGTGGCAAACTTGACCATAACTTCATAGCGTTCAGGCTCACCATCGAACAAGATATACCCAGGCTTGCCACGGCCTATCGTGTAACCTAGTTCAAGATGTCCGGACTTTCCGGCTGGCATAAGCATCACAGACGCATCTGTACGGTCCAAATGGTATTTATCGAAGTCGAAAATCTGATTTGCTCCGTGGCTTTTCAATGCCTCTTTGTAAGAACGGCCACGTTCCTTTGAATAGTCGCGCCAAAAATCATCTGCTCCCGGACCCGGTTGATACCAATCGGCAAACGCTTCGAACCCCTGTGCTTCTAGCTCATTCGCAAACTTCGGAATTCCTGGATTACGTAAAGAACCTATGATGTAAATGGACTTGATTTTCTTTTCCACTTCAATTATCCCGCCTGGCCTCATTTTCCAAACTCCTGTTCCTAAATCGCAGTCTCCAGTACGCCCATTAAGAAATGTGTGAGTTACTACAGTCATGGCAATATCCTTAATCCTGGCACCTGATGCGGCCATTTCAGAATCACATACGTATCACCGTTCCAATCTGTAACAGGGTAGTAATCAATTTTCTCAGCGTTCGCTGCGATGAAATTGCCAAGATTGATGGCTTCCCTTCGATTGAAAGGCGTTCTCACTACCGTCTTAAGTAGCTCTGATAAATTCATTCGTCTTCCTCTTCTTCCGGGAGCCTCATCAATACAATCTGTTTCGGTTCTCCCTTTGTTCCTGCTCCGGTCTCTGCAATCCATCCACCGCTGATTAGTCCCTGATACGCACGACCGTACATGAACGTGCCATATCGTTCGGGGTGAATTGCACGATGCAAACCTCGTTCTTCCATACTCCCACCGTTACGACGAAGGCAGTGAAGAATCTTTTGCTGCAACGCGCTATCTCTGTTATGGCTTTCAAACGTTCTAAGATACTTCTTTACAGCCACACCGTATTTGACAATAGCTAATGCTCTTTCAATGCAAGACTCATCGATTTCGTTCTTGCCCATGTCGATAGCAAAATACAGAGCTATCTTCTCAACAAGTCCTATACGTCGAGCGTCACCGATATTCTCAAGCATAGTTTCATCAGAAATAGTAAATGTTCCCTTCTGTACGGCTCTATCTATCAATTCCTTGGTTTTCATCGCCCCTTCAACCGTGTTCACGTGCTTGAGTGGCTTGACAGGCAAGAAGGTTTCCGGCTGGTACAAGAAAAAGAAACGGTCGTCCAAGCCCAAGCTTTCAGTAGTCGGCATCATTGCCCACTGGTCCGGGAAAGCCTTATCAGTCGTGCAGGCAATCAAACTTGCGCAATATTGATTCGGCTCGTGCGTAAATCCCTCTTTTCTAGACTTGATTATGTTCTGAAAGAGACCCGATTCATACATCGCTGAAATGTGCCCGGCTATAGAACTTTTTTCAATCGATGCCTTGTCCACGAGCGTTTTGAATTCGTCGTAGAACATGACCACATTCTTACAGTTGGTTCGGGCCATCTCCAGCCCTAATCCTTCGGTTGAACCTACCGTCCAAATCAAACTCTTTCCCTCTGCGTTGCGTATCGCGTTAGACGCTGTCTTCACAAAACCTGGCACACCCAGGTATTCGATTGCACTCTTCACTCCACTTGATTTGAACGCCCGGCCTTTCTGCCCGATGCAGATAATGTAAAAACTTGGAATGATGTTTTTCTCTTCAACGCGCACCTTCAGAGCTATGTAGTTCAACATCAATACCATCGCTGGCATGAAAATGAATTCTGGATAGCTGTTATTTACCGCGCAGATTGGTTTGACCAACCCTTCTCCGATGCTGGTTTTATCGATGACCCAACGAGGAAACGTTGGATAGGGAACGGCTTTTATGACCGCTGGCTGCGGAGGGACAGTAACAGTAGCTTGACTATCGCCAAAAACAAATGTTCCAACTTCCTTAACTGGATAACCACTGATGCTGTTTGCAATCGTGCGTACTTCGCTCTCAGATAGCGGGGGCTTGCAACGCTTATCGTTCACAGACAAACCATAAGCAAGCAATTGGTCCTTGTCCATCTTCAGGACTTGACGCGCCTTGCCCAGGATACTGGTGAGTGCGTTGTTGCGTCCGCCTTCTACGATAGGCTCTACGCTGTCTAGCTCAACATGTCCCGTCTTTGGTGTCGCCGCTGCGGCTGCTTTCGTGTTAGATACGCACCACTCAACTAGCCAATCCGGGGCGGGAATAATTTCCGTGTCACGGAGAATCTCATATCGACGGCCCGAAGTAGGGTGGAAGCTACCGGGAGCCACAACATAACGATTATCAACACGAGCGGACCAGGACTCTTTGCCTTCACTGTCTTTCCCTTGCACATTGCCCATCGCAATACTTGCTGGTGTCTGCTTAAAATAAAAATGTCCACGGCCAGGGGAACTACGGACCATGAATGTCGCAGGAATCTTCTGACCTGTAGCTGTTTCGATTTCATTCGCAAAGCCTGGCTTATCGATTTCTAGAAACCAGACACCATCAGGGCGTGCAAATGCAACGCACGCGCCATTAGCGTCCGTGAAATCTTGGTCCCATTGTTCGACCTTAACCTGGTCGGTGGTCGCCAGCTTCTCCCACCCCACTAAAAAAGCTATTTTTGTGTGGGGGCGCAAAGGTATGACAGGAACATTTCTAGCAATCAAAGGCTCTGCTATTTCTCTAAATAACCCCATTAATTTTCCTATAACCCCGACGTTTTGCTTCGACAGCAAATATCTTATCAGGGACATTGAAAATATTTTTGTGAATTTGATTTCTTCTTTGAGAGTTGCCACGAGGAACCCATCTCAAGTTTCCAGGAATAAATCCTTTGTTATGCTTTATAACATCTAAGGACCATCCTTTTCCTGGTTTCCGTCCTAAATTATCTAAAATCCACTGAGCACCTTTCCATATTTCTCCGCCCTTTAATGGATTCCACGCATTGAAGAAAGGCATTCCTTTGTAATATCGATAATGGTATGAATTTTTATTTGTAATCCTTTCCCAATGATGCCAAACAGTTGAATATTCTGGAGAAGTACTTCCATCAGAAAATATTCCATGCTTTATGTAAATTCCAGAAGTGTATCCATTAGAAGGTCACGAGCACGTACAGAACTTAATTTCTTTCCTCGCCTTACTATCCATAAAGTGGAGGGATTTCCTGCTCTCTTAAGCCCAACAACTTCCATATTACCGAATTGCATTTCTGTTAAATCAGGACTGTGCCAGCCGCCGTGGGTTGATTTTCGAATACAAGGCCGCTCCTCGGACATCCCTGGGCGTTTTGTCAATATTCCGCAAAGTTTCTTCATTTAATTTCCTCAAATTAACACCACGCTCTCTGGCGTGGGCGTCAAGCCTTGTTGTTTCAGTCGGCTTTCACTGTTTGAGGTAAATTAGAACTTTACATCAGCACCTTGTGATTGCACAGGCGCGGCTGCACGCTGTTGTGGTTGAGTTGCTGGCGTTCCGGCTGGCCCGGCTTGACTAGTCTTTTTCTTAAACTTTGCCTGTTGGTCAACTGGCTTGTTCTTATCTCGAACGAAGTCAGCCGGGATTGGCACGCTCACTCCGGCATCCGCAGGACTGATACCAAGAATGTTCGCAAAATCCTTCTGTTGCTGGCCTTCTCCTGTTGTCTCACGCTGAATGAAAAGCTTTCGAACTACCCCAATTAAAGTTTCCGGGTCCAATGTGAGCGGGGGAGCAGCATTCAAAATCTGCTTAACCGTCTTGTAGAGATTGCTCTTCTCGTGCAAGTTTCGGTTGAATCGAGCGGTTACAGATAGCGGCTTGCCATCTTTACCATTTTGATTCAGAATCCACACAAAACGAGTCATCGGTTGCGTCTTAACCTGTCCGTTATACGTGGTTGTGACATCACCCAGGTCAACGATATCGGCTAAAACGCCATGGTACATCCCAGTATTGGGCTTTTCAAAATTTGCTCCGCCCTTTGTGGTAAACATGAAGTCACTCATGGGTTCACTTTTCCTTTTTCACCTTTCGGTAAAATATATCTTCCTCGCGGAGCACAAGTAGGGTTTCAATGCCCACCTTGACTTCCGCACCTGAAAACTTACCGAACACAACCCGGTCACCTACTACAATAGTAGGTTTCACGAATTCTGTACCGATATACTTCCCAGGCCCTACCGCTACTACCTCACCTTCGTAAGGCTTTTCTTTCGTTTCATCGGGAACATAAAATCTCCCGACTTTTTCTTCAACTTCAACCCGGCGCACGATTATTCGGTCCTGCACTGGTAGAAGGTCGTAATTTACTTCTAAAGCAGAATCAAGAGCCGCTTCTTCTTCCGCTATCTTAAGCAATTCTCTTTCTGCTTTTTCAAAATCTGCTCTGTCTTCTTCGGACATGACGTTCGGTTTATGAACGCTTGGAAAAATAGCTTTCCATCTCTCTTCGCTGATGTCTGCTCCAGCAGATGGAAATTGTGCGCTCTGCGCTCCACGTGCTAGTCTATCTCCACTTCCTGCTCCGCTCATTAATTATCTAACTCCTCCACCGTGTAATCCTTTTCAATCGTAATGGAAAACGGTGCCGATTGAATTACCTCGTCTACATCTTGCTGCTTCACTGGCTTCCACCAGATTTTCTTGTCACCGTTCCAGCGGAACTTATACGGCGCTTGCTTGACCAGGTCGTTCTCGACTCGTGATTGATGCGAACGTAACACCACCACGGGACTTTGCGACCGCTCAAGCAAAAGCTTTTCATCGTAGTGAGTTGAGATGAGAACAACCCCTTGAGCATCTGATAACGCACTATGTGGAAACTGATTGATATGTCCGTGGTCGGCCATAACATGTGATAGCTTTCCAACCGGAACCTGCCACGGTAAATCGTAGAACAGGTCAATCCACGGTCGCTGCGGAATCTTCATACCTTCGCGTTTCGCCCACTCCGTGAGAATGTAGTAGTCAAATCGACGGCTGTTATATCCTAAAACAGCTTCCGATGATTCAATCATTTCGAGTACGAGCGGAAGAACTTCCGATGACTCATATCCAAATCTATCCAAAGCAGGTTTGGTGATACCTGTAATGCGGGTTATCTCCGTTGTCACAGGAACATCTGTCTTAATAAGCATGCCCAGGTTGTCGAGACATTTCTTTTGGCCCGTGCTATATAGCACCCCGCCGAATTCAATCGGGCGGTCACTAACAACATTCACACCAGTTGTTTCAAAGTCGAGCGAACAGTAAATCAATTGACTACCGCCTTTTTATCTTTTTCTACAATCGGGTCCTGCGGAGCCAGGCTCTCTAGGGGTGTTTCAGGAACTGGTTGTGGAGTAATTAGCTTCACACGGCCATGAAAGTGTGTAATCATATGCCACGGAATGTAGATGCGCTGGTCAAAATTCAATTTTGTCGCATCGATAGATTCGTCTTCCGAGAATATGATTATCCCAGGATTTGTCAATATCGTTTTCACACGAGTGTTGTACAGTTCTTTAAGTTGACTGTCTTCAACGTTCCCATACTGCTCTCGAATGTACACGACTTTCGGGAAACCCTCTGGTCGCTTTCGTTCATCAATATGTGCTTCCCATTCAAGCAAGTAATCAGCCATCTATATCCCTTTCTCAAATTCTGGAAATGGTTCGTCTGGAGCCATCATAATCTCCAGGGTCCCTTTCGCTGGCAAGAAGTGACGTTTCTGTTTTCGGCCCTGTTGAATTACTGTTAAAGAAACGTTGTTAAAATTAGTAAGTATGACCAATCGCATTGAACGCAACGGGTCTCCAGGATTCGGGAACACCTGTATCCTCGCCTCAACACGAAACTCCGTGCATAGACGATTGAAGTCTTCCGAAACTAGAGACCTTCCAGCCGTGCCTGCGTACAGCATGTTAGCCTAATGTAACTGGAGTACCCTTATGAAGTGCTTCGTTCGCTTCACGCGCTTGTTGCGCGGCCTTGGCTGCTAAATCGACTTCGGCTTTACCTGCGGTCGGCGCGATAATACGCTTTCTCTCAGGCTTATTATGCAGACCAGCGGCAATGCCCTTGGCTTCGCATTCATCTGAGCAGTAAGCAAGCTGACGCTTATCCGGTGTGCCCACTCCACGAAGAGTGTTCAACCACGGATTATCTTCTAACGCTTCCGCCTGGCCCTGTTCATTTGCCGGAAATGTGACAGTCTTATCACAGCCCGGACCATCGCAACTAATTGTTACAAATACAAATTGTAATTGACTCAATTGATTCTCCCTTTGTATAGTTCCGTGAACCTCTTAAGGAACATCTCTTCTGCGTATTTTGGGGACCACTGTTCGATTGCAATGCCTGTATCGAAGTTATACTGGTGTATCTCTTCTTGTGGCTCTTCGAACGTGTATCCCACAATTTGTTTCTTCTCTGCGTACAGCATCGCATTGTCCGCTATCTTTACAGATGACGGTTCAATCTTAGAAAACCCAAACCGTTCAGCGATAGCATTCTGAACTATTGTTTCTTGGCGACGATACGCCACACCCGCTTCGGTGTAATGCTTCAACGGGCGATTCAAGTCTCCGATGTAAGCTTCGGCTGCGTCATGCATCAGACGGTCGAACGCTTCATTCTCCGGGCCAATGAAACTGCAATAATAGCAATGCTGCGCCACTGAATAATGAAATCTGCAATGCCCGGTCCATCGACATTGATGAGCCAGCGCGTGAGCGATGTCTACAATATCGATGTCTTCAATTCGCGGTTCCAACAAGAAAAATTTCTTTCCTGTAAATGTCGCTATGTATGCCTTCTCTTTGTCGTTACCTTTTCTATCTAACATTCTTCTCCAGACCTTGGAGTATACTGGTGTACGCTCCGCAGACCGGACAGTTAACGGTACGGCGTTCAGGATTAAGGTCTCGAACAGACCACTGGTGCCCTCGTTGGCAATTCATAATGCCGTTAACGGATGGTGCTGCCTTCGTCTCTTTACGCTGACGTTTCATTCTCTACAGCCTTTCGAACAAATTGAATTTCTTCGAATGGAACTGCAACCCACTCGCCTCGGTGCTTCGCGGGATACGCCCCTGCTCTTCGAAGAAAATCTAAGGCCGCGAACTCATTTTCACACTCTAATGTAGCTTCCACTACAGTATTCAAGTCCCCTGACTTCGATTGGATGTAGATTTTCATTTCTTACCTCTTAAATATCTAGCAAGTGTAATTGCTTGTTCCTGCAATAATTCTCTATGCCCTGCTGAATTCAGCAAACGAAAATCCCAATTGTATCCGTCCAAAGCTGTCTCAGACGGATGGTCAACAGGGCGGTCACTCGAATAATATTGCGTTCCGTCTTCGCGCAATCGTTGTACGTTAACGGTGTAACCGCCCCGCTGCTTTATACCATCGGCTTCATTCGGGAACCTAGTGTCGGAGACCATTGCAATATCCAGATTGGCTGGAATGCTCGCAAACAGTCTGTCAACCCAATAGTTCGTTCCAAAATAATTACGACGATATTCTGTTCCCCACCACTGAAGCAACTTCGGATGCTTCCCATACTTCGCCATTGGAACGGGAGTAGAGTCGCCTTGAGTTACCCATGATGGAATTCTAATGGCTGTTCTATGTACAACCTGGTCTCCTAGTTCTCCGTGCAGTATTTCGGTTTCTCTAGGAATCGGTAAATCAAATCTGCCGTTGAACACACTCTTCAATCCATGCTGACCGATTAGGTCTTCGACTTCCTGATACAACGCGGTCGCAAACTTGAAGATGCCGACCTTAACTGATGGTGCAAACAATCCGTTGTCGTGTTCCTTCTCGTAGTAATCACGAATCGCTTCAGCCGCAGTGTCCTTTCCGTGCCGTGCCTTGTTTCCGAATCCTAATAGCAACATCAGGGTCCTACCTTGTACGATACGATGGCATACTTGTCTAAGATGTAAAGCAAATCTGCTGGCATGTAAACAGTTTCGAACGATCCTAGAATTCGTTTACGCAATTCCTCATCAGTGAGCGGCTTGTGGCCCTTTACTGAATTAGCGAGATAACTTATCGCTCGAATATTCTCATCCGTGGTTGTTCCGCCTGACGCGCCAGGGACGATGTGGTCCATCGTCAGGATTCCTACTTTGCGATATGGGCCACTGCCGTTGGTGCCCTTGAACCAATCTGTCTCTTTCCAACCTGTGATTGGACAGGTGAAATCAACTTGTTTCCGCTTCGCCCATCGCACGTAAGGTGGAATCCATGCTCGTGGATGCTGCGGGTCCGGTGGAAGATATTGTCTGTACTCGTGCTTCGGGTCTAGGATATCCGGGTGAAGCCGGGCTTCCTCTTCCGCGAACGGACGCGCCCAATCGTACTTAGACCAGTACAGGTCTGAGGCAGCTTCCACTAAGTTGGCGATTGCGTTCACGATTAGACTTTCTTTGCTGAACCTTCATACCACGTTCTGCAATTCAAACACTGATAACGTTGCTTCTTTCGAAGTAGAGTGTAACTGAATCCACGCTTCTGAACATGACCGCTGGCACATTTCGGACATGCTTCGTTCGCTGTTTCGCCCTTGTTCACCTGCGGATGCTGCTTGTCCCAGGCTCGAACTTTATAATACAACTCTTCAAGCAACGTGATATCGTGCTTGTTGTATTCCTTCATCTGCTTCCAGGCTTCCGGGTCCCCGGACATACAGCCCTTCCACAGATGGAATCCCGTATGTGGCAGCTTACGACCGATGCCTAGATAGTGCGCCAGGTCATCAAGCTTATTACTATCGAATGCAAAAGCCTTCTTCGCAATCTTCAACGTGTCCACAGTCTTGTATGGAGACGGCGGCTGTAACCCGTGAATCAAAAATCGTGTGTTGATTTTCGGTAGGTCGAATGCATCGCCATTCTGCGCAATAACAATGTCTGCCTCATCCAACAGCTTCCACAAATCTTTTGCCAAAGCCTTATCACTTTCGGTGTGACGTTCGTACCCTGGATAATCAATCAGTGCTCTAACTTGTATCTGGTCTTCATGCGCCCACTTATAGGCGAATGAGAGCATATACCAATCCTTCTTGAAATCGATTACGTTCTGTTGCCATTTTCCCCACACCCATCCAAGTGATGGTGCAGTTTCGATGTCAAGGAACAAAATCTTAGCTGGCGTGCGTGGTTCTTGCATAACGTCTCCTCACTGCTTTACCACTACAGCTATTGGTTACGGCTTGTGGACGAAGACGCTGCCGACTATTCCGGTAATCACGCCCCATTTGAATCCATTCAACCACGATTTCTTTTTCTCTACCTTCAAGGTGTTAACATCCTTGACGTGTGATTCTTGTTCTTTCCCTAACGCAACTTTGCTGTCCGCAATCTGCGTATTCAATCCAGCAATTGTATCTGTCTGTTTGTCCGTGACAGTCTTGCATCCGACAAGCTTCGTATTCAGGTCCGTGATATCGGCCTTCGCCTGCACCAGGTCTTCTAATCTATCTGCGTCCGCATGCGCCGCATCATTTGAAAAAATAAGCTGACCATCTATTGAAGAATTTGTCGTATCGACTTTGATTGTGCCGACACCAAGAACAGCTTGAATTCTCGCAGCTAATTCTGCTGGTGCTGCCTGGTCGTTTTTTTGTTTTTGGATTGTAGTTTGTGTTGCACGGTCCCGCATACCCTGGTCGATGCGCTGACCTTGTTGTAAAACTTGAGCCTGCAACGTGGCAAGTTGTGCAAGCACCAATTTGTTTGTGGTGTCATCTTGCGTAACCTTAGCTGCGGAAGTTTGCGCTTGGTCATGCGCAATCTGAGCCTGCGTTTGGTCGTGCTTGATTAGGAAGTCGAGACCTTTACCGTAGAAGTGGACAGCAAAGAACCCTGCGGCGAGAAGCAAAACCAAACGCTCATGTGATTTGAACCACGTGAGGTAGTGTTCGAAAGTTGTTCTGCTATCCATTGTGCTCATTAGGGGCCTTTATACACCCGCCCTTTTCTTCTTTAACCAATCTCGATAACGCTTCGTGCCTAGTTTCCCTGGGAAGCCCTCTACGACGCGTCCTAGAGCCTCTGTGGCCGGATAGGACAGCATATACAGCCCGGCCCGGATGAGATGTATGGCGGTCCACTGCCAGCGCGGGTCCTCTGTCTTACCTAGCGCACGATTGCACTGTGAGCAGAGTATCCCTCTGACGTGTCCTGTCTTATGACTGTGGTCCGTATGGGGCTTACGTGGTAGGAGAATCGGGCGTCTACAGATAGCGCAAACCCTGTCCTGGTGGTCCCATATTTGGGTCCACTCAGACAGGGTCAAATTAAATGCTTGGTCTAAAAGCCTTTCGCGTGCTGCGCGTGCCATTGGGGTCCTACAGGATGCGTGTATACCCCCGCCCTTCAGGGCTTCAAATCTATACCCCCGCCCTTTCGCGTGCACGATAGAAGACCTGGCTCAAGAGTTGACGGCGACTCATTAAGCACATCCGGGTCACTGTGTTTGTTTCCGAGTCCAAGCAAAATTAGCACGCGTGCATCCGGCGCATGCGAGTGTTGCCAGCAGTGCTCACGTGCAATTTGTTTCAGGAGCACCACTACCTCCGACCATGATTTACCTGGCTCGTATCCGTGCGCAATCAGAGCAGCACGAATCTCTCGCTGCCGTTTCACATCCGGCGTCATTTGCTTTGCAGATGTGACATAGCTCACAAACAAAACAAGCCACAGCACAACCGCCAAGAACGCAGCTATTCGAAACAGCAAATTATATTTCACGGGTCCGCCTTTCGAGCACCGTAGGGATGGGCGGAGCGGGATGCTCTCTTACGTTTCCGGCACGAGAGTAGATAACTCCATCATGGTGCCTGTAACGTCTACGCTGAAAATCGAGGGCCGCGTGTAGTTCTTCGTGAGTTAGCTTTCCGTCGAGTTGCGGCGGGAAGAACACGCTTAGAATCCAGTACACCAGACGGTCCATTCGGGGTCCTCCGTTTCTTCATTTTTACATACAGTTGATGAAGCTTGAATCGCATTCGTAGTTCATTTTCGGTGATATCGCTCACTCGCCTGCTGAATGAGCCTTCAGGATACATACTGAAGAATGCGATTAGACGTACTTCAGGTCCATCGTTGGCCTGGTCCTGTTTCATTTTCCCTCTTTGAATTTGATGATGTCCCCGAGAGTCGAGAATGGTTTTGTCTCGGGTGACTCCTGTACTGTTTCAACTTTCGGCATGTTGAAAGAACGGATGCGAACGTTTCTGTCAGACTCGTGTTCTCTCTCACGGTCGGCTTCGATACGCTCGTTACGGCTCTTGATACCAAAAGATTTGTTGCACAACTTGACAAGATGACGCTTGTCGCTCTTCTTGTCAAACGTTACCCATCGTCCATGCAGAATCATTGCGTCCTCCTACGCTTTGAACGTTCCACCCTTCTTGACTAACAACATGTATGGACAGCACTCGGAGCAATACTCCGCGTGGTCCGGGTATGGTGATGTAGACGGAATATAGACACCGTGTGAACACTTGCTGCCTGCTACCTGAATACCGCTGAGACCAGATACAGGAACTACAACAGGAGCCTTCGGCTGCGGCTCAATGAGGATTCGGCCAACGTACACACCAAGTACCGGGTCCAAGCCCTTATAGGTCGCCAGGTCCTCCGGCTTCTTGATAGTACTCTCCAGAACTAAATCACGGCTGTTTCGCATTTGGTTCCTCCTGGAATTGTGCAGGTTGCTCGTAAGGCACCATCGCACAGTTTTGACATGCATCTAACCACGGGCCGACACGGGCAAACTGCTTACGTCTCAGATATCCCGCATGTGTCTTCTTACATCCGGGAAGATTCAACTGGCACTTCACAGCTTCGTACCCGATTGATTCACTCATGTGACATCCTTTCTGTTTACTCTACTTGCAAAGTCTTCTATCTCCGCGCCTGTGCCCTTCACGCCGATGAAGTCAGGCGTCGAATATATCATCCAATCCAAGAAGAGATAACACGGCTCACGGTCGCCGCCGTATAGAGCCTGGAGAATCGGACAAGCTGGCCGGAGCGTGGTCTTGTCCAGCACGAATTTATAGATGCGGGTTTTATTCAGCATGGTGTTCTTTCATGCTCGCGGCAATCTTTCCCTCGTCCGGCCTACGGCCTACTGCCAGAGCAATCAACACGAAGCCTGCGACAGTTTCCTCGAACGGAAAACTTTCCCTGCCACATGCGGTCAAGAGACCTTCAGCGAACGCTGTTCTCGCTTCCACAGTTGGAAAGTGGAACAGGTCCAGATTCTTTTCTTTTGCTTCCTCTCTCGTCATCGTGGTCTCCACAACTTGGCTGCTCCGTAACTACCAGAGACTTTGCAATCATCCACCATGTACCTGACTTGCATGCGGGACCGCCGCCATCCCAACGCTTTGAACGCAGGATTGCACGTTTGGATTCGATGTAGTTGTACCAGTGCTGCGTATCGCGTCCGCCTTCTTTGCCCTGCAAAACTTTTCCATGCGGTCTAGCCATGTTACTCTCCAATCTCCTCGACAATTCCCAACACTTCAGCTACCACTAAAATGAAACACGCGAAGAACAGCATATCGTTTGTCGGGAGCACCTGCGACAGCGCAACAAACCCAAAAATTCTGACAATGCTCTTTGCAAAACTTATCAGTTTGTGCACTAGACCGCTCCATAGTTTCGAAGTCTCATGAGCCTACCACAGAATTCCGACTGCGTCAAGATGGTCTCAGACGCATTGCTGCGGCCTATAGAATGCGTGAGCACCGCGCTGCCACTTACAGCCAGAGCCTTACGAAAGGATTCGCTCTGTGCATATAGAGCAGAGTATGCCCTATCAAGAAGCTGCTGATACTCCAAGCTGTGGCGAGGATACGCTCTGCCCTGCCAGTACAGGGTTTGGGTCCGCTGCCACTCACGGTGCCGACCACGCTGCTTTGCTGCGTACCCAACAAGCTTACACACTTCGATCTGGATATGAATCTTGTCAAACTTGAAAGCTTGAAGTAGTCCCTCCATCGAATTACATTCAACACCTTCGAACATGAATCGGTGCGGGGCGAAGTTTGACAGAGCAGATGAAGGATAGCCGTTGCCTGACTTAATGTCCAATTTTGTTCTCCTGGAAATTCCCAATCAATGTTTCTGATGTACCCGTACTGAAATGCTTTTACGATTCTAAATTCTTCGAGAATCAAATGTCCTTTCTCGATGTTGCAATCGTAACACGCTGGCACAGTACGTGAACCTGATACTCGACTCACAGGGATAACGTGGTCCTTTGTGAGCAGTGGTCTCTCCTGCGAGTGCTGTTTAGAGCCTCTGAATATTTCGACTCCGCAGTAGAAGCAAAAGTCCGAAGCTGGCCGCATTGACTTACCAGGAATTTCTGGTGTCGGAATACCGAACACCACCATTGAAGTATTCAAGTATGCCGTGTTCCACGCCCAGGTTGTCAACGTAATCCTTGGCTTCTTTCAAGCCTTCGCCCGTGTACGTGCGACGGTACTTGATTGCTTCGATTCGTTGACGCCCACGAAGCAATTGCAACATGTGATGGTCGTCCTGACCTGGTTGCTCTGCTTCAATCAGAGCCTTAGACAGGCGTCGAATTTCTCCCGCATGAATGACGGTGCCTGCAATCTTACCGACTATGGCATCGTCTTCAAGCCATTCCGGGATAACGAAATCGAAAACTTGTGCAGCACGTATCAAACTGTTCATTGCTCCTCCACGTCCACCGTCAAGCCGAATTCCTGCGCCACTTTCTTGGCGTGGTATTCGATGGTCTTCGTCAAATCAGCCAAGGCATTCTCTAATTCCGGGCTGCAATCACCGCTCTTACTCTGAAATCTCACGGTCGTGATGGCTACGTCGTGCATGTTACTCTCCTCCGGTTTGTTTCCCGGCCTAGCTGCTCACTCATGAGCAACTAAGGCGAGAAACATCCTCGCCCTGAGTTAAGACTTTAGGTCCGCCATCTTCGTGGTGAGTGCCCACAACTGGCGATTCAACTTCGTGTCCTGGTCGATGCCCTTGATTGAACGCGTCTTCATACGGCGCTGTGTGCTCGCATCGCCTGGGGTGGATTCGCGGTAGTAACGCTGCCCACCTTTCAACAGGTTTTCCTGAATGCGATTGAACACGGTCCACAGGTCGTTCTTGTTGTCATCGTGACGGCGCACTTCCAACAGCTTCTCGGCTGCTAGAGGAGCGTTCTCATCGTAGCGCAGGGCCAGCGCACCTTCCGCAAGAAACTTCTGCTCTACGACTGTCAACTGAATTGCTTTCCACTGTGCGATTGCCTGGACCACTGTGGGAGCATACTGAATCAGTTCACGCGTCGATTCGACCACGCGTTCGATGATGTTACCCGTGTGGCGAACCTTGACGGATTGAACCAAACCCTCGGAGACCATCATGCCGTTCAGGCACGCCAGGCGAAAAGCACCGAGCGAAAATTCATATACTGATGTGCCATCATGAGAGTTGGTCATTGCCAATTCAACTGCGGTATCGCCAACTTCGGTGAGAGATTCAGATTGCGAACGGAAGCGAATCATGTGCTTGGTGAAGAACTGCTTGCCAGCGATGCGCGAACTGGATTGTGTTGCGAAGACAGGAGCGAAGCCAGCATCACGCAGGCCGCTGATTACGTCGATGGTAGGAATGAACGTGTAGCGATTCGAACGAGAGTCATGAGCCTGACCAGCGAATGCTGACGGCGCTAGAACCTGCAACTGCTCGTCCGTCAGTGGTTCGCTGTTCTTGTTGCGTCGATTCATTGTCATTGTGATTCTCTTTTCTGCCCCGTAGGGCGTCTCTAATCTACCTTTAGGATACCACAACCAGTTTGCATTGCAATAGTACTTTTGTACTGGTACTACAACCAGTACGTCCAGGTCTCCGGCTGGCTCTGGTTCCACTTGTTGATAAGCTTTGCAGCCGCCTCCATAGGGAAGTGACCACGGGCTTCGAAAAACGCAACGCAACCAGCTTCAAATGCATGCCATGTCATGAACATGCTTTGACCCTTGGTGCCTGTCGGCCTGTGCAGCCAGTAATATCTGTCCAGCGCTATCTGACTCATCGTTCTATCCTCCTCGCATAAACAATTACATCCCTGTTAGGCCAGGGTACGCGGTAGAATCTCCCGCGTATCGAAAATAATAACCAAACCAGATGACGCTTGCCATGCAGAAAATAATCTCGTGTAACTTCGATGTGAAACGGAGCCATTATTTTCATCGAACCACTCCACCCTCGACAACAGCACCATCGAAAAACTGTGAGACCTGGTCGCGCCAGTATTCGACTGTGTCTTCTGTGACTGGCACGCCGTGCTTGAATTGAATCGTTAACTCTTCGGACCCGGCGCGAAGACCAGCAGAGTTATCGCTTGCCCACCATGCGATGAATTTGAGTGTGGTCATGATATTTTCCGGTCGGCAAGAATTTTATAGTGCTCGAAGTCTGACGTTGAATAGTGGTCCTCGTCGCCGTCCATTGTGTCAACGTTCGACGCGTTCAAGAACGCCTGGGATTCTGTGTACGCTTTGTCAAAATGTGCCCGGCTTGACGGGATTGCAAGAATGCGAAGCACGACAAACAACATCATCGGACAGGACCATAGCATTCGAAGCATTGTGATGGTTCGCATCAGAGCACCGCCTTGTCCAGGTCGATTGTTTCAACAGAGACCTTTACTGGCTCGCCTTCGTGCGCCTTGCCGTAGCAGCCACATTCCATTGCAGCCGGATGACCACAGCGCATGTACTTGCCGTCGCGGACCCAGGCTTGATTTGCGTAGTCGAATCCGTTGAGCAGGATGCCTTGACCGTCGAACTGGTCTTGAGATGTGCGAGACATTAGAGCACCGCCAGTCCGGCGTCAATCATTCCCTGCGCCAGGGCTTGAGCATATCGCGGCTCGACTACCAGTGCGCCGCCGAAGTATTGTGCATCACCTGAGACTGTCTCGTCAACAAAATCTTGAGCAGCCGGAGTGAGCAGGCGAAACAGCATGATGGACCCGTGATTCTCGATGCTGACATCCGGGATTCGATTGGTTGTCCTCCATGATGTTAGGATAGCAAATTCGAATTCGAAAACCAATAGTACTTTCGATTCATTTTGAATTAGTACTCGGGTTCTAGTACTTTGGTGACAGAATACATCGTGGTGACACAATTCCTGGCGTCACCAAGCTTTGGTGACAGCAGCTAAATTGATTGAATTGATGAGGTTGCCGACACTGTTAGTCAATTAGACACAAATGGTGTCACCAAGAAAAGCCGGATGAGAGGGAGGGGTACAATTCAATTTCAAATTCAATTCAAATTGAGATTCAATTTACCGATATTTGCTTAAGTCCTTTATTATCATATATTTAGATAGAAAGTTTTGCCCCAGGCATATAGGAATGATGTTGGTCCCTCCCTCTCACTGCCACTTTTCTGGTGACACAATCCGATATGTTATTGATTTGATTGAAATTGCCGACGTAATTGTGTCACCATCGAGCGTTTATGCGTGTCGCAGCGTTTGGTGACATGATAGTTGTACCTGTTTCATGGGTGTTTTGAACGTTCTGTGGTGACACCAAGCACGATTTGGACCTGGTGACACCTGGTGACACAATCCTTCAAGCGATGCCGTCACCAGGCTCTGGTGACACAATCGGGCCATAAGGGCGGGTGTATACGCGCATCTTATGAGGAGACAATCTCATGGTGAGAATATCGCCGGGAGGGTCTCAGACCGAATCTCATGTTTGAGACAGGTCGCGTTCGAATCGAGACACAGCGTGAGACAAGCGCAAGTGCTTTCAGTTCATAGCGTTGCAGCCAGTTGAACTTGCAATCTCGTGGTCAGAGGTTCGCCTCGCACGTTTATTGCCAAATTTTTCTTTATTTTCGATGAGATTCGTGAGAATTTCATCAAAATCTGGCGGAAATCGCACAAATTATTGAAAACAAAGCACATATTGGGTTGAAAATCGCTGAGAAACTCGTGGAAACGCTGCAAACCTGGTCTTGAGCATAAGATTTCATTATATTCAAGTGTATTAAGTGCAGTGTTTGCAATAACTTGCAAGTATTTGCAAGTTTGTTGCAACAAGGGTTAATTGAAAATCGGTCGCCAAGAGCAATCAGCTTGCCAAACGTAAGTCGTTGACCGCAAAGGGTTTAGTATCTCATTTAGAATCAGAAGCATGCTTGTATGTTGTTGATTCTAAAAGACATACCCCAGGACTCCGGGAATCCGGGTCCGCCCCAAGGCGTCTCATCGGTTCGGCAACGATAACGATGATTTTCTGAGACATACGAAATAGTCATCTTGTTGAAAAGAAAGGATTTATGAGATGGAAGGGTCTGAGGATTTAGGCCGAGTATCCGCAAGAGCTTTGCTGGATATTATCCGAGGATATACCGTCTCATGGCCCAATAGATTCGGTAAAGATAAGTACCGTGTTTTCATAGAGAAGGTCGTTGAGGCATTTGAAGTTTTAGGAATTCATCTCAAATCAGACCCTTCTCAAAAGGACCAGTCTCACAATGACTTCAGAGACCGCAGTGAATCGCACGCCTGAGACATTCGGGCAGAAGCTGGAACGAGAACGTCTCGAAGCTGAGACAACTCAAAACACTGTACCAGGACAAAACTCAGAAGGTAAGATTTACCCGTTACGAACTACCTTATCTCGGGCCGCGATGGACGCAGATGCCGCAGCGAATGAAATGGTTTCTGAAGGTAGCCCCACATTCAACCGTGTTTTGAAAGAAAGTATCGATGCAGCGGCGAGGGCAGAAGATGTTCCAGATTCTGGAACAGAAGAATCGGTCCACCCGTCTCTTCGATTTGAAAAGTTCCCTGAAGTTTGGCACTTGGGCAATTACGCGAAGTTTGAAAGCAATACTGTAACCGTAACGGATGCGTCTGGTAAAGCACAAGAGTTTCATTTTCCAGGCGTCATCAAGTCTGTCGCAAGTAAGGTATTCGGACTTGAAGTGAAATTGGAAGACGGTCGGTTGTTCGCAATTGCAGGTGGACCGAGTTTGCTGACGATGTTCCCATTATCTATGGCCGGATTGATTGATGATGAAATCGATTTGGTTGGAACGGACAAAGTTGGAGATAGACCACGGTCGCATGCACCCCGTGACCCTGATTTGAAAGAATTCAAGGAACAGGTACTTCGGGCGTTTAAACATTTAGGACTTGACACAAGGAAGTTTTTCAGCTAAGATGCCGGACAGTATATCTCCAAGAGATTATGAGATTGCCGCACAGTTTGCGCACTTCTTTACCGCAGCTTTCCTAGTTTCGCAATTAGGAAGATTTGGGTTGAAAGGATTGATATCTGGTGCAATTGGGATGTTGGTCTTTGCAGCCGTGAAAGAGTTTGTTTTTGATATCAAACATGAAAATCCGCTTATACGCGGTTCTAGTTTGTTGGATTTTGTGATGTACACCGCTGGCATAGTGACGGCGATTGTTCTGAATTTTGTTTGAGGTTTTCAAATGGCGAAGCACGATAAGGCATATGACCAGGTCGCAGTACCGAGTCAAGGCGGAACAATCGGCGCAGGGAAGGATTCAGCTAATTGCGATGACGCGCTTGGGCAACCTGGTAAACATCACGGTTCGCAGGACGAAGTTAAAGTTGTAAGCGGTAAGGGACCAGCCGCAGCAAAGAAGCAGGTAGGCGAGATTACAGCGAAGTACCCGGATTCTTCAGCCGGATATAACTGAAGAAAGGATTTGACATGAATCTATTGCTTGTGGTAGCATTACTTGCTGGCGGTGGATTGGCAACAAGTCTTGCGGAATACAAATTTCAGTATAACTTGTTCGATTACATCGTTGAAGGTGTTAAGAAAGCACTTGGTTTTCTTACGAAAGAAGAACTGGCCTTCATTGCAGTTGAGAAGCATATTCAAAGTGAAGTTGCACGTCGTTTGGGGTTAGCAAAGACCCAGGAAATGGCGGCAAAAGTGCCAGCAAAGAATTCTTAAAATAATGCTTGACAAGTTTTTGAAGTTGTGAAACAATGAGGAGTAAAATGAAAATAGTCAAGGTTGTGTTAGTAGGAATGTTACTGGCGGTATCGGTTGGAGCGCAAGATAAAGCTAAGGAATCTGTACCTAAATTGGCGACGGACCAAAAGCTTGTTTTAGTACAGGCGCAAAACGAAATATTCAAATTGCAGCTTCAACAAAAGAATCTTGAAGATTTCTATCGTCAAGTTCAACAACAGCTAACTACAGCGAACACTGATTTTCAGACGAAAGTTGCAACAGCACTGGATAAGTCGGGGATAGATAAGAACAAGTGGGAAATTAACTTCGGCACATTGGAAGTAACGCCTAAACCTCTGGTTCAGGCTGAGAAGAAATAATTTTAGTGTTTGCTTCAGTGGTGGTCAGGGCGATAACGGTGACGCGTCGGACTGTGAATCCGAATACAGCGAGTTCGAATCTCGTTGACCACCCCAAAGATTTTGCTTGACAAGTAAATTGAATTTTGATAGACTCTGTGAGTTGTTAAATTCTAGGAGGTTTCAATGATTCAGTTTACTGAAGAACAGAAACGCCGTGTTGACGCTGCTCGTGATGAATTTCACCGAGCGACGTTAGATGTTCTAAAAGAAACGGGAGTTGATTTTTCCAGTTTAGATATTACGGAAGCCGGAGAATCAATTGCTCTCGAAGGCGTACTGTTTAGTTAAGTAGTTTTTGTACGCCGGGTCCGAACCCCAGGCGTATGAGTTTACTAGCGTTATGCCGGAGAGATGCTAAGGCTTGCGCAGGCTAATCTGGTGTAATTGCATGGGTCTGTTCTTTTCCAGAATCATCCGTAAGGATGACCGGGAAAAGGGCAATAGGCTGACCACCCTCTGTGATGAAGGCATCTGGTTCGAAACGTTTGTCATGGGGTATACTTTTCTGTCCTAGTCTAGCTCAGTGGTAGAGCGCCTGCCTGAAGAGCAGGGCGCACGTGGTTCGATTCCACGGACTAGGGCCAATCTTGGACCAGAGATACGCGATAGCGTCTCTCAAGTGGACACGCAATAGCGTTTCCCGGTCCCTGTGCGTGAGTGGCGGAATAGGCAGACGCAGCGGACTCAAAACCCGCCGATTCATTTCATGCGAGTTCGATTCTCGCCTTACGCACCAATCTTCGGGCTGGCGGATAGACTTCTAGGGTTGGCTCCGTTAGGAAAGCGGCACTCGGTTTGCCTCCCGGCCCAAGAACAATTCAGTCGATGGCGTTGGAACGCGGCAGTCTCTTATAAAGACTTGTGGGCCAGATAAGCCTTGCAGTAGGGTCCGATTCCCTAATCGACTACCAAGTTCTAAGCGGGTCAGGATACGCCGCTGTGTGCCGGGCTACGTTGTTCTCTCGGCAGGAGGAAGTATGAAGGGTATTACAGAAGGTTAAAAGTTCTGGACTGCTAATTCAAAGGCTAGAAGACCCGCCTCTTAAGCGGTTAATATGGGTTCGACTCCCATGCGGTCCACCAAGTTTCGGGATGCTAATTCAATGGCTAGAAGCGCGGTCTTTTAAACCGTTAATGTGGGTTCGACTCCCACGCGTCCCACCAGTTTGATGCATCATTGGGTTCGGGGTGCCCTTAACACCCCGGACTGCTCTTTAAGGGAGGGCAGAATGCCGACAAATAAATCTGAATATCAAGTGCCTTATTTTAAGGATTGGTATCAAAGAAATAAAGAAAAGCATAAGACGGCATGTAGCTTGCGTCGTGCTCGACAAGTAAAAGAGAATCAAAAGAAGATAGTTGAATATTTGAAACTCCATCCTTGTGTTGATTGTGGCGAAATAGATATTGTGGTTCTCCAGTTTGACCACGTTCGCGGAAAGAAATTTAAGGAAATAGGTTGTATGATGTCTTGTGCTTGGGCAACCATCGAACGTGAAATTACTAAATGTGTCGTTAGATGTGCTAATGACCATATTCGAAGAACTATGAGAATTCAGAAAAGTTATAGAGTTTCGGAGTAGTTGGGGCAACTGGTCGCCCTACCGGGCTGTAACCCCGGCGTGCCTTGCGTACATAGGTGGTTCGAGTCCATCCTACTCCACCAGTTTTATCCGATTCGTTCAATGGCAGGACCCTCGCCCGATTAGCGAGGTATGAGGGTTCGAGTCCTTCATCGGATACCAAATTTCGATGTGGTAGAAGTCCACATGTGAAGTTCCTACGATTGTACAATCGGCTGGAATGGAACCAATGGGTTGTTGACCCTAATTGATACGAAGTAAAACATCGCACGGTGGTGCTTAATGAAAGACCCACCGGAGATTATCGTGGGGGCGTAAGCTAACGGGAAACTGTCTCGCTTGCACCGAGATTTTGAGAGTTCGATTCTCTTCGCCTCCACCAATAGGCTACTAGCTCAACGGTCAGAGCACTTCTCCTACAAAGAAGGGGTTTGGAGTTCGAATCTCCAGTGGCCTACCAATTTTCTAAGGTGAACTATGACATGGCAAGAAGTTTTACTGATTGCCGGATTCATTCTCGCCGTTGTTGATTTAACTTTTCTTATGGGCATTTATTTTGATGACCATGCCGTAAGATTGATGACTGAGGAGTCATTGAAGGTTGCAAAGGAAAGTTTAGAATCGCAGAAGCAGTACCTTGACCTTCGACGTAAGTGGTACGAATCAAGGTCGAAGAAGAGAGATGAAAAGACCACAGTGGCTGTCGATGGAGTTAGTCCGAACAGTTAGCAGCGTGGTAAGTGCTCTTACAGGTCTTTTCATTCTTTGGAAGTATTTGCATCATTGATTTTGGGCTTGTCATCTAACAGGACAAGGTACTGGTCTACGAAACCAGCTATTGGAGTTCGAGTCTCCACAAGCCTACCAGTTTTGGGGTCGTTCATCCAATGGACAGGATGGCACGCTTCGAACGTGCTCATACGGGTTCGAGTCCTGTACGGCCTACCAAATTTTGAGCAACGGTAATCAGCCCGGCTAAGGGGTTTAACCCCGCTGTCTCGAATCGCTCGCGACTGCTGAAATCGCGTCGTAAACCGAAGCGAAAAGAGTATCGGATTAAAAGTTTTGGAGTGTGCCTCAATCGGTACAGGGCCTGGCTGTTACCCAGGTATTTGGTGGTTCGAGTCCACCCGCTCCAGCCAGTTCGCAAGTGACGTTAGTTCAGAGTTACTTCTTGGATAAGACGCCGAAAGGCGCGACGGTTTTGACACCGTCATCTTTGAACGCTTGTTTCCTTGCATTGATTTCGCAAGTGCCGTAAGAGATGGGTTACTTCTTCTGATACAAGAATGCCGAAAGGCTATCCTATTTCGCTTGTTGCCTTGCATTGATTTCGAATCGTGAGTGCCGTTAGTGTTGGGTTACTTCTATAGCCAAACTGCAAGATGCCGAAAGGTAATCGCGGTTAACAAAGAACAGTTGGGTGAAAGTCCTGACAATTTCCTAATGCGCTTGTTGCCTCACGATTCTTAAGTTTTGTGTCACTAGCTCAATGGTAGAGCAGTCGGCTGTTAACCGAAAGGTTCTACGTTCGACTCGTAGGTGATACGCGCACTGCTAGTTTAATGGCAGAACGGGAAGCTTGTACCTTCCTAGTCGGGGTTCGAATCCCTGGTGGTGCTCCAGTTTGTTATTCGGTGAGTAAGGTAATCAGCCCCACTCCAAGCGCGTGTTTCCTTCGCCGCACTTGCCGAACAAAGTTTGAACGGTTAATGGTACGCAGTCCACGAAGAAACGTCAGAAATGTTGCTGACCGTTCAGAAGAAATTTCGGCGCACGGTAAGAGACCGTATAAAAGTGGTCAGCGCAGCCGAAACATTTGCAGGGTTGGTCTAGTGGTACGACAGCGCCCTCGTAAAGCGCGAACGATGGTTCAATTCCATCACTCTGCTCCAAGTTTTTGTGATGCTATGTTAGTCTAGTGGTAAGACGCGTCTTTGGTAAAGACGAATTAAAGGTCCGATTCCTTTACTTAGCTCCACGCGGTTATAGCATAACGGTCAGTGCGCCTCCCTGTCACGGAGGAGTGTGACGGTTCGAATCCGTTTAGCCGCGCCAGTTTATAAAGAGTGGAATTCTGGTTATTAGACCTGAATGTTTTCTTAAAGTATGGAATTCCATTTATTACGGCCCTGTCGTCTACCGGAAGGATGCCGCTCTCTCACGGCGGTGAAACGGGTTCAATTCCCGTCAGGGCTACCAAGTTAGGATTTAATCCAAAACCTTAGAAGGTTATAGATTATGTCAAATGAAAGAAAAGCAGTTACATTAGGAATGCCTCACGGCACCGCAACGAATAAGTTACGAAAGAATATTATGTTCTTTCTTCTTTGCCGTCTCGGTGAGAATGATTGTTATCGTTGTAAAAAGAAAATCGATACGGTCGATGAATTAAGTATCGAGCATATCAAACCGTGGGAAGGAATTTCTGCTGAGTTATTTTGGGATTTGCAGAATGTGTCCTTTTCACATTTGCGATGCAATCGTCCTCATACAAATAACGGCGGAAGTCCAAGATTTAAGGGCCTTGAAGGAACGGCCTGGTGTAGTAATTGTAAAAAGTTTGAGCCAGTTGAGAATTTTTATAAGAACGTGTCTCACTGGAACGGCCTAAGTTTTCATTGTAAGAAATCTAGGCCAGATAGAATTTCTGTGGCGATGTCGTCTAGTTCGGTCTAGGACACTGGCCTTTCAAGCCAAGAACACGGGTTCAAATCCCGTCAACGCTACCAATGCCCTGCTGGTGGAACTGGCAGACACAACGGTCTTAGAAACCGTCGAGGAAACTCATGGGGGTTCAAATCCCTCGCGGGGCACCAAATTTTGAAACGATTTGTGAATATTTAATGTTACTGTAAATATGGTTGTTATATTAAATATGAAACGATTCGTGAAATGATTTGCGCTGTTGGCGAAAGTGGCAGACGCGGAAGGCTTAAACCCTTCTCCAGCCTTAAATGGCTGGATGCAGGTTCGACTCCTGTACGGCGCACCAAGATTCTCGAAGAGGGGTTCGAATCCCACAGGCAGCGCGGAAGTGCTGTTGTTATAGTGTAATGGTAGCACGCGAGAACTTCGCTGAGATGTTCTCCGGTTGAACAGCGGTCTCATAAGCCGCGTCTAGTGGGTCCGATTCCCACTTCAGCGACCAATTTTCTATTGCGGCGGAGTGAAACGGATAATCATTCGTGACTCATAACCACGAGATATCGGGTTCGACTCCCGCTCGCCGCAACCAATTTCGAGCGGATGTAGTATAGTGGTAGTACGAGACGTTGCCAACGTTTAGGTGTGGGTTCGATTTCCCATCATCCGCTCCAGTTTTAAGCGAGCATGGTATATAGGTTGTGCCCTGGCCTTCCAAGTCAGAGAAGCGTGTCCGAGTCACGTTGCTCGCTCCAATTTAGGTGAGTCGTCCAAGGGAAGGACTGCTGTCTCCAAAACAGCGTATGGGAGTTCGAATCTCTCCTCGCCTGCCAGTTTAATGCACCCGTGGCTGAACGGAACAGGCTCCTGTTTCCTAAACAGGTCCAACGTAGGCACTCGGCTTCTACCCGAGTGAATGTGGGTTCGAATCCCACCGGGTGTTCCAGATTGTTTATTGTGTAGGTTTATGAGAATCCCTTATTGGCCTATTTTGGCCGTACCTTCATTATCGATTATGTTGGGGTTCTTTTTAAATGCAATTGTTATGGCCGCTAATGGCGGACAAATGCCTGTGTTGGTACCAGGCGGTAACTGTTCTTTAATAGATTCTCAAGATATTCTTCATGTGTGTATGAACGCTCACACGCATTTGAAAATTCTCGCTGATTGGATTTCATTTTACGATAGTATGACAAGTTTAGGTGATTTTTTCTTGTTGTTTGGAAAGCATTTTTATATACCTGCCTTGTATACGTGGGCAGTGTTAGTTATTCGAGATTATAGAGAAAATTGGTGAGCTAGACTGTCGCGGGAAACCGAGGAAGTTCTGGACACAATTCAACGCTGTGTCGTGGAAGTTGCGAGACCCGTAAGGGTACAGGTTAGGCTTCGTAATCAGTTGTCACTGATTCATTCGAGCGAAGTAACTCCTCACAGGTGCAATCTCAAATAGGGCTTGAGGGTTCGTTGGACCTGATGAAAGCCGGGTTGAGAGCTAAGATGGATGACAGTTATCTACAAAACAGAATGGAAACGTTCTCTTTTGTAGACACAGAATCCAGGCTATTGCTCACCATTAATCGCGGAGCGGTGCCGAAACGGTAGCCGGACGAGTTTGCTAAACTCGCGTGTGAAAGCACGTGGGGGTTCAAGTCCCTCTCGCTCCGCCAAAATTTTATGATGTTGTACTACCCTACCGCATGCGGGGGTGATACCCGGCTCGACACCAAGGCGGAAGTAATTCCGTACAGTTGGGGTTATGCGAGCATTTGGAAGATAGCTGGCAATGGTGCCTGTCAGTCTTGAAAACTGAGCTACGTGAAAGCGTAAGGGAGTTCGATTCTCTCATCTTCCTCCAGTTTATGTTGGGGTTAACGGGTAAAGCTGGTCCCTGACGCCATCCCTGGCCTTCGGCGCAAGCCTGGGTCGGGGACCAAGCACGAGTAGGCAAGTGGTAAGCTAGATGTCTGCAAAACATCAATGCGAGAGTTCGATTCTCTCCTCGTGCTCCAAGTTTATTGCCTTGTCGTCTAATTGGTAGGACGGCGGACTTTGAATCCGCCTATGAACGTTCGAGTCGTTCTGAGGCAACCAATTTTATGGCTTACACAAATATTGAAGACCAGCGCGAAGCTTCTAGAAAGCATTACAAAAATAATAAATCTGATTATGCTGATAGAAGAGACCGCCGCAGGATTGCTATTCGTAAGTTTATAAAAGAATTGAAAAGTAAATTGAAATGTTCTCGTTGTCCTGAAACGGACCCTCGTTGTATAGATTTTCATCATGAGGACCCAAGTAAGAAAGTTATTTCGATAGCATCTATTCCAAGTTTTGGATGGGCGCTAGAGAGGATTAGAGAAGAAATTTCGAAATGTATTCCTTTATGCGTCAATTGTCATAGGAAGGAAACATTAAAATAGTTTATTGTTAGGTCATCTATTGCGATGTCATCCAATTGGTAGGATGCAGGTCTCTGAAACCTGACATGAACGTTCGAGTCGTTCCGCCGCAACCAAGTTTAATCGGGGTGTAGGTCCGTAATCTGGCAGCGGTCTCGCTTTGGAAGCGAGTGACTAACGTCCTTGGGGGTTCAATTCCCTCCACCCCGACCATTTCCGGGAACTAGAGAAGTCTGGTTGTTCTCGCCTCCCTCGGACGGAGGAGACCAAAGGTTCAAATCCTTTGTTCCCGACCAAGTTTAATAAAGCCGCCCCTAACCGGGCGGCTTTTGTTTTTATGCCCAGGCATCGCCTGGAAAATTTCAAATTATTTTTCAGGAGAAAACTAGATGGCAATTCCCACAACAACAGCGGGTGGTCAACCGATTGCTCGTGAGCAGTACATAGACCAGGGCGAGCATATCGACGCTGTTCAAATTTTGTTTCCAGGTGGCCAAGTCGCGGCAGGACAGACATATAATAACCAATTGTATGGTCAGTCTATGGCACAAGATAACGTTACTGCCCATGCTGGCGGCGGACAGGCGAATGCTTTCGCTATTACGGGACCTTTGATTCGTGTTACTATAGTAGCTTCAGCGGCTGATTCTATTGTTCTTCCTCCGGCTATTCGAGGTATGGAAGTTGTTGTTGTAAACGATGCCGCAGCGAACGCGATGAATGTGTTCCCGGCAAGCGCGGCACAAGGTGGGGTAGCTGGTGGAGACTCCATCAATGCTTTAGCGGCTAATACGGCTCTTTCTGTAGCGGCGGTGAACGGCGGCGGAGCAGGCCCTACAGTTTTCTTTTGCTTTACAAACGGATTCTGGCGTACTAAGTAAGTTTCTGCGGGGTTATCTTAACGGATAGCCCCGCATTTTGTGTTTTAGGCCGTAACAGGTACACCATGTCATCCCCGATGTGGCAACGTCTATGCGCTCGCTGCAAGACGATTCTCCAGAAGAAAAATTCTTTTGATGTGATAGTGTGTCCGAAGTGCGGGTGGGTTTGGAGATAATATGAGTTTGAATCCCTCTTCTTTTGTACAAGAAATCTTTAATGAAGAGAACGGCAAAACCAGTTTTGCAAGAATTGGAAGTTTTATATCCTTATTGGCTGGAATTGCTTGGGTGTCTTTTTTGGTATATAAAAATCACGTTCTTCCAGATTTAAGCGGAGTGTCTCTGTTTATTGGTGTTCCTTACGGAACTAATAAATTTTCGAGTGTAGTCAGCCAATTTGTTTCTAAGGGCGGTAGTCAATAGGGAGAAGAGTGATGTATGTAAAACAAAAAATTTTGAAGTGGTTAGGGTTGCTGTTTTTGCTGACAGTGCCCTCAATTTCTAAAGCACAGCAAAATTTTGTATCTGGGTCAATTAGTACTGCGGGGGCGGATTGTTCGGTATCTACTAATTGCGTATCTCTTCCTTTACCTTTGAATTTAGGCGGGGTGGCGATAACGACATTGGGCACTTTTACAGGAACATTGCAGTTTGAAGGTTCTGTAGATGGTTCGAATTTCTTTTCTTTGGCCGCAACTCCTCTCTCTGGAGGAGCACAGGTTACAACCACAACTGGTACAGGCGCTTGGATTGCTGGAGTTTCTGGTTTATCTAATGTGCGTGTTCGAGCTTCTGCGTTATCTTCGGGTTCAGTGAACTTAGTTCTTAAAGGCTCTGTTGCTAGTGCTCGAAATATAGGTGGGGGAGGCGGCGGGGGTGGCACCCCTGGTGGCTCTTCCACCCAACTTCAGTATAATAACGCCAATGTTTTTGGCGGAACATCTAACGGTACGTATACGTCGGCTACGGGCGTATTTTCTTTTTCACAATTTGCTAACAGTAATGATTTATTGTTTGCTAATCGGTTTACGGATACATCACCAACTGGAAATTTTTTGCATTTTCAAAACGCCGCAAAGAATGCTGATTTATTTACTGTCGATGTTACGGGAACTTTAGTAACAGGTATCGTGCCATTTACTAATCTGAGTGGAACGGCAGGCGCAGCCCAACTAACGCTCACAACGAATGGAGATATTCCAGCGAAAATCGGTGGCGTGCTTGCACGTCTGCCGCAAGGTGCGAATGGGACTTTTATAGGCGTATCTGGTGGCGTACTTGGTTATTTCACACCTTCTGGAACCGGAACTGTTACTCATAGCATTGGAGCTTTAACCGCCAATCAGTTTCTTTGCGGCAATGGCGGAGCGGATATAAAGTTGGCTGATGCCAACGGATGTGCTTATCCGATGGGCACAATTACCACAGATATCCAGCCGCTGAAAGTTACCTGGACGCAAAACGCTGCTGGTGTTGTCTTCAATGGAATTGAAATCGTCGTGACAGACACCGCGCACGCAGCGGGAAGCCAAATCCTTCAAATCATTGGTGGTTCCGGTGCAACCACGAATCTGTTCAAACTAGATACGGCTGGAAACTTGGTGTTAAACGGTTCGTTGACGACCGGGGTTGCTGGTACTACTGGCTCGATTGCATTATCTGGAAGCACTAGTGGTACAATTACGATTCAACCGCAAGCTATTGCTGGTACGTATAATTTCAATTTGCCGACGACCGCTGGTACGGCTGGTCAATTTCTGACCTCCCAGGGTGGAGGTTCTACGGCAATGACATGGACCACTGGTAGCGGTGCTGTTTCATCTGTTTTTGGTCGTACAGGAGCCGTTGTCGCCGCTGCGAATGATTATACTTTAGACCTTATTGGTAATTTGGCTGCTTCTAAAACATTTGCAAATGGAAATTTTTTACTTGCATTTAATTGTGCCCAAACAACAGATGCTCAGGACTGTGTAACTTTCGGGGAGACTTCAGCCGCTACTGGCGGAACCCTGACGAGCGGATTAGCAAATCAAGCGGAAGTTGCTATTGCTACGGCAACAAATTCCACAGCTACACCGATTGAAATTGCTCAAGGTTCTATCACGAACACGGTAGCGACGCCGCTTATGCAGCTTGAGAGCACGTGGAATAATGCGAGTTTGGTCGGGGTAGGTATCGTTGAAAATGTCACAAACACGGCTTCTGCCGCTGGTTCTTTGCTGATGAGTCTCAATGTTGGCGGGACATTTCAATTCAAAGTGGATAAGGCTGGTGTTGGCTCTTTTGCGACCTCTATCGGTACGGGTACGCAGCCTGCATGTACGGCAGGAACTGGAGGAGCGCTTTGTCAGACGGAAGGAACATCTGCAACTGGTTTGGCAAGTACGGATATTTGGGACGCCAATTCTACACAACATGCGGCTTCGGTGAATAATAATAATACCGGGGATATGCCAGTTTCCCGAGTAGCGTGTGTAAGTGTTGCACCTGTAACTGTTGCAGCTAATGTTACCACTGACCAGCTTTTAATGGCGTGTACTTTAAGCGCCAATCTTTTGAACGTTGTCGGACGAACGTTAAAGGTCACAACAGCTAGTATTTATTCAACGCCTGCGGCTTCAGTTTCCCAGATGACGGAGAAAATCAAGTTGTGCACGGTTTCTGGATGCGGTAGTGGTACTGTTGTGACTCTCGTTTCTATACAATCTTCTGCTCTGGGAACGATAACCGTCACAAATAATGCGATTCAATTGCCTGCATTTATTACTACGCAAACTGCTGGTGCATCTTCGACGTATGAAGCGCATGGTTGCCTGGACATCGACCTTAACAGTTCAATCTCTGGTGCTGATACCGTTTTTTGCGATACGAACACCGCTGTGAGCGCGGCGATTGATTCAACAGTCCAACTCTTTTTGCAAGTTACCGGGGCGTTTAGCACAGCTAGTGCAAGTAATTCCTGGTCTGAAAGGCAGTTAATTGTCGAGGTATTGGATTAATGAAGAAGTTTCTTTTGTTGCTTCTTTGGTTTTTACTTGCTGTTCCGACATGGGCAACCATCGCTGCTGATGGTGCGGCAGCGTCTCACGACAATGGCGCAACTAGCGCCACGACCGTTGTTGTTCCACTTGGGCACAGTATTTCCGCTGGAGACTTGATTGTTTGTGGATTTTCCTTTGCTGGTCCGGTTCAACCTACGATAACCATTGGGGATAATATAAATGCCGGAAATTATTCTATCGCTGTTCCTTCGCATCGCAACACAACGATTTCACAAACAGTGGGAATTCAATTTTTCCCTGGAAGCGCCTCTGGAACTCCAACAATCACATTGACCTCTAATCTGGGTTCCGCCTTTGGCGCAATGACCTGTCGCGCTTATACTGTTACCGGAGGCGTGGCGTCGCTCGATTGTGTACCTTCTCCTTCATTCGTAGACGGAACTACGTCTAATCCAACCACAAACGCTTGCACCACCACCGTAAATGGAGACCTTTTGTTTGCAACGGTTAGCATGTCCGCGCAGACGCCAACTGCTGGTGGTAGTTACACATTGATTGGGTCTAACACTTCAACATTGCAGTTCACTGAAGACCAAATTCAAGGTAGCGCAGGTTCGACAACTGGAGTATTCACTGCAACAACGGATAATTGGTGTGTTGAGGTAGCAACATTTAAGGTAGTACAGGGCGGTAATAGTCTTGTTCTAGGACCAACAAAAATATTGGGGCCATCTTTAATTCAATGAAACGATTACTTTCATTATTTTCATTCTTTTTATTCGCGGTATCATGTTACGCGCAGGCCACTGGGTCTGGTACATTCGTCGCCAGCGGTGGAGTGGTGATGAGTTCTACTGCGTCTGTACAAGGTCCGGCCATCACGCAGCAACCACAGAATACTGAAGTACCTGTAGGACAAACAGCAACTTTCAGTGTTGCAGGAACTGGCATCACTTCATATCAATGGCGTAAGAACGGTTCGGATATCGGTGGAGCTACTTCCGCGACCTATACCACTCCGGTCACGGTGAGTGGTGATAATGGTGCGATTTTCAGAGTAGTGCTTAATGGCGGAGCGCTTCATAGTGTTGATGTCACTCTTCAAGTAGATACTGCGGCTTCTATCGCGACTGCAACGATTTCTACTACTGCGGGGCAGGTAATTCCTCCTAATTTTGGAGGTATATCAACTTTTAGTTTGCCAGATAACTGCGACATGATGGGTACCGCAGCGGCACCGAACCCCATCTACCGCCAACTCATAAAGAACCTGATTTTTCCAGGTGAATCGTTCATTCTCACTGCGGAAGACGACGACAGCCCAAGCGGGGGAGCAATTTCCGGGCAGCCAACTGCGACACAAGTAGGCTGTCCGGGTCAACTTTTTACCGACATGAACAATGCCGGGTATAACTTTACTTATTGGAACGGCATCCCGGAATGCGCTGGTAGTCAGACGCACGCGAATCAGTATGCCACTGCATTTCTGACCAACATGCCTGCTACTTGGACTCCGAAGATGGTTTTCGGGAACGAACCAGATGTTACCGCGTCCAATTGCGGCGGTTATACCACCTATAACACGAGATTCGGGACTTGGTCCACTGGCATCCGCGCACTGACGGGCGGCGCAAACACACTATTTATGGGGCCTGAACTTGCCGCGACGGGAAGCGCGAATGCGACAAGTTTTATCAATGCGAATTTCGCGTTGCTTTCCGCTGGCGGCGAGCACGGCTATCCGATGGCGGGGAACTCCAACGGTACATTTCAGTGTTCCGGTGGACTTGGAGCAGCAACGGTTACTCTTGAATTGTCTTCTTCTGCTGCGACAGCCTTCAATTCCTCTTTGGCGACAGCTATCTCTGCTGCTCATACGAAAGGTACAAAACTATTTCTGAGTGAGACGAACAGTGCGTTTTGTAGTGGCACTCCGGGAGTAAGCGATGTTCATGCTGCGGCATTGTGGGTGATGGATTATTTATTTAATCTTGCCAGTGTTGGTGTAGATAGCGTGGAAATATTTTCTGACGAAGGTGACACTTACGATTTGTTCGGTTTTACAACCACCAGCGCACCGTACAGTATCAGTTTCATTCGCCCTGAATACTATGGTTTTATGATGTTTCAGCAGGCCGTTCAGAATAATTCCTCTATCATAGGGGATACGGTCACATCTTCGAATAATGTTGTTTCTTGGGCGACCAAAGATGCAGCCAGCGTTGTGCGAATCTTGGCAATTAACAAAGACCAGTCTGCGAATGGGACTATGCAGATTACGCTTTCTGGTTATCAGACGGCGACCGCGACATACTTGAAGGCTCCAAGTCTGACTTCCACAACGGGC